>Ga0306918_10000114_pt1 | contig 32309 bp, 30 predicted proteins | sample tim00Cox0000000H_FD_203315 | JGI IMG/M metagenome (GOLD analysis project Ga0306918, IMG submission 203315) | Lab enrichment of tropical soil microbial communities from Luquillo Experimental Forest, Puerto Rico - timezero.00C.oxic.00.000.00H (v2)... | ecosystem: Environmental > Terrestrial >... | reverse complement strand
CGCTCGAAGCATTGCTGGACTTTTGTTACGATCTCCTGATAGGTCCACGGACGCCGAGGATCGTAATTGGCCATTCTCTGGCCGGCGTAGGAGAGGCGGGAGAGGGCCTCAGCGTGGCCTCCTATGCCGGCGCACAGCCGGCCGATCGAAAAGCACTCGTAGGAAAAGGTCCTTTCCTGCTCTCCTTTGGGTGCCGCGAGGATCGCTCGCTCAGCGCTATTGAGGGCGCCGGCGAGGATGAGCGACCGGCGATCATCGGAGGGAAGGTGGAAGGAGGAAGGTGCCCCTCCTTTTGGTAAGCAAATTCTTGCTTCTGGTTTCTTCGGCAGCAGCTGGGGCGGGACCTCGGCGAGCGGGAGGTCAAGGGTGTGATTTGCCTCCCAGCGGTAGCCGCTGTCGGGACTTGGCAGGACGATATAGTTGCCGGCGCACCGCCAGTCCAAATTAGCGCCGATGCCGCACCTCTGTGCGCCAGCGGTGCCGGGGAATGGGCCGGATGCCGGGATTGCGTAATGGAAGTGCCAGCCGCCGCGGGGTGTGGAGGCGGCCGGCGTTTCGAATTGTTCCGGGCTGACGTTGAGGGCGGCGAGGGTTTCGAGGCCGATCGGCGGGTCGACATCGAGCACGCAGTCGACTTCGCCGGTGACGGCGCCGATCAGAGCGGCTGGCCAGCGTGTCCACAAATTTGTAATGATGCCTGGATCGGTGGTCGCGCCTTCCTTCCAGCGGATGTGCGGGGTTCGCTTATCGGCGAGCGGGAAGACGCGGCGGCCGGTGGCGGCATATGCCAGGGCCCAGGCGGGCGCACTCATGGCAGCAGCGCCCCCAGCTCCCCGAGCGCCTGATTGACCAACGACGCCACGAACGCTTCGAATTGAGCCTCCGGCGCGAAATAGAGCCAGTGTGATCGCGGCGCTGAAGAGCGACCGAAGATCGCCCAGGTTTCCGGTAGGTAGAGTGGGGCAAGCTCGATCGCTTCCTCGCAATCGAGATCGCAATCAACGAGATCGCGCGAATGCTTGCCCAATCGGATGGCGATGTTCATGCCGTCGGCGAAATCGGCGGGACCGAATTCGCGATCGGGCCAGCCTTTGGCGGTCGGTCGCTTTTGCCCAGCGAGCACGGGTTTGAGGGACCAACCGCGGGCGGCGTATTCGGCGAGTGTTGCGTTCATCCCGCGTCTCCGGCACCTCGGCGAGGCTTGCGGCCTTTGCCGGGCGGCGGATTGGCAACTTTGCCAAAGGGCTTGCTCCGCTTACGCTCGACGTAAGCGTGGATGCTTTCGACGAGCGGCAAACGCCGTCTTCCGATTGCGATGCTTTCGATCGCCGGCCTGTCGGGATGGTCCGGGTCGGGGTCGTCGGGGTCGGGCTTGGTGACGAGAATCCAGCCGGTGCTCAGCCCGACGCCGAGCATTTCGCACATCGCCGGCACATCGACTGCCAGCTTGCGGACGGGGCTGTCCTGAGGGGGGTCGTCCACGGTCGCTGCTCTCCTCTTAATGTTGAGCAGCTGGCCAAAATAAGCAGCAAACAGGGCCAGTCAAAAGGTTCAGGTTTCAGCAAAACCGGGTTTCACTGAAACCCGGTTTCACTAAAACCCGGTTTCGGTGAAACTAACGCCCCCTCACCAGTTTTTGATATCTCTTGTAGGCTCGGTCGACTGACACTCCGCTCCTTTTCGGGTTGAGGCGAGAGCCGACGTCCTTGAAGGTTTCCTGCTCCTTTCCATTGAAAAACGGGAGGCGCGCCTCGACGAAGATGCCGATAAAGATGTCCGACATTGACTGCTTGGCGGCATTGAATTCGGAAGAACCCCCGCGTTTGGCGGGGGCAAGCCCAAGCGCCTTCGCGACCTCACGATCTCGTTCGGCGGGCGGGGCGGCCACCAGGTCGGCCATACGCCGGCTGACGTCGTCAAAGTAGTTGTCGACCCACTTGAGGCGCTCGGCGTATGCCGCGGGAGACAGATTCTCGGTCAGCCACGTCTTGGCCTGACGCGCCAGGAAGACGAAGGCGGGATTGCGGCTTGCGAGATAGCATCGCTCGTAGACGAGGATGAGCCCGAGGGTCCAGTCATCGCGTTGTAAGTGGGATAAAGGGTGCTGTTCCTCCCACGGGCGAGCTTCCTCGTTGGCCAGGAACTTCAGCGTTTGCAGATTTTCGGCGGCAGTCCACGCACTCTGTGCTTCGAGGAAAGCCCACGATACGGCTTCCTCAAAGGTTCGGTCGGGGGGTTCTTGAAGTAACGACCAATCTATGATTTCAGCCTCATTCATCGGCCGGCACCCGCGGCGAGCGGCACGACATTGTCGGCTTGCGGCGGCGAGCAGCAGAAGGTCGCCCATTGTTCGGCCAGCGCTCGACGGCGTGCGAGCAAGTCGGCCCGCTGATATGCCTGCTCGACGGCACTGCCGACCGTGTGTCCGAGCGCCAGCTCGATGATCTCGCGCGGGAAGTCCGTCTGTTCGGACGCCCAGGATTTGAACGACGCCCTGAAACCGTGAACCGTTGCACTCGGGTGCAGCCGGCGCAGCATATGCAGCATCGCCGACGCGTGGATCGGCCGCCTTGGCCGCTCGCCCGCAAAGACGAATGGATTGCCGGCGACCCGCGGCAGGCCTTCGATGATCTCCACAATGCGCCGCGACATTGCGATACGGCGGGGCTCTTTGCCTGCCTTTTGGCGTTCCACAGGAAGGGTCCATATTCTGGTCGGCAGGTCGACTTCACCCCCCTGCATGCCCAAGACTTCGTTGGTGCGGCAGGTCGTCTCGATCGCGACTTCCAGCGCCCGGGCGGCCGTTTCCGACTGGTCGCGCAACCGCGCCATGAACGCGGGCAAATCGTGGTATGGCAAGGCCGGGAGGTGCTCGACGCGATGCACCCGGCTCTGTCTCGGCAACAAGTTTTCGAGGTGGGACTTCCAGCGAAACGGGTTGTCGCCGGCCCGGTAGCCAGCGGTCGTCGCCCATGCCATGATCAACTCGCACCGGGAGCGCACCCGTCCGGCCGTCACCGGTTTCGCGTACCAGAGGGGCTCCAGTATCTTGATGGCGAGGCCGGTGTCGATCGCCTGCACTGGCAGGGCGCCGATCGCCGGGAGGACGTGATCGCGCAGGGTGTTCCCCCAGGCGTCGGCGTGCCGTGGGGTCCACCCCGCTCGGTGGGCCGCGATGTATGCCTCGGTCGCCACCTCGAACGTCGTCTCCCGGGCGCGTTCGAGCCGGCGGGCGCGCCGCTCTGCGATCGGATCGCGACCTTCGCGGACGATACGGCGGAGGCGCCGCGCCTCGTCATCCACCTCATCGAGGGAATAGAGGTCGTAGGCGCCGAGCCCCATGTTGCGGCCGCGGAACCGGAAAGCCCAACTCGCACCGCCGTTCCGCGTGTCGAGGTAGAGGTTGCGGCGCACCCGCGTTAGCGCCGGCGGACGGCGCAACAGCCTCTCGACTTGCTTGACCGTAAAATCGCGTGGCACCGGCTCCTCCGAGATAACTCTCCCACAAAACGGAGGCACAATATATAGAGGACGGTGGAGGATGGCAATGACTAGAATGCTATCTTCGCCGCGCCATCCCTACAGTTTTGGAGGACGCAGAAGAGCCGCAACACAATTTCTTGTGGACATCGCATCCGCAATGGGGCGGCTATGGCTACACCTGGCGGCGCGATCTCAACGCGATCGAGCCGGGGCACTTCGAACGCACCACATATCGCGGCCCGGTTTGGTTCGACAGCCCGTTTGCCTATCTGTTGAATCGGCGGAATGCTCCTGTTGAAGAGAGCCATCCCTGGCGGCATCTGCGGCGGCGTCTTGCCGGGCCTGAGGCGCAGCTCGATTTTCCCATTCTCAAGGAGCTCGCTGCCGGCGGCGCGACCGATTATTTCGCGGAGATCGTGGGCTTTGGCGCGGATGGCGACCCTTCCTGGGGCACCGGCATCGGCTATTCCTTTGCGAGCGATCAGCCAGAAGGCTTTCGCGATGACCATCTGCAGTTGCTGAAGGCGGTTTTGCCTGCCCTGTCGCTCGCGATGATGGCGCACGCCGGCCACACGATCGCTTCCGGGCTGCTCGAAGCCTATCTTGGCGCCGACGCAGGGCGGCGCGTTCATTCGGGGGCAATCGAGCGCGGCTCGGTCGAAAGCCTGCGTGCCGTGCTGTGGTACGCCGATATCCGCGGCTTTACTGCGATCGCCGAAACCACTGACGGCGGCGCGGTGATCGAGCTGCTGAACGAGGTTTTCGAGACGCTGACCGCATCACTGCGCCGGCGCGGCGGTCAGGTGCTCAAATTCATGGGCGACGGTATGCTAGCGACCTTTGCGCTCGATGACGGCGACCACGCAAGGGTCTGCCGCAATGCGTTCGATGCGGCAGCCGAGGCGATGCGCGCAGTCGAGCGGCTCAATGGCGAGCGCCGGGAGGCAGGAAAGCGCTCAGCCGAGGTCGACCTCGCGCTGCATATCGGCGAGGTGCTCTACGGCAATGTCGGTGCAGTCGATCGGCTCGATTTCACGGTGATCGGGCCGGCGGTCAACGAAGTCGCCCGCATTGAAACTTTGTGCGAACCGCTCGGCTGCAAGGTGCTGGTGTCTGCAGAGCTCGCCGCAGCAGTCCGCGATGTCCGCCGACTCGTCCCGCTCGGCCGCCACCAGCTGCGCGGCGTCCGCGAACCGGTCGCGGTGTTTGCGTTGCAACTTTAGGTTTATGGATGAATGACGGTCTCGGTGCGGCTGATTACGAAGGCTTCGTGCCGCTCGAGAAAATCGGCGACCACTTCTGTAAACGCTTCGGGCCGCTCGGTGCTGATCGCGTGCCCGGCGTCATAGACGAAGACGAGATGCGCGTTCGGGATCAGATCTTTATAAAGATGGCCCATCGTCGGCGGGATCACGGCATCCAGCGTGCCGAAGAGCACGAGCGTCGGTGTGGAAAGCTCCGGCAGCCGCCGCTCGAGGTCCGGGTCGCGCTCGGGCCCGCGCAGCCGCTGCACCAGCGCCCGCGTCTTTGCCTGCACGGCCGGGTGCGGCGCGGGCAGCGGACCGAGACGCTCCGGGTGAGCATAGAGTCGCCGCGCCATCTCCTCAGGGGTGCCAGAAGGGGCTTGCACGCCTTCCGGGCGGATCGCCGCGGGCGCTTCGAGGACGAGGGCCTGGACCCGCTGCGGTTGCTGCAATGCCAACCACAGCGCGGTCTTGCCGCCAAAGGAAGTGCCCATCAAATTGAACGCGTCGAGGCCCAGCTTACGGGCCGCCCGCGCCATCGTGTTCGCGAGTTCCGGCATATCGCGTGTTTGCGTGTTCTCTTGCGACTCGCCGAAACCGGGCATCTCGAACGCAATCACGCGGAATTGGCGACCGAGCAGGTCATGCGCCGGCGTCAGGCGTAATCCGCCGGCTCCATGCAGGTGGACGAGTGGTGGTCCTTGTCCCGCCTCCATGTATCGGATGCGAAACCCATCAGCCTCGACAAACCCTTCTTTAAACATCACCTGCCCCTGGAATACATTTCAAGTTTAAAAGAAAATACTGACATTCTTGGCCATCAGCACATTCTGGTCGAGGATGATCTTACGAGTGGCGATCTTCCACGCGCTGGCGACGCGGCGCAGGACATCACGCCGCGCCCCAATATAGAAATCTTGCTCGGTCTCCGCCCGGCTGCGGTAGACCATGAAATTCGAGTGGACCCTGACCTCGCTCGCCGTGTCACCGGGTTCCACCTCGATATTGGTGATCAGGTGGCGCGAGCGGGACGGCGGGTCCTCCGCCCAGGCCATGCCGGTATCCAGCCGCGCGACGCGCTGGCTCAAAGTCTGCTTGGTTTCGTCGAGGATCGCCAGCTCGTCTTCCTTGGTCAAATCATCTTCGACGTAGCGGTCGGGGTCGAGGATCGCGATCGCCTTGCTCGACTTCGGATAGCGGTTGCTTCTACTGCCCATCCAGTAGCGGACGTCGTCGGTCAACAGCTCCAGCCATTCGTGAAAGCGCCGCTCGTCCAGTAGCCGGGCTTCGCGGTAGAGGAACTGCTCCACCTCGCGGGTGACGTCTTCATTCATGCCCGGCATGCCCGGCTCCCGCCCACCCGTTGCTGCGCGGCACCTCAGTCCAGCTCTCGGCCCGCATCAATTGGGCCCAGCGGCCATAGAACTGGCGATGATTGCTTTCGCTCATACGGAAATCGCTGGCCCAGGCCTGGAGGTCCGCATCGAAGCGTTCGTGCCCCAAACCCATCTGCGTGTTCACCGACATGCGCCGCGAGACGACACCGCGGCAGGTGCGGGTGCACTCCTGCCAGTTGTCCATATCGTCCTGCTCGAAGGTGCCGGACGGGCTGAAGCCCCGCACACCGGTCAGTCGCATCGCTTCTTTGATGTGCGGCGGCGCCGCTTTGTCGATATAGACCCACGACCACACTTCGGTCTTGTCAGGACCGCGCGGGTGCCAGACGCGGAATGTGCGGGAGGTGGCGCGGAGCATCGAAAAATTCGGGAAGGTCGTGCCGACGATCGGGTTGATCCGACCCGAGCGGGGCCCGAGACGCTTCTCGACCTCCGGGCGGATTTGCCTCTCATATTCCAGAATCTCTGGGATCGGAGGGTCGGCCACGTCGTTGGGCCCAAAGCAGATCAGGACGTGGCCGTTGCCGGGGGATACCAAGCTTCCCTCGGTCTCCGGCTTGGCCGCCGCACCCGAGCTGAAGTTGGTGCGGACGGCGGAAAGATGGCTCCACTGCACGTGGTAGGAATCGCCGCCGAAGTTTTCGGCCGGGAATTTCCAGTTGCACGGCATGACCCATTTATGCATGCCGCCGATGACTTCCACACCCCCTTCGCGACGGTCAAAAAACGCATCCAAATACCAGGTCATCTCGCCGAGATACTCTGGCAGCGGCGGTGCCTCCGGGTCGAAGGTGGCAAACAACAATCCCTTGTAGCTGTCGAGCTGTGCCACCGGTTGGAGGCCCCACTGGTTGCGCTCCAATTCGCCGTAATATGCCTCTTTGAGCCACGGCACGCCGACCAGCCGGCCGTCATTGCGGTAGGTCCAACCGTGATAGGCGCAGGTGAAGCTGGCGGCATTGCCGGAATCGGCGCGACACAGACGATTGCCGCGGTGGCGGCAGACATTGAGAAAGGCGTGGACCCGGCCCGCGCTGTCCCGCACCACCAGCACCGGATCTTCTCCCATGTAAGTGGTGAAAAAATCGCCGGGCTGCGGAATCTGGCTCTCATGGCACAGGAACAGCCAGCAGCGGGCGAAAATCCGCTCCTGCTCCTGCTCGTAGATCTCGGGCTCGATGTAGATGCGGCGGCCGACCAATCCGCGATCGGTATCGACCAGACCGGCGATGTCTTGCGTCATAACAACTCTCCTCAGGCGTCGGCCATCAGCTGCGCCCAACGCCGATAGAACCCACGGTGGTTGCTCTCGCTGTAGCGGTAGTCACTGGCCAATGCCCCCAGGTCCTCGTCGAAGCGCTCAAGCCCGAGGCCCATTTCGTAGTTGAGGGGATAGCGCCGGGCGACCACGCCGAGTCCTGTCTGGGTGCAACCCTGCCAATTGTCCATGTCGTCCTGCTCGAACGTGCCTCCAGGACCAAAGACGCGCGCTCCGGCGAGGCGCAGGGCTTTTTTCACCTCTGGCGGCGCCGCCTTATCGACGAAGACCCAGGCCCAGACCTCGGTCTTGTCGGGTCCGCGCGGATGCCAGACCCGGATCGTGCGCGAGGTTGGCCGCAGCATCGAGAAATTCGGAAACACGGTGCCGGCGATCGGTTTCCCGAGGCGTAGCCGGCCGCCGAGACGCTCCTGCATCTCGGGCAGGATTTGCGCCTCATAGGCCAGGACCTCAGGGAGCGGCGGATCCGCCTCCATATCGGGCCCGACCGTCATGATGCTGTGGCCATTACCGAACGACAAAGCCCTGCCTTGTGCGTCGGGCTTCACGCGAAAGTCGCCGCCCGATCCGGTCCGCACCGCCGATAGGTGGCTCCACGATACGTGATAGCCGTCGCCGGCAAAATTCTCCGCCGGGAACTTCCAATTGCACGGCATGACCCATTTGTGCGTGCCGCCGACGAACTCGACGCCGCCCTGGCGGCGGTCGAAGAACGAGTCCAAGTACCACGCCGCTTCGCCGAGATATTCGCGGAGGGGCGGCGCCTCGCGGTCGAAGGTGGCAAAGAACAGCCCCTTGTAATCGTCGAGCTGCGCCACCGGCACGAGGCCCCAGCGCTCTCGATCCAATTCATCGTGGTAGGCTTCCTTCAGATACGGCACGCCGCTGAGCCGCCCGTCATTGCGGTAGGTCCAGCCGTGATAAGCGCAGGTGAACGTAGCGGCATTACCGGTGTCGGCGCGGCACAGCCGATTGCCACGATGGCGGCACACATTCAGGAAGGCGCGCACCTGGCCCGCCGTGTCGCGGATCACCAGAACGGGATCTTCGCCCATATAGGTGGTGAAGAAATCGCCGGGCCGCGGGATCTGGCTTTCGTGGCACAGAAAGAGCCAGCAGCGGGCGAAGATCCGCTCTAATTCCAGTTGATAAATATCGGGCTCGATGAAGATGCGGCGGCTAACGAGACCATTTTTGTCATCGACTAGTCGGTTCATATCCATTGCCGACTCCAGTCAGCTGCGCCGCGGCACGCGGAGCGTCGCGCCCGCATCGACCGTCAGGATTGTGCCGGTAATGCCCCTGGCGTTCTCTCGCGAAGACAGAAATACATAGGCGCCGGCTAGATCGCCGGGCGCCAGCGCCAGTTGCAGCGGATTGCCGCCGCGCAGCCGCTCCTCGGAATTGGGATCGGCGAAATGCGAGTGGCCCTCCTGGCGCAGCACCGAGAGCCCGCGCAGATCGGTCATTGTGCCGCCCGGTGCAACCCCGTTCACGCGGATGTGGGGCCCGAGTTCGGCGGCAAGCTGGCGGATCAGACCGACGACCGCGTGCTTCGAGGCGGTGTAGAGCGGGCCGCCGCCGCCCGAATTCGAGCCCGCAACAGATGCGGTGAAGACCATCGAACCGCCCGTCTTCATCAGTTCGGGGAGGGCCGCCTTGGCGCCGAGGATGCATCCTTTGACATTGACACCGAACAGCTCGTCACAGGCAGCCGACAAGGTTTCTTCGGGAAAATCGGCGAGCGAGACAAAACCGTCGAAAACGCCGGCGTTGCCGACCAGAACATCCAGCCGGCCGAAGGCCCGGGCGGTTTCCGCTACCGCGCGTTTGTTGTCGGGGAGTTGGGAGACGTCGCCGGTCACGGCGACGACCGCGCCGCCGAACTCGCCGCGCAGCTCTTCGGCCCTCGCCGCAACCCGGTCGAGAACGCCGACGCGCGCGCCTTCGGCGATGAAGCGCGCGACGATCGCCCGCCCGATCCCCGAGCCGCCCCCGGTTACCAATGCGACTTGCCCATCGAGCCAGCCCACGATTGCCTCCTCCTCGCTAAATATCGCGGATGCGGGGCAGCACCTTCGTCCCGAATAGTTCGAGCCTTTCCATGAGCCCGTCAGGGTCATCGCCCGGGTTGTGAAACATAAGATCGATGACCCCTGCTCCAACCTCCTCGCGGCAGCGCTCGACTTGTCTCACGACCGTATCCGGGCTGCCAACAAAGCTGGTTGGCAGCACGCCGCCGACATTGGGGGTTCTTGCTTCGCCGGCGACATTGCGCGAATCCAGCTTGAGCAGCGCGTCGCGCACTCCCGGGCGCATCGGAAAGACCGCCCGTCCCGGTTGGTTGAGCGCCTTCTCCGCCTCCTCGTCGGTATCTGCCAGCATGATGTTGGCGCGGTAGACGATCTGTTCAGGGGTCGGCGTCCAGCCGTGATGGGCACACTGCTCGCGATACAATCGGGCGGACTTGGACACGACCTCGAATGGCGCGAAGGACACCCCGAGGCCGATATGATGGCGCGCCGCGAATTCGCAGGATTCAGCGCTGGTGCCGAGCGAATACGTAATTGGATGGGGCCGCTGCAGCGGGCGTGGCCATACCGAAACAGTGCGATAATGGAAATGGCGGCCTTGCCAGCCGAAGGGCTGCGGCTCGGTCCACGCCTTCAGGATCAGCTCCATGCCCTCGCTGGTCCGCTCGCGGGCCTCCGACGGATTGAGCCCATAGGTCAAATATTCGTTGGTGGTACCGCGCAGCAAGCCGACGACGAGGCGGCCTTGCGCGAGATTGTCGAGCATCGTGAACTCTTCGGCGACTTGCACAGGATTGCTCTGCGAGACGATGGGGCCGAGCACGGCGATCTTTATCGTCTCCGAGCGAGCCGCCAGGAAGGCCGCCGAGACATTCGGATTGGGGGTCAGGATGCGCGGGGAGTAATGGTGTTCCGAGACGCTGATCCAGTGGAACCCCAGCTTCTCTACATAGCGGAGCCGTTCGACCATCCCCTCATAGGCCTTGACGCCGGCTTTGGTGTCGTAGGCCCCCGGCGGCACCGGCCACTCGGACGGAGGAGGCTGCGGCGCCACGTAGCGGGCGATTTCGAAATACGAGACTTTCACGAACTTCCTCCCCAACAGATCTCTGCTCGTTTTATACCTCATCCGCGGAAACGTCGATGCCAGGTAGTCGGATGTCGCACCTGTCGGTCGCAACGTCGGATAACGGGGTTTCGCCTGGTGAAGCCTACCTCGAGCACACCCCGGTGATCGGGGCGCACGCTGGCACTCAGCCGGACCTGTTCCTGCGCTGGAACCGTATCCCACTGGCGGCCCCCTTGGTGGATGTCGTCGTTCATCTACATGGCTTTTCACAAGAAGGCCGCGCAATGGCGCTTGCCGAGAAGGTGATGCGCAGCGGCCTCGAGCTTGCCGGCAGAACGCGGCCCACTCTCGCGATGCTGCCGCGCGGCAATTGGATCCGGCATTATTACTACGATTTCCCGGCTCTGCTCGCGGGCGGCATCGACCGGCTGATCCAATACGGCTTGTGCCAATTTGCCCGGGCGATCGGTTCGGCCGGGCTCGCGATGGACCGCCTTCTCCTTTCGGCCCATTCCGGTGGCGGCATGCCGGCAGTCGACATCATCGCGGGAGCGCAGCGTCCACCAGACGAATTTTATGTATTCGACGGGCTCTACGGCAGAGATCCTGCGACCGGCGACCCGCTGCGTGGCCTGGAAGTCATCGGCAGCTGGCTACGCGACCGGATGCGCGACGAGCCGGAGCGCCCGGGAGCCCTCCGCGTTATATATATCGAGCAGCAGACGGGTCCGTTCTCGCACGCCGTCGCGGACCTGATCGCCCGGCATCTTGCGGTTGCCGATCCGGCGCTTGCCGTCCAGCTGTCGCGCCGCTATCGCGTCGAACTCGCCCGGGTCCAGCATTCGCAGATCGCACATTACTGCCAGCCGCGCCTGCTCGCTGCGGCGGACACCGAGTTCAATTGGCTGGAATGAGCGTGCGGCTTACCGGTACGATGCAGAGTACATAGCGCCACCGAGAGGAGGGGAGCGACATGGCCTTCTATGAACTCCGCCAATACAAAGTTCTGCCCGGCAAAATGGACGAATGGTCAAGATCATGGAGCAGGAGATCATCCCGTTCCAGGTCTCCAAGGGAATGGTCATCTGCGGCAGCTTCCGCGGCGAGACCGACGATTCCGTCTATGTCTGGCTTCGCCGCTTCGAAAGCGAGGCCGAGCGCGAGGCGCAATACAAGGGGGTCTATGAGAGCGACCACTGGAAAAACGAGATCGCCCCGCGGGTTTCGGACTATCTCGACCGCTCGGCGATGGTCGTGACCCGCATCGTCCCGACCGCGAAATCGGCGATGCGGTAGGGTACTCCAAATAGCGGGAGCGCTGCACTCCCCGTACAACCTCGGGAAGCAGCGCTCCTGTTTCTACAGGAAAAATACAGGCGTTAACTTTTCCTTCTCGCGATTGCGCCCGCGTCCCAGGCCGTAGGGGCGATGTCATTGCGAGTTCTACACCGGCCAGCCGGCCGATCCGCCGCACATGAAACCGTAAGCGAGCCGCCGTCCCGGCGAAAGCCGAGACCCACCTATCTTCTGTTCGTTCGGCTGAGATATGGACCCCGGCTTTCGCCGGGGAAGCACTTAGTGTTGTCTGCTGTCATGAACCGCGTCGTTTCCTGTTAGCGAAGCGAAGCAATCTCGCTCTGCCCGATCGAGATTGCTTCGGCGCTTCACGCCTCGCAATGACAGGCCGCACTCAGTCTGTTTCAGAAGCTGTGCGAGGAAGCGATTTCAACGCAACGCTGACCTCTGGGTTGGCATCGGCCTCGCTGTTTTCGCTGTTCTTCCCATCAATTATCAGCGAGCCAGACCTCATCTTCCGCAGAAATCCTCGATCGCGCCCGCCCGGGCGAGCAAAAGAACAGCAAAACGCCCGCAGTTTTTCGCTGTTTTCGTGCACGAAAACAGTGATGTATTGTCGAAAATCGCATTATTCGGATCAGCACCTTCAGCGTGTCTAGCCGAATTCTCGATCGTAAGAACCTACTACAAGTGGCGACATTTGTCAATAAATAAAATGCTAAATCGGCATTACTGGTGGTTGGGATTCATGTCGGGTGTGTCGCTTCGACGCTTATTTTTGCGCTCAGCCCGAACGGGAGCGGCACGATCGTGCGTTGGCAAAGGCTTTGATTTTCTCCTTGAGTATGTCCGTCCTCTCTTCGCGGCGACCCCGGGCTCGGCAAGACCGGCGTGTTCTGCCACGGGCTGATGGTCGAGATGCTGACGAACGACACGCTCTACTTCCGGGTTGATGACGACATCCGCCGCATTGTAACGCAGCCGAGCGGAGCGAGCTGCTCGCGCAGAAACTCGGCAAAGCTGTCACTGGCTGACCATGCTCCGCCCTTAGTCGTGGCCCGGAGCTAGTAGGTCAGCGCTTCCAGAACCCTTGCGATGGGATGCGGAACGCCCGGTTGAAGCGTGACGACGCATTCTCCCAGGCGATCGTCATCGTCAGCTCTGCGATGGTGTCGTCGTCGTAGTGCCTTTGCAGGCGCGCGAACAGTTCGTCTTCGACATCGCGCCGCGTGTCCGTGATCGCGTCGGCGTATTCCAGCGCCACCCTCTCCGCTTCGGTAAAGAGCGGGCTCTTCGCATAGTCGTGGAGAGCCTCGATCTTCTCTGTCGGGACGCCGAGTCTGCTGCTCACGGCAGCATTGGCGTCCTGTCAGAATTCGCAGCCGTTCCACCACGCAACGCGACGGTTGAGCAGCCCCCTTAGTGCTCCGGGCACGCGCTTCGTCTCCCGTTGGAGTGCGGTCCACATCCCCTGCGCGGCACGGAAGAACGCAGCGTTGCGCGCGTAGAAGAGGTACGGATAGAGGGGCGCGCCGTAGAGCCTACGCTGTTCCTCCAACGTTTTGCGCAGGTCGTCAGGGAGCGTCTCGACGTCCACCGGCGGAATGCGCGTTTTTCCCTGTAGCATGGCTACCTCCTTCACGTCCGGCCAGGCGGTGGCCACGTCCAATCGAGAGCTACTCGCCACATGGCCGCGACCGTAGATTCGAAACGCTCGAGAGTAAGGATCAACACTTCGACGGTCATCGAACCATTTACCGACTTTCGCCCACGTTGCCTCCTCGGCCAATGCCACCCAACCATCCGGTTTCAACAGTCCGGCCTTCACCAAGTTCCCAGGCGACGCGTTTCGAATTATCTCGACCGCTCGGCGATAGTCGTGACCCGCATCGTCCCGACCGCGAGGTCGACGATGTGGTCGGGTGCCCCCATGGCGGGAGCGCCGCACTCCTCGTGCAACCCTCGCGAACCGGCGCTCCTGTTTCTACAAGAAAAACACAGGAGTTAACTCTTCCTTCGAGCGACTTTGCAAAGCACGATAGTGCGTGAATGCGGCAAAATTAGCGGTGATGCGAGATTGCGATAATCATCATTCCGCATAACTGCCGAACTGGAACACGTTCGCGGGTTCCTCGGTGTAGGCTCGCTCACAGTAGAGGCGGCCAGTCATCGCAATGACGTAGGGGGCCGCAGCGCAGGCTATTTCGAATTGGCGGTCGGTCAGTGTCAAACCGGCGGCGCGGCATGCAATCCCGACCATATCCCGTGTTGCCGCATCCACCTGGCCGGGTTCCGGATCGGGGAGCGGTGGCGGCGTGGTTGAGAATTGGGCATCGGGATCGAGCTGCGGCCGACGCGCCCGCCATTGTGTGGCCTTCTCATAAGCGTGCGCGACCCGCAGCACCGTCGCGTCATCGAAGGGCCGGCCGACGATCTGCATCGACAGCGGCAGGCCGCTACTACTGAAGCCGATACATTGCGCCAGGGCCGGGCCGCCGGTGACATTGAACGGCGTCGTCAGTGACGGTCGCCGCCAGAATTCGATCGTCCGCCACGTGCCAAGAAGCGGCGCCGGAGCCCCGGCCCCGGCCGTCACCAGCACATCGAAGTCGGCATAAACCGGCGCCATCTCGGCCAGCATGCGACGCCGCTCGCGCTGCGCCTGGATATAGTCGCGCCCGCTGATCAGCACCGCAGGAAGCACACGCCCGAGGAAATCCGCGCCGAAATCACTGGGGCGCGTGCGTAAGGCGTGCTCGTGCACCGCCAGCAGCTCGCTTTCGGCGATCGTGACCTTGACATCGTAATAATCCTGAGCCGGCCGCAGCCGCGCCTCGCCGAGGGTTGCTCCCAGCGATCGGAATACCGCAAAAGCTTCCTCCAGCGCCGCGCTGACCTCGGGTGTCACGGCGCAATCGTCTTCGTGCAGGTGACGCACGACCCCGATGCGCAGGCCCTTGATATCGCCGGTCAGCGCCGCATGATAATCCGGCACCGGGTGTGTCGCGCTCGCCGGGTCGTTCGGATCATGGCCGGCGATCGCCTGCAGCACGATCGCGCAGTCCTCAACCGTCCAGGTCATCGGTCCGGCGTGGTCGAAGCTGTACGAATTCGCGTAGACTCCGTGCCGGCTGACCAGACCGTAAGTCGGCTTCAGCCCGACGATCCCGGACAGCGCGGCGGGCCCGCGGATCGAGCCGCCGGTGTCGGAGCCGAGCGCTGCCGGCACGAATCCCGCCGCGACCGCCGCTGCCGACCCGCTCGACGAGCCGCCGGTGAAATGCTCACGGTCCCACGGGTTGCGCGCCGGCGGCCAGGGCAGGTCGAATGACGGGCCGCCATGCGCGAATTCATGCGTGGCGAGCTTACCGGTGAGGATCGCGCCGGCTTCGTAGAGCTTCCTGACCGTCGTCGCATCGGCGGAAGGGACGGTGTCGAGGCAGACCCTCGAATGGCCGGTCGTGCGGATCCCCGCCGTCGCATAGATGTCCTTCAGCCCGAACGGGATGCCGTGCATCGGGCCGCGATAGGCCCCGGCCATAATCTCACTTTCGGCGCTCTTCGCCTGATCGAGCGCCCGTTCCGCGGTCGGCAATAGATAGGCGTTGATCTGTGGGTCGAGGGCTTCCGCCCACTTGATCAGTGCTGTGGTCAGCTCGAGCGGCGAAAGCTCCTTTCGCTCGATCCGCCGCGCCGCCTCGGCGATCGTCAGGAACGCGAGTTCTTCAGACATTTCCGCACTTCCCTTTTCGTCGTCCCGGCGAAGGCCGGGACACAGATCACCAGCGCTGAGAAATTTGCCAGCAATGGCAATGGAGTAGGAGAGGTTTTCAAGAGCCCGAGCCGCGGCACCCTGGGCCCCGGCCTGCGTCGGGGTAACGGGTCTGGGCGATGCATAGTGATCGACTTGTCAGCCTGGCGGCGCGACGGAAAGCCGGCCGACGACGCCGTGCCGCTCGATCAGCCGCGCGACGAGCCCGGAGCGTTTTGCCTCCTCGACAAAATCGCGTAAGAACTGGGCCCCGGCGGTGTTCTTGCGAGCCGTCCCGACCGCTTGCTGTACGGCGGTGAACTGCCCGTCGAGAATGCGCGAGCCGGGCATTTTCGCGGCGGTCTCCAACAGTCCGGGCCGCAGCCCGGCGAGCGCGTCGAGCTTTTCGTCGACGAAACGCTGGAAGGTGGGGTCGCCGCCCTCCGCCCGCACCAGCTGAGCATTTTTGATGTTGCGTTCGAGCCAGAGGTCGTAGGCGCTGCGCGCGGTCACTGCGATCCGCACGTCGGCGCGGTCGACCTCGGCAATACTGTGCAGGCGTGACCCCGGCGGCACCAGGTAAGTCGCCTCGATCTCCACATAGGCCGGCGTGAACGCGATTTTCTCGGCGCGCTGCGGCTCGGCTCCGATGAGCCCGATGTCCCAGACGCCGCTATCCGCCGCGTCGGCCAGCTCGCCCGGCCGCGCATAGGGCAAATAGCGCACCGGCACCCCCAGACGCGAGGCGATTTCGCGCGCGATATCGGGCGCTACCCCCTCCGGGTCGCCCGATGGCGTGCGTCCGGTAACCAACAGGAAGTTGCCCATATTGATCGCTGCGCGCAGGACACCGGTCGGGGCAAGCTCGGACAGGATTTGCTGAGACGGCATTGACTGGGTCCGTAAATAGCGCGGTTGGACGCAGCCACTCTGAATGATCCCGCGGCGGATTGACATGGGAAATTCCGGCTGACGCCCCGCTCACCCGCATCCTGTGGATAACCCTGTTGAAAGCGGCGTACGGATTTCGGTCTCTGGCTGAATCGAAATTAGCTTTTCGCAACCTCACAGACGGCCCGATCGTTTCTCAACCCGCTGATTTTCTAGACGTCTCAACAGCGCAAACAGATTGCCAGCAGGGCAGGCGATTGTCTCAAGATCGTAACATTCCATGTGGACAAATCGCCGCGAGCAGAGGCCGCGCCCGGGAAGAGTCTCATTTTGCGGAACTATGGCAACGCCGGCGGCTTGGCAAGCTCCGGGCTTGGCTTACCGCTGCCGGTTTGGCTAGGCTCGCCGGAGTCTCGGCCGTCGCAGGAGCACCTCATGGAATTCGGCATGTTTCACGAGTTTCCGTCGCTGCCGGGCCGCAGCGAGGCCGAAGCCTTTGACGAGGCGATGGAACAGGTCGATGCCGCCGAGCAGCTTGGGCTCGATGTCATGTGGCTGGCCGAACTGCATTTCGAGCCGCGGCGATCGGTGCTGTCGGCGCCGCTCGCTATCGCCAGTGCGATTGCGGCGCGCACGCGGCGCATCAAGATCGGCATTGCGGTTCAGGTGCTGCCGCTGTGCCACCCACTGCGGCTCGCCGAGGAGGCGGCGACCGTCGATCAGCTGAGCCACGGCAGGCTGATCTTTGGCGTCGGCCGCAGCGGGGTGGCGCAGACCTACGAGGCCTATGGTGTGTCTTATGCCGAGAGCCGCGAGCGGTTTCGCGAGATCCTAGACATCGTCGAGCAGGCCTGGACCAAGCCGAGCTTCTCGTACGAGGGCAAATACCACCGCTTCAAGGAGGTCGCGGTGGTGCCCAAGCCCCTTCAGAAGCCGACGCCGCCGATCCGCATTGCCGCCAGCAGCCCCGATACTTTTGCGATAATCGGCCGGCGCGGCGCGCCGATCTTCGCCTCGGTGCGCCATACCACCTGGTCCGACCTCCCGAAACAGATCCAGGCTTATCACGACGCGTGGAAAGCGGCCGGCCATCCCGGCCGCGGCCAGGTTTTCGTATCGGCGCCGACCTATCTCGCCGAGACCGAAGAGCGCGCCCGCGCCGAGCCCAGGGAAAGCATCATGCATTTCTATCACGAGCAGGCGAACCTGCTCGAAGGCGCGGCGCGGCTGGTCGATCCGGAAACCGCCGCGCGTCGCATGCGGCGAGTCGACCAGCTGCGGAGCCTGCATTACGAGGATGGCCTCGAAAACCACGCACTGGTCGGCACCCCGGCAGCGGTGGCCGAAAGACTGGCGGCATTACAGCGGCAAATCGGTCTCAGCGGCATTCTCGCCGAGCTCAACTGCGGCGGCCTCATCCCGCACCAAAGAGTGCTAACAGCGATGGAGCTGTTGTGTACAAAGGTGATGCCGCGATTTTCGTCGAGCACCCCGCGGAGCTAGCTTGCCGGATCCTGTGCCTCCGTTTACCATAATTTGATCGGTACGGAGCCGGGGAGGGGGGTCATGCCAGGTGAAGAGCGCGGGTCACGAAGCGGCAGCACGCAGCTCACGGTCAGGCTGTCGATCGAAGGCCTGCAGGAGGGGCAGAAACCGCCGCAGCTGCGGATCTATCTGTTCACCCATAATGGGCGCCTCGTCGAGTCCCTGCCGTACCGCGGCGAGCCGGTCGTCTTCACGATCGATCCCGGCCGTGATTATCGCGCCACCGTCGGACCGGATCTGATCAGCGGCGAGCGGCCACCTGCCGATCTCGCCAGCACATTGCTGAAGGCAAGCAGCCTCAGCCGGGATTGGCTCCGCCAGATCCACCCGACGACACTGGAGTTCCGGATCTTTCCGCCGATCTGGCGGTGCTGGTTCCCGGTCTGCATCAATGTGCACGGCACCGTGCGCAAATTGCTGAACCCGGGGGGGACGCCATCGCAATACGCACCTTTGTGCACCGGCACAGTGCAGATCTTCCAAGTCGATCTCGGCTGCACGCTCGACAGTTTTACCGTCATCCAGCTCGAGACGCTGAGGACCCGCCTCATTGAAAAAGTGGCGCCCCATAATCCGGGCGCGCCGAGCACCTTAGGTAACGCGAACGGGCGGTTTGCCAATGCAGTGGCCTCCTCGCCGGCAGAATTGGCGGATACGCTCGCCTCGCTCGGGCCGGCGGGCCTGAAGCCTTACATTGTCGCCAACAACCGATTTCTGTGGCCCTTCTGGTGCGAGCTGATCCCGGACTACCTGTTCTGTTGGCAGGAACTCACCGAAGTGCCGATCCAATCGGATGGCACTTTCAGTGCCTAGATCTGCTTCTGGTGCCCGGAGGATTTCCCCGACCTCTATTTCGAGGTCATCCAGAACCTCGATGGGGTCGACACCGAAATCTACGACCCGCAGATCGCCTGCAGCACCTTTTATGGCTATGACGGATCGGAAAGCGTCGACATCGTCATCGACGATCCGCGCGCCGTCGCGTGTCAGCCGACGCCGAATCCCGGACCGGACTATCTCTATGTCTGGCCGACGGCGATCGGCAATGTCGATCTGGGCAATGTCAACGGGCTCGAAACCGGGGTTGGTCCCGCGCTCGGCGAGGTGACCGTGACCGGCCCGGGCGGCGTTCCGGAAAATGCCGCCTGGGGTGGCACCTTGTCGCTGCAGATGCAGTTTCATCCCGACCTGCAGGCCAACAACATTAAATACTACCGCTGGTCGTACCCGTTCGCCGACGAAGGCAGCCCGTCACCGATCAAGGCGACGGTCACCCATCGCTGCCAGACGATCACGATATCCGGCTCGGTAATCACGATCCATCTGAACCCGGTGACCTTCGGGCCACAGCTGGTATCGGGCCCGTCCAACCCGGGCGGGACGCCCAATCTGTTCGCCATCCCGGATCCGACATTGCCGTGGATCGACATAAACGATCCACTCGACCGCCCTTTCGCATATTTCGACAGCACCGAGGGGTTGACGCCCGGCAAGAGCGGACTATGCACCCTGATCCTGGAGCTGTTCGATGGCGATGGCAATTTCGTGCCATGCAACAACCCGCGCGGCCTCTCGACGATCGGAGATCAGCCCGGCGATCCGGGAGCCCCGGGAGCCGTTACTTATATCCTGCCGCAGATCGGCGGACCACCGGGCACCTATACCAATGCGCCTGTCTTCAACATTACCGATCACGGCCGTCTGACGTTCCAGGTGCTAGTCGACAATCGACCGACCGTGGCGCAATTGCCCGGCGTCTCGACGCCGTCGGGTTCGACGGCGACCGATCCCTGCGGGGCGCTGCACTATTCGAGCGGCAGCGATAATGTCGAAATCGACTACGTCGCATACCAGCCGGGGAATTTTATCGACTGGAGTCTGACCGTATCCCGCGGGATCAGCGGGGTCGTTGCCGAAATTGTTCCGCCGACTCCGGTGACCCGCACCAGCGCTGGCTCGCCGGGCGCTCCGGTGCCGTTCAACAACTCTGCCTCAGCCTTGCTGGGGCCGTGTCCGCAAGCGGCGTTCGCCGTCAACCTCTACTGCTCGGCGCGAATCACCAGCGGCTACGGCCGGCAGTCGCAATACGACAGCTCCCAAACGATCGCTTTCGCGCTGCTGCACCCGTAACCGGCGGGAGAACGCGGGCGACCTGCGTGGTCACCAATGTCGGTTACTGACGGTAAAGCTTGGTTACGCACTCGTAAAATTTGGTTAAGAAATGTTATAGGACATTTGCGCATAGCTACCCTACAGTTCGTGCAAGGCTTCTCGCTGAACGCGATTTTTGAACGGGGAGGAAGGCGCGATGGCGGCGATCGACACCACAAGACTTGTGCCGTGGTGGAAGGAACCCACGAAGGATCAATGGCTGGCCTGGGTCGCGGCTTGGCTCGGCTGGACCCTCGACGCCTTCGATTTCACGATCTTCCTGCTGATCATGCTGCCGATATCGCAGGAGTTCAACGTGCCGCTGACCGCGGTCACTTTTGTTTTTACGCTTACCCTGTGGATGCGGTTGGTCGGCGCCACGGCCTCGGGCTGGCTCGCCGACCGGATGGGGCGCAAAACGCCGCTGATGATCTCGATCGCCTGGTATTCGGTGTGCAATTTTATCGCCGGGTTTTCGCCAACCTTCTGGTTTTTGTTTTTGTTCCGCCTCTTGCTCGGCATCGGCATGGGCGCGGAATGGCCGGCCGGCGCCGCTTTGGCGATGGAGCAGTGGCCGATCCGCTCGCGCGGGTTTATGGGCGCGGTATTGCAGGGCTCGTGGGGGCTCGGTACTGTGCTGTCGAGCGGGATCTACGGTCTGTTGTACAACTATATCGGCTGGCGCGGGCTGTTGTGGATCGGCATCCTGCCGGCGCTGTCGATCATCTATGTCCGCTATTTCGTCAAGGAACCTGAGCTGTGGGCGGAAAACCGCCGGCAGCAGCGGACCCAGCAGCGCGAGGTCCGGGCGCCGCTGCTGAAAATCTTCAAGGCGAACATGCTCGGCAACACGCTCAGCGCGTGCTGGATGATGGCCAGCGCCTTTGTCGTCGGCTATTCGATCCTTGCGCTGTTCCCGACCCATCTGCAAAAGGATCTGCAGCTCAGCCCGGGATTGGTCGCCCTGCCGATCCTGCTGCAGAATGTGATGTTTTTTGTATCGAGCCCGTTCTGGGGCTGGGCCGCAGACAAGATTGGCCGACGCTGGGCGATCATCATTCCGGCGTTTCTGACAATCCCGGTCGCGCCGCTTTATCTCTTGACCGGCAGCTACGCGATGATCGTCGTGTTCTTTGCCTTACAGGGCGCCTTTGGCGGCGGCGGCATGCACGTGCAATACCCGGCCTATCTGTCGGAGCGGTTCCCAACCGAGGTCAGGGCAACGGCGAGCGGATTTGTCTACCATCAGGGCGCGATCTTCGGCGGGCTGGTCGCGCCGGTGCTGGCCTACGTCGCGGCCACCTGGCAGATCGGCTTTGCCATCCCGATGCTGATCGGCACCACCGTTTCCTGTGTCAGCCTGCTGCTGGCCATGGCGGTCAGCCCCGAGACGCGCGGCAAGGAGTTGGTCGCCGATCTGGTGGTGGCCTAGCCAGTCGACCCTCTGCCCAAAAAATTGATCGGAAAAAACGAGAGACAATCTCGCAACCTCCCACTACAGTTCGTGTAGGCTCCAAGTAACGAGCCGAACAGGAACGGAGAGGTGGCGCGATGGCAGCGGTCGAGACGGTAAGGGCAGTGCCCTGGTGGAAGGAGCCGACCAAGGATCAGTGGTACGCCTTTGTAGCGGCGTGGCTGGGCTGGGTCCTCGACGCGTTCGACTTCACCGTCTTCCTGTTGATCATGGTGCCGATCGCCAAGGAATTTAACGTCCCGCTGACGGACGTTGCGATCGTCTTCACCTTGACCCTATGGATGCGCCTCGTCGGAGCGACCGCTGCCGGCTGGATGGCCGACCGGATGGGCCGCAAAAAACCACTGATGATCTCGATCGCGTGGTTCTCGATCTGCAACTTCATCGCCGGGTTCTCGCCGACCTTTTGGTTCTTGCTCCTGTTCCGCACCCTGCTGGGCATCGGCATGGGCGCCGAATGGCCGGCCGGCGCTGCGCTCGCGATGGAGCAATGGCCGCAACGCTCGCGCGGCTTTATGAGTGGTGTGCTGCAGGGCTCCTGGGGCCTCGGCTTCCTGTTGTCGAGCGCTTGCTATTGGCTGTTATTCGACAGCTGGGGTTGGCGGGGGATGTTGTGGATCGGCATTCTGCCAGCGCTAGCGATTGTCTATGTCCGCTACTTCGTCAAAGAGCCGGCAGTCTGGATCGAGAATCAGCGCCTGCAGAAGGCCGAGAACCGCAACGTAAAGGTGCCGCTTGCCGCGATCTTCAAGCGCGGCGTCGTCGGCAATATGCTGAACGCTTGCTGGTTTCAGTGCGCCGGGTTTGTCACCTATTACTCGATCAACGCGTTGTTCGCGACGCATCTGCAAAAGGATTTGGGGCTTTCGACGGCACTAATCGCGACGCCGCTGATCCTGTCGAACCTGTTCGTGTTCCTCGCCAGTTCGAGCTGGGGGCTGGTGTCCGATCGGATCGGACGACGCTGGGCGATGATCATCCCGGCTCTCATTTCGATGGTGATCGTGCCGATCTATTTACTGTCCGATCACACAACGGTGATCATCGTCGGCTATATCGCGATCGGCCTGTTTGCCGGCGGCGGCATGTACGGTCAAATCCCGGCCTTTCTAAACGAGCGGTATCCGACCGAGGTCCGTGCGACAGCATCGGCCTTTAGCTACCACGTCGGCGCGATTGCCGGTGGGTTGGTGCCGCCGATCCTGACGTTCTTCGCGAGCGACCCGTCGTGGAATCTCGGCTTCGCGATCCCGATGACGGTGGGCGCGATGTTCGGGCTGGTGAACTTCGTCGTAGCGCTGCTGCTCGGCCCCGAGACCAAAGGCGTCGAAATGGTGCCGGATCTGGTCGTCGCCTGAACCGGAAGACGGCGCGGTTTGCGCGGCGTGTCGGCAAGTCGAGAATTCGCCGTGATATTCTCGCAACTATGGTGTATGCCGACCAAGGCTCCGCAAATGGAGCCGAGTTGAACAGGGAGACGTGAAGTATGGCCGCCGTCGAGACCGTACGCGATGTTCCATGGTGGAGGGAGCCCACCAAGGACCAATGGTATGCCTGGGTAGCAGCTTGGCTCGGGTGGACCCTCGACGCGTTCGACTTCACCGCGTTCCTGTTGATCATCGCGCCGATCGCAAAGGAATTCAACGTGCCGGTGCCCGAGGTGGCCGCGGTGCTGACATTCACCTTGTGGATGCGGCTGGTCGGGGCCACCGCCAACGGCTGGCTCGCCGACCGGGTTGGCCGCAAAACGCCGCTGATGATCTCGATCGCGTGGTACTCGGTCTGCAATTTCCTGGCCGGCTTGGCGCCGAGCTTTTTCCTGTTGTTTTTGTTCCGCGCGCTTCTCGGCATCGGCATGGGCGCGGAATGGCCGGCCGGCGCGGCGCTGGCGATGGAAACCTGGCCGGTGCGCTCGCGCGGCTTCATGGGCGCCGTAATGCAGGGCTCGTGGGGGATCGGGTTTCTGTTGTCAAGCGCACTGTACGGCTTGTTCTACAACGTGATCGGGTGGCGCGGCCTGTTGATGATCGGCATCGCCCCCGCCCTGGTTATCATCTATATCCGGTTATTCGTAAAGGAGCCCGAGGTCTGGGTCGAGAACCGGCGCCTGCAGACGCTGCAGCACCGCGAAATGCGCACGCCGCTGTTCTCGATCTTTAAATTTGGCCTGTTAGGAAACACGCTCACAACCTGCTTGATGATGGCCAGCGCCTTTGTCATTTATTACGCCAACTACGCACTCTTTGCGACGCATCTGCAGCTGGATCTGAAGCTCAGCCCAGCTCTGGTAGCATTACCGATCGCACTCGCCAACGCATGCCTGTTCCTCTCTGCCATCCTCTGGGGTTTTGTGGCGGATCGCGTCGGGCGGCGTTGGGCGATTGCGATACCGGCAGCGCTAGGTCTTCCGACCGCTTTCCTTTATTTGCTGGCGCAGGACTACACCTGGATTGTCGTCGGATTCGCTTTGCAGGGGATGTTTGCCTGCGGCGGCCTCTGGTCCGGAATGCCGGCCTATCTTTCCGAGCGCTTCCCGACTGAGGTGCGTGCTACGGCGGTGGCTTTCTGTTTTCACCAAGGGGCGATCTGGGGCGGCCTGATCTCGCCGCTACTGCTCTTGTACGCGACGACCCATCAGATGACCCTCGCGGGTCCCATCCTGGTCACAACGGTCTTGGGCTTGGCCATTTTCCTGATTGCGGTTTTGCTGAGCCCCGAGACAAAAGGAAAGGCTCTGGTCGCCGACCTCACCGTCGCCTGAATCGGCGGCGGCGGATCACGGCATCGTGAAGTTGAGAATTACCCGCGATTTTCTCGCGGATCTGGTCTACAGTACAGAAGGCTCCGCGCGAGGGGCTGAGTTGAACAGGGAGAGGTGAGCGATGGCGGCCGTCGAGACCGTAAACAACGTTCCGTGGTGGAAGGAGCCGACCAAGGACCAGTGGTACGCATGGTGGGCCGCCTGGTTGGGCTGGACGCTGGATGCCTTCGATTTCACCGTATTCCTGCTGATCATCAAGCCGATCGCGGATGAATTCCACGTACCGACGACCCAAGTCGCGATTGTCTTTACGCTGACTTTGTGGATGCGGCTCGTTGGAGCGGTCGCCTCGGGCTGGCTCGCCGATCGGATCGGGCGCAAGACCCCGTTGATGATCTCGATCTTCTGGTATTCGATTTGCAACTTCATCGCCGGGTTTTCGCCGACCTTCGTGTTTCTGCTGGTGTTCCGCACCCTGCTCGGCATCGGCATGGGCGCCGAGTGGCCGGCGGGTGCGGCTCTGGCGATGGAAACTTGGCCGCAGCGCTCGCGTGGCTTTATGAGCGGCGTTCTGCAGGGCTCGTGGAGCATAGGCTTTCTGCTTTCGAGCGTAATCTACGGCCTGTTCTTCGACCTTATCGGCTGGCGCGGCATGTTGTGGATCGGCGTCTTGCCGGCGCTGTCGATCGTCTACATCCGCTATTTTGTCAAAGAGCCCGAGGTCTGGGTCGAAAACCGGCGGCTGCAACGCACCCAGAAGCGTGAAGTGCGGGCCCCGCTGATCAAGATCTTCCAACGCGGCATGCTCGGCAACACGTTGCTGGCGTGCTGGTGGATGGCGAGCAACTTTGTCCTCTACTACTCGATCTGGGCGTTGTTCGCGACCCATCTCCAGCAGGATCTGAAGCTGACCACGATGGGCACCGCGGTCCCATTCATGGTGGCAAACATCCTGAGCTTCCTCGGGATGTCCTGGTGGGGCTGGCTGGCCGACATCATCGGGCGCCGGTGGGCGATGATCATCCCCGGCGCCATCGCGATTTTTATAGCGCCGATCTATCTGTTCACCGTCGATCCGTTCTGGATCACGGTCGGCTTCGGTCTGCAAGGCGCCTTTGGCGGCGCGCTCTATAGCCAGCTGCCGAGCTACCTCTCCGAACGGTTCCCGACCGAGGTGCGGGCTACCGCGAGCGCGTTCTGCTACCACCAAGGAGCCATCCTGGGCGGGCTAGTGGCGCCCGTGCTCGCCTTCTTCGCGGTCAACTTCAACCTCGGTTACGCCATCCCGATGCTGGTCGGAACCGTCGTCGCCGCGGTCAGTGTCGTGATCTCGCTGCTGCTCAGCCCGGAGACCAAGGGCAAGGCTCTGCTTGCCGAGCTTTCCGTGGCCTAGACCTCGGCTTTCACGCACCCACCCGCTTCTCCCAGCGGGTGCCCAGATCTTCGGGACCGCGCTTGCCGGGGTCTAGGCGGTCGGCTGGCTGAAACGAAGGGGGAGGGTTTCTGGGCTGGATTGAAGGGTGTCGTGCAGCAGCCATCCCGGCAGGTTATGGGTGAGGCGCGGATTCGGGCCGCCCTCCCAGGGCGCCGCGGCCGTGCACACGACCCCGATCGCCGTCCCGATCTCTGTGACGATCGGCGAGCCCGACATCTCGCTGCGAATGCCCTCAGCGGCGTGGGTGATCCATAACGGCCCGCCGAAGTGGCGGACTGTGCAGGAGAACCACCGGCGGCCGTCGAGCGACAGCAGCCGGGCCGGTACCCAGAAATTGACCGGGTTTTGGAGGGAACCGCCGATCGAAAGGACCGTCGCCGTCTCCATCAGCGCTTTGTATTCATCGGCACATGGAGTGCCGGGCGAACCGAGCACCGCGATGTCGGCGATCGGATCGACGAAGCGACACACCGCCCACGCGCAGGGCTCGACCCCAAGGCGGGCGAGGAGCGGTCCGTAGGTGCGCTCCTTGGGCTCGAAAAAGGATTGGGCCGGCGGGAGGAACGGTAGGCAGTGCGCGGCCGTAATAACGAAGCGCTCGCCAGCACCCTCGACTACAAAGCCGCGTCCGCTACCGGCGGTGATGACACCGGCTGTCAGCGTCTCGAAAATCATGGCTTTCTGCGCTTAACTCCGATCATTTGTCACTGATGCTTGACGATTATATTCTCGCACCAAGAAGCACGGCTATTTCGGCAGCAGTAGCCCAACAATGGCGGCGATGATCGCTAATCCTATGAGGAAGAGTTGTATCTCGATCGCCGGGCCCATCGACCTCCTCCCGCATGCGCGTGGCATTACCGGACCGCGCTAGAGTCTCGGCCGCCTTGAGGCGACTGCGTTTTCTTCGTGAATCCGAGGCACCGGCTGCGTAGGTCGGCACTTTCACCAAAAAGTTTCGGAACCTCGGACGGACCCACACCATCGCGTGCCATCAGGAGCCTTGTCCCGAGATGGTTCCGATTTCGCGGCAGCGCGAACCCGGCGACAGACGCGTGGTCACACCAGACTTTTCGTCCGATTGCGTACACCGTGTATCTTCGGTCCGCATCGCTTTTCGCTGAGTAAAAACGCCATGATTTGATGTCCGTTGATCGCGCGCATAAGTTAGGGTGAATCAAAATGCTTAAGGGCTATGATAAGAACCGCTTGCTTGTTGGGATCGGCAAAGCGCAACAGCTCGTGCTCGATTTGGGTCGCAAGCTCGAGGCGAAGCAGGTGATTGCAGGAGCGGGAAAGATCGCGACAATCGTTGTCGAACTCGGCCAGGATTTCGCGCAGCTTTGCTTTCCAACCGCCGTCCGCCTGCGACCGCATTGCCAACCCGAGGATCTGGCCGTGATATCGCCCGTAAAGCATTGCCGACACCCGGAATTGCTTGCGAACCGCGCGGATGCCGCAACTGCTCCCTGCGGCGACGGCATTCCGGTCAAGCGCAAGGTCTCGTAGAAACCATCTAGAGTGATCCCTTACCATGCATGATCGATGGTCGAGATATCATTTGTCAAGAGAGGTACTGCAAATTTTTGTAACGGGGTGTGGTTCTTGCTGCCAAGCTGCTCGCGCTCATCGAACCCGCGGCGTGTCGAGGGACGCTGGCGACAGCGATGGCAGGAGCGAGGCAGCAGATTGTAATCTTGATGCTTGAAACATGAACTACAAATCAAGCATGATGTTTGAGATTTATGTTGGAGAGCGACATTGCTCACTGCGGCCCAACTGAAGGCGGCTCGAGCCCTTGTGGGCATGGAGCAGAAAGCGCTCTCGCAAGCATCGGGGGTGTCACTTCCGACCATTCAGCGTATGGAAGCAAGCAACGGTACTGTCCGCGGTGTGATAGAAAGTCTGACCAAGGTCATGGCCGCCCTTGAGGCTGCTGGGGTTGAGTTTATTAACGAAGGTGCGAGCAGTTCCGGGGGCGGCCGCGGGGTACGTTTGCGGAGGCGCCCCGAGTAGCTCGGCGCTTCCCCGGTGTGCTACCCACCGGCCCGCCATGGTGGAGAAAAGCGGCGGGAGGAGCGCCTCGCGACAAACGCCGAGGGTGTTACGATATGGCCTAATTTTTTGCGGCTAAACTCGCGCAGCATCTAAAGCCAGGTTGGGCCCCTCGCCGAGGGTGTACACCTTTGGTCGAGCCGGTCATTTTTCGGTTGGGCGGGGCGGAAATGGTAAATATTCTCTTGGACTGATACTCTCTTCAAAATTTCACGCCCGCGGCCCGCCCAGGCAGCGGGCGTTCTTCTATTACCTCCAATCCTCGATTGGCATCCGGTCCACCGATAGCGCCGCCTGCCTTTCGTCGCCGATCAGTATTGCCACGGCAAACGAAAATCTAATATTAGATGGTACGTTTTGCACCAAGGGGCCCTGGGATTTTCGTCGCATTGTGCTAGTTCTTGCCCGATCGATAGACGATCTCGCAGTCGATGAAACCCGTCGCCGTACTTGCTTGTCTGATCACTTTGAGTTTTGGCGGCTGCTCGTGGATTCCTAGGGCAGGGCCTTCGGCGAGCGAGGTCGTCGAGCAAAGCCGGTCTGATGGCGAGATCCTTTTCGATGTGGTCGAGGTCGACGATCGCGTGATCTCCACTTTGCGTGTGCAGCCCAAGGAGAGCTTCGCGGCGCGCTTCACGCAAGACACCCAGCCTCCTTTGTTCAGCATCGCAATCGGCGACACGATCTCGGTGTTGATTTGGGAGAGCGCGGCCGGCGGGCTGTTCACCGAAGCACCCCCGGCATTGTCCCCGAGCCGCGGCAGGACCGGCATCGAGCCGCTTGCGCCCGAATCGGCGCGACAGGAGCCAGGCGCGCCGGCCCCTCCGGGCCAGCAACGCCGCGCCGGGGGCCCTCCGGATGCCCTGCTTCAGTCCGAAGCGGCGGGTCGTCAGGCAGTGAAAATTCCCGATCAGCTGGTCGAAAGCGACGGCGCGATCAGCGTCCCCTATGCCGGGCGCATTCCGGCCGCGGGCCCATTGCCGGCGGAGGTTCAGCAGACGATCGAGGCTCGGCTCGCCGGACGGGCGCTCCAACCGCAGGCGCTGGTGATCGTCAAGAGAAGCTTTGCCAACGCGGTGACGGTGACCGGCGAGGTTGTTGCCGGTGCCCGGATTCCGCTGTCGCCCGGCGGCGACAAGCTGCTGGAAGTCATTGCCGCCGCCGGCGGCGCGAAGGCTCCCGTTCACGAGACCTTTGTCCGGCTGTCACGCAATGGCACCACGGCGACGATCCCGCTGCAGCAGCTCGTCTCCGACCCGGCCGAGAATGTCTATGCGCGGCCCGGGGATATGCTGACCCTCGCTCGCGTGCCGCAGACCTTCGCCGTTTTCGGAGCGACCGGTCGGAACGCCGATATTCCCTTCAGTGCGGCGAAGATCTCGCTCACCGAAGCGCTCGGCAAATCGCAAGGCTTGCGGGATGACCTCGCCAAGCCGGAGGGCGTGTTTCTGTTTCGCTACGAGCCGAATGAGGTCGTTCGTTCGCTCGATCAGCCGACGGCCAGCGGGAGCGGGGGAGGGGTCTCGCCGATCGTCTATCGGTTCAATTTGAGGGACGCCAATTCCTATCTGCTGACCGGTGGATTCCCGATGCGTGACAAGGACGTAATCTTCGTTGCCGACGCCCCAGCGGCGCAAATCTACAAATTCTTCACGGCTTTGAACCAGGTCACGGGGCCGATCGTGACCGGTCTTGTGACCTGCCATTACGCCAACTGCTGAGCGGCGCCGGGTCGCGATTACCGCTCGAGCCCGCCGATCGTGTTGGCGCGGAAGCGGGCGACATCCTCGGGCCCGAGATAATTGATGTCGCCCGGCGTCGCGAGCCCGATCGCAGCGGCAAAAGCGCCAAACCGGATTGCCAGATCGGGATCACCGTCGAGCAGGCCATGGATCAGTCCGGCGACCAATGAATCACCGGCGCCGATGCGATCGACAACGTCAACCGCGAAGCGGGGCGCATAGCGAAATTCGCCACGAGCGAGAAGCAGCGTCCCCGGCTCGGCATTAGGCGGCCGGCTCAGCGCGACGAGCGGCACGCCATAGCGCGCCGATATCGCCGTGGCGAGGTTCTCGCCCGCTTCGGTAAAGCCGAGCACGCTTTGCGCATCACGTTCGGCAAGCACGAGCATATAGAGGTGCGGCGCTATCGCTTCGAGCACGGCTCTGGCCTCCGCCAGGCTCGTCAGCGTGGCGCGATAATTCAGATCGTGTATGAAACCGGTGTTCCGGCGGCGGCGAGCGCCGCGAGCTGCAGGACGAGCGTCCGGCAGCTCGGGCGGAGAGCCGGCGTGATACCCGTCAGGTGCACCCACGCGCTCGCCTGAGCCAGCACCTCCCACGGCGCGTCATCAAAGGCGAGCTCGGAGGCCGCCGAGTGCTTGCGGTCATAGATGACGCGGCTGGTTCGCGGCTCGGGTCCGGGCTCGTAAAACATCAGCCCGAGACGCGCGCTGTCGATCCAGCGCACCCAGCGCGTGTCCACCCCGTGGCGGCGCGCCTCGCCGTCGACGATGCGGCCAAGCGGCCCCGCCGGCAGCCGGGATACCCAGGCGACCCGGCGCCCGAGGCGCGCGAGCACGCAGCCGACATTGAGCTCGCTGCCGCCGACTGCGATTTCGAAGAGCCGCGCCTGATCGAGCCGCTGCTGGCCGGGCGGCGAGAGACGCAGCAACGTCTCTCCGACCGTCAGGAAATCATAGCGAGCGTCAGGCGGGGTATTCATTCGGCCCCGCTGCATGAGATCGGCAAGTATCCCGCCACGACGGCCTTCTCCTCGTTACCGCGCACGCAGCCTGTCGCAGGAGCGGCGAGGATGCAACCGCCCGGTTCGCACGTGATTGGGCGTCGCGAAGGAGCTAGATTATTCTGACCAGCGAACCTAGGAGCGACCTCGATGCCGCGACTGGATGAAACTCGTCCCTTTTTGCCCGTCAACATCGCACTGTTGACCGTGTCCGACACGCGCGAGCTGGCGCAGGACAGGTCCGGTAACACGCTCGCCGAGCTCGCGGGCGCCGCCGGCCATAAAATTGTCGCGCGCCACATCGTGCGCGACGACAGGGACCAGATCGTTGCGGAGCTCAGGGAATGGATCGCCGACCCCGAGATCGATGTCGTGATCTCGACCGGCGGCACCGGCGTTACCGGCCGCGACGTTACGCCGGAGGCGTTCCACAGCGTCTACGAGAAGGAGATCGCCGGTTTTGGCGAGCTGTTCCGCTGGCTCAGCTACGAGAAAGTCGGCACCTCGACGATCCAGAGCCGCGCGACGGCCGGCGTCGCTGGCGGCACCTATCTGTTCGCCTTGCCTGGCTCTCCCAGCGCCTGCCGCGACGCCTGGGAAGGCATCCTCGTGCACCAGCTCGACAACCGCTTCCGGCCCTGCAATTTCGTCGAGTTGATGCCGCGCCTGCAAGAGCATCTGAAACGCTGAATTAGACCGAAAAGTCGCCGCATGCGCCGCGACGGGGGCACGGAATGCGCTGCATGGGGCGCCGTCCGCGCCTTGAGATGCACCCGGCTTCGCCCCTTCGCTCCTCAGAGTCCGTGAGAGAATTCCTCCGCCGATCATTATTCGCCTCCCCGGGGAAAGGCGGGGTCCATGGCTCCGTCGCACAAACTTCTCATCGGTTGGTGGGGCCTTATGATCGTTTGATGCGCAGGCGGCAGCGGACGGATGGATCCCGGCGTTCGCCGGGAATGCGACGAGCGATCTGCGTGCGCGCGAAGCCCGCTTCCGATTTTTTCACGAGCTCTCAGCTGAAGGGTATATCGAGCAGGCGGCAGTCACGGCGTAGCGCGGCCTGGTGGCCAATACGCGGCGCTGATTCGCCTATGTCAGGCGGCGTTGCTCGTCTGATGTGGAATAGATGCGGCTGGGGGAGGAGCCTGCACTGCGTCCAGAACACGTTGCAGATCGGAAAACCGGAACGGTTTTTCCAGCAACGACAGTGGGAGAGCCGCGTCACCTTGATCGGCGAGATACTCGCGTCCGGTCAGTGTGATCGTGCGGATACCGAGTGCAGCACAGTCTCTGCTCAGATCCACCCCTTGCTCCGAACGCAGCATCAAATCCGTGATGAGCACATCGAAGGGAGAAGTAGCGATCCATACGCCGGCCTCGATCGTATTCGCGCTCGTCATCACATCGTGACCGAATTCGGCCAAGATGCCGGCAATAAACTCACGAATGGCCGGGTCCGGCTCAGCCAGGAGAATACGCGCCATTGTCCGCTCGCCTCATACGATGCGAGCAATATCGAAGCCCCTTATGGTTTAAGAACGCGTAAAGATGACGGGCGGCTCTGTTTTCCTCGAGCTCGCCGGTGGGCGATATTCGTCGTAGCGGATTCCTGATATCTTGAAGTAGCGCCGAAGTTCAGTGGGGATTGACCGATGCTTTCGGAAGTCCGCCGAGCGGCGATGACGCCGTTGTGGATCGCC
>Ga0306918_10000113_pt1 | contig 32348 bp, 29 predicted proteins | sample tim00Cox0000000H_FD_203315 | JGI IMG/M metagenome (GOLD analysis project Ga0306918, IMG submission 203315) | Lab enrichment of tropical soil microbial communities from Luquillo Experimental Forest, Puerto Rico - timezero.00C.oxic.00.000.00H (v2)... | ecosystem: Environmental > Terrestrial >... | reverse complement strand
GCGCCTAGCCGCAAAACGCCGGCTGGAACTCGACCCATTGCGGCGGGTTGCTCGGCAGGCCGAGGAGACGATCGCGCGGCTAACAGAAGAGCGAGAGGCGCTCGACCGCACCTTGGCCGAGCCGCAGTGCCCCAGATCCGATCGGTTTGAGCTCTTCGCTGTACTGAAACGCCGCGCCGAACTCGTGCGATCGATCGAGAGGGCGGAGAGGGAGTGGCTCGCCGCCGAACAGTCGATTGAGCGGGAAGCCAAGTGAGATGGGGCGCCGGCGCGGCTTGTCCTAGCGAGCGGTAATATTCGGCTGTGAAGCTGCCTGCTGGATCTCTGCGATTCTTCGGCCACAATTGCGGCATTCTCGAGAAAGCAAGATCAGTCGAGAAAGCTCGCGGCCAAAGGCCGCAGATTACGTTAATCCTTTGTTACACTTTGACAAACTCGGCGGAACCGGCCTATCCAACATCCGAAACACCTCCCTCGAACCGGGTTTGCCATGGCCGACACTCCCGCGCTCACCGATCGGAACCTCGAAGCGACGACGAATATTTCCCTGAAGCGGGAACCGGCTTGCTTCGCCTTTCTGTCGCCGCGGTCGATCTCGCCGCCGATGCCGATCGATTCGATCAACCTCGATCTTGCCTCGGCCGACTACTTCGGGGGCCGCGCATCGCTGTGGGCTACGCTGGAAATGCGTTCATCGGTAACCGATGAGCGTCCGACCGCGATACTCGGCTTCGACGAGGCGTTTCTGCGCCCGTTCGCGCGGGCCTTGATCGAGGCCGCGACGACCCGCGCCGCCTATCGAATGACGATCGTGCAGGAAACGCACTCCACCGAACGGTGCCGGGTTGTCGAGTACGTCACCGGTCCAGGCAAAGCCCTCGAAGAGCTGATGCTGCAGCCCTACGATAACGTCGTTCTGGTCAGCGCCAGCAAAGGTAAGGAGGGGGAAGAAGCGCTCTTCCAGCTGCCCCGCACCGACAGCTTCCTGCGGGCCTTCGCCAAAATGGCCTATGTTGCCGACCAGGCCTTACACGACTTGCTCGAAGAAATGGAACGCCTCGCCCGCCGACTCGATGCGCCGAGCCACAACTAAGCCGCCGCCCGCTCGCGAAGTTGCCTTTACAGAGCGGCTAAGGGGAGCTTTCGCTCCCCGTTGCGTTCGCGATGTACGTTACGGACGGTAAGGCGCCCCACCTCCGGTAGTTCCCATTGGCGGCGGAGGGGCACCAGCGCCCGGCGGTGGAGGAGCCGGCGGCATGGACACGTTGCCGGACTGCAGGCGTGCCAGCTCTTCCTGGTTGAGCTGGTTGGCACTGGTGCCGGTCAATCGCGTCGCCTTGCCGCCGTGATGCGCCATTTTGCCATGCGAGGCATGGCGGGCATGGCGATGGCTGGGCGGCATCGCCGAGGTGCTGTCCGACATCGGCGCCCCAGCCGCGGGCGCCATCGCCGCAGGCGGCGCCGATGGCGGGATGTAGTTTGAACCCGATGGCTTCGGCCCAGGCGCACCTCCGCTGTACGGCGTCAGGCCTGGTCCGCCGGGGTTCGGGCCTGGCAGGCCCACCGCGTTCCCACCTGACGGACTGACTGGTTGCGCCCAAACGGGGGCGGCGAATGCAAGCGCGGCAACGACCGCCACGCCGGTCAGGAGATGTTTCATGATGTCATCCTTTGCTGCAGCTGCAATTTACCGGATCGAGCCCCAGGTTTGCGATATCGTTACATACCCTTCCTGTCCCTAAGGCGACGACACACCGCCGGACATGAACGCTGAAACACGCCGCCATGTTCCCGGCCAGGCAACTTTTTCCAGATCATCATTCGCTTGACTGTGGCGCATACTAGCTTGGCACCGTCGCGTCCGCAAGCGTCTCAGTAGCAAACCTGTCATGCCATATAACCGAAAAGGCGAGCTTGGCTCGATAGCGACGACGCTCTCCGATTTGCTTGCCGCCGCCTGGGTGGCCGTTCACAATTTCGCTTCGATCGATCGAAACGGGGAACAGCGGCAGCGATGATGGCACCACGCCACCTGCATCTTGGGGCGTTCATGCGCCCGGTCAGTATTCATACCGCCTGGTGGCGTTATCCCGGCGCTTACCCCGATGCCAATTTCAATCTCAGGCATTTGATCCGCTTTGCGCAGACCCTCGAGCGCGGCCGGTTCGACGCCTTTTTCATGGCCGACCATCTGGCCGTGCTCAACATGCCGATGGCCGCGTTGAAGCACAGCGCGACCGTCACCTCGTTCGATCCACTGACCTTGCTGCCGGCGCTCGCGATGGTGACTGAAAATCTCGGGCTGATCGCGACCGCCTCGACGACTTTCGAGCCGCCCTACCTGATCGCCCGGCGCTTCGCGTCGCTCGACCACATCAGCGGCGGCCGTGCCGGCTGGAACCTGGTTACCACCTCCAACCCCGACGCAGCGCTGAATTTCGGGCTCACCGAGCACATGGAGCATGGCGACCGCTACCGGCGGGCCCGCGAATTCTTCGATGTCGTCACCGGCTTGTGGGACAGCTGGGCCGACGACGCCTTCATCCGCGATGTCGAGAACGGCGTCTATTTCGATCCCGCGCGACTGCACGTGCTCGACCATCAGGGTGAGTTCTTCTCGGTGCGCGGGCCCCTCAACATCGCCCGGCCGATCCAGGGCTGGCCGGTCATCGTGCAGGCCGGGGCTTCGGAGGCCGGCCGCCAGATCGCAGCCGAAACCGCCGAGGTGATCTTCGCGAGCGGCGGAAAACTCGCCGATGCGCAATCTTTCTATGCCGATGTCAAAGGCAGGATGGAAAGCCTTGGGCGCTCGCCCGACCATCTGAAAATCCTGCCCGGCGCCCTCGTCGTCGTCGGCGAGACCGCCGCGGAGGCGCGCGAAAAGCGGGCGCGGCTCGACAGTCTCGTGCATCCTGATAGTGGCATCGCCTCGCTGTCGATCGCCCTCGGCCACGACGCGTCGAGGTTCGATCTCGACGGTCCGCTGCCGGAGATCCCGGAAAGCAATGCCAGCAAGAGCGGCCGGCAGCGGATCATCGAGCGCGCCCGGCGCGAGGACTTGACAGTCCGGGACCTCGCACGCATCGCCGGCAGCTATGGCGGTCCGGCGCTGGTCGGCACTCCCGAGATGATCGCCGATCAGATGGAAGAGTGGCTCTACAGCGGCGCCTGTGACGGGTTCAACGTCATGTTCCCGTATGTGCCGGGCGGACTCGACGATTTTGTCGATCGGGTCGTGCCCGAGCTGCAGCGGCGCCGTCTCTTCCGACGCGAGTACGAAGGCAAGACCTTGCGCGAGAACCTCGGCCTGCCGCGCCCGGAGAACCGCTTTTGCGCCGCGCCCGCTGAGCACAGCCTCATTCCCATCGAGCGACCTCGTCGAAGCGCAGACGCGGCAGCCGCGGCCGCAGCGTGTCGCGCTCGCCATAGCCGATGTTCAATAGAAAATTCGCGCGGTATCGGCCGTCGGGAAAGAACGCGGCATCGACTCTGTCGGCGTCGAACCCCGACATCGGCCCGCAATCGAGCCCTTGGGCGCGCAGCGCCAAAATAAAATAGGCTCCCTGCAGCGAGGAATTGCGGAATGCCGTCTCCTCAGCGAGCGCGGCATCGGTCGTGAACCATCCGCGCGCGTCGGTGTGCGGATAGAGCCGCGGCAGCAGCTCGAAGAATTCGCGATCATAGGCGACGATCGCGGTAATCGGCGCGGTCCGCACTTTCTCGTAGTTGCCGGACGAGACGCAGGGCAGCAATCGCTCTTTGGCTTCCGGGCTGCCTACGAGGACGAGACGCAAAGGCTGGCAGTTGCCGCTCGTCGGGCCGAGACGGGCGAGCTCGAACGCGGCCTCGACGATCGCTTGCGGGACCGGACGAGGCTGCCAGTGCGTAAAGGTACGGGCCTCGTGAAACATTGCGGCAAGCGTTCCCATCTCCGTCGCCTTTGCGTCTGATCTCCGACCCCAACATCACCTCTGCACAGCGCCATTTGCGCAACCTATAAAAGAGTCGATTTTTACGGTTTGTGCTATCTGCAGCGAATCTGCAGCAGATTCTCCCTTTGATTGTATTTACCGATCGGATCCGGAACGACTTGCCCCTCGTATGGTTGATCAAAGCCGAGGAAACAATATGCAATATGAATACGGCAATTGTAAGATCATCATCATGCTCACGGCTCGACATCATCGCCGCAACCGGGGCCCCGCGCAGCGCGCGATCGTCACGCTGCTCCACTGACCCGCAGAACGCGTCCATATGATGCGGCACAGACCCGGTGCCGGGTCGGAAGCGTGCGGCATGCCGATGAAAATGGTATCAGAAGGCCGGTGTCAGGGAGGAGGGCATGCAACGCAGCACGTCACGGATCAGAACCTCGCATGTCGGCCGACTCCCGCCGCCCAAGGGGTGGGAGGACATGCCGGCGCGGCTCGCCGGTGCCGAGATCACCGACCCCGCCGTCATCGCCGCGCAGGTGACGACCGCAATCGCGGAAACGGTAAAGAAGCAGGTCGACGTCGGCATCGACTGCATCGGCGACGGCGAATTCTGGACGGCCCGCAGCTTCGCCCATTACACGGCCCATTTCAGCGGCATCGAGGCGCGCCCGGTGACTCCCGGCGAGGCGCCGACCACCCGCCACTCGACCCGCGAGCGCGACGAATTTCCCGATTTCTATGCGGATTGCGACATGGCCGGAACCTTGTTCCTGGTCCCGGGCGAAAGGCCGATGCCGCCGGTCACGGTGCGGGTCGTCGCGCGCGGCCCGATCAAGTCGAAGGGGCCGGAGGCGATCAACCGCCAACTCGATGCGTTCAAGGCGGCAATCGATCGCTCGGGCGCCAATGTCGACGAGGCCTTCGTCGCAGTGCTCGCGCCCGGCTGGCTCGACCACTTCATCTTCAACGAATACTACAAGAGCGAGGAAGAATTCCTGTTCGCCCTGGCCGACGCGTTACGCGAGGAATACCGGGCCGTCGTCGCGGCGGGCTTCGTATTGCAGATCGACGATCCCGGCCTGCCGGACTGGTGGGACATGCTGAAGCCCGAACCAACGGTCGAGGCATACCGCCAATTCGCCAGATTGCGCATCGACGCGGTGAACCACGCGCTGGCCGGCATCCCCGAAGAAAAAGTGCGCTACCATTTGTGCTGGGGCAGCTGGCACGGACCGCATACGCACGACCTGCCGCTCGAGCACATCATCGATCTGATCCTCGAAGTGAAGGCGCAGACCTATTCCTTCGAAGCCGCCAATGTGCGGCACGAGCATGAGTGGCGCGTCTGGCAGACCGCGAAACTGCCGGCGGGCAAGATGCTGATGCCCGGCGTCGTCAGCCATGCCACCAACCTCGTCGAGCACCCACAGCTCGTCGCCGACCGTATTCTGCGTTACGCCGCGATCGCCGGCCGCGAGAACGTCATCGCCGGCACCGATTGCGGCCTCGGCGGCCGCGTCCATGCCGACCTCGTATGGGCCAAACTGCGCGCGCTCGTCGACGGCGCTCGCCTCGCCTCGCGGTCGCTTTGGCCTGGTTGAACGCGTCCGTAGCGGCCGCAGAAGCGATAAAACGAGAAGTGATGCACGGGTTTTGGGAGGAAAAAGGCGATGGAGATCGAAGCCGCCGTATTTCGCAGGGTACACGAGCCGCTGACGATAGAGGCGGTGGACATCGACCAGCCCTGGGGCCGCGAGGTGCTGGTGCGTACTGTCGCCAGCGGCGTGTGCCACAGCGACCTCCATGTCGTCGACGGGCTCGGGCGTTTCCCGCTCGACCGGCCGATCGTCCTCGGCCATGAGGGCGCCGGTGTCGTCGAGGCGATCGGCGCCGAGGTGACGACCGTAAGACCCGGCGATCACGTCGTCGCGTGCCTCTCCGGCTTCTGCGGCAACTGCCCGCAATGCCTGTCGGGCCATCCCAATTTGTGCACCGGCGGCATCGTCACCCGGCCGGATACCGCGGCCCCTCGCCTGTCGCAGAATGGGCAGCCGCTGCGCCAGTTCATCGGCATTTCGAGCTACGCCGAAAAGATGCTGCTGCACGAGAACTCGCTGGTGAAGATCGACCCGGAATTGCCGCTCGACAAAGCCGCGCTGGTCGGTTGCGGGGTGCTGACCGGTGTCGGCGCGGCCCTGCGCAGCTCGGGGCTCGAAGCCGGGCAGACGGTGGCGGTCTATGGTTGCGGCGGCGTCGGGCTGTCGATCGTCCAGGGGGCGCGGATCGGCGGCGCCCGCCAGATCATCGCGATCGATCAGTTCGGCCAGAAACGCCAGATGGCGATGCGCGTCGGCGCCACGCATTTCGTCAACTCGAGCGAAACGGACCCGGTCAAAGCGGTGCGCGAATTGACCGGCGGCGCCGGGGTCGATCACGCCTTCGAGGCGGTGGGCCTCGCCACCCTCGTGCGCCAGGCGATCGAGTCGCTCGCGATCCGGGGTACGGCGACGATCGTCGGGGTATTGCCGCCCGATGCGATGATCGAGTTCCCGTGGATGGCGATCCGGCCGGAGTGCAAGGTGCAGACCTCGCGCATGGGCTCCAACCGTTTCCGCTACGACATCCCGACCTACCTCGAATTCTTCCGCCAGGGCCGGCTTGACCTCGATGCGATGGTGACCAAGAAGGGCCGGCTTGCCGACATCAACGAAGCTTTCCGCGCGATGAAGGCCGGCGAAGTCGCCCGCACCGTGCTGACCTTCGACTGAGGTGATCCAAACCGAATCTCACACTACAGGGAGGGACAAAATGGAAATAACGGTAAAGGGAGCAGACATCGCTCGCTCTGCTTTGATCATTGTCGACATGCAGAACGATTTTCTGCATCCGGATGGCGGTCTCGGGCAAAGGGCCCGGGAATATCCGGAAAGGAATATCGACATGCCATTTCTGAGGGGTACGATCCCCCAGGTGGCGAGGCTGGCAGATGCCTTTCGCTCGGCGGGAAGACCGGTGGTTTATGTGGCGCACGCCGTCAAAGCCGACTATTCCGATGCGGCATTCCCGTATTGGCGCATTGGACGCGGCCCTTCGAGCGGCAACCGCACGTTCGTGGTCGAGAGCACCTGGGGAGCGCAGATCGTCGATGAGTTGAAGCCCCGGGAGGACGAGCATGTGGTCATCAAGAAAGGCTTTGGCGGCTTCGCGCCAAGCACGCCGCTCGATACGATCCTGCGCAATATGGGCGTTACCACCTGTGTCGTTACGGGCGTGACAACCTGCGTTTGCGTGTCCACGACGGTGCGTGGCGGAGTAGAACACAATTATCGGATGATCCTAGTGAACGATGCCGTAGCCGAAGTATCCCGCGAGGCGCATGACGCCGAATTGCGGACAATGGATAGAGTGTTCGCCGATGTAAGGAGCACCGACGAAGTGATCGGATTGGTCGGAGGTCGCTGATGCATTCGATCCGCATCGATCGGGCAAGGAAGCTCGCCCACGAGCCTCACCTGGGCCACAACCGATTTCACCCGGACATCGCACCGGTCGTCGAAGTCGGCGAGGGTGAAGAGGTCGCGCTGGAGACGCGCGACGCGCTCGACGGCCAAATCAAGCCGGCCACGACGGTCGCGGACTTTCCGTCGCTCGATGTCGGCGCGATACACCCGCTGACCGGGCCGGTCTTCGTCAAGGGTGCGGCACCCGGCGATGTCCTCGAGATCGAATTCACCGACATCCTCGCCGAGCCCGTCGCCTTCAGCACGATCATGCCGGGGCTGGGATTTCTGCGCGATGTGATGACTGAGCCGTTCCTCGTGCATTGGCAGATCCGCGACGGCTGGGCGACTTCGGCCGAGATTCCTGGTGTGCGCATTCCCGGAGGGCCGTTCATGGGGGTCTCGGGGGTGGCGCCGTCCGCGGCGAAGCTTGCGGAATGGACCGTGCGCGAACAGCGCGTCATCGAGCGCGGGGGCTTGGCGTTTCCACCCGATCCTGCCGGAGCGGTGCCGACGGGCCCCTGTGGCCTCGCCGGCCTCCGCACGGTGCCGCCGCGCGAGAACGGCGGCAATTTCGACGTCAAGCAATTGACCAAAGGCTCGAAGCTCTTCCTCCCCGTCTTCAAGGAGGGCGGTCTGTTCTCGACCGGCGACGGCCATTTCGCGCAGGGCGACGGCGAAGTCTGCGTGACTGCCGTCGAAATGGGCGCGACAGCAATCGTGCGGTTCAAGGTGCACAAGGGCCTCGCCAACCGTCGCAAATTCACCGCGCCGGTATTTTCGCGAACCAGCTACTTCATCGATCCCCGCTTTGCTGCGCCCGAGCGTTTTCTCGGCGTCATGGGCATGCCGATTAATGCCGAGGGGGAGATCGAGGCGGAAAATCTGACCCTGGCCTGCCGCAACGCCGTCCTCAACATGATGGAATTGCTGCAGGAGCGCGGCTTCAGCCGCGAGCAGGCTTACGTCATCTGCTCGGTCGCCGTCGACCTGCGGATCTCCAACGTCGTCGATGTGCCGAATTATGTCGTCTCGGCGTTACTGCCGGAGGCAATTTTCGGCGGCGATTAAGCATGGATCAGATCAGCTGCAAATCCCTCCTGTGTTCATCATGGCCGGGCTTGACCCGGCCATCTCTGAGATCCGCGGGTCAGGCCCGCGGATGACGCGCTGGGGCGACGGCGCTGATCTTCGAAGCGATTATGGGATGCGCCAACCGGCCTCGCGCGCGAAGCTCTCGAAGAAGTCGAGATCGTAGGCCTGCTCCGGTGAGCGGCGGACCCGCTCGTCGATTTGGTGCGCATCTTTGCCGACCAGAATCCGCCATTTGTCGGCTTTGACCCCGTCGAGAATGATCGTTGCGGCCTCGGCGGCGCTCGTCGGCGCCTCCTCGCGAAAGCGACGCTCGCGCTCGGCCACGATTTTCCGGATGTCGTCATCCGAGAGGCTGGAAACGTCTCGGCCCATCGATGCGATGCGCGCCCGCGCTTGCGCCATCTGCCTCGCGTCGATCTCGTCGGAAAGATTGCCGCCTTGAATCTTGCGCGAGTTCAGCGGGATCGAGGTGCCGATATGGCCGGGCATGACGACCGAGCATTTGATGTGCGGCGCGTTGATCTTGAGATCGGTGATCAGCGCCTCGGTGAAGCCTTTGACCGCGAACTTTGCCGCCGAATAGGCAGTATGCGGAATGCGCGGCCCGACCGACGCCCAGAAACCGTTGACGCTGCTGGTATTGACGATGTGGCCCTCCTCCGCCTTGAGCAGCAGCGGCAGGAAGGCGCGGGTGCAGTTGTAAACGCCGCCCCAACAGATGTTGAAGGTCCTCTCCCATTCCTCGCGGCCGTGGGCGATCATGCTGCCGCCGCCACCGATACCGGCATTGTTGAAGAGGAGATGAATCTTATCGGTGCCGAGACGCTCGGCGACCTCGTCGCGAAATCGCTCGACCTGCGCTGCGTCGGACACCTCGGCGAGATGCGTCGTGGCGCGCAAACCTTGCGGCAGCCCCGCCGCCTCGCACAGCCGCCGGGTTTCCGCCATCCCTTGCTCGGAGACATCGCACATCGCGACATTGCATGCCTCGGCGGCCAACTGGCGGACGAGCTCCCGTCCCATTCCCGAGCCGCCGCCGGTGACGATCGCGATCCTGCCCGCGAAATCCTTCATTTGTTACCTCCCGCGAATTTGGTCCATCATTATACCCGGGCATTCAAGAGACCATCAGATAAGAGGAATGCGGAGCGATGCTGAAGACGACGCGCGACATGATGCTGCCGACCGCGATCACCGGGTCGTATCCGCGGCCGTTGTGGTTCGACCGCAGCCTTGACGGCCGGTCGTTCAAATCGGCGCTCGGCGACTCGTTGTTTCGCGAGCAATACCTCGACGCGGTCGCGGCGATCATCAATGCGCAGGAGGCCGCCGGGCTCGACATCGTCACCGACGGCGACAGCCGTTTCGACCTCGTCGTCGGCGGCAAGTCGTGGTTCTTCTATCCGATCGAGCGCCTGGGCGGCATTCACGGCCACCGCAGCACCTCGCAGGGCTGGATGGCGCGCCACGACATTCGGCCGGGCAAGATTCTGTGGGAGGTGCAGGAGGCCTACCAGCCGGCGATCGTCACCGAAAAGCTCAGCCGCGGTCCGCTGGAATACGGCGCGCTGTGGCAGATCGCCCAGCGTTTGAGCGACCGCCCGGTCAAGTTCGGCGCGATCTGCGCGCCGGCACTGGCGAGCATGCTGTGGAACCAATACTACGCCAGTGACAAGGAGATGATCCTCGATCTCTGCGACATCATGAATGCCGAATTGCGCGAGCTTGCCGCCGCCGGGTGTGCGGTGATCCAGGTCGAGGAGCCGCGCCATCACGGGCTGACCACCCGGCCCGACTGCACCGACGCCGATCTCGAATTCCAGACGCAAGCGTTCAACCGCCAGCTAGCCGGGGTCGATGCCGAGATCTGGGTGCACACCTGCTGGGGCAATCCCAACCAGCAGCGCGTCTATTGGGAGGTGCCGAGCTATGAGCGCGCCCTGCCCCACCTGCTGCAGCTCGACGCCGACGTCGTCACCTTCGAATGCGCGTCGAGCGACGGCAGGGACCTGCCGCTCTTCGCCAAGTACAACACCAACAAGAAGATCGGCATCGGCGTCGTCAACCACTGCATCACCACGGTCGAGCCCGCCGAGCACGTTGCCGCGCTGATCAGAAAGGCTCTCGAATACATCCCGAAGGAGCAGCTGGTGATCACCACCGATTGCGGCTTTGGCCGCGAGGGTCTCTCCCGCCGCATCGCCTATTACAAATGCGTTTCCCTCGTCGAAGGCGCCAACATCGTGCGCCGCGAATTGGGCCTCCCCGAAGCCCATATCCGCGCCGCCGACCCCAAACTCTATTTCGCCAATGTCGGCGAGCACTGAACGACGCTTTGACGCTGTCCTCTTCGACCTGCTGACGGCGCTGCTCGACTCGTGGACGCTGTGGGACAATGTTGCGGGCAGCACGGAAGAGGGCCGCAGATGGCGGGCGGCTTACCAACGGCGCACTTACGAGACTGGTGCTTACCGGCCGTATGAGCTGCTCGTCGCGGAGGCGGCGGCCGAGACCGGTCTGTCGCCGAGCCTCGCGGCGCAGCTGGTGGCCCGCTATGGGGAACTGAAACCCTGGCCGGAGGTCCGCAAAGTGCTGCGCGCGCTGCACGGCGACGGCGTCGCGCTGGGGATCGTTACGAATTGCTCCGAGAAACTTGGGGCGACCGCCGTTGCCTGCACCGGCGTCGAGTTCGAGGCGGTCGTAACCGCAGAACGCGCCGGCTACTACAAGCCCCATCCGCGGCCGTATCAGATGGCGCTCGACGAACTCGGCGTTGTGCCGAGCCGATGCCTGTTTGTCGCCGGCTCGGCCTACGATCTGTCCGGCACGCATAAACTCGGTCTGCCGACCTACTGGCACGACCGCGTCGGCATGACGCCGCCGCCCGATGCGCCCACCCCGATCGAGCACCGCCGTTCGCTGTACCCGCTCCTGCGCTCCATCGTCAGTCGAGGCTAGGCCGCGGCGGAGGCGCTGGCGAGCTGCACCGTCACATTCGGCGCGGCGAAATGGATTTCGGCGGCGCTGAAGGCGTCGATCAGCCGGCGCAGCGCCTGGCGCTGCAGATAGGTCGGCCGCGACGGCGTGGCGGTAAATTTGCAGCGGACGACGAGCGCCGTCTGCAGCACATCGACGACCCCCTGCATCTTCAGCGGTTGCATGAATTCCGGGCCGATCTCCGGGTCGTCGAGAAGCTCCTCGCCGACGCGCTTGATGGTCTTGCGCACCGTCTCGATGTCGGCGAGCGGCTCGAGATGAAGGTTGAATTTCACCACCGACCAGTCGCGGCTGTAATTGGTGACCGACTGGACCTGCCCGAACGGGATCGTGTGCACCTGGCCGTTCTGGTGGCGCAGCCGCACCGAGCGCAACGACATCCCTTCGACGGTGCCGCGCAGCCGGCCGGTATCGATGTATTCGCCGACCCGGAACGCGTCCTCCATCAAGAAGAAGATGCCCGAGATCACGTCGCGCACTAGGCTTTGCGCACCAAAGCCGACGGCGATGCCGAGTACGCCGAGCCCGGCGAGCAGCGGACCGATGTCGAGCCCGAGGGTCGCCAGCGCGACGATGACCGCGACGACCGCGAGCCCGATCAAGAGCGTGTTGCGCAGCAGCGGCAGCAAGGTATCGAGCCGCGAGGCCGAGCCGGGGGTCTCGTCCTCGTCGCCGGGTGCGGCGGGCGGCGGCATCTTCTCGTCGATGACTGCGCTGAGTGCCGTCCACAGGATCCAGGCGGCGACGACCGTCAATGCCGCTCCGAGGGCCGGCCGAACAAATAGCCGTTCGATGCTGCCGGGTTCCGGGTCGATAAGGTCGAAACCCCAGGTCTCGCCGAGCCAGGCCGCCCCTAGAAGCCACACAAACGCATCGGAAAGCCGGCTCAGCGCCCGGTGAAGTCGCGCCCGGCGCAGGGTCCGCCTGATGTCCGTCGCGTCGCAGGCGCAGAGCCGTCCGATCAAATTGTGGCTCGCCTGCCCAACCACTGCCAGCGCGACGACGATCCCTTGCGTCGCCGTCGCGGCGCGTGCAACCCAGGCGCCCTTTCCGAGCGCGAGTTCGATCCCCGACCCGAAGAAAATGCCGAGCGACAGGGCGATGAAGAACCAGTGCCAGGATGCCGCAACCGCGCGCCGGACCGGGCCGGGCTCGCCGCCGGTGGCAGCTAGGATCGCCCGGGCGATCGGGTGTCGGGTCACCCAGAACATGACAATTTTGTAGGCCGTGATTACCAGCCCCAAAGTCAGCGCCGCGCCGAAGACGGCTTCCTGTCCGAAGCCGAGCCGCTCGACGAGCCAGACGATAAAGAAGTTGAACGGGGCGACCGTCAGATAGACCGAGAACCAGCGCGAACAAACGCGCGCATCGGCATCGTCGATAGTGAGCAGCCGTAGATCGGAACGGCGCGGCGAGACGACGATTATCAACAGGACGATAGACAGCCGCCATTGCAGCGCTGTCCAGACGAGCCGATCTGCGGTCTCCGCGAGGATCGGCCGGCCCATCGAGACCGCCATCAGCACCGCGCCGAAAAGGAAAGCGAAAATGGCGAGACCAGCGGCCGCCACGAGGAGCTGAACAAAGGCGGCGCGAAGGCGGGGTGCCAGCCCCGGCTCAACCGCCGGCCGGCGATTGAAAAGCGCTTTCATGCCGAGCCCGATCAGCGGCGCCGCCACGAGGCCGGCGAGCGCGATGGCCCAAAATCGAAGCGCCCCATCGCGCGTGCCGCCTTCGGCCTCAGCATGCCGAACCCAGACCTGCGGCACTTGCCCAGCCGCCGGTAACGCGCGCATCGCCTCTTTTGTCGCCGCCCATATTCGCACCGTCAACTTCATGCCGGTCATCAAGGCCGGGCCGGAAGCGGGCGGGGGACCGGCTTGATGCTCCGCGGGTTGGGCGCCTTTGGCGGCAAGATCGGCAATCAGGCCTTTGACCGCCTCCGGCGACATCGTAGGCGGCAACTGCAAGACGACGGTCTCGCCGGCGGGCTCAGCGTTCACCCCGGCCGACGGCGCGCAGAGCAGAAGCAGTAGCACGAGAACGAAGGACCGGGCCGGCACCGGTCGGTCTTTAACCAGGGGCTTCCAGATCACAGCGGTCGGCTCCGGAAATGCGCCTTCCTGGTCTGTTTAGATGGCATGCGGCCGGACCGGAGCAAACCCGCTCAAACGGCCGAGGGTCCGGCAGTGGCTCTAAAGACCTGGCTCGGCCGACCTACTCCGGCACCCGGGTAGATTGCCAAGTCACCATCTGCCATTGTCCGCCTTTATTGGCGTAGACGTCGGTGAAGCGAACGGTGAAGCTGTTCGGGCGTCCTTGCGACATGACGCTGATGCGGCATGAGCCGGTCAACACAACCGCATCGCCCAGATCCTGGGCTTTGACGTCCGAGGGCTCGACCGCGGTGTAGACCGTCGACCCCGACTCCATGTTCCCGATCAGGCTTCGTTTGGTGTCGAGCCGCGCCGTAGAGTGGGTGTAGACGAGATCGTCGGACAACAGCGCATTCAGTATAGCGATGTCCTTCTGGGCCATTGCGGTCATGCGCTTTTTGTCGAGATCGATGATTATTTGCCCATTGCCTGCCATTTGTTCCTCCTACTCTTTAGCGGATTTCGAACACCAGCTTGCCCTGCAGATGGCGCCCCTCGCTGATGCGATGAGCCTCGGCCGCGTCAGCGAGCTTAAAGCGGGTGATCGCCGGCGGCGACACTGCGCCGGCATCAAGCAATGCCAGCATCCGCTCCAGATGCGCCCGGTCACGCGCGACACCCGGGCGCAGCACTCGGACATCCATGCGCGTCGGCTGAAACCCCGCCGGCGCCGCGGCGATCCAGACCAGACGCCCACCAGGTTTCAGGACCGGATACGAGCGCACCTGGACATCGCCGCCGACGGTGTCGAACACGACATCGCACCCGGAAACGGTCTTCGAGAAATCTTCCTTGTTGTAGTCGATGACCCGATCGGCGCCGAGGCGGCGCACATAATCGTGGTTGCGAGCGCTGGCGGTCGTGATCACGGTGGCGCCGAGGTGCTTGGCGAGCTGGATTCCAAAGCCGGCGACGCCTCCCGCGCCGCCCTGGATCAAGATGGTCTCGCCGGCTTTGAGCTTGGCGGTGTCTTCGAGCGCCCACAGCGCGGTAATGCTGGTCAGCGCCATCGCCGCCGCCTCGGCATGGCCGAGGCGGGCGGGCTTCTTGGCGATGATTGCCGCCTTGATCGCAATCTTCTCCGCGTAGGCGCCCTCGATCCCTTGATCGCAGACCCCGAATACCGAGTCACCCGCCCGCAGATCAGTCACGCCCGCGCCGACCGAGCTGACCACGCCCGAGAAATCGCGGCCAAGGATGTGCGGAAGTTTGACGCCGCTGGTGCTGTAAGCGCCTCCTCCCAGCCGCACCTTGTAATCCGCGGCATTGACGCTGGCGGCGTGAATATCGACAACAACCTGGCCCGGTCCGGCGGTCGGGTCCGGCGCCTCGGCGAGACGCAATACCTCGGGCCCGCCATGCCTTTCGAACAATACAGCCTTCATGGGTCTTCTCCCCGCGCAAAGCCTTCTCGCCCGAACCCATAAATCTTCGACACGGCGGTAGCAAGCAGCGCTGTTGATGGTATCGTGCCCGCTCTGAGCCTGATGCGAGGGACTGCGATGATCACGCCCGCCTATATCCGGACGATGGCCGAATACAATGCCGAGATGAACCGCCGTCTATACGGTGCCGCCGCCCGGCTGTCGGACGCTGAGCGGTGCGCCCCACGCGGCGCCTTCTGGGGCTCGATCCACGGTACCTTGACCCACATTCTGTGGGGCGACCGGCAATGGATGTCGCGTTTCGATGAATGGCCGAAGCCGCCCACGCCGATCAAAGAGAGCGCCCACATGATCGAGGATTTCACCGAGTTGCGCGCGGTGCGCGAACAAGCCGATGCCGACATTTCCCGCTGGGCCGCCAAGGTCGATGATGCATGGCTGGTCCAGGATCTCACTTGGTTCAGCGGCGCGGCCAATCGTGAGATTACGGCTCCGTTGCAGCTCCTGGTGACGCATTTCTTCAATCACCAGACCCATCATCGCGGGCAGGCGCACGCAATGTTGACCGCCGCAGGTCAACAAACCGGCGACACCGACCTGTTTCTGGTGGTTGCGGAGCCCCGGTAATGATCGAGACTTATCAGGGCGGCTGCCATTGCGGCCGCGTGCGGTTCCGAGTACACGCCGATCTGGCGCAGCTGCTCGAATGCAACTGCTCGATCTGCACCAAGAAAGGTATCCTGCACCTGATCGTGCCGCTGGAGCATTTCGAGCTGTTACGCGGTGAGGAGGAGCTGGCGACCTATCAATTCAACACCAATACAGCGAAGCACACCTTCTGTCGTCACTGCGGCATCCATTCGTTCTATGTGCCGCGTTCGGACCCCGACAAGATCAGCATCAACGCACGCTGTCTCGAAGGTATCGATACGGCGGCGCTGAAACCCGCCCATTTTTTCGACGGGCGAAACTGGGAAGAAGCCCATGCAGCGTACCGCGGGGCCGAACAGCGATAGAAGCGTGCTTCTCCCTCTCCCCGCAGGCCCGCAGGGGAGAGGTAATTAAGGACCGCTCAGGCCCTGGCGATCGGCTCTGTCGCAGCGGCAAGCCAGCGGGCCGTCTCCCCGTCGACAAGCGGGGTCAGCGCCTCGCGGATCCTTGCGTGGTAGGCATCGAGCCAGGCGGTCTCGTCCTTGTCGAGTAGTGAGGGATCGATCAGGTCTCGGTCGATAGGGGCGAGGGTAAGCGTCTCGAAGCCGAGCATTTCGCGCTCGGCCGCACCGTCTGCCGGCTGCACCAGGACGAGATTTTCGATGCGGATACCGTAGGCGCCGGTCTTGTAGTAGCCGGGCTCGTTCGAGACGATCATGCCGGGTAGCAATGGCTGGGCATTCGGCGCCTTGGAGATGCGCTGCGGCCCTTCGTGCACGCCGAGATAGCTGCCGACGCCGTGTCCGGTGCCGTGATCGTAGTCGAGCCCCTTCTGCCACAATGCGCGCCGCGCAAAGGCATCGAGCTGCGTGCCCGTTGTACCCTTTGGAAAATGCGCCAGAGCGAGCGCAATATGGCCCTTGAGCACGCGCGTGAAGCGGTCGCGCATCTCGGCCGACGGCTCGCCGATCGCGATCGTCCGCGTTACGTCGGTGGTGCCATCGAGATATTGTGCGCCTGAGTCGAGCAGGTAGAGGCTGCCGGGCTCCAGCCGCTTTTCGGTCGCCGGGGTCGCGCGGTAATGCACGATAGCGCCATTCGAGCCGGCCCCCGAGATTGTCGGGAAGCTCAGATCACGGAAGTGCTCGCCTTCGCGGCGGAAGCCTTCGAGCTTGTCGCTGGCGGCAATCTCCGACAACGCGCTCTTCGGCGCCTCGCGCGTCAGCCACGCAAGAAACCGCGTTAGCGCCGCGCCGTCGCGGCGATGGGCCGCCCGAGTGCCGTCGATCTCGGTCGCATTCTTGCACGCCTTAGGCAAAAGGCACGGATCGGCTGCGCGATAGATCTTTGCGCCCGCAGCTTGGAGCCGGTCAAAAATCCAGGAAGCCGTGGTGGCCGGATCGACCTGCACACGGCCGCCCTCCGCGGCGAGCGCGTCAATCGCGGGTCCCAGTCGCTCGGGCGGCTCAATGGTCACCTCGTTGCCGAGATGCCGCTCAATGCCGAAGACGAGTTTTCGCCGGTCGATGAATAAGGCGACCGCACCGTCCTGACGGAGGATCGCGAAAGACAGCGGCAGCGGCGTGTGCGGCACGTCGCTGCCGCGAATATTGAGGAGCCAGGCGATCGATTCCGGCATCGTCAACACGACCGCCGCCACGCCTTCCTCTTGGAGGGCGGAGCCCAGCCGGGCGCGTTTCGACTGCGCGCTTTCGCCGGCGAAAAGCTCGGGATGCGGCATTACCGGCGCAATTGGCGGGGCCGGCTGGTCGCGCCAAGCCTGGTCGAGCGGGTTGTCCGGAGCGGCGCGAAGCACCGCCCCCGCCCTATCCGTCGCTGCGCGAAACCGCTCCACCTCGTGCGGCGTGTGCAGCCAAGGGTCGTACGCAAGTACCGCCCCGGGGCGCAGCGCCGTTGCGGCCCACTCCGCCGGCGGCTCCTCGATCAGGTGATGGATCTCGAAGACGCCGGTATCGACTTGCGCGCCTGCCTGTAGGGTGTAGCGGCCGTCGACAAACAGCGCCGCGCGATCACGTAACACGATCGCGACGCCCGCCGATCCGGTAAAGCCGGTCAGCCAAGCGAGCCGCTGCCCACGAGGCGGGACATACTCCCCCTGATGCTCGTCGGCGCGCGGCACGATGAAGCCGTCGAGCCCACGCTCCGCGAGCTCCTCCCGCAGCCGCTCAAGACGCATTGGGCGTGAGAGCGGATCGAAGTCGGCAGGGGCGAGGCCATCCTGATAGTGCGCTGCCATCGCGGTCTTCAACTTTTCGAGCTGCCGTGCCAGCTCCGGGGTCATAGGGTCGGCCACGAGGGTGTGCCAACTCACTCCAATCTCGGCCGGGGCAGCCAGTACACCCTTGATCAGAGCCTCGACAGCTTCGGGGTCGTAAATCGACCCCGCTTCCTTCAACAAGCGCACGAGCTCGCCCCGGTCCGGTTCGGATATACCTGACCTCATTTACTGCTCCTCTTTCCCGCTTCCCGCGCGTTTTCCAGTTTCATTGCATGACTGGATTGCAGCAATGGAGTTGGAGTTTCCGCAGCGCAGCACCATATTTTGTGCGGTGCAGCAAAAGCGCGCACAGGAGTATAAGCCATGTCTATGATAAACCTGATCATTTCAATCTGGAGAGCCTTTTCAGACTGGCAGCGCCGGGAACGGGCTTATGACGAGCTCATGACGCTCGACGATCACGCGCTTGCAGATATCGGAATTCACCGTTCGCAAATCGGTGCCTTTGTCCAGGGTTTCGACGCGTCCGGTCCTCTCGCGCCGGCTCTCCCGTTCCCCATCCGGGAGAAATTTGCCAGGCGGAACGAAGCCTCGGCGGTCTAACGCCCGGATCGAATTTAAAGATGGGGGCTTCGGCCCCCATCTTCACGTCCGGCTCAGCGACGCCGTCGCATGACCAGCGTCGACCAGCCGTCGATCACGAGCCGATGATCAAGGAAGATGCCGCAGCTGCGGTGGGGAGCGAACACGATCGGCTCTTGCCGTCGCAGCAATCCCGATAGGACTGCACGCCCGCCGGGGGCGAGCGTGCAGGCGAGGTCGCGGGCCATTTCCGCAAGCGGGCGGGCCAGGATGTTCGCGAAAATCAGGTCGTGACGTGCCTTGCGCAGTGCGCGGTGGCGATAACCAGACGCCCTGCAGATCTGCACCGAGCTCGCAACACCATTTCGCGCGACATTATGCCTGGCCACCCGGACCGCCCTGGGATCGATGTCGGCAGCGAGGACGTTGCGATGCAGCAATTTCGCCGCGGCAATCGAGAGAATGCCGGTGCCGGTACCGATATCGAGCGGTTTACGAAATCGCCGACGTCGTGCCAGCCGGTCGACGGCCAAGAGGCAAGCGCGGGTCGATGGGTGCTCGCCGGTGCCGAACGCGGTGGCGGCATCGACCGCAATCCCGATCGTGCCGGCCGGCACTAAGCCGCGGTAGTGTGAACCATAGATGAAGAACCGGCCGGCGCGGAGCGGCGGGAACGCCAACTGGTTCTCCGCGAGCCAGTCACGGTCCGGCAACCTGTCCTCGACCATTTCGAGAACCGCGCCGCCCGCAGCGGCGGCGGCAAGTGCCAGCTGCGCCCGCAGCTCCGGGCTCAGCAGAGGCGATCGCGGATAGGCCTCGAGCCGCCACTCCTCCGGCGCGGTCTCGAAAGCCGACACCGCGCCGGCCATCTCGTCGAGAAGCGAGAACACGACGTCGACCGCATCCACACCGCGGACCCGCGCGCGGAGGCGCCACGTGCCAGGCGCCATCACGCGCGTTCGACGAAGGCGTCCATGACTTTCTTGTCGCCGGCCGCGTCGAAGTGGATCGAGAGCTTATTGTCTTCGACCTCGGTGATCGTGCCGTAACCGAATTTCTGGTGAAAGACGCGGGCGCCGACAGCAAAGCCGCCGACCCTCTGTACTTCCTCCCCGCGCCGCGGAACCGGAGCACTGTTGACTAACACCGGGCGCCGGCGCGGATTTGCCGGTTGCCAAGGCGTCGAGGCCACCTCGGTCGCGCTTGGCCAAGCGGAGTCCCAGGACGCACCAGGCTGCAATCCGAGTTCTGCGACGATCTCGACATGGTCGAGCGGCAGCTCGTCGACAAAGCGCGAACGGATCGTACTCTGCCACTGCCCGTGGATGCGCCGGTTGGCGGCGAAACACACGTAGGCGCGGTGCCGGGCTCGAGTCAGCCCGACATAGGCGAGCCGGCGCTCTTCCTCGAGCGCCGCGAGCCCGTTTTCCTCCATCGCCCGCTGGTTCGGGAACAACCCTTCCTCCCAGCCAGGCAAGAACACCGTGTCGAATTCGAGCCCCTTGGCGCTGTGCAACGTCATCAGATTGACCATGTCGCCGCCAGCCTCCGCGGCATTGTCCATGACCAGACTGACATGCTCGAGAAAGCCGCCGAGGTTCTCGAACTCGGCCATCGCGACGACAAGTTCCTTGAGATTCTCGAGCCGACCCGCGGCATCGGCCGAGCGGTCCGACTGCCACATCGCGGTGTAGCCGGATTCGTCCAGCACTACCTGCACGAGGTCGGTATGAGATACGCGTTCGGCTCGGGCACGCCACCTGTCGAGAGCGATTATGAACGCTGCGAGCGCATTACGCGCCGCCGGTCTCAGCCGATCGCCGGTGATCAGCACCCGCGCCGTTTCGACGAGCGGCAGCTGCTCGGTTCGCGCGAGGGCGTGCAGCTCCTGGACGGTGGCGCTGCCAATGCCACGCCGGGGCGTGTTCAGAATGCGCTCAAACGCGAGATCGTCCGCGGGCTGGTTTATCAGGCGCAGATAGGCAAGGGCGTCGCGGATTTCCTGGCGTTCGTAAAATCGCGGCCCGCCGATCACGCGGTAAGGCAGCGCCAGTGAGATGAACCGCTCTTCGAACTCTCGGGTCTGAAAACTTGCGCGCACCAGGATCGCGATTTCGCTGAGCGCGTGACCCTTGCGCTGCAAGATCTCGATCTCGTCGCCGACCCAGCGCGCTTCGTCCTCAGCATCCCATACCGCGCCTACGCAGACCTTGTCACCGCCGCTGGCGGCGGTCCACAGGGTCTTGCCGAGCCGACCGCGGTTCTGCGCAATCATCCCGTTGGCCGCGCCAAGGATATGTGAGGTCGAGCGATAGTTTTGCTCGAGCCGTACAATCGTGGCGCCGGGGAAATCCCTCTCGAACCGCAGGATGTTGCCGATCTCAGCTCCTCGCCAGCTGTAGATCGACTGGTCGTCATCTCCGACACAGCACAAATTACGTCGCTTCTGAGCTAAGAGGCGGAGCCACAGGTATTGCGCGACGTTACTGTCTTGGTATTCGTCGACGAGCAGATACCGGAAGCGCCTCTGGTAGTCGGCCAGGATGTCGGGGTTGCCGGTAAAGAGGTTCAGGTTGTGCAGCAACAGGTCGCCAAAATCGACCGCATTTACCGTGACCAGGCGTTCCTGATACTGGCGGTAGAGATCGATCACCCGGCCGTTGGCGAAGCCACCAGCATCAGCCGGCGAGATTTTTTCCGGGCCCAGGCCGCGGTCCTTCCAACGCTGGATCTGCGCGAGCAACAGGCGGGCGGGCCAGCGCCGCTCGTCGATGTTCTCCACCTGCAGGATCTGCTTCAAGAGCCGGATCTGGTCGTCGGTGTCGAGGATCGTGAAACTTGACTTGAGCCCCACTGCCTCGGCGTGGCGGCGCAGGATGCGCGAGGCAATCGCGTGGAAGGTGCCGAGCCACACGCCCTCGGCGGCCCGTCCGATCATGCCCTCCAAGCGCTCGCGCATTTCGCGCGCCGCTTTGTTGGTGAACGTGACGGCGAGAAGCTCTCCGGGGAGAGCGCGGCCGGTCGCGATCACATGGGCCAGTCGCGTGGTCAGCACACGAGTCTTGCCGGTCCCGGCCCCCGCAAGCACCAAGACGGGTCCATCAATCGCTTCGACGGCGCGACGTTGCGCCTCATCGAGGCCGGCGAGGTCAAAGGTCCCGGTATTCGGTACCCGGCCGAGGGCAACGGCATCGGACATGGCTTGCATGATATAGCAGCAAGTTGGAGAAGGTGCAGGTACCGCGACCGCCACGTGCCACCCATTCCCACGAGAGCAATCGTTACCCCCAATGCACGCCGCGATCGTTCTTCTGATTCTGATCTTTACCTATATCGGCATGGCGGCGGGGCGGATCGCGTGGCTTCAGGTCGACCGCACCGGGATCGCGTTGCTCGCCGTCATCGCGCTGCTCGCCAGCGGGCAGATGACGCTCGACGATTTCGGCAGCGCAGTCGATCTACCGACCCTGGCCTTTCTGTTCGCTATGATGATCATCTCGGCCCAATTCGCCGAATCGGGGTTCATTGATCTCTGCGCCCGCACCATCACCGAGAGCCGGCGAGGTGTCGCGACCCTGCTGGCATTGACGGTTGCGATCGGCGGTGGGCTCTCGGCCATTCTCGCAACCGACATCCTGATTATCGCAATCTTGCCGCTTCTTATTGCCGGAGCACAAAGCCGCGGCCTGGACCCGCGCCCGCTGGTCATTGCGCTGGCCGCCGCGACCAACGCAGGCTCGGCCGGCACACTGATCGGCAATCCGCAAAACATCTTGATCGGGGCGCTCGGCCGTCTCGATTTTTGGACCTTTCTGGCGATCTGCGCCGTGCCGGCAATGTTCACTTTGGTCGTCGTGTTTGTTGTCGTCTGGCTGCAATGGCACAAGCGCATCACCCGGAGCGTGCTCGCCGCAACGCTCGATCCGACGCTAGTCGCCGTTCACCCGCTCGATCGCAATCAGACGATCAAGGGTGCGGTGGCGCTGCTGGCGCTCCTCATACTGTTCGCCACTCCGCTGCCGCGCGAGATCGGCGCCCTGATTATCGCGGCCTTGTTGCTGGCGAGCCGCAAAATTACCAGCCGCCGAATGATCGCGGCCGTGGATTGGCCGCTGCTGCTGCTCGTGGCGTGCCTGTTCGGCATTACCGGCGCACTCAACCACGTCGGGATTGCGGCCCAGACACTTGATTTCCTGACCGCGCACGGAGTGTTGCCCGACAGCTTGGCGCTCCTGACGCCATACGCCCTGGTCGCGAGCAATGCGATCGGCGGGGTGCCGAGCGCGATGCTTTTTCTGGAGCTATGGCCGACAGCGCCGCCGGGCGTGCTTTATGGCTTGGCACTATTGTCGAGCCTCGCGGGTAATCTGCTGTTGACCGGGAGCCTGACAAACGTGCTGATTGCGGAGCGTGCCGATCAGATGGGAACAGGGCTAACCTTCCTCGAACATGCCCGCGCCGGAGTCCCGATCGCAATCCTGTCGATTGGCTTCGCGGTATTCTGGCTGGCGCTGATGCGTACTCTGCCGCCCGTACCCCCAGCGTAGTAGCCCGGGCAAGGAGGTCCCCGTGTCGATTCACCCGCTGCGCATCGGTACCCGTGGCAGCCCGATGGCACTGCGTCAGACCATGCTTATTCGCGACCGGCTCGCCGCGGCGCGCCCTGATCTTGCTGCACCTGGAGCGGTCGAGATCGTTACCATTCGAACGAGTGGCGACCGCGTTCAGGATCGTGTGCTCGCCGAGATCGGGGGCAAGGGCCTCTTCGCCAAGGAGATCGAGGAGGCGCTGGGTGCCGGCCGGATTGACCTGGCGGTGCATTCGCTGAAGGATTTGGAGACTTGGCTCCCGGACGGACTCGCGATCACCTGTGTGCTGCCGCGCGACGATCCGCGCGACGTGTTGGTGTCGGCGACTGGTGCGAGTCTTGCCGCATTACCCAGAAGCGCAAGGGTCGGCACGGCTTCGCTGCGCCGCCAAGCGCAGTTGCTGCGACATCGCTCCGACCTCCTGGTCGTGCCGATCCGCGGCAATGTGGACACGCGGTTGCGCAAGTTAGAGGCCTGCGAGGCCGATGCGATCGTCCTGGCACTGTGCGGCCTCGAGCGCCTAGATCTGACGGGGCGCGCGACCGAGATCCTGCCACGCGAGGTTATGCTCCCGGCAGTCGGCCAGGGTGCGCTCGCGATCGAATGCCGCGCCGACAATGAGACGGTTCGCCAATTACTCGGACCGCTGCATGATCCGATCAGTGCCGCCTGTGTCGGTGCGGAGCGGGCGATGCTAGCGGCGCTGGACGGTTCCTGCCGGACCCCGATCGCCGGACTTGCCGAGGCCGCGGATGGCCGGCTGATGATCGAAGCGCGGCTGCTGAAACCGGACGGCAGCGACGAGATCCGCGGCCGGCGCCAGGGCGCGATTGTCGATGCGGAGGCACTCGGCACTGAACTGGGCCGGGAATTACGGCGCCGCGCCGGCGCTGGCTTCGGGCTCAGCTAACTTGGCACTGCCTTCGGGCCGAGCTTTCCGCCCCCCTCGCAGGCTTGCGCCCGCAGCCAGTCTTCTGCCGAGAGCCGGCCTTGATAAACCTCCGAATACAATCCGACCGGCCACGTCAATACGAATACAACATTGTTGATGATATCCGTGTTGCGGTTTGGGCACGGGCCCGGGAGCAGAAAACCAACTGCCAGCAGCGCGATGCCGATCGCGAAATATAGGCCGACAATCGCGCGCATAATCCGCCGCGCTACGACGTAGAAGGCTGGCAGCGCGACGGATCCCCTCTTGTGTGGCTCACTCGGCGGCTTGCGCGAGCGGGCGGATCGCAGCGCGCATCTGCATCTCATAGGCGTCGCGCCAGGCGATCTTGGCGTCGGTCACAAAGTCACCGCTGCGCACTTGGGTGTAGATCCCCGGCTCGTCGACACCGGGCGGGATCTTGCCGTCTTTGGCGAAGACGCGTGCCGCGCGCAACAGGCGTCGGCGGGTGCGGGCGATCATGATGTCGCTCGGCCCGAGATTCTCAAAATCGTGATCGGTGATCGGTCCCATGCTTTCGGTCACCGCCTGGTCTTGGCCGTGGATGCTGGCGATGCCGGTAAAGCTCTCGGTCTTCTGCGCGACGCGGTCGATCATCCAGTCGTTTGACGGGTTCTGCGTCAGCCGCCAGCGGCCGTACCAGTCGGTGGTGTTTGGCAGGTAGTCAAAGCCGAGCCGCGAGCCCGGCACCATCTGTCCGCTCTTCAACGGGCGCATCGACGTCGGCGAGCCACGCCAACTCAAGCTCACGAACATCGTGTGAGTGTCGTCCATCGGAACCCAGGCGCGGGTGTTGACGCGGTCGAACGGGCCTTGCGGCGTCTGCGTCCAGAATGGAAACAGGAAATTGGCAAAGCGCCAATAGGTCTGCCCCGGCTCGGCCGGACGGTAGGCGCAATACATCGTACCGTAGTCGGTGTCGGTGATGTGATATTCCGGCGCCCGATTGGTCACCGTCCAGCGCATCAGGCTGTCCGGCGGCACGTCATCGGGCTGGACACTGCCGGTGTGCAGAAAGCCGAAATGCGAAGTATCGATGTCGCCCTCCAGCGCCTGCAGCCAGTTGCACTCGCGCTGCACGAAATTGATCTGCAGATCGGCCGAAGGCATCAGCGAGGCCTCGATCGCCGGCAATGGCGGCGCCTCCTTGCGCGCACCCATATAGACCCAGACGAGGCCATTGCGTTCCTCCACCTTATAGGCCTTGGCCCTGACCTTGTCCTTGAAGTCCTGATGCGGCGGCGCATTGGGCATGTCGACGCAATTGCCTTCGGCGTCATATTTCCAGCCGTGGTAGACGCAGCGGATGCCGTTCTCCTCGTTGCGACCGAGGAACAGCGACGCGCAGCGGTGCGGGCAGCGATGGTCCATGACGCCGACCCGGCCCGCGCTGTCGCGGAACGCGATCAGCTTTTCGCCGAGCAGCATCAACCGCAGCGTTGCGCCGTCGCGCTCGAGTTCGGACGACATGATGGCCGGGATCCAATACTGCCGCATCATCTCGCCCATCGGCGTGCCGGCGCCGACGAGGAGAAGATCGTCGCGGTCCCTCTGCTTGCTCATCCTGAACCTCCCTTATGTGCGACCGGCCTTGCCCACGGAGATCGAAGTCTTACCCGTCACCCCCGTGAAGGCGGGGGTCCACGGCAGACGTCGAAGCGTGGGGCTCTAGATTCCTGCTTCCGCGGGAATGACGTGGCCGGGTCAAGACCAGTAGGCAAAGCCGAGCCCAGTGCCCGAGCCGGCGGGGGTGCGGTAGCCGGGGACATAATGCGACCAGGCCATGTCGAGATGCTCGACTGCACCGCCGATGCTGATCCACATACGGATCTCCGAGCTGCCGGAATTGAGTTTTTTGCGCGGCAGCGATTGCAACGCTTCGCCGTCCTTGCGGGCTAATGCGTCGATGACACCGCGGTCGAGCTCCTCGTCGACGACGAAGTGACTGAGCCCGCCCGAACCGACAATGCCCACGCGCGCGTCGCCGGGCCAGCTCTCGACCGCCTCGCGGATCGCCTGGCCGAGCTTCCAGCAGCGCCGCGGCGTCGGCTGGTTCGGCGGGTAATAGGTGTTGAGGAACACCGGCACGACCGGGAGATCCGGATCCTCCATCAGCCGCTTGCGCACAAAGGCGTGGGCGTGACCTTCGCCGTGCCCGGGCGCCAGACCATTTGATGAGGCGACGTCGAACTCGCGATCGACCAGCTCACCGATCAGGTGCAGCGCCAGCGGCGCGTCGACCGGATAATCGCGCAGCTCCTTCTCCTCGTAATAGCGCGCGGTGGCGAGCCGCGACCATTCCGGGCCCTTGAAGCTGGGCGAGAGCGGCACGTTGCGGATCGTGTCGCCGTAATAGACGAGGATCGACGGTAGGTGATCCTCGTGGAACAGCTCCTTCTGGTCGTCGCCGATGATGATCAGCGCGTCGAGCTCGGCGCGGCGCACGCTTTGCTTCAAGCGATCCACCGCCGCCATGGCCTCGTCGTGGCGCACTGCAAAACGCTCCGGCGTCAATTCCGGCGCCGCTCTCGGGTCGGCGCGGGTCAGCAGTTCCTCGTAGGTGGCGGGGTCGCCTTCCTTGTCGAGAAACTCGCGCACCCCGTCGCGGTCGATAAAGCTCGGCCAGTCCTTGGCCGGAGCATTCAGCATCGGGGTGTGCGATGTAGCAACTCCGAGGACGATCTTGGCCATGACGCTTGCTCTCCGGTGCATTTGCCGCCGTGGCGGCGCGGCAAAATGGTATGGTCGACCGCCGAGCGCGTCAACTTCCGTGGGAGTTGCACATGTTGGATGTCGCCAGAACCAAAAAATTTGTCGATCAGTGCTGGGGCGACGAGGTCGTCCCGACCTTGGTCGAATACATCAAGATCCCAAACAAATCGCCGTCCTTCGACCCGGATTGGGTGGCGCGCGGCTACATGGATGAGGCGGTGGCGCTGTTCGAGCGCTGGGCCAGGGCAAGGCTTCCGTTACTCCGGGGCGCCACGCTCGACGTCCTCAGGCTGCCCGGGCGCACGCCGGTCATCCTCATGGACGTCCCTGGCGACGTGGGGACACCGTGCTGCTCTACGGCCATCTCGACAAGCAGCCGGAGATGGTCGGCTGGGCCGCGGGCTACGGACCGTGGATCCCGCTGCTTGAAGGCGACAAGCTCTACGGCCGAGGCGGCGCCGATGACGGCTATGCGATGTTCGGCGCGCTGAGCGCGCTCTTGGCATTGCGCGAGCAAGGCGCGCCGCACGCCCATTGCGTGGTGCTGATCGAAGCCTGCGAGGAATCCGGCAGCTACGACCTGCCCTATTACATCGATCACCTCGCTCAAAGGATCGGCAGCCCGGCGCTGGTGGTGTGCCTCGATTCCGGATGCGGCAATTACGATCAACTGTGGATGACCACGTCGTTGCGCGGTATCGCATCGGGCACTTTGGCCGTCCAGGTGCTCGACGAAGGGGTTCATTCGGGTGACGCCTCCGGTGTCGTTCCGTCGAGCTTTCGCATCCTGCGACAGCTCTTGTCGCGGCTCGAGGACGCGGAGACCGGGACGGTTCGTCCGGCGGAGCTCTATGCGCAGGTGCCGTCCGAGCGGGTGGCGCAAGCCCGACGGGCCGCGGCAGCGCTGGGCGACACGGTCTACACGAAGTTTCCGTTGATGCCCGGAATGTCGCCGATGAGCGAGGATCTGACCGACCTCGTGCTCAACCGCACTTGGCGCCCGCAACTGGCTGTCATCGGCATCGACGGACTGCCCGATCCGCTCAACGCCGGCAATGTGCTGCTGCCCTCGACTGTCGCCAAGCTCAGCCTGCGGCTGCCGCCGACTCTGGATCCGGAGAAGGTGGGCGATAGCGTTCGCAGGCTGTTGGAGAAGGACCCGCCCTATGGGGCGCGGATCGACTATGAGCCCGGACCGGGTGCCGCTGGGTGGAACGCCCCGGCGTTGTCGCCCTGGCTCGAGCGGTCATTGCAGCACGCTTCCGAAGCCGCCTTTGGCGCGCCGCCGGCTTATATGGGCGAGGGTGGCAGCATTCCGTTCATGGCGATGCTCGGCGAGAAATTCCCGCAGGCGCAGTTTGTCGTGACCGGGGTGCTCGGTCCGCATTCGGACGCGCACGGCCCCAATGAATTCCTGCACATCCCGACCGGCAAGCGCATCTCGGTCGTGATCGCGCAGGTGTTGGCCGACCACCACGCGCGATTGGTGCCAAGCTAGCTCGCGAGGTTTGCCCGATGACCACGACCCCGGTCACCGTCGTGACCGGATTCCTCGGCAGCGGCAAGACGACATTGATCAGCCGCCTTCTGCGCGACCCGCGGCTCGTAAATACGGCGGTGATCGTCAACGAGTTCGGCGAGGTGGGGCTCGATCACGCGCTGGTCGAGCCGATCCGGGGAGAAGTCGTGCTGCTGGCCCAGGGCTGCCTGTGCTGCGCACTGAACGGCGATCTCTCGGCCACCCTCGAAGGGCTCGACACCAAGCGCGCCGCCGGAGCAGTGCCGGATTTTGATCGCGTCATCGTCGAGACCACAGGTCTCGCCGACCCCGCACCCGTCCTTCAGACGATCCTCGATCGACCCATGCTGCTGCGCGGATATCGCCTCGGCCATGTCGTGACGACCGTCGATGCGGTGACCGGCGCAGCAACGCTCGACCATCACGGGGAAGCCGTGCGCCAGGTGGCAATTGCCGACCGCCTGCTCCTGACAAAGCCCGATCTCGTCGAGAAAGAGCGGTCGGATGCGCTGCGCCGGCGCGTGCGCGACCTCAATTCACGAGCGCCGATTTGGTTCGTGAGCCACGGCGAGGTCGATCCGCAGCCGATTCTCGCCGAGGAGGAGGCACTCGTCGGCATTGAGCCACCCGCGGTGTCGCAGGATCGTGCGTCTCTCGGACCGGGACACGCGCAGCGGATCGCCACGATCTCGTTGGAGTTCCCGCAACCGCTGCCCTACGCCGGGTTGCGGGAATGGCTCGGCGATCTGGTCGGCGCGCACGGCGAACAGCTGTTGCGGGTCAAAGGGATCGTAGCGGTCCAAGGACAGGACCGGCCGATCGTCGTTCACGGGGTGCAGCACCTGTTCCATCCGCCCCGGCAGCTCGCGAGCTGGCCGGCCGGCCTTGCCCGATCGACCCTCGTCTTCATCCTCGACGGACTGGATCCTTCGGCTATTGTCGACAGCGCCGTCTCCGCGGGCCTGCTGCCGAACAAAACAATATCGCAAAGGGAGGAGATGACCCATGAGCACCGATAGCGCCCACGGCGATCAAAGTTCCGATTGCGGCACGAGCGGGGCGACGCGGCGAAATATTCTCGCCGGCGCTGGCGCGGCGATGGTTGGCTGGGAAACCGCTCCCGACCTCGCCGATCTGGTCATCCCTGCGGCCCGAGCGGCGATACCGGCTCCAGGCAAGGACGAGATGGCGGTGACATTGCTCGGCACCGGTACGCCGGTCGCGAGCCCTGACCGCTTTGGGCCGGCAACCCTCGTCGAGGCTGGTGGCCTGACCTTGCTGTTCGATACCGGCCGCGGTGTCACGATCCGTCTCAACCAGCTCTATATCCCGTTCGGCAAGGGGATCGACGCGATTTTCCTCACCCATTACCACTCCGACCACGTCAATGGTCTGCCCGACATTTGGATGGTCGGCTATCTCACTGGGCGCGTTAAACCGATGCGGCTCTGGGGACCGACCGGGCAGCTCTACGGACCAACCGGCGTCTCGCGTATCGCCAAGAACTTGATGGAAGCCTTTTCCGACGACATTCGCATCCGCATGGCCGATGAGCATATTCCGGAGGCCGCGACGCAGATCGAAGCCCATGATTTCGGCAGCGACGGTGTTATTTTCGATCAAGACGGGGTGAAGGTCACCGCCTTCGAGGTCAATCATGGCCCGCTGATCAAGCCGGCTTTCGGCTATCGCGTTGATCACGCGGGGCGGTCGGTGGCGATTTCCGGCGACACCAAGTTTGACGACAACGTCATCAAACACGGGATGGGGACCGATCTACTGATCCACGAGGTCTGCGCAACGCCGGCGGCGCTGACGAGTAATCCGAGAATTAAGGCCATCGCCGACCACCATTCGTCGCCCGAAGATGCCGGCACCGTATTTGCGCGCGCCAAGCCAAAGCTCGCGGCGTTCAGCCACATTGCGCAGCTCGCTGGACCCGGGGTCCCGCCAATGAGCCTGGACGAACTCACCGCGCGCACCCGAAGCAACTACCAAGGGCCGCTCGTCCTCGGCGAGGATCTGATGCGCTTCACTGTTGGTGATGCGGTGACGGTCCATAAATGGGACCCGCAGCGCAACAGCTACCCTGACTGATTCGAAATCTGCACGGACCCAACGAATTCCTGCATATCCCGACCGGCAAGCGCATCTCGGTCGTGATCGCCCAGGTGCTGGCCGATCACGCTGCGACCTCCCGCCAGGCTTAGCTGGACCCGTCGGCACGTTGCGCCGCCCGCCTGCTATTCCTTTCACGGCCTTCCCGGGCCGGCTTCGCCAGCCAGAGCCGCTCAACGGTCGGCGCGCCAATGTGATAGCCCTGCAGATAACTGACCCCTTCGGCGCGCAGGAGCGCCGCATCCTCGGCGCTCTCGACGCATTCGGCCACCGTGGTCATGCCGAAGCCTCGGGTGAGGCCGAGAAGATGCCGCAGAAAAATTCGATTTTCCGTGCTGTCGGCGAGGTTTCGGACGAACGAGCCATCGATTTTCACCGTGTCGACCGCTAGGGCCTGCAGGTGCCGAAGCGAAGTGTGCCCGGCGCCGAAGTCGTCCAGCGCAACCCGGCAGCCGGCTTGGCGCAGCGTGTCGACAAACCGAGCACTCTCGTCGATATCGTAGAGCGCCGCGGTTTCGGTTATCTCGACAACGAGGCGGCGCGCGAGATCGGGCCGGCGACGCAAGACCGCAATGAGCGAGCGCGACCACGGCCGGTCGCATGCGGTCAACCCCGATACGTTGAAGCCGAGCGTCACGTCCGGATGGGTCACAAGCTCCTGAATGGCCTTCTCGAGTGCGAAGCGATCGATATCGCCAATCAGTCCGAGAGCCTCGACGGTCGTGATAAACTCTGCGCTCGGAACAAGATTTCCCGCCTCGTCGCGCATCCGGAGCAGACACTCGAAATAACTGATTTTTCCGGTCTCAGCGTGCACTACTGGTTGGAAGGCGAAGAACAGACGGTCGTGGCGTAGCGCGGCCTTTACCATCGCGCCTATCGCCAAGCTGCGCGGTTCCCGATCGCGGAGTGATTCTCTTCGGTTTTGATTCACCTGCCCGGTGCGCCTATACTTTCCCTGCCGTTGGCAGCGTGATGGCGTCGCACCGGCCGGCAGTACCACGGGACGCTCGATTGCCGCGTCACCGCCGGAGAAGGCGCGCTTCGCCCAAGCTAAAAGGGGGGCCTTGAGGAATTCCTAATCGCCGCTCGGCTGCGAGGTGAGACGAGTTCGACTCAGGCCGGAGTATGAGAAATCAGGAACGGCAGCACAGCGTTGTTGAACTCGCGCGTCCGGACGTGAGTCAGGAAGTGCCCGCCTCGTGGAAAAAGCTTAACCTCTGCTCCGGGTATTAGCCGCGCCAATTCCTCTGAATAGTAGGCAGGGGTGACGATATCGTCCTCGGCGCCGATGACCAAGGTGGGGGTCTTGATCCGTCCTAACTCGCTGGTGCGGTCGAAGGCCAGCATCGCGTCGATCCGACTCGCCACGATCTCTACCGGCGCGAAAGTCGCCAGACCCTGCGCCTCTAACTGGCGCAGTCGCTCATTATTCTGGGCGATCCACGAGCTCGGATACCAGTAAAGGGTGGCCGACTGCAGGTAAGCACTTGGGCCGAGGTGCAACAAGACCTCTTTGCGGAAGGTGTAAAGCCGCCGGAAATAGGCGTCCGCCTTGGTCCAGGTGGCGGAGAGCACAACGCTGGCGAGCCGGCTCGGATGCTCGATCGCGAGGACTTGCGCGATCGCTCCGCCCGTCGAATGTCCGATGACATGGGCGCGCCTGATCCGGAGCGCATCCAGAAGGCCTGTGACATCCGCGGCCATTCGTTCGACCGTGTAGCCGAACCGGGCTGGATCGCTCTGGCCGATGCCGCGATGATCGAAGGTGACGACCTCGAAGCGCTTACGGAACGCCGCAACTTGATCCTGCCAGAAGGATGCGAATCCGCCGAGCCCGGAAATGAACAGGACGGGGAAGCCTACGCCTTGCCGCTCGTAATATAGTGAGCAGTCGCCGATTGAGATGCGAGGCATC
>Ga0306918_10000106_pt1 | contig 32843 bp, 23 predicted proteins | sample tim00Cox0000000H_FD_203315 | JGI IMG/M metagenome (GOLD analysis project Ga0306918, IMG submission 203315) | Lab enrichment of tropical soil microbial communities from Luquillo Experimental Forest, Puerto Rico - timezero.00C.oxic.00.000.00H (v2)... | ecosystem: Environmental > Terrestrial >... | reverse complement strand
ACGTGCCGGCCGGCACCGAGATGGTGAACATGACGGTGCGCGAAGCGCTGCGCGACGCCATGGCGGAAGAGATGCGCCGCGACAAGAGCGTGTTCGTGATCGGCGAAGAGGTCGCGGAATATCAGGGCGCCTACAAGGTCACTCAGGGGCTGCTGCAGGAATTCGGCGACATGCGCGTGATCGACACGCCGATCACCGAGCACGCCTTCACCGGGCTGGGCGTCGGCGCGGCGTTCGCCGGCCTAAAGCCGATCGTCGAATTCATGACATTCAATTTCGCGATGCAAGCGATGGACCAGCTGATCAATTCGGCGGCGAAGTCGCACTACATGTCGGGCGGCCAGATCAGCGCCTCGATCGTGTTCCGCGGTCCGAACGGGCCGGCGTCGCGGGTCGCCGCGCAGCACAGCCAGGACTACACCTCCTGGTACTCGCATGTTCCCGGTCTCAAGGTGATCGCGCCGTATTCCGCGGCAGACGCCAAAGGCCTTCTGAAATCCGCGATCCGCGATCCCAACCCCGTCATCTTCCTGGAAAACGAAATCCTCTACGGCCACCACTTTCCCGTGCCCAAGCTCGAGGATTACCTCGTGCCGATCGGCAAGGCCAAGGTGGCGCGGGGAGGCAGCGACGTGACCATCGTCGCTTGGTCGATGGGAATGAGCTACGCGCTCAAGGCCGCGGACGAGCTCGCCAAGGAGCACATCGAGGCCGAAGTCATCGATCTGCGCACGCTCAAACCGATGGATACCGAGGCGATCATCGAATCCGTCAAGAAGACCGGCCGCATCGTCACCGTGGAAGAGGGGTGGCGCCAATCGGGCGTCGGCGCCGAGATCGCGGCCGTGGTGACAGAGCAGGCGTTCGACTGGCTCGATGCGCCGGTGACCCGCGTCACCGGCAAGGACGTGCCGATGCCGTATGCCGCCAACCTGGAGAAGCTCGCGCTGCCTTCGGTCGCGGAGGTCGTCGAGGCGGCGAAGGCGGTTTGCTACCGATGAGGGCTTGATGAGCAACAAGTATCAGGCAATGAACATTCCGCCGGCCGCCAACGAGCGCGGTGGGTTCGAATTCCTGCGCTGCGCCATCATCGACGGTGAACTGCATCTCACCTTGCGTCCGGTTTTCAACCAGCCCGACGACTGGGGCCGATCGTTCGCCGAGATCGCGCGCCAGGTGGCGCGCGCCTACGCGCACCAGGACCGCTTTCCCGAAGCCGAGACGCTCACGCGCATCAGCTCCGCCTTCGAAGCCGAGATGAAAGCGCCGCCGGGCCACGACAGCACGGTCGGGCCGATCGGCTGATGCGCTAGTGTCCCGATTCCGAAGTTCGCAAAACCTTGCGGCATTCACTGATGCGAACTTCGGAATCAAAGGGACACTAGCAAACTCATGATTCCAGTGTGGTTTTGGATTTGAAGTTCCTATACGAGCGTGCGGCGACAATGGTAGGAACTTCAAATCCACCACACTGGGAGGCTTGCATGGCGGCCTACGATGCGCTCCACGTTCCGCCCACGGCGCTCGAGCAGGGCGGGGTCGAGGTGCTGCGCGCCGCCATCGTCGAGGGCGGCCTGCACGTGTCGCTGCGCCGCGCGTTCGACGATCCGCAAGCCTGGGGCATGCTGATCGCCGACGTCGCGCGCCACGCGGCGCGCATCTTCGCCAAGGAAACCAAGCTCAGCGAGGACGAGGCGCTGGAACGCATCCGCGCGATGTTCGACGCCGAGATGGACGCGCCGACCGATCCCGGCACCACCAGCGCGATCGGTTAGCCGCTCGAGACGCATGCCATGGCGGTCAACATCCTCATGCCGGCGCTGTCGCCCACGATGGACAAGGGCACGCTGAGCAAGTGGCTCAAGAAGGAAGGGGACAAGGTCAAGCCTGGCGACGTGATCGCGGAAATCGAAACCGACAAGGCGACGATGGAGTATGAGGCGATCGACGAGGGGACGCTCGCCAAGATCGTGGTGCCGGAAGGCACGCAGGACGTTCCGGTCAAGTCGGTGATCGCCGTCCTTGCCGAGGAGGGGGAGGACGTGAAGGCGGCTGCCGCCGCGGCCGCGAATGCACCTGTGCCGAAGCCGAAAACGGAAGCACCGAAACCGGCGAGTATCGCCGCGCCCGCCTCATCCTTCGAGACGCGCCCCATAGCGCGCGAAGACGCACGTGAACGCGCTTTAGGGAGCGCTCCTCAGGATGAGGCTTCGAGAGGCCGGCAAGCGCCGCCTGCTCCTGCTCGCCCTGAGGAGGGCGCGCGAGCGCCCGTCTCGAAGGGCGAGGCCCCTGCCGTAGCGCATGCGGGTGCGAACCGCGTCTTCTCCTCGCCGCTGGCGCGCCGTCTTGCGAAGGAGGCGGGCATCGAGCTCACGCGCATTCAAGGCTCCGGCCCGCACGGGCGGATTATTGCGCGCGACGTGACAGCGGCAAAAGCGGGCAGGGGCCTCGTGGCACCGAGCGCTGCCGGGGTCCCGACACCGCTCGCCGTGCAGGCGCCGTCGGACGAAAAAATCCGCGCGCTGTTCGCGCCCGGCTCCTACGACGCCGTCCCGCACGACAATATCCGCAAGGTGATCGCGCGCAGACTCACCGAGGCGAAGCTCACCATCCCGCATTTCTACCTCACGCTCGACTGCGACGTCGGTAAGGTTCTCGCCGCACGCGAGGAGATCAACGCCGCCGCGCCCAAGGACAAGGACGGCAAGCCCGCCTATCGGATTTCGGTCAACGACTTCGTCATCAAGGCGTTGGCGCTGGCGCTGCAGCGCGTGCCGGAGGCCAACGTGACTTGGACCGAAGGCGCCATGCTCAAGCACAAGCATTCCGACATCGGCGTCGCTGTCGCCATTCCCGGCGGGCTGATCACGCCGGTGGTGCGCAATGCCGAGAGCAAATCGCTTTCGGTCATCTCCAACGAGATGAAGGATTTCGCCGCGCGCGCTCGCTCGCGCAAGCTCAAGCCCGAGGAATATCAGGGCGGCACCAGCGCGGTTTCCAATCTCGGCATGTACGGCATCAAGGAATTCTACGCCATCATCAACCCGCCGCACGCGACCATCCTGTCGGTCGGCACGGGCGAGGAGTGCGCGGTGGTGCGCGACGGCAAGATCGAGGCGGCGCATGTGATGACGGTCGGGCTTGCGACCGATCACCGCGCGGTCGACGGCGCGCTCGGCGCCGAGCTGCTCGCCGCGTTCAAGACGCTGATCGAGAATCCGGTGATGATGGTGGTGTGAACCCACCACGTCATGCCCGGCCTTGGGCCGGGCATCCACGTCTTTTTTGATGCGACAAGACGTGGATGGCCGGGACAAGCCCGGCCATGACGACGAATTGATGCGGGCTTCCGGCACTAGTTGCAACTAGAGTAATGGCTATGGCCGACACTTCCTTCGACATCATCATCATCGGCTCGGGGCCGGGCGGTTACGTCACCGCCATTCGCGCCGCGCAGCTCGGCTTCAAGACGGCGATCGTCGAGCGCGACTATCTGGGCGGCATCTGTCTCAACTGGGGCTGCATTCCCACCAAGGCGCTGCTGCGCTCGGCCGAGATCTACCACTACCTGCAGCATTCGAAGGACTACGGCCTCTCCGCCGAGAAGGTCACCTACGATCCGACTGAAGTCGTGAAGCGCTCGCGCGCGGTCGCCAAGCGCCTCAACGACGGCGTCGGCTTCTTGATGCGCAAGAACAAGGTCGCGGTGATCTGGGGCGAGGCCGCGCTCGAAGCGCCGGGCAAGGTCGTGGTGAAAGGGGGAAAGAGCGAGGCGCCGAAAGGCGCGCTTCCCCCGGGCAGCTATCAGGCCAAGCACGTCATCATCGCCACCGGCGCGCGCCCGCGTGTGCTTCCCGGCATCGAGCCCGACGGCAAGCTGATCTGGACCTATTTCGAGGCGATGATCCCCGACCGCATGCCGAAATCCCTGCTGGTGATCGGCTCCGGCGCGATCGGCATCGAGTTCGCCTCGTTCTACCGCTCGTTCGGCGTAGAGGTGACCGTCGTGGAAATCCTGCCGCAGATTCTTCCAGCGGAGGATGCTGAAATCGCCGCGTTCGCGCGCAAGCAGTTCGAGAAGCAGGGCATCAAGATTCTTACCGGCGCGAAGGTCACGAAGCTCGACAAGCGGGCGGACGGCGTCGTCGCGACGATCGACGACGGCAAAGGATCGGCGCAGACCATTTCCGTGGAGCGCGTGATTTCCGCCGTTGGCGTCACCGGTAACATCGAAAATCTCGGACTGGAAAAGCTCGGCGTGAAGACCGAGCGCGGCGCGATCGTGGTCGATGCGTTGAACCGCACCAACGTGCCCGGCATCTACGCGATCGGCGACGTCGCCGGCCCGCCGCTGCTCGCGCACAAGGCCGAGCACGAGGGCGAAATCTGCGTCGAGGCGATCAAGGGGCTCAATCCGCATCCCCTGGACAAGCGGCTCATTCCGGGCTGCACCTATTGCAGCCCGCAGATCGCATCGGTCGGGCTCACCGAGGCCGCTGCGAAAGAGAAGAAGCTTGAGATCCGGGTCGGCCGGTTTCCCTTCGTCGGCAACGGCAAAGCGATCGCGCTCGGCGAGGACCAGGGCCTGGTCAAGGTGATCTTCGACAAGGCGAGCGGCGCGCTCCTTGGCGCGCACATGGTCGGCGCCGAGGTGACCGAGCTCATTCAGGGCTACGTGATCGCGATGAACCTGGAGACCACCGAAGAAGAGCTGATGCACACCGTGTTCCCGCACCCGACGCTCTCCGAGATGATGGGCGAGGCGGTGCTGGACGCGTATGGCCGCGTGCTGAACATGTGAGCATGCCGCTGTCGTCCCCGCGAAAGCGGGGACCCAGTAAACGCCAGCCCGGCGATGTGGAACGTCGCCAGACAACAAAGCTCAGTGATTACTGGATTCCGGCTCTCGCTCGCTTCGCTCGCTCGGCCGGAATGACAGCCGACGGTCTTACGCTACAATGCCCGCTCCGTCGAATTTCGCGTCATTGCAGGAGGCTGTCATGGACGATCATGTTTATCGCGTCATCGAAATCGTCGGCACCTCGCAGAAGGGCGTCGACGATGCGATCAAGAGCGCTATCTCCCGCGCCAACGCCACGATCCGGAATTTGCGCTGGTTCGAGGTTGCCCGCACCAGCGGGCATATCGACGACGGCAAGGTCGAGCACTTCCAGGTGGTGCTCAAGGTCGGCTTCACCATGGAAGACGCGCGCTGACATTGATTGGACCTCCGTCGTCCCGGGCGACCGAGCGCAGCGAGGGAGACCCGGGACCCATAACCACAGGCCACGCAATTTGGCGCAGTCGAGAGCCCCGTGGTCATGGGTCCCCGCTATCCGGGTCCCACGAAAATCGCCCGGCACACTCGCGCAGGCACGTTATTGTCAGATCGGCGATTTTCGTGGGTGCCCGGCGCGGGGACGACAGCGCAGTTGCTCGGGCGTGCGCGCCTTGCGGCATGCGCTTGCGGCGCGTAAGTAAGCGTCGACAGGGCGCAACATGACCGTCGTGCTCGACATCAGCAAACAACCGCGCCATCCGGAGAAGGCGCATCGGCCGGATGCGCCCGCGTTGCGCAAGCCGGACTGGATCCGGGTCAAGGCGCCGGTGTCGCGCGGTCATGCCGAGACGCGCGCGATCGTGCGCGCGCATGGGCTGCACACGGTCTGCGAGGAGGCGAGTTGTCCCAATATCGGCGAGTGCTGGGACAGGAAACACGCCACCTTCCTGATCATGGGCGACGTCTGCACGCGCGCCTGCGCGTTCTGCAACGTCAAGACCGGCTTGCCCGGCGCGCTCGATGCGGGCGAGCCGGCGCGCGTCGCCGACGCGACCGCAAAACTCGGCCTCAACCACGTGGTGGTGACTTCGGTCGATCGCGACGATCTCGACGACGGCGGCGCCGCCCACTTCGCCGCGGTGATCCGCGCGATCCGCGCGCAATGCCCGAAAACCACGGTCGAGGTGCTCACCCCCGATTTCCTGCGCAAGGAAGGCGCCATCGAGACAGTGGTGGAGGCGCGGCCCGACGTGTTCAACCACAATCTCGAGACCGTGCCGGCGAAATACCTGACCGTGCGCCCGGGCGCGCGCTACTTCGCCTCGGTGCGCCTGCTGCAGCGGGTCAAGGAGCTCGATCCAAAAATGTTCACCAAATCGGGCATCATGGTCGGGCTCGGCGAACAGCGGAATGAAATTCTGCAAGTGATGGACGATCTGCGCGCAGCCGACGTCGATTTCCTCACCATCGGCCAATACCTGCAGCCCACGCGCAAGCATCACGCGGTCGAGCGCTTCGTACCGCCCGATGAATTCAAGGCCTACGCGACCATCGCCTATGCCAAGGGCTTTCTGATGGTCGCGTCCTCGCCGCTCACGCGCTCCTCGCACCACGCCGGCGAGGACTTTACGCGGCTCAAGGCTGCCCGGGACGCGCGCGGCCGCTAAGCGATGCCGCAATTCTCGACGAGCCGAAAGGTGCGGCACTCCGCCGCCCACATGTTCGACCTAGTCGCGGACGTGGAGCGCTATCCGGAATTTGTCCCCCTGTGTCGCGCGATGAAAGTGCGCCAGCGCATCAGCGAGCCGGAAGGTGTCGAGATCCTCGTCGCCGACATGTCGGTTGCGTACAAGCTGGTGCGCGAAACCTTCACCAGCCGCGTCACGCTGGATCGGCCCAATCTGCAGATCCTGGTGGAATATCTGCACGGTCCGTTCCGAAATATGGAGAACCGCTGGGTGTTTCATCCGCGTGGCGAGAACCGCTGCGAGGTGGAGTTTTTTATCGCGTATGAGTTCAGGAGCCGGACGCTCGGCCTGCTCATGGGCACCGTGTTCGATGCCGCGTTCCGCCGCTTCGCCGCCGCCTTCGAGCGGCGCGCCGATGTGGTGTACGCGAGGTAATACTCCGTCGTCATGGCCGGGCTTGGCCCGGCCATCCACGTCTTCGTCAATCCGCTAAGAAAGACGTGGATGCCCGGGACAAGCCCGGGCATGACGGAGGAGAATTCGGCGCGCTCCAACTCGGCCCGCATTCCGCTTCGCTCCATGCGGGCTGCAAGCGAAATTAAGTTCCACCGGTGATTTCAGCCCCTGCGCGCGGAAATTGATTATACTGCCGCAGCACCCCGGCTGGGGCAGGCTTGATGACCAAGCGCCCGAAGAAATCCAAATCCGCCGCCGCGCCGCGCAGTGCGGCGCTGCGCCGTTCGCGTGTATCGCCCGGCGCCAAGATCAAAAGCAAAGATGCCGCTGCGCTGGCGCGCGAACTCGCCGAGGCACGCGAGCAGCAGCGGGCTACCGCCGAGATACTCGGTCTTATTTCTAGCTCGCCGGCCGACGCGCAGCCCGTATTCGACACGATCGTGCGCAATTTCGTGCAGCTCAGCGGCGGCGTATTCGGATGTATCTATACGTTCGACGGCGAGCTCGTGCATTTTGCCGGCGCTTGTGGCTTCACGCGGAAACAGCTTGCTGAGGTGAAGGCAAAGTACCCGGTCCGCGTCGACGACCCTTCGGTGCTTTCCGCTCGGGCGATCCTGGCAAGAGCGCCAGTGCACGTCGAGAACGTCATGTCCGACGCGCAATACGACCGCCAGCATGTGGCGACGGCGGGCATACGCCGGTTGCTTGCGGTGCCGATGCTGCGCGAAGGCGTTCCCCTGGGCGCCATCGTGTCCGGCTGGGCCGAGCCCGGCGCCACGCCGAAGCAGCACGAGGACCTGCTCAAGGTATTCGCGGCGCAGGCGGTGATCGCCATCGAGAACGTGCGCATGTTCGAGGCCGAGCAGCAGCGCACGCGCGAGCTCGCCGAGTCGCTGGAGCAGCAGACCGCGACCTCGGAAGTGCTGCGGGTGATTTCGAGTTCGCCCGGCGAGCTCGAGGCGGTCTTTGACTCCATGCTGGCCAACGCGGTGCGCATCTGCGAGGCCAAATTTGGATTTATGAATCGATACGAGGGCGATCGATGGAGGGTTGCGGCAGTACACGGTGCGATGCCGGCATATACAGAATATCTGCAGCAACAAGGATATAAGCGGCCAGGACCCGAAACCGTCGTAGCGCGCATCGCTGGGACCAAGCAGACGGTCCACATCGCCGATCTCGCGGCGTCACGAGGTTATGTGGAGCGCGATCCGGTGGTCGTCGCAGCCGTCGAACTCGGCGGCGTCCGGACGATGCTGGGCGTGCCGATGCTCAAGGAAGATAAACTGATTGGTGCAATTCTCCTCTATCGCCAAGAGGTCCGGCCCTTCACCGACAAGCAGATCGAGCTGGTCACGAATTTCGCAGCGCAGGCCGTCATAGCCATCGAGAACACCGGCCTGCTCAGCGAACTGCGCGAGTCGCTGCAGCAGCAGACCGCCACCGCCGACGTGCTCAAGGTGATCAGCCGCTCGACCTTCGATCTGCAGGCGGTGCTCGACACGCTGGTCGAGTCTGCGGCGCGCCTCTGCGAAGCCGATATCGCCAACATCTGGCGGCCCAAAGGCGGCACTTACCAAGTGGCCGCGATTTACCACTCAACCCGCGAACACAAGCAGTACATCGAAAATCTTTCCATCGAACCGTCGCGACGATCGTGTGTCGGGCGAACCCTGCTCGATGGAAAAATCGTCCATATCCACGACGTTCACGAAGATCCCGAATATGCCATGGAGCGGATGCCGCAGGTTCGCACGATGCTTGGGGTTCCGCTGTTGCGGGAAGGAAGCCCGATCGGCGTTATTGCGCTGGTGCGTTCCGCCGTTCGGCCGTTCACGGAGAAGCAGATCGAACTGGTGAGGACCTTCGCCGACCAGGCGGTGATCGCGATCGAGAACGTGCGCCTATTCGAGGCCGAACAGCAACGCACCCGCGAGCTGACCGAGTCGCTCGAGCAGCAGACCGCGACCGCCGAGATCCTCAGCGTCATCAGCAACTCGCTCAGCGACACCCAGCCGGTGTTCGACGCGATCGTGCAGAGCGGGCTCAAGCTCTTTCCCGGCGCTATGGTGATGGTGACGCTTGCGGAGGGTGACAAGCTCGATATCGCAGCCGTCGCGGCGCCGGACGCCGCGCGTATTGAAGCGGTCCGACGCATTGCTCCGGTCCCGCTCACGCGCGAGTACATGCACAGCGCCGCCATTCTCGACCGCCGGATCGTGGACATTCCCGACATCGAGAACCCGCCGGCCGAACTGGCAGCCGGCGCCCGCAACTATCTCAAGAGCGGCAATCGGGCGGTCACGATCATGCCGATGATGCGCGGCGAAGGCGCAATCGGAGCGCTAAGCGTGACGCGGCCAGCGCCGGGGCTGCTCTCCGACAAGCAGCGCGCGGTGCTCAGAACGTTCGCGAACCAGGCGGTCATCGCCATCGAGAACACGCGGCTGCTCAACGAGCTGCGCCAGCGTACCGACGATCTCAGCGAATCGCTCGAGCAGCAGACCGCGACGTCGGAGGTGCTGCGCGTCATTTCCAGCTCGCCCGGCGAGCTTGAGCCGGTGTTCGAGGCGATGCTGGAAAATGCGGTGCGCATCTGCGCGGCCAAATTCGGCGTGCTGTTTCGAACCGAGGGCGACGCGCTGCGCGCGGTTGCGCTGCACGGGGCGCCGGCGCCGTATGCCGAAGAGCGGCGGCGCAACCCCATTGTCCGTCCCGGTCCCGGGACAATGCTCGGACGCGCGGTGGCGACGAAGCAAACGGTTCAAATCGCCGATCTCCGCGATGAGCAGGAGCAGATTGGTTCAGCTCCCGGCACGACCGGTGGGGTGCTTGCCAAGCTCGCCGGCGCGCGGACCACCGTTGCCGTGCCCATGCTCAAAGGAAACGAACTGATCGGCGCCATTCTCATCTACCGCCAGGAGGTTCGTCCCTTCACCGACAAGCAGATCGCGCTGGTGGAGAGCTTTGCGCGCCAGGCGGTGATTGCCATCGAGAACACGCGACTGCTCGGCGAGCTGCGCGAATCGCTGCAGCAACAGACCGCCACCGCCGACGTGCTCAAAGTGATCAGCCGCTCGACCTTCGATCTGCAGGCGGTGCTCGACACGCTGGTCGAATCGGCGGCGCGGCTGTGCGAAGCCGACATGGCCTCGATCAATCGCCAATTCGGCGAAGCGTACCGGCAGGTCGCGAACTACGGCTATTCGCGGCAATTCAACGAGTTCATGGCGCAACATCCGATTCCGCTTGGCAAAGGCTCGATTGTCGGTCGCACCGTGCTTGAAGGCGGACCGGTGCAGGTTCCCGATGTACTGGCGGATGCTGAATACAAGTTCAAAGAAGGCGCGCAGGTCGGCGGCACCCGCACCATGCTCGGCGTTGCGTTGCTGCGCGAGGGGACGCCGACGGGCGTCATCGTTTTGTCGCGCAAGCGGGTCGAGCCGTTTACCGACAAGCAGATCGAATTGGTCAGCACCTTCGCCGACCAGGCGGTGATCGCGATCGAAAATGTACGCCTGTTCGAGGCCGAGCAGCAGCGCACGCGCGAGCTTGCCGAGGCGCTGGAGCAGCAGACCGCCACCTCCGAAGTGCTGCGCGTCATTTCCAGTTCGCCGGGCGAGCTTCAGCCCGTGTTCGAAGCGATGCTGGCGAATGCGACACAACTGTGCGGGGCCAGTTACGGCACGCTCTGGCTCAGCGAAGGCGATGCTTTCCGCGCCGTCGCGCTGCACGGTCCATTGCCGGCCGCCTACAGGGAAAAGTTGACCGGAGCCTTGCTCCGCCCTGCGCCGGATACGCCATTGGCCCGCAGCGCTCAGAATAAACAGCCGGTTCAAGTTGCCGACATGCGTGAGAGCCGCGCGTACCAAGAGGGTGATCCATTGCCGGTCGCCGGCGTCGAGGTCGCAGGCATCCGCACATTGGTCACCGTGCCCATGCTCAAGGAGGACGTGGCCATCGGCCACATTGCAATTTACCGTCGAGAAGTCCGGCCGTTCAGTGACAAGCAGATCGAGCTGCTCAACAATTTTGCCAAGCAGGCGGTCATCGCGATCGAGAACACGCGGCTGCTTAAGGAGCTGCGCCAGCGCACCGACGATCTAACCGAGGCGCTGGAGCAGCAGACTGCGACTTCGGAAGTTTTGCGCGTTATCTCGAGCTCGCCCGGTGCGCTGGAGCCGGTGTTTGAGGCGATGCTGGAGAATGCGTCCCGTATCTGTGAGGCGAGATTCGGCAACTTGTTCTTGCGGGACGGAGATACGTTTCGCGCCGTTGCGGTGCACGGGCCGCCCACGGGTTACGTCGAGCGGTACCGACGGAAGCCTCTCGTCGAACCAAGCGAGCTCATCGGCACGCCGCTTTGGCGCCTCGATCGGTCCAAAGAAATCGTTCACATCTCTGATCTCAGAGACGACCAAGCCTATCGTGAACGCAATCCCCGCATCGTCGCGATGGTGGAGGGGGCCGACGCGCGAACGATTCTGGGCGTGCCGATGCTCAAGGAGGATGAACTTATCGGCGCCTTTTTCATCTATCGCTCCGAGGTGCGGCCGTTCAGCGACAAGCAGATCGCGCTGGTGACGAATTTTGCCAACCAAGCCGTCATCGCCATCGAGAATACGCGCCTGCTCAACGAGCTGCGCCAGCGCACCGACGATCTGAGCGAGGCGCTGGAGCAGCAGACCGCGACCGCGGAGGTGCTCCAGGTGATCAGCAGCTCACCCGGGGAACTGCAGCCGGTGTTCGAAGTCATGATGGCCAATGCAACCAAGCTGTGCGAGGCCGCTTACGGCGCCATGTGGCTTTACCAGGACGATGCTTTCCGCGTGGCTGCGATCCACGGCGCGCTGCCCGACGCTTATACGGAGCGCTGGCGCAGCGGAACGTTGTACCGTCCCGGCCCCGACGTCCCAATCGCCCGGGTCGCTCGGACGCGGCAACCGGTGCAAGTGGCGGACCTGCGTGAGAGCCAAGCCTATCGTGATGGAGATCCGCTGCCAGTTTCCGCCGCGGACGACGGCGGCATCCGTTCGATGGTCGCGGTCCCAATGCTCAAGGAGCAACAGTTTATTGGAACGATCAATATTTTCCGCCAGGAGGTGCGTCCCTTCTCCGATAAGCAGATCGAGCTTGTGACCAACTTCGCAAGCCAAGCGGTCATCGCCATCGAGAACGTGCGACTGCTCAAGGAACTGCGCGAGCGCACCGACGATCTCTCCGAATCCCTGCAGCAACAGACCGCCACCGCCGACGTGCTCAAGGTGATCAGCCGCTCGACCTTCGATCTGCAGGCGGTGCTCGATACGCTGGCCGAATCGGCCGCACGACTGTGCGAAGCGGATATAGCCGTCATTACGCGTCTGAAAGGGACCACCTACCGGCATGCCGCCAGCTACGGCGTGCCAAGCGAGCTCGCTGATTGGCTGAGAAACGTGGAAATCGAACCTGGACGGGGGACCATATCTGGGCGAACCGCGCTCGAAGGAAGAGTAATGCACGTTGCAGATGTTCGAGCCGACCCCGAATTCACTTTCATGGAAGGCACGACAAAGCTTGGCTCTCGCACCCAGCTTGGCGTGCCGCTCCTGCGTGAGGGTATCAGGATCGGCGTGATCGTATTGATGCGTCAGGAGGTCCGACCGTTCACGGAGAAGCAAATCGAGCTCGTGACAACTTTCGCCGATCAGGCGGTGATCGCGATCGAGAACGTGCGGCTGTTCGAGGAAATCCAGGACAAGAGCCGTCAGCTCGAGGAGGCGAGCAAGCACAAGTCGCAGTTCCTCGCCAATATGAGCCACGAGCTGCGCACGCCGCTCAACGCCATCATCGGCGTCACCGAGATGCTGCGCGAGGATGCCCAGGATCTCGAGCGCCCCGACGAGATCGAGCCGCTCGAGCGGGTGCTGCGCGCCGCGCGCCACCTGCTGGCGCTGATCAACGACATTCTCGATCTCTCCAAGATCGAAGCCGGCCGCATGGAGCTGCATCTCGAATCGTTTGCGCTCAAGCCGCTGATCGACGACGTGGTCAACACCATCGAGACCTTGGCGGCCAAGAACGAAAACCGGATCGTGGTCAATTGCGATCCCGCGATCGAAACGCTGCATGCCGACCAGATTCGCGTGCGCCAGGCGCTGCTCAACCTGGTGAGCAACGCCAACAAATTCACGAACAAGGGCACGGTCACCATCGAGGCGCGGCGGCTCGCGGAGGACGGGCGCGACTGGATCGCGATCGCGGTGACCGATACCGGCATCGGCATGACCGAGGAGCAGATGGGGAAGCTGTTCCAGGAATTTTCCCAGGCGGATGCCTCGACCACCCGCAAATACGGCGGCACCGGGCTCGGGCTCGCGATCAGCCACCGCTTCTGCCAGATGATGGGCGGCACGATCACGGTGACGAGCGAACCCGAGCGCGGCTCGAGCTTCACGATCCGGCTGCCGAGGATCGTGGAAATCGCCAAGGAAACGCCGCTCGCCGCGGCGCCCGCAGCGCGGCCCGCGCCGAGCGTGTCGCCGGCGAGCGCGCCGCTCATTCTGGTCGTCGACGACGACGCCACGGTGCGGGAAGTCACCGCCCGGTTCCTCGAACGCGCCGGCTTTGCCGTCGCGACCGCTGCCGGCGGACGCGAAGCGCTCAAGCTGGCGCGCGAATTGCGGCCGGCGGCAATCACCCTCGATGTCATGATGCCCGATCTCGACGGCTGGACCGTGCTCGCGGCGCTCAAGGGCGATCCGGATCTCGCGTCCATCCCGGTCATCCTGATGACGATCCTGGACGAGAAGCAGCGCGGCTATGCGCTCGGCGCCGCCGACTATCTGGTCAAGCCGGCAAACCGCGAAAGGCTGATCGCCCTGCTGCGCAGCTTGTGCAGAGGGCCGTCGCGCCGCGTGCTGGTGGTGGACGACGATCCATTCATCCGCAAGGACTTGCGTGCCGCGCTCGATCAGGACGGCTGGGAGGTTGCGGAAGCGGAGAACGGCCGGCTGGCGCTCGCGCGGCTCAAGGAGCGGCCGTGCGACGCGGTGCTGCTCGACCTGCTGATGCCGGAGATGAACGGCTTCGAATTCCTGGTGGCGATGCGCGCGCGCGAGGAATGGCGCGCCATCCCGGTCATTGTCGTCACCGCGAAGGATTTGAGCTTGGAGGAACGCGAGCAGCTCAACATGGCGGCGCAACGCGTGCTGCAGAAGGGCAGGGAGGAAACGCTCGATCAGGTGGTGCAGGCGCTGGCGCAATGCACGGCAGGGCGAGGCATCGCGGCGGAATGATAGCGAGATTGATACGCAAAGACTCGCCGCGCACTCGGTGTGCTCCCTCCCCCCTTGTGGGGGAGGGCTGGGGAGGGGGGTCGTTGTTGTTGCACGACGTGCGTGCGCCAAGCTCTAACCCCACCCCTAACCCCTCCCCACGAGGGGGAGGGGAACACCACCGAGTACGCGGCGCGTGCGCGCGTCCCCGCGGGAGATATCGGCAGAGCGGTCGCACGCGATGAAAATCCTCTACGTCGAGGACAACGAGGACAACGTCTACATGCTCAGGCGCCGGCTCGAGCGCGCCGGTTTCGCCGTGGTCATCGCGCCTGACGGAATGCAGGGAATTGCGATGGCGTCATCCGAACAGCCCGACCTCATCCTCATGGATCTCAGTCTTCCGGACGTCGACGGCTGGGAGGCGACCCGGCGCATCAAAGCCAATCCGACGACCAAGCACATTCCGGTCATCGCGATCACCGCCAATGCCATGGCCGGCGACAAGGAGAAGGCGATCGCCGCCGGCTGCGACGACTTCGACACCAAGCCGGTGGAGATATCGCGCTTGCTGGCAAAGATCGCGGCCTTGAAACCGCAGGAGCCGGCATCGTGAGCGGCGCCGAGCCGGCATTGCTCGTCGTCGACGACAACGACGACAACCGGTTCACCTTGACGCGGCGTCTCGCGCGCGAAGGCTACAAAAAGGTGACCAGCGCGGTGAACGGCCGCGAAGCCCTGGAGCGGCTGCGCGCCGATCATTTCGATCTCGTCCTGCTCGACGTGATGATGCCGGAGATGAACGGCTATCAGGTGCTCGAGCAGATGCACGGCGATGCGCGCATGCGCGACATTCCGGTGATCATGATCTCCGCCGTCGATCAGCTCGAGAGCGTGGTGCGCTGCATCGAGCTCGGCGCCGACGATTATCTGATGAAGCCGTTCAACCCGGTGGTGCTGCGCGCACGCGTCGGCGCCAGCCTGGAAAAGAAGCGGCTGCGCGACGAGGTGCGCTCAAGCCTGCAGCGGCTCGAGCGCGAGCTCGACGCGGCACGCAGCCTGCAGCTCGGCATGCTGCCGCGCGCATTTCCGCAATGGTGCCGCGAGCGGCCGATCCACGTTCATGCCTTCATGGAGCCGGCGCGCGAGGTGGGCGGCGACCTCTATGACTGCTTTTTCGCCGACGAGCGCGTGCTCTGCATCCTGGTCGGCGACGTATCGGAAAAGGGCGCGCCGGCGGCGATGTTCATGGCGCGCACGCGCAGCCTCGTGCGCATGGCGGTCGCTCTGCGCGGCGAGCTTGCGCCCGGGGCGATGCGCTCACCGGCATCGATCGCGGCAACCGTCAATCGCGAGCTCAACCAGAACAACGAGGAACGCATGTTTGTCTCGCTGTTTCTCGCGTTTCTGGATACCGCAAGCGGCGCCATGTCCTACGTCAACGCCGGTCACCCGTTGCCGATCATCCTGCGTGCCTCCCGCGAACTGGCCGAGCTCAAGAGCGAGCCGGAGGTGCCGCTCGGGGTAAAGCCGGACGCGCAATATCACGACAGGGACGTGACGCTCCGCAGCGGCGATATGCTCTTCGTTTATTCGGATGGTATCCCCGAGGGGACGAATGCAGCGGGCGAATTCTTCGGCCTCGAGCGTTTGGCGGCAAGCCTCGCCGGCAAGCAAAACACGCCGCCCGCCGATCTCATCGCCGCAGTCAAGACCGCGATGGACGATTTCGCCGCCAGCGCGCCCAAAGCCGACGATGTCACCATGCTGGCGCTGCGCTGGTCGCCGGCTGTGTAATTTCTTCTGCGGTCGTCCCTGCGAAAGCAGGGACCCATGACCACAGACCTCTCGACTGTGCCAAATCGCCTGGCCTGTGGTCATGGGTCCCGGCTCTCCCCCCGCTTTCGCGGGGGTCGGCCGGGACGACAGGAGAGGAGGCCCGCACCGCGTTACATCGCTTCCGCCAATTCCCGTAACATCGCCAGCGCCTCGAGCACACAGGCGCGGCGCACCTGCGCGCGCCCGATGTCGCCAAACCTTCGCTCATGCTCGAGCAGGCGGCCGTTGCGCGCCGCCGCGGCGAGATAGATGAGCCCCACCGGCTTGCTCGGCGTTGCGCCGGACGGTCCGGCGATGCCGGTGATGGACACCGCAAGCTCGACCGGTGCCTGTGCGAGCGCGCCCTGCGCCATGGCCCGCGCGGTTTCGCGGCTCACCGCGCCGTGGCGCTCGAGCGTTTCGGCGCCCACGCCGAGCATCGCCTGCTTGGCCGCGTTGCTATAGGTGACGAAGCCGCGCTCGAACACGTCGGAGGAGCCGGCAATCTCGGTCAGCGTCGCCGCGAGCAGGCCGCCGGTGCACGATTCGGCGGCGGCAATGCTGAGCTTCTTGCGGCGGCAAAGATCGAGCAACGCTTTGGTCTGCTCGATCAGCTCGCGATCCATCATGCAAAATCCGCTTGATCAGTTCTGGTTGTCACTCCGGCCGAGCGAGCCTAAAGCGCGTTACGCGCGTCCGTAGCCCGTCGAAGAGGGGCGTAAACGCCCTTATGGACGCGCTATGGCGAGCGAGAGCCGGAATCCAGTAACCACCGAAGTGCCATTTCCTGCACAACAATACAAAACTGCACCGCCGAGGTTTACTGGGTCCCCGCTATCGGGGTCCCCAAAAATTCGCAAGGCGAATTTTTGGGGCGCCCCTCGCGGGGACGACACGGATTAGCGGGATTTCGTATCAATCGCTCCAGGGCAGGCGGATGGTCGCGGTGGCGAATGCAGCGAGGCCTTCGCCGCGGCCGGTGAATCCCATCTTCTCGCTGGTCGTCGCCTTCACCGCGACGCGCGCGAGCGATACGCCAGCGATCTCGGCGATGCGCTTGCGCATGGCATCGCGGTGCGGGCCAATGCGCGGCGCCTCGCAGACCACGGTGACGTCGAGATGGGCGATGAGCCCGTGCCGCGCGCGCACCCGCTCGACGGCAAACGCGAGAAAGCGGTCGGACGAGGCGCCGCGCCACTGTGGGTCGCTCGGCGGGAAGTGAACGCCGATGTCGCCTTCGGCGAGCGCACCGAGGATCGCGTCGACCAGCGCGTGCAGCACGACATCGGCGTCGGAATGTCCGGACACACCGCGCGGATGCGCGATGCGCACGCCAGCAAGCATTACGTGGTTGCCCTCGCCGAACGGATGCACGTCGAAGCCAAAGCCGGTGCGTACATCGCTCAGGCGCGCAAGTTGCGCCGCTTCGGCGCGGGCAAAATCGTCCTCGGTGGTGAGCTTCACGTTTTCCGCCTCTCCCGCGAACGTGCTGACCGTCAGCCCGGCCCATTCCGCGAGCGCGGCATCGTCCGTGAAATCGTCGCGGCCTGCCGTTTTTGCCCGCCGGTGCGCATCGAGCAGCGCGGGATAGGCGAAGGCCTGCGGCGTCTGCACGAGGCGCAGTTGCGCGCGATCGAGCGTCTCGATGACCGCGCCCGATGCATCCACGGCTTTCACGGTGTCCGCCACAGGAACGACCGGGACTGCGGCGGCGTTGACGCGCGCGGCGGCAATTGCCCGCGTGACCAGCGCGTTCGAAGCAAACGGACGCGCGGCGTCGTGCACCAGGACCAGATCCGGTCGATGCGATTGCAACGCCTCGAGCCCGGCGCGAACCGAGGCTTGCCGCGTCGCACCTCCGTTGACCGGCGGCAGCAGGCGCAGCCCGTCGCTCGCGGAGCGGAAAAGCGCGAGGTCGTCAGGGTGAACCACCGGCTGCACGGCGGAGATCTCGCCGTGCTGCGAGAAGGCGGCAAGGCTCGGCCGGATAAGCGGCTCGCCGAGCAGTGCGCGATACTGCTTCGGCGCGTCGCCGCCGGCACGCAGCCCGCGGCCGGCTGCCACGACGACAGCTGCGACCATCGCTGCCATGCCTGCCACTCTCGGAATGAGATTGCGCCAGCATTAGCGCATGTCTCGATGAGATGGAATCAACGAGCGGCAGACTCGGTCTGCTCCCTCCCCCAACCGAACCCCGGCCTGCCGGGGTTCGGTCAATCTTAATTTTGCCGGAAGCGGGCAAGCCCGCAGCCGGCTGGGGGAGGGTTGGGGAGGGGGGATGGGGACACGAGTGCCGGTTGCTTTGCCCCCTCCCTGTCCCTCCCCCTGCGCCAGCGCGTTTACGCGCGTCTTCGACGCGCTATGCGGGGGAGGCGACGATGTGGCGCTGCCGTCGCACTCCATCTCTCCTTGAGTGTGGGAAGCCGGGATTATTGCAGTGCAGCACTTGCGCTCCGGGGGCAATTGGCTAAACTCTATGCAGGAGAAATGCGCGCCTAATTCCTGTGCAGAGAACTATAAGTGACTGTTAATCCGTCATTTTCCAAACGCGGCCCGATCGCGATCGGCAACGTTGTCCTGGCGAATCCGGTTCTGCTCGCCCCCATGTCGGGCGTCACCGATGCGCCGTTTCGGCGGCTGGTCGCGCGCCTGGGTGTGGGCCTCGTGATCTCAGAAATGGTAGTCGGCGAAGCCCTGGCGGCGGGGCAGGCCGAGGCGTCGCTGCGTGCGATGGGCGAGGGCCTGGCGCTCCATGTCGTGCAGCTGGTGGGGTGCGAAGCGCGCTGGATGGCGGAGGGCGCGCGCATCGCGGAAGCGTCGGGCGCGCGCATCATCGACATCAATATGGGTTGTCCGGCGCGCCAGGTGATCGGGGGACAATCGGGCTCCGCGCTGATGCGCGATCTCGACCATGCTTTGTCATTGGTCGAAGCGACGGTAGGCGCGGTCTCGGTCCCGGTCACGCTCAAGATGCGGCTCGGCTGGGATGAGCATTCCATCAATGCGCCCGAGCTCGCGCGCCGCGCCGAGCGCGCCGGCGTGCGCCTGATCACGGTGCACGGGCGAACCCGCTGCCAGTTCTACAAGGGCCGTGCCGACTGGAAGGCGGTGCGTCAGGTCGTGGACCGCGTTTCGATTCCGGTCGTGGTCAATGGCGACATCGCCAGTTGCGAAGATGCGACCGCCGCGCTGATGGCGTCCGGCGCCCGCGGCGTGATGATCGGACGCGCCGCGCAGGGGCGGCCGTGGCGGCCCGGCCAGATCGCCCGCCATCTCGCGAGTGGCAAGCGCGAGCGCGCGCCGTCGCTTGGCACCCAACTTGCAATGATCGACGCGCTCTATCAGGAGATGCTCATTCACTATGGCAGCGCGGTTGGCGCCCGTCATGCACGCAAACACCTGGGCTGGGCTCTCGATGCGGCCGCCGAGACGGCAGGCGCGGACAACGAACGGCTCAAGACCTGGCGCGGCCGCGTGCTGACCGCCGACGAGCCTGCGCAGGTGCGCTGTCATCTCGCCGAGGCCTACACCGCGTTCGCGGAAAGCGCGGCTTGCCAGAAACCGCAATACGAGCCAGCGCAACAATCGGTTCAGCAATACGAGAGGCGCGCGGCATGACTCGGCACGAGCCGATGCCCACGCTGCCCTCGGGAACGGCGGATGCCGTTCTCGATGCGCTGCCGCATCCCGTGCTGATGGTGGGCCCGGACGGGCGCATCGCCAACGCCAATGCGGCGGCGGAGGCCTTCTTCGAAGCGTCCTTGCTGCTCCTGCGCCGTCATGCGTTGCGCGAACTGGTCCCGTTCGGCAGCCCCTTGCTCGCACTGATCGAGCAGGTGCGCGCAAGCGGCGCCGCGGTCAACGAATACAAGGTCGACCTCGGCACCCCGCGCAATCCCGGCGAGCGCCTGGTCGACCTGCACGTCGCGCCGGTGCCCGAGCGGCCGGACCACGTGGTGATGATGCTGCAGGAGCGCACCATTGCCGACAAGATGGACCGCCAGCTCACCCATCGCGGCGCCGCGCGCTCGGTCAGCGCGCTGGCGGCGATGCTCGCGCACGAGATCAAGAACCCGCTTTCCGGTATTCGCGGCGCGGCGCAACTGCTCGAGCAGTCGGCGGGCGAGGACGACCGCAATCTCACGCGGCTGATCTGCGAGGAAGCCGATCGCATAGTGAAGCTGGTCGACCGTATGGAAGTGTTCACCGACGAGCGGCCGATCGAGCGCGAATCCGTGAATATCCATTCGGTGCTCGAATACGTGAAGCGCCTGGCGCAATCGGGTTTCGCGCGCCACATCAAATTCGTCGAGGATTACGATCCTTCGCTGCCGCCGGTGTTCGCCAACCGCGACCAGCTCATCCAGGTGTTCCTCAATCTCACCAAGAACGCCGCCGAGGCGATCGGCGAGGACACCAACGACGCCGAGATCCAGCTCACCACCGCATTCCGCCCGGGCGTGCGTCTTTCGCTGCCGGGCAGCAAGACGCGGGTCTCGCTGCCGCTCGAATTCTGCGTGCGTGACAACGGTCCAGGCGTGCCCGAGGACCTGTTGGCGCATCTGTTCGATCCCTTCGTGACGACCAAGCCGAAGGGGTCCGGGCTTGGCCTGGCGCTGGCAGCCAAGATCGTCGGCGATCACGGCGGGATCATCGAATGCGAGTCGCAGCCGAGACGGACCACGTTTCGAGTGCTGATGCCCATGTTCCTGGGTAACGACGCCGAGCCGGGCGGCGCTACCTGAAAAGGAAATGCCAATGCCTGTTGGAAGCATCTTGTTGGCCGATGACGACGCGGCGATCCGCACCGTCCTCAATCAGGCTTTGTCGCGTGCCGGCTACGAAGTGCGCTCGACCAGCAACGCCGCGACCCTGTGGCGCTGGGTCAGCCAAGGCGACGGCGATCTCGTCATCACCGACGTGGTGATGCCGGACGAGAACGCGTTCGACCTCTTGCCGCGCATCAAGAAGCTGCGCCCGCAGCTTCCGGTCATAATCATGAGCGCGCAAAACACGTTCATGACCGCGGTGCGCGCGTCCGAGCGCGGCGCCTATGAATATTTGCCCAAGCCCTTCGATCTCAAGGAGCTGGTGGGCATCGTGGGTCGCGCGCTGTCGGAGCCTAAGGAGCGCCCGCGGCCGGTCGAAAAAACCGACGAGTTCGATTCGATCCCCTTGGTCGGGCGCTCGCCGGCGATGCAGGAAATCTACCGCGTGCTCGCGCGATTGATGCAGACCGATCTCACCGTGATGATCTCGGGGGAATCGGGGACCGGCAAGGAACTGGTCGCGCGCGCGCTGCACGATTACGGCAAGCGGCGCAGCGGGCCGTTCGTCGCGATCAACATGGCGGCGATCCCACGCGACCTGATCGAATCCGAATTGTTCGGCCACGAGAAGGGCGCCTTCACCGGCGCCAATACCCGCAGCTCCGGACGCTTCGAGCAAGCGGAGGGCGGCACTCTGTTTTTGGACGAGATCGGCGACATGCCGATGGAGGCGCAGACTCGGCTGTTACGCGTCTTGCAACAGGGCGAGTACACCACGGTCGGCGGGCGCACGCCGATCAAGGCCGACGTGCGCATCATCGCCGCCACCAACAAGGATCTGCGCATTCTCATCCAGCAGGGATTGTTCCGCGAGGACCTGTTCTTCCGGCTCAACGTGGTGCCGCTGCGGCTGCCGCCGCTGCGCGAACGCCTCGACGACGTGGCCGACCTGATCCGGCACTTCCTTGCCCTGGTGGAGCGCGAAGGCCTGCCGGCCAAGCAGCTCGACCAGGCGGCGCTCGAGCGGCTCAAGCGCCATCGCTGGCCCGGCAATGTGCGCGAACTGGAAAATCTCGCGCGCCGCCTCGCCGCGCTCTATCCGCAGGAAACGATCACGGCGGCGGTGATCGACGCCGAACTTTCGCAGCCTGCACCCGCGCTTGCCAATGAGGAACCGAGCGGGGAGGATGGGCTATCCGCAGCGGTGGAACGGCACCTCGCCTCCTACTTTGCAACATTCGGCGACGATCTGCCGCCGCCCGGCCTTTATCACCGCGTGTTGCGCGAGATCGAGCAGCCGCTCTTGTCGGTGACATTGGCGGCGACGCGCGGCAACCAGATTCGCGCCGCCGATCTGCTCGGCGTGAACCGCAACACCTTGCGGAAAAAGATTCGCGATCTGGAGATCCAGGTTTTCCGCGGCAGCGGGGGATAGGCATTCGATCGCGCCGTTGCACCCCGTCATGGCCGGGCTTGTCCCGGCCATCCACGTCTTTGATGCGGGACGAAGTTTAAGACGTGGATGCCCGCGCCAAGCGCGGGCATGACGTCGATAGGCAGTGCCGTTGGTGTAAGATGCGCGCATGAACCGCGACTATCGCTCGCGCATCGTGACGCAGGGCCTCGATCGCGCGCCGCATCGCGCGTTCCTGCGGGCCACCGGTCGGACCGACGACGACCTCGACAAACCCCAGATCGGGATCGTCAGCACGCACGGCGAGAACACGCCGTGCTCGATGTCGCTCGGTCCGCACGCCGATGCCGCGCGGCTCGGCGTGGCGGCCGGCGGCGGCGTGCCGGTGCCGTTCACCACCATCTCGGTCTCCGACGGCGTGTCGATGAACCACAAGGGCATGCGGCTGAGCCTTGTGTCGCGCGAGATCATCGCCGACTCGATCGAAGCGGTGATGCGCGCGCACGCCTATGACGGCCTCATTGGCTTCGCCGGCTGCGACAAGACGCTGCCCGGCATCATGATGGCGATGGTGCGGCTCAATGCCCCGAGCGTGTTCGTCTACGGCGGCGCCATGCTGCCCGGCCGCTGGCACGGGCGCGATGTCAGCGTGGTCACTGCTTACGAAGCGGTGGGCGCAGTGCTGACGGGAAAGATGACCGAGGCGGAGCTTTTGAATTTAGAGCGCACCTGTGCGCCGACCGTCGGCTCCTGCGCCGGCCAGTTCACCGCCAACACCATGGCCATGGTGTCGGAGGCGCTGGGGCTCGCGCCGCCCGGGTCGGCGATGCTGCCCGCGGTCTATTCCGAGCGCCGCGCGCTGGCGAAACGCGCGGGCCAACGCGTCACCGAAATTCTGGCGAGCAGCGGCCCGCTGCCGCGCGACCTCGTCACCCGCAAATCCCTGGAAAATGCGGCCGCGGTGGTGGCGGCAACCGGCGGCTCGACCAATGCCGGCCTGCACCTGCCCGCGATCGCGCATGAGGCCGGACTGCGCTTCATGCTCGATGACGTCGCCGAGGTGTTTGCGCGCACGCCGCTGATCGCCGACCTGCAACCAGGCGGGCGCTATCTGGCCGCCGACGTTTTCCATGTCGGCGGCACCGACGCGGTGCTCAAGGCGCTGCTCGACGGCGGCTATTTGCATGGCGACGCGCTCACGTTATCGGGCCGCACCCTGGCCGAGCACCTGCGCGATCATGCCGGCCCGGACGGCGAAGTCGTGCGCGCCGTGGCAAAGGCACTCAGTCCGACCGGCGGCATCGTTCTGCTGCGCGGCAACCTTGCGCCGGACGGCGCGCTCATCAAGGTGGCCGGTCTCAAGACGCTGTCGTTCGAGGGCCGTGCGCGCGTGTTCGATGGGGAGGAGGCGTGCTGCGCGGCGGTGCGCAAGCGCGAGTACCGGGAAGGCGACGTCCTCATCATCCGCAACGAGGGGCCGAGGGGCGGGCCCGGAATGCGCGAGATGCTGGGGGTGACGGCGCTGATCTACGGGCAGGGCATGGGGGAAAAGGTCGCACTCGTCACCGACGGTCGCTTCTCCGGCGCAACCCGCGGCATGATGATCGGCCATGTAGGGCCCGAGGCCGCGGCGGGCGGTCCGATTGCGTTCGTGCGCGACGGCGATCGCGTCCGCATCGACTGCGCCGCGCGCTCGATCGATCTGATGATTTCGCCATCCGAGCTGGCGGCGCGCCGCAAGGCCCATACGCCGCGCCCAGCAGAACATCTCGCCGGCGTCTTGGAAAAATACGCCAAGCTCGTCGGTCCGGCGCGCGAAGGCGCGGTCACCCATGCCGGCGCCGCCGCCTGGCCGCGGGAGTAAATGCCCATCCGTAATTGCTGCTGTCGTCCCCGCGAAAGCGGGGACCCATAAGCCGTGTACTCTCGATGGTCTACAGGGGTATGGGTCCCGGCTCTCGCCATAGCGCGTCGAAGACGCGCGTAAACGCGCTGTAGGCTCGGCCGGGACGACGATCGGCCGCTGCGAATAGGCCTTGACGCTCACCGCCGCCCGATGTCCCCATGGGTCAGGACACAATCCATTGGGAGGACATCGATGAAGTCCCGTCTAATCGGCCACGCGCCGCTGGGAGCGGCCGTCATCGCCGCAACCGTCGTTGCAGCATCCGCGCAGCCCGCGGCTGCGCAGACGACCACGCTGACCATGTCGAGCTGGGTTTCGCCAAGCCACCTGCTCACCAAGGACGTGCTCGCGGTCTGGGGTCAGCAGGTAGAGAAGGCGACCAACGGCCGCGTCAAGCTGCAGATGCTGCCCAAGCATCCGTCGGCGCCGCCCGGCACGTTCGACGCGGTCCGGGACGATCTCGTCGACGTCTCCTACGTGACCGCCAGCTACACGCCCGCCCGCCACGTGCTGCCGCTCGTCGCCGAGCTGCCGGGCGGCGGGGCCACCTCGGTGATCAATTCGGTGGCGTATTCGCGCATCCACTGGAAGTACCTGCAGCAGGTCGGCGAATATAAAGGTGTGAAGCTGCTCGGGGTGTTCACGCATGGACCGGGCCAGATGTTCAACACCAAGCGGCCGATCAACCGGGTCGAGGATCTTGCCGGCATGAAGATCCGCACCGGCGGCGGCATCGCCGAGGAAATGGCGCGCGCGCTCGGGGCATCGGCGTTCGTCAAGCCGGCCCCTGAGTCCTACGAGCTGCTCAGCTCCGGCGTCGCCGACGGCACGTTCTTCCCGCTCGAGTCGATCATCTCGTTCAAGCTCGACACCGTCATCAAGTACGCCACGCTGTTTCCCGGCGGCTTCTACAGCTCCTCGTTCGGCTTCTTCATGAACGAGGACAAGTGGAACAAGCTCTCCAAGCAGGATCAGGACGCCATCATATCGGTGTCCCGCGAACCGTTGGCGCGGCTTGCCGGCAAGGCTTGGGATGCCACCGATGCCGCCGCGCTCGAGCGCATGAAACAGGTCGGCATCCAGATCACCGAGGCTTCGCCCGAATTCATCAAGGCTGCCGAAGAGAAGGCCAAGGCGATCGACGACAAGTGGGTCAAGGACGCCACCGCTAAAGGGGTAGATGGCGCCAAGGTGCTGGCCGAGTTCCACGAAGAGGTCAAACGCGTGGCCGCCGGCCATTGAACCACCCGATGACGTCGCATAGGTCCGAGGCGGGCGTCTGGCTCGATCGCGCGCTGGGCGCCGCCGCGGCGATCCTTCTGTTCAGCCTGATGATGCTGACGACCGCGGATGTCATCGGCCGCTATATCTTCAACTGGCCGCTGCGCGGCGCCTTCGAGATCACCGAGTTGCTGCTGCTGACGCTGATCTTCGCCGGCCTGCCGCTCGCTTCGCGGGCCGATGAGCACGTGACCCTCGACTTCATCGACATGATCCTCAGCGCGAGGGGCCGCCTCATCCTGCGCCGGATCGTCGATTTCATCTGCGGTCTCTTGTTTTTGGGGCTCGCATACCGGGTCTGGATCAAGGCCGACCGGATCGAGGGTTATGGCGACACCACGGAAGTGCTGCGCATACCGGTCGGTCCCTTCGTCTACTTCATGGCCGTCATGGTCGCGGTCACCGGCATCGTGCACCTGGTCAAGGTGATCTTCCCGCCGCCGCCACGCGGCGAGGTGCCGTTCGACCCGGACAAGCCTGCCACCACATGACCGAAGCACTGGTCGGCCTCGCCCTGATGATGGTGCTCGCGCTGCTGCGCATCCCGATCGCCATCTCGATGGGCGTCATCGGCTTCCTCGGCGTCGCCTATATGCGCGACTGGAATTTCGCGCCCGCCTTCGCGATGGTCGAGACCAAGGTCTACGAGACCGGCCGCAACTACACGCTCTCGGTGGTGCCGCTGTTCATCCTGATGGGCAATTTCGTCACGCGCGCGGGCATGTCGCAGCAGCTGTTCCGCGCCGCCTATACCTGCATCGGCCATCTGCGCGGCGGCCTCGCCATGGCGACGGTGTGCGCCTGCGCCGGCTTCGGTGCGATCTGCGGCTCGTCGATCGCGACCGCCGCGACCATGGCGAAAGTTGCCTATCCCGCGATGAGCGAGCTCGGCTACTCGGACCGCCTGTCCACTGGCGCGATCGCCGGCGGCGGCACGCTCGGCATTCTGATCCCTCCGTCCACCATCATGGTGATCTACGGCGTGCTGACCGAGACCAATATCGGCAAGCTGTTCGCGGCCGGCATTTTGCCTGGCATCCTGGCGACCTTCCTCTTGTGCCTCGCTGTGCAATGGATCGTCTGGACCGATCCGAAATCGGGGCCGCGCGGCGAGCGTTCGACCTGGCGCGAGCGGCTCGTGGCGCTCAGAGGCATCTGGGCGGTGGCGCTCTTGTTCATCGTGGTGATGGGCGGCATCTACGGCGGCGTGTTCACCGCGACCGAGGGCGCCGGGGTAGGGGCCTTCGGCGCGCTCTGCTTTGCGCTCGCGCGCCGCGTGCTCACCTGGCACACGCTGCTCGACGCGCTGGTCGAATCCGGGCGCACCACGGCGATGCTGTTCGCGATCCTTACCGGCGCGCTGATGTTTGCCGAGTTCGTCAACTACACGACGATGCCGGACGATCTAAAAAACCTGGTCACCGGCCTCAACCTGTCGCCGATCATGGTGGTGGCGGCGATCTGTGCGATCTACGTGGTGCTCGGCACCGCAATGGAAGAACTGTCGATGATCCTGTTGACGGTGCCGGTGTTCTTTCCGGTCATCGTGCACCTCGGCCTCGATCCGATCTGGTTCGGTATCCTGATCGTGGTGGTAGTCGAGATCGGGCTGATCAGCCCGCCGGTCGGCATGAATCTTTTCGTCATCAACGCGCTGTTGCCGCAGGTGCCGACCCGCATTGTTTTTCACGGCGTGCTGCCGTTCATGGTGGCGGACGTGGTGCGGCTGTTCATTCTCGTCGCCTTCCCCGTCATCTCGCTGTGGCTGCCGAGCCACATGCGCTGAGCGGTAACCGGCGGGGGGCGTTCAGGCCAAACGTCGTCATCCGAGCAGAGGGGTGCGCCTGTCCGTACGCGAGCAAACACGCGCAATACCGAGCAAAGCCGATGCGATGATGCCGAACGGCCACAGGGGCAGTTTGTGCGCCCCGGAATTGTCGCAATTCGGCAACATTGTGATACAAAAGCATCAGTTCACATAAATGTAACAGCTGGGGGCCCGTCCCAAGCGGCGCAGGAGTCGCGCCGTAATAGGTTCCCGTTTGGGGCGGAGACGACTTGATGACCAATGTCGGCCATGCCGCCACCGCCGAACTGGTGAGCGCCAGCGGGGCCCCTGCCCCAGGCGGGATGCGTCGGCTTCTGGGCTTTGCCGCGGTTGCCCTCGCGCTCCTCTCGGCGCTGCTGACATTTCTCGTGCTCGGGGGGCTTACCCCGATCAACCCCACGAACGAAGTCGTGCGCACGCTCCTGCTTTTCAACGCGGGCGCGGTATTCCTGCTCGTCCTCGTCATCGGCCGCGAGGTGTGGGGAGTCGTGCAGGCGCGCCGGCGCGGCCGCGCGGCGTCGCGGCTGCACGTGCGGATCGTCGCCTTGTTCGCGCTGATCGCGGCGGTGCCCGCGGTTCTGGTGGCGGTGGTGGCAAGCGTGACGCTCGATCGCGGGCTCGATCGTCTGTTCTCGCAACAGACGCAATCGATGATCGAGAACTCGCTGGTGGTCGCCGATGCCTATGTGCGCGAGCACGCCCAGTTTGTGCAGGCCGACGCCATTGCCATTGCCATCGAACTGTGGCGGCAAAAACCTTTGTTCGACCAGTCGCGCGAGCAGTTTCATCAATTCCTGGCGGCCCAGGCGGCGATCCGTGGACTGCCGGCGGTCATGCTGCTCGACAAGAATCTCAACGTGGTCGATCGGGTCGAGGCTCCGCTCGACCGGGACTTCGTCAAGCCGTCGCCCGAGATGCTCGCCGATATCAATGACACTGAGCCGCGGGTCGCGATGTTCCTGGAGTCCAGTTACGTCGCCGCCGTCATCAAACTGCGCGGCTACGACGACACTTACCTCTATATCGCGCGGCTGCTCGACCCGCGGGTGCTGGCGCAATTGCGCGCGACCCAGGCCGCCGTCGCCCAGTATGACGATGTCGCTTCGCGCCGGGTTGGCATCCAGATTGCGTTCGCGTTGATGTACACGGTGATCGCGCTCAGCGTGCTGCTCTCTGCGGTTTGGATTGCACTGAATTTCGCGAACACCCTCGTCGCGCCGATCCGGCGCCTGATCGGCGCGGCGCAGATCGTTTCCACCGGCAATCTCTACGTTCAGGTGCCGACGCGGCGCGCGGAGGGCGACCTCGCCCAGCTCGGCGAGACCTTCAACAAGATGACCGGGGAGCTGCGCACCCAGCGCGACGATCTCGTGCGCGCCCGCGATCTGATCGACAGCCGTCGCCGGTTCACCGAGGCGGTGCTCGCGGGCGCCAGCGCCGGAGTCATCGGCGTCGACGCCGAGAACTGCATCAGCATGTTGAACCGATCGGCCGAGCAGTTGATCGGGCGCCCCGAGACCGAGGCGCTCGGGCGACCGCTGGCCGAAATCGTCCCGGAAGTCGGCGACATTTTCACGGCGGCACGCGCCGGCTCACAGCGCCTGGTGCAGGGGCAGGTGACGCTCAACCGCAGCGGCCGCGAGCGCAACGTCTCGGTGCGGGTGACGAGCGAGCAATCAGGCGCCGCCGAGCACGGCTACGTGGTTACGCTCGACGACATCACCGATCTCGTCGCCGCACAACGCACCTCGGCTTGGGCCGACGTCGCACGCCGTATCGCGCACGAGATCAAGAACCCGCTTACCCCCATTCAGCTCTCGGCCGAACGGCTGCGGCGCAAATACGCGACCATGATCAAGGAGGACGGGGGCATCTTCCAGCAATGCACCGACACCATCGTGCGCCAGGTCGACGACATCAAGCGCATGGTCGACGAATTCTCGCGCTTTGCCCGCATGCCCAAGCCGGTCATGGCGGCGGAGGACGTGGCCGACACGGTGCGGCAGGTCGTGTTTCTTCAGCGCGTCGCCAATGCCGATATCGACATCGACGTCGAGATCGCGGAGGACCCGATGCCGGCGCAATTCGATCGCCGGCTCATTTCGCAGGGCCTCACCAACATCATCAAGAACGCGACCGAAGCCATTGCCGCCGTTGCGCCTTCCGAACTCGGCCGCGGCCGCATCCGCGTCTGGGCGGGACGCGAGGGCGACGAGGTCATCATCGACGTGATCGATAACGGAATAGGCCTGCCCAAGGAGAACCGCAGCCGCCTGCTCGAGCCTTACGTCACGACGCGCGAGAAGGGCACCGGCCTCGGCCTCGCGATCGTCGGACGCATTCTCGAGGACCACGGCGGCCGCATCGAGCTCGGCGACGCCGCCGACGAGATCCCCGGTCAACGCGGAGCGTGGATGCGCCTGCGCTTTGCCGCACAGGCCGCGGGATCCAACGAAGCCCAGCCTGCGCGGCAAGTGCAGGCCCCGCAACTCGCAACGAACGCGTGAAAACCATGCCCGATGACATTCTCATAGTCGACGACGAAGCGGACATCCGCGAGCTGGTTTCCGGCATCCTGCAGGACGAAGGCTACATCACGCGCTCGGCGCGTGACAGCGACGACGCGCTGGCGCACGTGGCGAGCAGAAGGCCCAACCTGGTCTATCTCGATATCTGGCTGCAGGGCAGCCGGCTCGACGGGCTGCAATTGCTCGATGCCATGAAAGCGCAGCATCCGGAGCTGCCGGTGGTGATGATTTCGGGTCACGGCAATATCGAAACTGCGGTCGCCGCGATCAAACAGGGCGCCTACGATTTCATCGAGAAGCCGTTCAAGGCGGACCGGCTGGTGCTGGTCACGCAGCGCGCGCTCGAGACCTCGCGGCTCAAGCGCGAGGTCAAGGCGCTCAAGCAGCTGGCGCCGTCGACCTTGGTCGGCAAGTCGTCGTCGATGAATCAATTGCGGCAAACCGTCGAGAAAATCTCCCCGACCAACAGCCGCATTCTCATCGTCGGCCCGGCCGGCGCCGGCAAGGAGCTCACCGCGCGCGCCGTCCATGCCCATTCCGCGCGCGTCAACGGACCGTTCATCGTGATCAACGCGGCGGCAATGATGCCGGAGCGGATGGAGCTCGAGCTGTTCGGCGTCGAGCAGGTCACAAACGGGCAAGGCCGCAAGGTCGGCGCGCTGGAAGAGGCGCACGGCGGCACGCTGTTCATCGACGAGATCGCCGACATGCCGCGCGAGACTCAGAACAAGATCTTACGGGTTCTGGTTGAGCAGTCGTTCCAGCGCGTGGGCGGCACCAACAAGGTGCAGGTCGACGTGCGCATCATCTCTTCCACCGGCCGCAACATCGAGGCGGAGATCGCTGCCGGCAAGTTCCGCGAGGATCTTTATCACCGGCTTTCCGTGGTGCCGATCCGGGTGCCGCCGCTCGCCGAGCGGCGCGACGACATTCCGCTGCTCATCGAATATTTCATGGAGCAGATCTCGCTCGCGACCGGGTTGCCGCGCCGCCTCATCGGCGAGGACGCCATGGCCGTGCTGCAGTCGCACGACTGGCCCGGCAATGTGCGCCAGCTGCGCAACAACGTGGAGCGCTTGATGATCCTCGCCGGCGGCGAGCCGGAGGCGGTGATCAACGCCGACATGCTGCCGCCGGACGTGGGTTCCATGGTGCCCTCGATGCCAGGCGGCGACGGCGGCGAGCACCTGATGGGAATGCCGCTGCGCGACGCGCGCGAGGTGTTCGAAAAGGAATATCTCGTCGCGCAGATCAGCCGGTTCGGCGGCAACATTTCGCGCACCGCCGAATTCGTCGGCATGGAGCGCTCGGCGCTGCACCGCAAGCTCAAGGCGCTCGGCATCGACTGACCTACTTTCCAAATGACAGGTCTCGCTCGGCCTCATGCTGAGGAGCGCACGAAGTGCGCGTCTCGAAGCATGAGGCGGCCCCCATCCTTCGAGCCGCTCCCCCGGCTCTCGCTGCGCTCGGCCGGGGTCGCTCCTCAGGATGAGGGCGGAGAGAGCAGATCGACTTGACCGAACAGAGCCGATGTCGCGCATCGCATACGTGAACGGCCGCTACCTGCCTTGGCGCGCAGCAGGCGTCAACGTCGAGGATCGCGGCTATCAGTTCGCCGACGGCGTCTATGAAGTCTGCGAGGTGAGGGGGGGCCGCGTCATCGATGCACGGCGTCATCTGGCGCGCCTGCGCCGCTCGCTCGACGAGCTGCGCATCGACATGCCGATGTCGGAAGCAGCGCTCACGATCGTCATGCGCGAATGCATTCGCCGCAACCGCGTGGACAACGGCATCGTCTACCTGCAGATCACGCGCGGCGTCGCGCGCCGCGACCATGCCTTCCCGCCGCCGAATACGCGTCCCAGCGTGGTGGTGACCGCCCGCAATCTCGATGCCGCCGGCAATGAGCGCACGGCCGGCGACGGCGTTGCCGTCATTACCGTGCCGGAGAACCGCTGGGAGCGGGTCGACATCAAATCGATTTCCTTGCTGCCCAATGTTCTGGCCAAGCAGGCGGCGCGCGAACGCGGCGCGAAGGAAGCGTGGTTCGTGGACCGTCACGGTCACGTCACCGAAGGCTCGTCGAGCAATGCCTGGATCGTGACCAAGGCAGGCAAGGTGGTGACCCGGCCGGCGGACAATGGGATTCTCCGCGGCATCACCCGCAGCGTGCTTCTCGAGGTCATCAAGGCCCAGGGGCTGGAGCTCGAGGAGCGGTCGTTCGCGGTCGAGGAGGCGTACGACGCGCGCGAGGCGTTCCTGACCTCGGCGAGCCAAATCGTCATGCCGGTGGTGCGCCTCGACGACCGCCCCATTGCCAATGGGGCGCCCGGATCCGTCGCAACGGCGCTGCGGGCGCAATTCCATCGCTATGCGGAATGGAGCTAATGCCGCCAACCCGAAGTTCGCATTCGCGGCTGCCGCAAGGGTGCGCGAACTTCGAAATCGGGACGATTTTACCGAATGCAGGCGGGGCCGAGCCCCAACTTGTGCTTGCGCGGCCCGCCCGCGTGCCTTGTAATGGGCGAGCCCGGGGTGCTGACGAGGCGAAAGGCTGGAAAACAGGCGCGGCGACCCGGCAATAAGTCTCGCGGCAAGGGGCGCGCGAGCGATAAAATGGAACAACGACGATGGCGGCCGACCGCTCGCAAAATCTACAAGACACCTTCCTCAATCACGTCCGCAAGAACAAAACCCCGCTCACGATCTTTCTGGTCAACGGGGTGAAGCTGCAAGGGGTGGTGACCTGGTTCGATAATTTCTGCGTGCTGCTGCGGCGCGACGGACACTCCCAGCTGGTCTACAAACACGCGATTTCCACCGTCATGCCCGGCCACCCGATCCAGCTGTTCGAAGGCGCCGAGGAGCAGCAGGCGCCGGGAGACAAGGCCTGATTGGAACCGCGCCGGTTCGATAGGGATCGCGACCGACTGAGCCCGCGCGAAGGCTCCGAAACCGGACGCGCCGTCGTGCTCGAGCCGCGTTTGCGCGATCGCGCTTCGGCGCTGGACGTGCGCGCGACGCCAGCGCTGCGCTCGCCGGAAGCCAGGCTCGACGAAGCGGCCGGGCTCGCGCGCGCCATCGACCTCAATGTCGTGTCGGCGGGCATCGTGCCGCTC
>Ga0306918_10000088_pt1 | contig 35389 bp, 38 predicted proteins | sample tim00Cox0000000H_FD_203315 | JGI IMG/M metagenome (GOLD analysis project Ga0306918, IMG submission 203315) | Lab enrichment of tropical soil microbial communities from Luquillo Experimental Forest, Puerto Rico - timezero.00C.oxic.00.000.00H (v2)... | ecosystem: Environmental > Terrestrial >... | reverse complement strand
ATCATCTCCTCTGGGAGACCAGATAGCTCCTCTGTTAGGAAATCGTCCATCTTGCAGATGAATAATTCTTGCATCAATTCGAGCCGCCACATCTCTCCGGTGGCTTGCCACTTTGCGATTTTTGTCGCTACCTTCTTACGCCATCTGCTCAAGACGTCTTGGTAAGCTATTGGTGCGCTCGGTTGGTCGGTCATGGTTAAGGCGGAGAAAGCAATACTCTCCCCACTAAGACGTACCATGCGTGTCAAATATGGTCGCCCTTTGTCGGTATCAGTTCGGCAATAGGGCTTTCATCGGTGTGTAGATGCGGTCTTGGTGAACGCAACAACGTTTTTTGCATCTACCACAGGTTCAATCTTCCAATACCGTTCCGCTTCTTCTGGCAACACTAGTTCCCGATACGTGCTGTAGAGCATCTGCGGACTGGTATGGCCAAGCTCGGATGCGACGCGGGGCGCGTCGTGGATTGCCGCCAACCGATACGAAGCGAACGAATGTCGTAATCCGTTTTGCGGCCACCGCGCAACAGCGGCACCCTCGCACACCCTATCAATCTTGCCCCGCACGGTCTGCGGCACGACATGTCCCTTCATTGTTGAGTAAGGCTTTAGCCACTCGGCGAGATTCGGCAGGATAGGAACAAGCCGCCGCCGCGCGGACTTAGCTTTCGCCGCCTTCACATCAATGAATCCGCGCCTAAGATTCACTTCGCTCCAGTCCAGCCGCTTGATTTCTGCATCACGAAGTCCGCTGAACGCGCCGATGGCAAGCGTAGGGAGAACGTCTGGCTCTATACGCTGTGCGGCCTCCAACAGCGCACGCAGTTCATCGACCGTGAAGATTTCCGGCGGATGATCGACCAGCTTCGGCTTGGCTGTGCGCGGGACTGGATTTCTCTCGATCATGCCGCGCTTCTCCGCGTAAGAAAACAACACTCCAATGTTCGCCCGATAGTTCGCCCGGCTCTTTGGCGAGCAGTTGAGCGCACGCAACCAATTGTCAATTTCTTCAACGGTTATTGCAGCGATTAGCCGCTTGCCAAAGTCCCGGCAGAAAATTCCGAGTCGCAGTTTTAGATCAGACCGATACGCTTCCGAGCGTCCATCTTTGCGTTTTGCTTCAAGCACTTCATCGGCCAATTGCGCCACGGTGATTTTGCAGCGCCGAATAATCTCCAAGTGGTGGATGAGAAAATCTGCTGCGTCGACCATGGTCTTGCCGTATTCGGCCAGCCTCTCCCTCGCCTTCATGATGCCGGACAATTCGTGCAGTGAGAGGCCAACTGCTTCGCGTCCGTGGCGCTCCAACGCGATCAATTGCCGCCGCCGCTCCGCTTTGGCTTCGTCGCGCGAACGAAAGAATTTGCGCCCTTTCCCAAACGGACGAAGATCGAGCACGAAACGATGAGTCTTGCTGTGAGGATATGGCCGGATTGTCAGCGTTGGTTTTCTCATAGCCCAAAATTGAGCATTTTCGGCTGAGAATGTCAACATAATGGCAGTGTCCCATTTGACCGGCCCCTAATTCTTAGCGTAAGTCTATTGTGTGTAAGTATTTGCCGGCGTGGCGGAATGGCAGACGCGCTGGACTCAAAATCCAGTGATCGCAAGATCGTGTGGGTTCAAGTCCCTCCGCCGGCACTTCCTCCCTTTCTCTTTCGGACAGGCCGTTTTCAGAGGGAAAATCGGTCGTCCCGACCTTCGTAATCATCTTTTCGCCATTTTGTTTCGCACAATATGGCACAATTCTGCACGGCCAAAAACGGGACACCTGCTAGACACCTCAATTATCGGGGCGGGACGCATCTCGCGCCGGTGTACAGATTAAGTTCGCGGAGGGGCCGTTGGCTTCTTCGTTTGGTTAGACCCATTACTGTTGAAGCAACAGATCTCTCTGGACGCGCTCAATCGGCATCCCAATGCTCAGCGATCATACCGTCTTGCACACGAAACATGTCGAATCCCAATGCTTGATGATGTTGACCATCGCGGCCAGTCCATGTCTGTCGCACGTAAACAACAACCATGTCGTTATCGCCGACGACATTTAACAACTCGCGCTTGTAATCAGATGGCAATTTTTGAGCGAAACGTTCGCGAAACGTATCCATGAAACCTTTCAACCCAGTCGGCACCTGAGGATTGTGCTGAATGTAATCGGTCCGCAGAAATCGCGGCGCTGCATCGACATTGCGCTCGATTAGCACAGTGGTGTAGAAATTCCGGACGAGGGCTTTGTTGCGCTCAGTCAAGGCCTCGTCAGCCCACGTATTCGGGGCTGCGATACCGATCGTGAGTGCCAAAGCGAACACCTTGATCATCCGGGTTGGGTGCTGCTTGAATAAGGTGGGCATGCGGTCTAACGAGAAAGAGATTAAGCCAACGCAGGGCCTCGGGGCAAGCACCCTTAAGTTGCTTCGTGTCAGCTTGGGTAATTTTTGCCAGACCGGCGAATATGTCACTATAGGACGTTCGTTCAATGGGAAGCGTTGTGAGAGTTCATTACTGTGCGCCGTCAGCGTTAGTGGGTTTCAATTTAACCGTCCCTTATGTAGACGTAGACGGTCAGCTTCCACAGATATGAAGGCGCGGCTGGTCAAATTTGGCGAGATCGAGGTCGAGGGAAGGCGCTATACGCATGATGTGGTGATCGACGGCGGCGAAGTGCGGAAACGGAAAAAAGGACCTTCCAAGCAATTCCGCGAAAAGTTCGGCCACACGCCGCTTTCGGCGCAGGAAGAGATTCCTTGGGGAGGCAAGCGGCTCATTGTCGGAACCGGCGCTAATGGCGCACTTCCGGTAATGGACGAAGTCCTAGTGGAGGCGAAACGACGCGGTATCGAGGTCATCACGGCCCCCACATCGGAAGTCTGTCAGCTGCTGGAGGAAGTAAAGAAGGGCCAGGCCTACGCGATTCTGCATTGCACGTGCTAACCGGACCTAACGAGAAGGAGATAAGCCAGGGGCGGGGTTCGTCGCAAACACGCTAAAATTACAACGCAATGGGGCCGTTGGCTTCATCGAGTGGTTAAGTCTCAATCGCCTTCCGGTTTCTCGACCGCGAATTTTATCGTCGATTTCAGGACCTTGGCTTCGTCAGTTCGATCAAAGCCGAGCACCACCGTGCGGGTCGCAGTGATCGAGCCCTCGTTGCCGTCCACCATGTTTTCGATCTCCACGACAAGCGAACCATCCTTTTGCCATCGCGTCGCGCTCTGCGAGTTCAGCTCGGCGACATGCGGGAAACTTTTGCCCCCCTTGACCTTCTCCGGGATGTCCGCCACCAGCTCCGGTATTTTGATCTCGCGAAAAGTAGAGCCGTCTCGCACATAGACCGTCACAGAGCTTCCCCGCTTCCACAGGGTGGCCGTGAGCGCAAACGCCGCTGAGTCCGGTCTCCAAAGCACGTGCATATTGAAGCGTGCGCTCGGGCCCAGATCGGGATCGGACTCCGCGACGCTAGTCAGGACTCTTCCCGATTTCTTATCGATAAGATCATACGTTTGCTTCTCTGAGTCTGATTCCGAGTTCGACTTCGAATCCTTTGTATAGCGAAACGCAAATTTCCCGTCAGGCGAGGGCGCCTCGATCGCCTCCTCGCTTCCTTCCTTTGGTTGTTGTGCACAGACCGGGTGGAAGCAGGCTACAAGAAGCGCCAATACGATCAAAGTTCTCTGTAAGTGCGTCATGGTCGCGAGGTCTAACGAGAAAGAGATAAGCCACGACAGGGTGTTGTGGCAATCACGCTGAAATTGTTTCGCCTCGGGGCCGTTGGCTTCATCGAGTGGTTAGGCGTGCTCGACGCCGCTTTCAGATCCATCGCCGGACTTCCTTTTTCAAAGCAAGGTATTGAGCGCCAAACTTCGCTTCGAGGTACCTCTCTTCTCGCACGACCACTCCAAAATGTAAGATCAGCGCAAGCGGAATCACTAGGAGCAAAGCAACCCAGTCATCAACGACAAAGGCAATTGCAACCTGAGCTAGACAAAGCGACAGGTACATCGGGTTTCGCGTAAATCGATAAGGCCCGGTCCTCACAATCGTCAACGTAGGCATATCCGGGCGCACATTCGTCCCAGCGGCCTTCATGACTCCGTTAGCCCAGATGGCCAAAGCTACTGCTAACAACGCCATGCCGATACCGATTACGAGCGCTAGCGAATACGACAGCAAATGTACCGGTATCAAAAAATGGATACCGATTCCGACCGCAGCGAATATGGCAAAAATTAACGGCGGAAATGCCAACACTCCCGGATTATCGCTGTCCTTCATGCTATTACGATTGTGTCGCCTAACGAGACACAAGGTCAGCGTCCGCGCCCGGGAGCGTGCGTGGCTGCAAGGTGAGACGCACTAACGACACGAGAGCTACGCATCGGAGCAGTGGCGCGGTTCGCAGCATCGCTTGGTTAGGCGACGGTTTCATTCCTCACCATCAAAATAATCCAGCGGCTCTGAGCGGACATACCTGCGCTCGGGGATCGGCACACCCCACTTATTGCTGTCAGGCTGATACCATGAATCGCCAATTGGATTGTCCGCCACGACGTAAAGGAGCATATCTTCTGTAGTGTCATTCGTGATCTGGTGTGGCTCACCCGGCTTGAAAATAAATGCGTCGCCAGCCTCAATCGGAGTAGTCCCATCTTTATGGCGAACGACGCCGCTGCCTGAAATCACATGATAAAACTCCCACTGTGCGCTGTGCGAATGATACGAATAGGGAGCCTTCCACGGCGGAATACGCAAAATCTCGACATCAAATGGATGCCGCTCGTTGAGGTCGGTGGACTCGGGCTTGCGTCCCAACGCCTCTGAAATCTCTTTGCCCGCACCGCTGAACTTTCCCTTCGGTGAGGACCACGTGAGCTCTGCCATCTTTGTTGTGTTGACCTTACGCATGACGTCCCGATAGTCGCCTAACGAGAAGAAGCTGAGCGACCGCTGACGAGAGGGAGCTGCGCTTCGGATTTCAGTATTGAAGTCATCAAAAGTAAATTTACGCGCCAGTCAGCGGTTCGCTCCAGCGCTTGGTTAGGCGCTTTGCCGAACTGAGGGTAGCAATGTGACTGCATGAATGAGCACAATCACGCGGAACGTCGCGCATGAACCACCAACCAAATCTTCCGCGCGATGAACAGCGCAACCTGACTTACGAGAGCCACCCCAAATCCGGACAGGCGATATGCACCCAGCCACAGCGCAACGCCGATGATCGCGAAGAATAAGTCTGCATACATCCAGTATCCCGCGAGCATAACGACTGGAACGAAGATAAACCGAGCACCGGAGACGTACTGCTGAACCTGCGAGGGCTCACCATAGATGTAGCCGAGTACCGGGATAGCAAAGATAAGGTGAATCCAGCGAAGAATCGAACGTTTCATAGCATTATTCATGGTGGGTTTGTAAATCCGAGTCGTTTCGTTATGAAGCGCGTTCCAGTGCCTAACGAGAAAGAGATAAAGCCGCGGCAGGGTGTCGTCGCAAACACCATCGCGTTCATTTCATGGGGCGTTGGCTTCATCGTTTCGTTAGGTCCCGGTTACGGCTGAGCTCTTTTAAATTGGCTATACGAGAACTGCAATAGGCCACGAAGTCAGGGTGATAGCCACTCGTTTGAACCAGTTGGACAACGCTTGGATTACTGAGCAAACGGTCCAGTATCTGGAGTGAGGTTGTCTGCCAAAACTTCTCGGAGAAAGTCCCGGCGCTCCTTTCGATGAAGAATAGCTGTTCCATATTTAGCAGAACGAAAGCAATCCATCGTTCACGTGCTGACTCGTCTGAGGTGTCGAGGCCTTCGCGTGCGATCAGCTTGTCGGCAGCGCGCAAATTGCGGTCATCACCGAGAACGATGGCGTTCACTGCATTTACGGCTCCAATGAGCATTGCATCTGTCTCGGAGCGAGCAGTCGAGGTAGCAAGCGCGTTCATCTCTCGCGAAATATCCGCAAATCTCCTCGTCGCGACAGAAAGGCGATGAGTCACCACAACAAGAAGGATGGTCGCTAGTGCCGTAATGATCGTCGCGGCCACTGACCAGAATGCCGTCATCTCTGCGTCGAATTGCATCATAACCTCCTCTGTTCTTAGCGAGAAAGAGATAAGCCGTGGGCTGGGTTGGTGGCAAACAAGCTGGCGATCATTCGCAATGGGGATGTTGGCTTCATCGCTTGGTTAGGCGCTAGGGGTCGCCACGGAACTGCGCTTACGCAGGAACGAAAAAAGCGTCGCAATCATCAGTACAACGAACAACAACTGAAACGTAAAATTGGTGTACTCGTGCCAACGTTCCACCGCAGCTCGCCTAGCCGCGCTGGACAGAAGACTCTCGAGCAAACCGAAGGTGAACCAGCTGCTACGAGCGATCACAAAGCATACACACGCCCACATGAGTAATGCGAATGTGCGAGTGCGTCGGACGAGAAAGAGCCGAATGGCCAGCGCAAGCATCATTGCCTCAGCGAGCAACGTCAGATAGGAGACCACTGTCCAAAACATCGAGGCGATACCGTTTAACGAGAAAGAGTTAAGCCACGGCAGGGTGTCGTGGCAAGATCGCCGCAACTCTCACAATTTCTCTGGCCGCCGCGGAGTGGGGAACGATTCCCGCTCGAATGACGCAGTCAATTCCCTGCCAGGGAAGCCGCTTTACCCCGTGATCGCTGCCGTGACGGGTTCCATCTTGACCTTTGCGCCGCCGGCTTGGTCAACACAAGATTGGCAAAAAATGAAGGCCGGGAAATTGGAAAGATAGAAATTGACCGTTCCAATGGCCGCGGACTCTGCCTCCGAGTTAAGATTTCAGATTGGCCACGTCCTGTTTATCGACATTGTGGGCTACTCAAAATTGCTCATTAACGAGCAGAGCGAGCAAATGCAAAAGTTGAGGGAAAATTCAGCGTGAACACGCGTTTACTGGAAAGTTGTCGAAACGCAAAGCAAAGTTCATCGCCAAGACGCCGTTGGAAAGCGATCTTTGATTCGGCCATTTATTATTATTTAACGATCACCGGCGTGCCTTCGTGAGCGGCGTTGTAGAAATGCTCGGCCATTCCTTTTGGCAACCGGATGCAGCCATGGGACGCCGCATAGGGCGGGACGAAGCCCTGGTGCATCGCGTAGCCGCCTCTAAAAAACATGGCGTATGGCATTCGTGCCCCGTCGAAATGTGCTCCGGCTGGCCGGCGATCCTTGCGCGAGTCGACGTCGGACTTCACTACGTTGCCCGCCTTGTCAACGTAGTCGCCAAAGATGCTCGAGACATGGTCTATGCTCTTGGAGACAACGTGGTAATACCCCGGCGGAGTTGAAAAGCCACGCTTGCCGGTGGAGACGGTCGATTCTCCTACCAATTTCTCGCCTTTATAAAAGTAGGCCTTTTGTTCGCTAAGATGGACAAAGATTCGCGGAGAGCCCGAGCCGCCTTGGTCATTCCACCAGCCGGAAGGTGCCGGTTGCTGCAATCCGGGTGGCACCTCTGCGCAGCTACTGAAAAAGATCGCAAGCGCGGTCGTGGGGAGAAGCCTAGCGAGTTGGATCAATTTCATGAAGCGCGGAAAGTATGCCGCGAGTTTTGACGCGCTAAAATAAATTTTCTGCACCGCGCGTCGTAGCGGCGAGCAACAAAAGGAATTTTTGGTTCGGCGTTGGACAGGGATTAACGGTGCTGTGCGTGGTGGTCGAGCCATTGCTCGATCGGTTCGTTTCTTTCCACGAACCGAAATCCTCGCGCTTCATCCGCATCAATCGTCCGTTGCATGTCGAGTTGGCCGAACGGCACAATGTGCGGCACAGACTTGGTTCCGCCTTCTTCGGTCGTGATGAAGTGAAGCTGATCGTCGATGCGCCAGTAGTCCGTCACCGTGTACGTGGTGCCGTCCTTGAAGACCAACTGCGGGTGGCTCTCCGAGATGGTGCCGGCGAACACGAACGCTGGCAATGGCTCGATGAAATTCCAGACAGGATATGGGACAGGATATGCGACAGGATATGCAAATGGAGAGAAGATGCAGTATCGAGGGAATACCGCCCGATGCGCCGCGAATCGCTGCACGACAACCACTCTTCCGCGTGGTCGCGCCCGCGCTTGCGCGAAGGCCGCTCCACTCGAAACGAGCAGTCCGAAAAGCGCGAAACAAATCGTGCGGCGCATGACTCTGTCTCCTCGTTGCCTAGCGACGCTTAATTAATTGAATCAGTGTTGTTGTTACTTACGGCCGCATGGCACTGGACGCAACTATCGGGCTGTCCATGCTCACAACAACTAGAGCAATAGCCGAACCGTCAGATCAGGAACACATTGGAGAAAATCCGCGACGATGCAGAAAAAGCGCTGAAGTTGTTGGGCAGTTCAGCAAATCAGCGGTCGCTTGCGTGGAAATGCACAAAGTGCGGATATACAAAGCATTTCACCAAGCCTGCTCTCATGGAAGTGGCCGGGCGCTGCCCCAAATGTCGCGGCGAATTCTTTCGGCTAGCGTGAATGTGATATAAGCAGGGCATTGAAAAAGAGACGCAAACGGCAACCGAAAGAACCAACATTCCACTACAGCGTTTACGTGATTTTGCTGGACGATAAGGTCGCCAAACATGTTTCCATCTTGCGGCTCAATCCAAAACGCGATCCGCTCAAACCTTGTGTCTATGTCGGCATGACCGGTTTACCGGTCGATCACCGATTCGAAAACCACAAAAACGGCTACAAATCAGCTTGGGTCGTGCGTAAATACGGAGTCCGATTGATGCCGGAATTATTTGAACATTTGAATCCAATGCCGTTTGAAGCGGCAGTGGTGATGGAAAAAGAACTGGCCGAAGATTTGCGGGCGGAAGGGTATACTGTGACGGGCGGGACATAGCCACCGCGCGCGCTGTTTGCCCAATCTGGTTGAATTTTGCTCAAAAACCGGCGTCGAGTATTGATTTCGTCATCGCGAACAGGTGTTTCGCTGGTAATTGCCACTTAAATTGGCTCAGCTTATCATGAGCTTCTGTGGCGCTCGATCCGTCCAGTGCCTTGCAGAGATCCGTGTTCATGAGCGGACGCGGCTTCTCCTATTTCGCGCAAACGTCAGGCCTGCCGCTCTCGTTGAAATCATTGACCAATGGTCGCGCGCTTTACCGATTTGATCGAAATCAAGTTGCCGTGGACGATGCTGGTTATTTGATCTTAAACAATCGACAGCCGTACTCGATCGAGATCGCTTCTCCGACAGCGGTGGAAACATTCATCCTTTGGTTTCCCGACGGCTGGGCTGAAGACGTATCTCGGAATCTGAATGGGCCGTCAGAAAGTTTGCTGGCGGATCAGGCCAGTGGTGACATCGGAGAGGCCATGTTTTTTTCTCACTATACGCCGCACGACCGAACCGTTTCTCCAAAGATCCGCGCGCTACGCGCTGCGTTCAAAAACAAGGCGTTGATCGACGACAGCTGGTTGGAAGAGCGGCTTCGCGAGCTCCTCGCGTCCATGTTAGCGACTCAAAACGCGGTCAAGCGTGAGGTCGGAAATCTGCCAGCGGCGCGTGCGTCAACGCGTGAAGAACTTTGGAAGAGAGTTAATCGCGCACGTGATTACCTGCACGCGCATCTGCGCCAGCGTATTAGTTTGTCCGAAGTGGCAAGAGCCGCCTGGCTTTCTCCGTTCCATTTGCTGCGGGTTTTCCAAGCCGCGTTTGAACAAACGCCACATCGGTACCTCAGTCAATGTCGGTTGGAGCGAGCAAAATTTCTTCTTGAGAAAACCAGCATCCCGGTGACGGCCATTTGCCTGGAATGCGGATTCACCAGCCTCGGGTCGTTTAGCAATCTGTTCCGCAGTGAGTCGGGCATGTCGCCGCGTGCTTGGCGAGAAAAATACGGGCGAGTGTCCAAAGAAAATAGCAAGATTCGAGAAGTATATCTCACCGGCGCGACTTAACGTCGCGCTGATGAAAACCCGAATTCGAATCGTTCGCTCGGCATGCGTGGCTTGCGCAGCAATCATTTGGACATCGACAACCTTCGCGCAGTCCCCTAACGACGCCGTCAAGAAGCAATTCTTTGACGCGATCAAAAACGGCAACCTCGCCCAAGTTAAACAATTCCTGCAGCAAGACTCTTCGCTGGCAAAGACATCCGACAAGAAAAACCGAACCGCGATCCTGTTCGCAGTCTATGCCAAACATAAAGACATAGCCGAATTGCTGATCGCGTCCGGTGTCGAGCCGAACATCTTCGAAGCAGCCGCCACTGGCCGCGTTGATCGCGTGCGTGAGTTGCTGAAACAACAACCCGAACTCATCCGCGCTTATTCACCGGACGGCTGGACTGCCTTGCATTTGAACTTCAACGATCTCGAGATGGCGAAGCTGCTAATCGACAGCGGCGCAGATCTTAACGTGAACTCGAAAAACAAATTGCATGCTACGCCGCTGCAAGGCGCAGCGGCGAGCAACTGGATTGAGCTCGCTAAGTTGTATTTGTCTCGCGGCGCCAACGTAAATTGCCGCAGCGAGGAAGGCGGCAGTCCGTTGCACGAGGCTGCGGGCAACGGATTTATCGAGTTCGCACGACTCTTGATCGACAACGGTGCTGACGTGAACCAGCGAGATGATAATGGCAAAACGCCGTTAACACTCGCCCTAGAATACAAGAAGCCGGAGATTGCAAAGCTACTCCAGGAACATGGGGCGATACAATAGAGCCATGAACAACCAAGAGAACGCTTCATTAGGACAGATTGGCCAAATTGCCGTGAATGTGCACGACCTCGACCGCGCGGCCGCGTTTTACAAAGAGAAACTCGGGATGAAACATCTTTTCAGCGTACCGGGCAGAATGGCGTTTTTTGATTGCGGCGGGATTCGCCTAATGTTGGCAATTCCCGAACGCCCCGACCTCGATCATCCGAGCTCTATTCTTTATTTCAAAGTTCCCGATATTGAGGCTACCCACCGCGTCCTCGTTTCCAAGGAAGTCCATTTCGAAGCGGAGCCCATGCTGGTCGCGCCAATGGGGACCCACGATCTCTGGCTGGCCGAGTTTCGCGACTCAGAAAATAACGTTCTTGCTTTAATGAGTGAAAAGGCGAAGCCGACCACGCAAGGATAACATCCCATAACTAATGACCATGTGATTACCTCGATTCACACGTTGATCTATTCCGACGATGCTAACGCAACCCGGGCGTTTCTGCGTGACGTGCTCGGCTGGAAGTACGTTGCTGAGGATTTTGATAACGATTGGCTCATTTTTAAATGCGGGCCGAGCGAGATGGGCGTGCACCCGACGCATATGCAATGGGAGGGCCAAAGCTACGATTCCCCGCGTCACCACTCAATCGCCCTGATGTGCGACGATATCGAGGCCACCGTCGCCGAGTTACGGGCGAAAGGAGCGCAGTTTCGAGGTCCTATCGAGCAACGCGAGTACGGTCGCGTGATCATGATGATCGTGCCGGGCGCGGATGACATCCAGCTGTATCAGCCGACTCACAGGCTCGCCTATAATCTTTAGGGCACAGAGGTTCGCATTAGCGACGGATACGATCTCAGATGGGAGATGAGCGTCGCGACCAACGCGGCCTAACCAATCGATGAAGCCACGCCCCAAATCAATTGACCGTAACCGAACCTGTCACCCACCCCGCCCGTGGCTCATCTCTTTCTCGTTAGGCCGATCTCGTGGACAGCCCTCGGCTCATGACAGGAGCGCGCCAGGATCGCGTTGCATCGCTGAACATGAGCGAGGCGGTACTTTGGGATACTTCCGATCCAATAGGATGAAGGTGGCTCGATGCCAAGCGTCCGCAATCCAGAAACAATGTGTCCGGCAGTGCGTTTCCCTTGTTTCGACTTTTCGTGCAACCTGGAAAGCTTCCCAGCGCGTAAGCCCCGACGAATGCCTAACGAATCGCTGTATTGATGCGCAGTCGACCCGAACGATGGTTGCAAATCAGCTGAGTACGACCTTTGTCCCACATTGACCAGCCGCTAACCTAGACGCTTATCTTAATCTCGAAGCCGGCCCGGCGAAGGAACAGTCTGTCCTCACGCCGTCGGGCTGAAAAGTAGAAAAAGTAAATAACAATTCAAATTCTACAACGCCATATGAGCATTAAAACATTTAACGGAAAGCGTGGTATTGACGTGCTCCGTAATCCAGAATTCAACCGATCAACTGCTTTTACAGAGACCGAGAAGCAGGAACTAGGAATCGTCGGTCTCGTACCTGACGTAACCGAGACTGAGGATCTGCAATTAAGCCGGGTAATGATGCAACTCGGACACAAGAGCACCGACCTAGAGCGATACATCTACCTTGTCAATCTACTCGATCACGACGAGACACTTTTCTACCGGACTGTCATGTCCGATCCAGCGCGTTTTCTTCCGATCGTATACGACCCGACCATTGGGGAAGCATGTCTTAAGTTCGGCCATATCTACCGCAACACACGCGGCATGTACCTCTCGATCAAACGCCGTGGCAAGGTGAAAGAGATTTTGAAAAACTGGCCGCAGAAGGATGTGCGGTTCATTTGTGTGACAGATGGCGGTCGTATCCTTGGATTGGGAGACCTTGGGGCGAACGGCGCCGGGATTCCGATCGGCAAGCTCCAGCTCTACACCGCCTGCGCAGGCGTTCCGCCGCAGTATCTGCTACCCATGTATCTCGATGCCGGTACTAATAATGAGCAGTATCTGCACGATCCGCTCTACCTCGGCATTCGTCAGACGCGCCCATCAACCGAGGAGCTCTACTCCTTCGTCGATGAATTTGTTGAAGCAGTCCAGGAGGTCTTTCCGAAGTGCTGCATTCATTTCGAGGATTGGACTGGGGTTGACGCCGTTTATCTGCTTCAGCGCTATCGCGACAAGTACTGTGTTTACAACGACGATGTGCAAGGGACCGCCGGCATCACTCTTGCCGGGATGATCAACGCTACCAAGGTGAAGGGGACGAGACTGAGGGACGAAAAGTATCTGTTTCTCGGTGCGGGCTCTGCTGGTATTGGCCTTGCCAATCTTCTCTGTTCGGCACTTGTCGATCAAGGTCTGCCGCTGAAGGAAGCCCAGTCGCGCGTTTACATGTTCGACATCAACGGTCTGTTGGAGTCGACACGCACAGATCTCGTTGACTTCCAAAAACCTTATGCGCACAAGCACGCGCCGACCCGGGATTTTGTTGCCGCGATCGAAAGCATCAAACCGACAACGATCATCGGCGTCAGCACGATAGGCGGAGCTTTCAACCAGAAAGTCGTCGAGGCCATGTCACGGATTAACGAGCGGCCAGTGATTCTTGCGCTTTCAAATCCAACTGAGCACGCCGAATGCACGGCTGAGCAGGCTTATACCTGGTCCAAGGGCAAAGCAATCTATGCCGCCGGTGTCCAGTTTCCGCCCGTTCACCTTGATGGAAAGACATTTTTGCCGGGACAAGCGAACAACTTTTACATATTCCCGGCAGTCGGCATGGCGATCTTCGCGACGCAAGCGAAGCGCGTCACCGATCAGATGTTCATCGAGGCTGGCCAAGCGGTTGCGGATCAAGTCTCATCCAACCTATTGAATCAGGGGATGCTTTACCCGCTGCAATCGAATATTCTGGAGACCGAAATCCAGACCGCCGCGCGGGTAGCCAAACTGGTTTTCGATTCAGGGCTCGCTCGGGTCGAGCGCCCCACCGACGTCGTTTCGTTCATTCGTAAGCACGTTTACAAGCCCGAATATCCGGGCAGCTCGGTGTTGAAGGCCGAAACGAGGAGGGCAGCATGATTGCTACCGACAGCGCCAAATTACGACAACGCCAAGCGGGCTCAAACTTAGGTGCGCTGAAGAAAAACCGGAATTCAAGACCCAAGGTGGGCACGAGCAAATCTCCGAATGGCGAATTTCGGGTCGAAACAGACTCGCTCGGTCAAGTTAAAGTGGCGGCGGATCGCTTGTGGGGCGCGCAGACCCAACGCTCACTGGAGCACTTTAGTATTGGAAGGGATTTGATCCCGCGGGAGATGATCACCGCCTATGCCTCACTAAAGAAAGGCGCGGCGACCGCCAATCACGCCGGGAAACGGCTCGACCACAAACGTTACAGACTAATTGTGCAGACTTGCGACGAGCTCCTCTCGGGCCAACACCACGCTATGTTTCCGCTGCACGTCTGGATGACGGGAAGCGGCACGCAGTTCAACATGAACGTGAACGAGGTTATCTCGAACCGCTGTTGCCAGCTGGCGGGGACTCCGCTTGGAAGCAAGACTCCGGTCCATCCCAACGATCACGTCAACATGTCGCAATCATCCAATGACTCTTTCCCGTCGGCGATGAACATCGCGGCGGCGGTCAGCGTCAAGGAGCGACTTATTCCAGCAGTGAAAGCTTTGCGCGACGCGATTGCGGCAAAGGCGAAAGACTGGAAAGACATCGTCAAGATCGGCCGCACCCACATGCAGGACGCGACGCCGTTGACCTTGGGCGAAGAATGGTCCGGCTACGCGGAAATGCTTACCGACAATCTCAATCGGATTGAGAATGCCCTAAAAGGTGTCTATCGACTCGCCCTGGGAGGCACCGCGGTTGGAACCGGCATCAACGCCGCTCCTGACTTTGGCGAGGCAGCTGCAGCTGAAATCGCCAAGCTGACCAAGCTGCCGTTCGTTAGCGCGCCTAACAAGTTCGCCGTGCAAGGAGCTCATGACGACCTGGTCGAGCTTTCCGGCACGCTTCGAACATTGGCGGTGTCGCTTTACAAAATCGCGAATGACATTCGGTTGATGTCCTGCGGGCCGCGAGCAGGTTTTGCCGAACTTGTCATTCCGGCTAACGAGCCCGGCTCTTCGATCATGCCTGGTAAAGTCAATCCGACCCAAGCCGAGGCACTAACGATGATCGCCGCGCAGGTGATGGCCAACGATGTGGCAGTTGGCTTTGGGGGCGCTGGCGGTTATCTCGAGATGAACGTCTACAAGCCACTTATCATCTTTAACATCACTCACTCGATCACAATCTTGGCGGATGGCTGCATCAACTTCTGCAAGTTCCTGATTGAGGGCACGCAACCGAATCTGAAGAAGATTAAGGAGTACGTGGATCGCTCTTTGATGTTAGTGACGGCGCTGTCACCAGTTATCGGATACGACAAAGCCTCGAAAATCGCACATTACGCCTTGGACAACGACCTAACGTTGAAGGCGGCCGCACTAAAGCTCGGGTTCGTGAGTGAAGCCGAGTTCAATCGTGTGGTCGATCCGGCCAAGATGGTCCATCCCTACGTGGCGAAAGCCGGCTAGCCGGGACTGGCCTCAGTCGACCGAGCAGCATATGGCGACTGTCGCATTGTCGATACCCTCGTCCCTTGAAGTCGCGACGCTTCTCCACCTGCTGATAGCAGCCGCAGCGGCTTTCCTTGCCGGCGCGATTAACTCGGTTGCAGGTGGCGGCACGCTGGTTTCGTTCCCAACCCTTGTGTGGCTAGGATTGCCGTCTATTACGGCGAACGCGACCAGCACCGTCGCCATTTGGCCGGGTTCGCTTGGCAGCATTTGGGGTTTCCGATCCGAATTGGGACACAGTCAGCCTCAATTAAAATTACTTTCAGTCTCGAGTCTGATCGGCGGTGCGATAGGTGCAATTCTACTCCGCTTCACACCCACCGCCATTTTCGAGCGTCTCGTCCCATTTCTGATCTTCTTTGCAACGATCCTGTTTTTCGTAGAGGGACCAATCCAAAAAAGACTTCGTGAACGCGGTGCATCCGACCGCGACACCCTTATCTGGATGCCGGGAGCGCTGGCTCTGAATCTACTCGTCGCCATTTACGGCGGTTACTTCGGCGCCGGCATGAGCATCATGATGCTCTCGTTTCTAAGCATTCTCGGGTTGACGGATATCCTTCAAATGGACGCGCTAACGAGCCTGTTTTCATTGTGTGTGAACGGCATGGCCGCAATTTTGTTCATATCCCTGAAGATGGTGGACTGGCGCTACGTCCTGCCGATGGCGGTGGCCGCTATAATCGGTGGCTACGGCGCGGCAGGTGTGGCAAGACGAATCGGCCGGGTGGCCGTTCGTCGATTCGTGATTGCCGTCGGGGTCGTCGTGTCGGTAATTCTTTTCGTTAGGCTATTCTGAAGTGAGGAAAGCTTAATGATGTTTTCTGTTATTACCCAGAGCTCCAGCCGATGCAGCCAATCGCTGAGCGTTTTCCGATTTTAACCTGCAGATGATTCCGACATCTCAATTGCAATTTCGGTTCGCTATTCCCAGCGGCGGCTGATCTTTGTCTCGTTAGGCAAAGCCCCAGACCCCCGGGAGGGGGCGATACCTGCCAGGATTTCCCGGATGTTCAAAGATAACTCCTTACCCAGCCGAGAAATTTCTTCAGCAAAAAGAATTTCACTCACGCTACTAAGATGGACATCGAAGCGATGAAGCGATCAGGTGCCGTTGGCTTCATCGGTTGGGTAGGCGTGCATGTCAGCCATCTGCCGCTTGGAAATTGTGTGCCAGTGAGCCTGGCCGCATTTCGGGCAGCAAAGATAACGACGCTCGCTGCCAGCGGCCTTCCAACGAATGCCGCCGAGTTCCCAGAACGACCGCTCGAAGCCGCAAGAAGAACAACGCACTATCCAAGTGCGTGACTCGGCCTCTACGCTCGCGGCCCACTTTTTCGGAAGGACCGCTACCACCAATTTTTGTACCGGAGTCATAGCTTCTTCGCCTTCTCGTTGTGTTGTGCCACGGCGCCTAACGAGACCAGAGATAAGCCGGCGGCGGCGTCGATGGCAAATACGCTGAACTAATTGCTCCGCCGGGGGCGTGCCAATTCAGTTCAGGTCTCGCGACAACATTAGTTTCAGCGTCAGATTGTCAGAAGCATCCGTAAGGCCGAACCCGAAGCCGAACTCGATGTTCACAAACTTGCTGTTGTGGTCCACCACTGCATAAAGCTGATGTGACTGCTTGTCTGCCGAGTAGAATTTCTTTAGCGGCCCATAATCCGCATATTCTTCCACTGCTACCGCCCACTTTGAGGAGATATTGCAAGCGACTCGTGTAGCCGGAGCGAAGTCGAGATTCTTAAAACCGTTAAAGGATGAATCAAGAATTGGGTTCACGATAACATCGATCGGATGCAAATGAACTCCAATGATTGGCCGGATCTCGGAAGTAAACCGCGCCGGGTCCCAGTGCTTCGCATTGTAGCTAAACTCGAAATTGCAGCCGTAAAAAACTGTTCGCTCGGCCGCATTGGGCACGACGAACAGTTCACGCACCTTCAAACCATTCAGCGTTGCGCCGCGATTTTTCGAGATGCTGTAGAGAGGAAGATACAGCCCCTGTTCGAACCAATCGGTAACTCCGTAAGCCCATTCTGGCACACCATTCAGCGCTTTGTCAGGAATAATGCCACCTGAAAAGGCGGGAGTTTTTCGCCCATCAGGCGTAAAGTTATTGTGCAGCATCAGGTTCAGTTTGCCGGGCGCTAAGATCTCGGCGTCGTAAACCTGTATTTCGTCGGTTTGCGCCCTCGCGGTGACAATCGCTAAAGTGATTGCCGACAGGAATGCGGTGGTAAATCGAAGCCGGATCAGATATGGCGAAAATAACCCGTGTTAGCGCTAAGGGGCAGCAATTCTTTATCGCAGCGCGTCGGCCGTCTGGCGCCATGGCGCAAAATGACTTGCGACGGTTAACTATGCGATTGTCTGCATTCAAATAATCGTTGCTCAGAACCGGTAAAAGTGCCGGACTCTATTTTGATCTCGCAACACCGGCTGGACGGCGAAAATTAATGAAAGCAAGGTGCGCGGCAAGAAAGGAGAGTAGCTGCCGGTAAGAAATAGCGGCGTAAAGATAGCGTTGGCGGCCTGCTGCCGCCTCTCAGGATTTATCTCCCGCGACGTGAGGACGTACGATTCCAAGACTTGTCACATAAACTCGTCCCACGGTCACTGTCTTAATTCATCGATTGCCTTCAAGTGGCGTGGGCTCGCTCCACGGCGGCACAGGCTTTTGCGTATCGTAGTATGGGTAGCTTGGCCGTGGTCGGTGGTAGGTTGAGAGAGCAAACCATAGTCCGAAGATCAAGCCCAGCGCTACCATGATGGCTGCCAGCTGCCTCAAATGAGTAAAAAAGAACGGAGGGCGTTGAGAGATCACATCCGGTCTCAACAGGGGCAGCCGGTCGTGAAAAGGATGGTGATGTGTTAACTCGCTCATGGGGTTGGTTTCCCTTCAACGCGACAGTAATGCCCACCTCGCGCTTGAAGGAGTAGGACTTTCGTCCTATGCAAGAAATCACTAGTTAATCCCAGTTTGCGCAGTGTCATGACATTGCCACCCCGTTAGCCTCGCGCCAGAACACGAATCAGTCAGCCGTTCCGGCGCATGGGGTTGCAGCGGGTCATCCGCTGAAATGACTTCCTCCTTCGGTCTAAGGAAAGGAACAACATGACTCCCCTGTCGCAAAATCGAAGCACTGCAACGACGGCTTGTGAGTTTGGTAAGTGCTGTTGGCTGGGGTGTTGGAGTGGCCACCTCGCCAAGGCGTAGAGGTGGTATTTATTTCTTGCAATGGGAGGCGAAAAACTTTTCAAGCCTCATTTCACAATTTCATTAATCTCGTAACCTTGTTGCGTGGCGTCCAGGATTAGCAGAAAACGGTTGGGCGCCCTTCTGACCAGAATACCCACGGTATTGGTATATTCGCCGGTGTTGACGTCGTCGTTAACTGTCAGGCTTCCTAAGAAAACCATACAAGCGCCATTGTCTGGATATGAGTAGCCGGATCGCCGCTCTGAGGTTACGAACAAACACTCCTTTTTCAGGACAGTGCGCGGCATCACGTTTTATCAGCGGCTGGAAGCACTTGTGAACCAGGGAGCAGACCCGCAGAGCGGCGTTCCGCGTCGATCACTACAATCTTCTGCCAAATCTTGTTTGAGAGATTCGAAGCGAGGTTCTCTATGTCGTTTACGGCGCTAAGTACTACGGGGTCGTTAACAGATTGTACATGAAGTGCAGCGATCTTACTGCACAGGGAGAGAAGCTCGCTGCAATAGTCCAGATATCGCGACATCTCAAAATGATTCAGCTTTCGTACCGGGGACGAAGGCGTGGTCTGCTGCGGACTGATCAGGTGCTCCGGGTCCTTCGTCAATTGATGCATATCGACGATATGTACGATGTTTCGAAGACGCTGGAGCTCTCGCAAAGACACCCTGCGTTCGAGTCGAGTCTCCACAGTTGAGAGAAAATAAAGGGCAACACCGAGGAAGATCGCGTCCTGAATAACGGACTCGACCATTTGAAAAAGGCTCCTCCAACTGGTGACATCTAAGCTCGATCGTCGATACGTTGCCAGGAGTCCGACTGGGATAGCGACAAGCAGAAGGATCGCGACCAATATCGCGATACGAAGCAGTCGACGGGGCTGCCTCTTTTGATCTAAGATTGGACCAGTCTCTTCCGCGATTCGAAACAGCTCCGCTGCGACCTTACTCAGTCCAGAGGCCGGGAAACGCTCGGTGACGCGATCACCTAGCCGACGGATCGTTTGGCTGATGCATTCGAGTTTAAGTTCGTTGTACATCGCGAGATTTTCGCACAGGTTGAATCAGACCTCCCGAAACCGAGTATTGGTGATATATCAAGTGGAACGTCCACGCGAGCATCAACGCAATCGGCAGACCCACGATAATGAGCAAAACGATCAGACGAATCGCCCAATTCGGAACGTCGAATACCGGAAAAACTTGTGCGATTCCTTGAGCTAACGCCCAGCCGCCGACGATGTAAGCGACCGCAACTTTGTAAACATTGCGCCGCTTCAGCTCAGCAAAAGAAAGAAGGCTTTTCGTTCACGACGCAGCGGGCATACCGAGTTTTACGACCAATTCTTTGTAGCGCGGATCGTCATGGAATTTGCGCAACAGCGGATCAACCAAAAGGCTAAGCGTGCCGCCGTCGCGCTGATCGAACGAAATTTGCAACCATTCAAAAACTTTGTCTGCGTCGCCTCGGACTGCGTAGACTTCGGCGATTTGATAAGCCAAGCGCAACCGCGCTTTGGCAATAAGATCGGCCAGCGCTGCATCTGCTGCGGGACGATCTCCAAGCATCCAATGTGCGAGCGTAAGCTCAAACAAATGAAACGCATCATCCGGCTCAAGATTGGCTTCGCGTAAAAGGGCCTGGCCGTCACGGCGCTGCACCGCCACGAGCGCTTGGAAACGGTGACTGGACGAAGCCGTCGGCTGCAACTCGGCCACCTTGCGTCCGCATGCTTCCGCCTCATCCAGTTTTCCCGCGTTGAAAAGAACGCGGGCGAGATTGAACTGTGCTGAAACAGACAGCGGATCGATCTCTACGGCGTATCGCGCCTGGCGCTCGGCGTCATCGATTCGTCCCACATAAACGATCACTCGCGCCAACAAATCATTCGCGGTGGGATTTGCCGGCGAAAGCTCCTTCGCGCGCTCCAGTTCCTTTAAGCCTTCGGCAAACTTCCACTCCACGAAAAAACGGACCCAGCCGAGCGCCGCGTGCGCCTCAGCCAGCGCAGGTGCAATCGCAATCGCCTTTTCCGCATCGCTCAGTGCTCTTGGATAGTTGGTGGGCCGCTCGCCCGCGAGATCGCCGAGCAACGTCAATGCTTCGCAGCGCTCCGCGTAAGCCAACGCATAATTTGGATCGAGGCGGATCGCGTCGTCGTAGTATGTGATGGCCTTGCGATAATCCGGCACATTGCGGCGCAAAAAATAGAAGTGCGCTTCCAGATATGCGTTGTGCGCTTCAACGCTCGAGGGCGCGGCAGCTTGCATCGACGTTGCGCTGACACCGAGCAATGTCACCTTCAACGATTCCGCGACTGCGCCCGCGATCTCCTCCTGAAGTGGGAAGATATCCCTGAGTTCGCGATCGAACGTTCGCGTCCATAGCGTGATTCCATCCGCTGTGTTCACCAAAGCCGCCACGATGCGAACTCGATCGTCTTGTTTTCGGACCGTGCCTTCGAGCAAGGCGTTAACTCCAAGTTTCTCGCCGATCACCTTCGGCTCTTCTTTTCGATCTTTGAACCGGAATGATGAACTGCGACCAATCACTTTGAGCCCGCCGATTTGCCCAAGTGCGGCGATCAATTCCTCAGATAGTCCGTCGGAAAAATATTCATCCTTCGGGTCGCCGCTTTCATTGAGCAGTGGCAGTACCGCGATAGATTTCCTTGTAGCGGCTTCGCTTAGTCGAGGCGCGGTGCAACGACCGAGGAAAAAGAGAGAGAGCGAGAGCGCCGCGCCAATGATGACGATGTAAATCCAAGGTCCGTAGACTGAATGCGGCGTCGTTGGATCGACATCCTCCGTTCGCTTCAATCCTTCGGGTGTTATTTCGAAGAACCATGCGCCAGCCAGCGCAACTGGAAATCCGATGATAATGACAAGAACGATCGCTCTGATGACCCAATTCGGAACATCGAAGACGGGAAAGACCTGCGCGATTCCTTGCGACAACGCCCAGCCGCCAACGATGTAGGCAATCGCGACCTTGTAAACATTGCGCCGCTTCAGCTCGGCAAAGAAGTGGTTGATCTTCACCTCTATTTGCCATCTGAGTGCGCAAGCTTCTCAAACCGTGGATCGCCACGCAGCGGGTCGAAATCGGGATCGAACCGCAACAAGGCAAGAGTAATTGGAAAGTCGTATGATGTTTTCAGCAAGCGTTCCAAAATCGAAATCGCTAGGTCTTTTTGACCAAACCGTGCCGCGATTCGGGTCTGTGTGTCGCTTAGGCGTTGTTTTCGTTGTGTAGTTAGAGCAGTTTTCTTCGGCACCAAGTAACGTGCTGTCGACTCGGTAGAGCGTCAAAAGCTGAAATCGCCTCTGAAGCACGCTGGCCGCCAGATTCGAACTCACGAGCACAATCCGATTATCACATCGGTCAGCCGTGACTTTTCTGGACAGAAGTGGACTGTTTTAAGGTTGCCGGGGGAAAGAATGACGAGTACAGGCCATATTTTTAAAAGAACAGGAAACACCTGTTGGCCGGGCAAATTATTTGATCGGTCGTCAAACTGAAGCGGCCACCGCCCAACCACCAAAAATCGCTTCCAAATGAAGCGGACTCCCTCAAAATCCAGTGATTGCAAGATCGTGTGGGTTCAAGTCCCTCCGCCGACACCGTTTTCAGGAGTCGGATTTTACAAAAGAGGGCCCAAGTTGTATCCTTAAGACATGAAAACCGTGACTCGTGTTCTTGTCGTCGTGTTTATTTCGTTTTGCTTACTGCTAAAAGCTCATGCCCAGGGAGAGGCCGGCCTTAGCGGCATCGTTACGGATCCCAAGGGTCAGCCACTGCAAGGCGCAGAGATCCGCATTCAAGGCAGTGACGCAAACAAAATTGGCAAGGTTCATACAACGGCCAATGGCCATTACAGTTATCCCGCGCTGGAGGTCGGCACTTACAGCGTTACGTTGGTCGTTGACGGGGTAAGGAACGCTTCTATCGCCAACGTCAGAACGAGAGCTGGCGAAAACCAAACCCTGAATTTCGAGCTCCTGAAGAATTCTGTCGCGAGGCCCTACGGCGACGGGAAACATTATGTTTGGGTGCCATTGCAAACAGGCACTCATCTTGGCGACTGGATGGAAGTCGAGAACGATGGCAAGCCGATGCCATCAGGAATGGCCGAGCGCCTGAACAACCAGGGCAACGCCCTGGCCAGAGAAATCCAGAACAAAAGTCAGGCAGGCCTGCCGCACTAATTGACGCTACGACGTAGGATTTTACTCCGGCTTTGTTTGCCCAAAGCGAAGTCCTCGTTTACTCTATTTAACTATATGATTATTAAATCGCTCCAACTCTGTTTTGTCACTTTGCTCGTTTCTGCCGTAGCCGGATGGGCTTCTCCAATTGGCCCTGCCAGAATTCAGGGTGTCGTCAAAGACTCCAAGTCGCAGCCGGTCGCAGGCGCCGAGGTGCATATTCAAGCCAAGGACGGAAGCGGGCTCCAAAAGATTGTCCGAACGGATTCGACTGGACAATACGGTGTGAGCAAGTTGCCGGTCACGGATTACGAAGTGATCCTCTTCGTCAACGGCCAAATCAAGGCATCGATCAACAACACGAAGGTTTATTGGAACAAACCCACGCAGCTCGATTTCAAATTGACTGGCCAATACGCGGCCAATCAGCAAAAGAAGCACACCCACATGGTTTACCAGCCTGCAGAGACTGGCAGTAATTTGGGCGGCCGTTGGGTCGAAGTCGATGACAATACCGGGGCTCCGATAAGTAATGTTGAACAGCTTTCGGGCGCGGCTGTACGACAGTTGAGGAGCACTGGCCGCAGTAACAGTGGCGGCAACTAAACTCTAACCACAACAATTCAAAAACGCGCGGCCGAAACGCCGCGCGTTTTTTACTGTTATCCCGAAACCATGTAGCCTTCTTCGCCGTGCTCGTTGATATCGAGTCCCTGCCGCTCAATCTCCGGAGCGATCCGCAATCCGATTACCGCTTTCACGATCGCGCCGATGATAAAGCTAGCCAGACAGGCCAGCAGAGTCGTAACTGCGATCGCCTTTAGTTGCTCTAACCAAAGGAAGTGGCCGAGAATTTTTCCCAGTCCATTTTGGGTCGCCGGTGTTCCAGCGAGATTTGAATTCACCGTCGCAGTCGCGAGCAATCCGGTAAGAAACGCGCCTAAAGTTCCGCCGACTGCATGCACGCCAAATGTGTCGAGCGCGTCGTCGTAGTGAAACCACGATTTTAGTTTCGTGCAAGCGAAGAAGGGAACGATGCCGGCCACCACGCCAATGATGACTGCACCGGTTGGATCGACAAATCCGCACGCCGGCGTAATCACGACTAATCCACCGACCGCGCCGGAGCAAAATCCGAGCACACTCGCTTTCCCGCGCAAGCGATACTCCAACATCGCCCAGGTGAACGACGCGACCGCGGTCGCGAGCGTTGTGGTCATGAACGCGTTTGCCGCGATCCCATCAGCGCCGAGCGCGCTGCCCGCGTTGAAGCCGTACCAACCGACCCAGAGCATTCCCGCCCCAACCATGCAAAGCACCATGCTGTGCGGCGCCATGATTTCTCTTCGGAAGCCGAGTCGCGGACCGAGCAACGCGCAAAGCACAAGCGCCGACCAGCCAGACGACATGTGTACCACAGTGCCTCCAGCGAAATCGATCGCGCGAACTTTAGCGTGCTCGTTCCACACCCCATTCATCAGGCCGTCGATTCCCCAAACCATGTGCGCCAAAGGAAAATAAACGGCGAACATCCAAACGCCGACGAAGGCAAGCACTGCGGCGAACCTGATTCGCTCCGCCACCGCGCCTATGATTAGCGCCGGCGTTATGATCGCGAACATCAGCTGGTACATTGCGAAAACATTTTGCGACACCCAGTAGGAGTAATCACCATTTGGTTTCGCATCGACCCCGCGAAGAAATGCAAATTTCAATCCGCCGATGAAGGGCAAGCCGCGCGAGAACACAAGCGAATAGCCGACCGCCCACCACAAAATCGCCACCAGTCCCGCGATGCCCAAGCATTGCGCCAGGACCGACAACACATTTTTTTGCCGGACGAGTCCGCCGTAAAACAGCGCCAATCCCGGCAGCGTCATAAAAAGAACCAGGGCCGACGCGGTCATCATCCAGCCGTTGTGACCAGGACCGGGGCCGGAAATATTGGTGCCGCGTGTCGCTTTTTCGGAATCAGAGCCTCGCGCGGAATTGTTTATGTATGCTTCGAGATCAGTAACGCGTTGCTCAAGTGAAGGAGAGGCGCTTGGGACAGGCGTTTGCGCATTGGCAACGTTTCCCAAAGTCAAGAGCGCACCGAAAATGAGAACGCGGATGAACATGTCGATCCTAAAGCCAGCGTTAATAGAGCCACTACCTCAAAATCGACAAGGAAAACTCCGCCGAGCAGTGCGTTAGGTAAAGCGCTCGACTGAGCTCTCTCTTTCTTTTCTTTCTCTCTGCTTTAAAATCAAATCTTAACGAACGAGGAATTAACCGTTTTCCCAGATGGTTTGATTGAAACCTGATTCATCGACTGAATGTCGGCTTCATCACTGTTCTCATCGTCAATGTCAGCGTCGCTATCGACTTCTGGTTGCTGCGAAATGACAGCGGGCAGATCATTCTTCTGCAATTTCTCGTAACGTTGGCGCACGTCGGCCGGAACTTTGTCCAGGTCTTCTTTCGTTTCGACCGGGCCGCTGAATTGAAGGAGTCCTTTCGGGTCCTTTGCCGTCAGCACTTTTTTGCCGTCGACTTTCTCGACCCGCAGCTCGCCGTTGTCGTCCGAATAAACGATCTGCGCTTTGCCAATGTCGATCTTGGTTGTGCTCATGCCGCCGTCTGGGGTGTTCCGACTGATGTTGATGTTTCCCGCGGCGCGGTGCGCTTGCTCGCGAACCTGCCTAGCCTGTTCTCGTACTTGCCGAGCCTGTTCACGCATCTGTTGCGCCATCTCGCGACGTTGCTGTGTTTGCTCTAAAGCCTGCTGCGCCTGTTCCTGCGCCTGCATCACAGCATCATGAATAATTCCGTGAGTCTGATCACCAAGCTGTTCCTTCAATTCGTTCATCTGCTCCTTCAAATTCATGCCGAAGTTTTCCCAGTCATGCCCATTAAAATTAAAATGGGGATGGTGCCCTCGACCGAATTCCGATCGCTCCGGAACTTCTTTCTTCGCCAGCTTCACGCCGACCTTCTCCTCCTTACCCTTGCGCAAGACTGTGAAGGTTACAGTTGTGCCTTCCGGAAAACTGCGGACCAGTTTCGAAAGTTGATCGGGCTCAGTGAGAATTTGGTCGTTTAACATTCTGAGAATGTCGTTCTGTTGGATCCCGGCCGCGGCTGCTGGACCGTCTGGAACAACGTATTCAACGACGAGGCCGAAGCCTTTGGGCAGGCCGAGTTGCTCACTGACCACGCGCGGAACTCCGTCCGTTTCGACACCAAGATAGGTAACCGGAACTTTTTTCTCGTGACGGTCGCGATCGTTACCGGGACCGACCGGACCGATTGGTGGCGGACCGGGTGGCGGGTTTGGTGGATTAGGTTGACTAAAGGCAGCGATCGGCAAGAGCACGAGCGTTGCGATGGTTGCGGTGGATTTTGTGTTCATAGTTTTATTGTCCTGAAACTGGAATAAGTGAGACTTCCTCTCTCGGATAAGAAATTCGCAGCGTTGCGCCGGTTTTCGGGTTATGCCATTGCAGTGTCTCGCGAGTCTGCGAGCGAAGGCGCCGCACTGGCTGATTGGAATTCGTGAAGTGCAGCCCTTCGTCGCGCGTGTGATAGACAACCTGGGTCAAACCGGCCGGAACAAACTGCGCACTTGAGTTTGTAGAGATCGCCGGCGTAAGCGGAGTCGATGCTAGGGCCGGGGTTTTCTTAGCCGGCGACTGAAATCGAACAGACGCGAACAGCACAAGTGCCGTCGCCGCGGTCAAACCAAGACCGAGCGAGAGCCAGTTGAAATGAAAACGTCGTTTGCGCGGAAGCACGGCCGCGGTCGGTGTTGAAGGTTCCTCAGCGAGTGCGCACTCAATTCGAATGACTAAATTTGGCGATGGCTGAGCCGGCCGCAGTTTTCGCAATTGATTTTCGAGTTCGGAAAAATCGTTCATGTTGACGCTAAGGTCTTTTTTAGAGCCGCCAGTGCATAGCGGTAACGCGAGGCAGCGGTATTTTGCGAAATCTCAAGCGCGCTCGCGATTTCAGCGAAAGTCAGTTCGTTCCAAATTTTCATCACCAGCACCTCCCGTTGCTCGCGAGGCAAACCATCGAGTGCAGCCACCAGCGCACGTTGCGAATCGTCTTCGATTTCGAACGCGGGCTGAATAGCCTGCTCGCTCTCGGAAGCAATCGTGGATTCGCGGCGAGCGCGCCTGCTGTCGCGCCGGAGAAAATCGAGCGCAATTGAGCGGACCGTTGCGTAAAGCAGTCCGAGATTCGCGATGTCATGTTGCTTTCGCCAAAAGCGAACGAAAGCCTCCTGAACAATGTCTTCCGCGTCGGCTGCCGATCGCGTCCATTGCCGGGCGAAAAGCACCAAGCCGGGCGCAAGCTGACAAAAGCAAGTCTTCCAATTTTCATCGGTGGCGACATTCTCCATGACCTTTTCACGGTCTTTTATAATCGAGACGCCGCCAAATCCTGATTTTGTCTAATTGCGCCAGATTTTTTCTTGTTTTGGGGACTCCCCGTTGAGACAACCGGCGTTATGAACTGGATACCAATAACTTGCGCGGTAGCAGCTTACTGGATCATTGGCGCCATCTGGTACATGGCTTTGTTCGGAAAAGTCTGGGCGGCTGGAATCCAGCAACACGGCGTCAAACTCGAGCAAAGCGGCACGGCAGCGAAGATGATCGGCAATTTCGTCTGCAATCTCGTCGCTGCGGTGATCATGGCGTATTTGATTCAAAGAATGGGAACATCAGGCTTGATTCACGGCATTCGACTTGGCGCCGGAATGGCAGTCGGATTTTCCGCGACTGCGCTGACGATTCAATACTCGTGGGAATCGAAGCCGTTTAAGGTCTGGTTGATCGACGCGAGCTATCACTTCTTGGGGTGCATCGCGCTCGGCGCCATCCTCGCGGTCTGGAAATAATTATTTCTTAGGCAGCGCGCGCAAGATCAGATTGCCCACCCAATCCGGGTTTGACACACCGTCCCGATACGCTTGCAGTGATTCGACCGACGAATTCACCCGCAGATTGCTGTAGGTTTGATCGACATTCTGCCAGCGTTCGTGCCAATAAACCGCTGCCTTCACGCGAGGATAACGCGTGCGAAAAAGTTCCAGCGCCGTCTTTATCCATTCCGGTTTATGGATTCCGAACTGGCCCGGCTCATATGGGAATTCGCCGGTCGCCCACTCTGCGATCATGACCGGCTTGTTCGGATCGAGGCCGCTTAATTCCTGACATGGCCAGTCCATCAATGCCGTTATCGGCGGGTTTGGTTCGTCTTTGAACTGTTGCCCGTACACGCTCATGCCCAACCAATCAACGTAATCTGAGCCGGGATAATAGGCTGGCGCAAAATTCCACGTATCGAGCGGATAGGAGTAATTGTTTGTCTGAAACATCCATTTGATGTTGGTAACGCCGCGCGCCCGGACGCGATCGACTACGTGACGATACGCGCGTCGGAAAGCTTCTGGGCCTTTCCAGTTGTTGGCCTCGTAGTCCCAATCTCCGCCGCCATAGAATGTTCCCGACCACGGAAACCAGTCACCGTTCATCTCATTGGCGAACGCAACAATCATCGGATGACCAAACTGGCGCGCAGCGTCGGCCCACTTTTCGATGTAGCCGTCCCATTTCCCAGCGATAAGGTCATTCAAGTTGAATTTGTCCGGACCGCGGTTCTGGACGTATGGTCTGTCCCACGGCGACCAAAAAACCAGCGGCAAAGAGCCGTGTCGCCACACGACATTCAAATTCGCAGTCGGAAAACTTTGTTCTCCCCAGTAGCTCGACGACGCGATGATTGCCTGGTGTTTGCCGACCATCTGCTCGAAATCTTCGATCATCTCCAGCGCAACCTCGTCTTCTTCGTCGCCGAAATCGATGAATGCGCCGGTGTAAGCGCCATGCTCGGGTACCAAGACTTCAACCGAGCCGTTCGGATCGATTCGGCTGACTTGTTGCGATTTAAATTTCTCGCAGCCGTAGAGAACAAGGACCGACAGCGTCAGAGAGCAAACGCCGAACACTGAACGTTGCACATCGAACATCGAATTAGGATTCGACTTGCACTGGGACACTCGCGGTGCGTTCGAGTTTGCCCCAGCTGACCCACGCGCCTTTCACCGCGCGCAAGATTGCCTTCCAGATGCAGTAGCTCAGCATCGGCCGATAAATGAGACGCATCGGTAGAATTCGCCACGCGCACGCGACTGGCTCCTTTTCCAAAATGCAGGCGAGCGTGGCAAGCATCACATCCATCGAGAGAAATATAATCACGAACGGCAATACTGCGTTCCACGCGCCGAACGGAAGTGACGCCAGCAAAAACAAATCCACCACCGGTGTAACCGCGACGAGGATGATTTGGAAAAACCAAACGCTTGGCAAACTGAACCAGCCGAGCGCGCGATAGTTCCAGTTGAAAACCATGTCGCGATGTTTCCACAAACATTGCAGCGTGCCGTAGGCCCACCGGAATCGTTGACGCGCCAGAGTAGCCACAGATTCCGGCGCTTCGGTCCAACCAATCGCCTGCGGCACGTAAACGATCCGTTGTCGATCTTTGTGCAACGTGAGAGTCAGATCGGTGTCTTCCGCGAGCGTTTGCAAACTTAAACCGCCAGCCTGATCGATCGCTTCCTTCCGGATCGCGCTGATCGCACCGGGCACAACCGTGATGCAGTTCCAACGCGTGTAGGCGCGGCGATCGAGATTGAATCCGCAAGTGTACTCGAGCGACTGGCAGCGCGCGATGAAAGTCTGCAGGTTGCCGACCTTCGCGTGCCCGGAAACGGCGCCCACGGCCTTGTCGGCAAACGGTTCGGTTAACAGCGCAAGGGTGTCGCGTTGAAAATGGGTGTCTGCATCAACGAACACGACGATGCTATGATGAATAGCGCTCAACGCGCGCCGCAGTGCACGCGCTTTCCCGCGATTTTCCTGACGCAGCAATCGCACGCGCGCATCAACATCCACCACCCGCTCAACTTCAGCGCTCGTCTCATCCGCAGAACCGTCGTCGACCACGATGACCTCGAGCTCCCCTTTGTAATCTGTCGAAAGCAACGACCGCAACGTTCCCGCGATCACTTTTCCCTCATTGTATGCGGCCATCACGATGCTGACGGGCTGGCTGGATTCTTGTTTCGGCAAACGTCGAAATCGATAAGCGAGCCAAATCACAATTAATGTCCGCACGACCACAAGCGCAGTCGCGACGATCATGAATGCCCAGAGGAATTCTTCGAGCGCGTGGTAAACATGAAAGCCAGCGCTGCTGACAATTTGTGTCAACGATCGGCTCTCAGTTTGCAGCGGAGGCATCACCGAGTCGCGAGACGTTCCGAGCAAAGTGCTCAACGGCACGATTGTGTCTCCGCGTGTGTGCAGCCAATCGAGAATCTTCGGCAGCGCGGCCACCGTCTGCGAACGATCGCCCCCGGCGTCGTGCAACAAGATAATGTTGCCATCGCGACGCTGCTGCTTGACCCGTTGCAAAATGATGTCCGCGCCCGGTTTCGCCCAATCCTGCGGATCAATATTTTCGAGCACCACGAGATAGCCCAGCTCCTCCGCAATATGCAGCGGCATCAGCTCGCTCATCTGCGATGGCTGTGTATCCGCGGCGTAGGGCGGCCGAAACAATGTCGTAGCGCGACCGGTGATTGTTTCGATCAAAAGCTGGGTGGCATTTAATTCCAGTCGCACATGCTCCGGCCACGCGAGCGCGAGATTGGGATGATAGTAAGTGTGGTTTCCAATTTCATGACCTTCGTTCACGATCCGTCTGACGAGTCCCTGATATCTCTCGGCATTCACGCCGACCAAAAAGAACGCGGCCTTGACGTTCGCCGCTCTTAAAATATCCAAAATCTTGGGCGTCCACTCTGGATCAGGGCCGTCATCAAAAGTGATCGCGACCTGATGCTCTCCGCCGGCTCCTTGATGGTAAAGCGTCGGAAACTCGGGAAACTTTGTGTAATTGGCGGTAAGATAACCGCCGTCATCAACCGCAAGTTTTCGCGTCCCGTCCGCGCGAGTTTCATCGACCGACACGATCTCGCCTTCGCCGACGTCAGTGATTGTGTCAGTCCCCTTCAACACTTCCAATGCTTCGCGCGTCTGATTGTCCATCTTGAAATCGCGCGGAACTGTAAGCGCATCCCAAATCGCTGGATCTTCGGTCCCGAGCCGATAGAGCGCGAACCCGCCCGCTTTTTGATCGCGCACTTCCCGGAGCTCATTCAAAAACGTGACAACATCCAAAAACCAAACTGCGTGTTCCTTGTTCTCCTCCTCGAAATAGAAGTACGGATTGTAACTCGGGCCGCTCACTTCCGCCGATTCGACTTCGGCGTTGTAGGCGCGGCTCATCGCTTCAGGAAAACTGATCGGCTCCGCTTTTTTCCCGCCAATCGTCCAATCGTAGCCATAACTCCCGAGCGTGATGATCCACTGTTTTGTCTCGCTTCCTTCCAACAAAACGTGCAGCCAACCTTCAAACCACGGCCGCGAACCGAGTGGTCCCGGTGGATCGGCGTCGGACGTCTCGTCGAAAAGTGAAGCGACGAAGCGATCGACGTTGTCCGAAAGTTCGTCGAAATCGATGTAGTCCAATTCCTCGCCGGGCTGAACGGTCAACCACAGCTCCTTATCATCGTTGTGGAGCGCGTCGCAAAATTTGTTGATGAACGCCGTGATGTCCTTTTTATAAGCGGGATCGACCTGTTCCCAATCGACCACGGCGCCAGCTGCTTTCGCATCGCGCAACGCCGCCACCACTTTTGTGAAGAAACGTTCCTGTCGGTCCGCTGGTCCATGCGCGAGATTTTCAATGGCTTCCGGTTGCCATGTGTCGCCGACCAGGTTCGTCAGCAACGGCATGAGCTTGATCCCTTTGCTCTGGCAAAATTTCGGCAGCCGCGGGTCGGAATCGATCTGAATGTCGCCGAGACCGTTCACGATCGTGATCCATTCGGGACACAAGTGCGTAATGAGGGACGCGTGTTCTTCGAGCGACGAGTAGCTGTACGGATCGCCGTTTGTATAAAACGCGAGGCGCACTTCATTTGGCGGCGCTTTCTTGCGCGGCTTCACCGGCGGCGCGGGCGTCGAAGTTGGGTTCGCGCCGGCCAATTTCTTCGCTCCTTGTTTTGCCTCGGCAAATTTCTGCCACAGCAATGAGTTTGGCGGCGTTGGCCCAGCAGGATTTTGTTTCTGGAGGGCTTTCAATTGCCCCTTCAATTGCCGCAACGAAAAGGGCACTCGCATTTTCGGCGCGACGAAAAGTGTTTGCACAAAAAGCACCGTCCCCAAGAACGCGATTACGCCGAAAATGAGCAGAATGAGCCGCAACCGCGGCCACCGTTTACCGGCCGGATCTGAAAAAACGAAAGGGGGTAGATTGTCCCGAGGGTTGTCGTGCATGAGCCGCCTATTTTCGCTCAGTCGCGTAAGAATTAAAGTGAGTTTGGACGAATTCTGCCTCTTTCATTGGGCGTTGGACGTTGGACGTTAAGAATTAGTTTTTCCTCAAAATCTCTGGCAAACTGTCGGGCATTATCTCGCAAAATTTCCGCCGCATGTTTCACGTTCTCGTCCATACTCATCCCCAGTCTCTGGTTCTGGTAAACCCCATCGAAAAGCTGCAGTACTTGTCGATCTTCAGTTGCACGGCCGACGAAAGCGAAAACGCGCTTCCCATATTTTCGCGCGAGTCGCGCCACACCGGCGGGCGTTTTTCCCTCCAACGTCTGTCGATCCAAACTTCCTTCGCCGGTGATCACGAGATCGACATTTCTAATTTTCGCTTCGAGCCCGACTGACTCTGCGACAACGTCGAAGCCCGGCCGAATCGTTGCGCCGCAAAAGCTCACCAATCCAAATCCGAGTCCACCAGCGGCGCCTGCGCCTGGTTCATTCCGATAATCAATACCGAATTGTTTGGCGACAATGTCGGCGAGTCTTGTTAACGCGGCTTCCAGCTTCTCAAGTTGCGTCGCACCCTTTTGTGGACCGAACACTCGCGTCGCGCCATTTTCTCCGAGCAGCGGATTTCGAACATCAACTGCAGCGATAATGTTCGGAAATGATTTGCCGTCCCCTGCCGCTTCGCGACTTCCTCTGCCTAACAGAGAGGATTGAGGTGAGGGCAAAATCCTTTCAAGTGCAACAAGATCGACAGGTATTTGGATTTCCAATTCGCTTTTATTCAAGAATCGGAAACCTAGTGCGCGCGCCATTCCGACTCCGCCATCGTTGGTCGCGCTGCCGCCCAGCCCGATGATAATTTCTTGAGCACCGCATTTCGCCGCATCCAAAATCATTTTCCCAACGCCAAATGTGCCAGTGATCTCAGGATTTAACTCGTCAGACTGCAGTCGCCGCATGCCCGCGGCCTCACTCATCTCCATTATCGCGAGTTGCTGATCATCAACCCATGCATAGCGGGCATCGATCTCGCGACCCAGCGGATCTTGGGTTTTGCAACTCAACCACGAACCGCTGAGTGCCTGCGATATTACTTCCGCAGTTCCTTCGCCACCATCCGCCAATGGCAATATGCCAATCTTGGCATCAGGCAGAGCATCGCGCAGACCTGCGGTGATTGCCTCACTCACTTCTCGCGCGCTTAGCGTGCCTTTGAATTTGTCCGGCGCGATTAAAATGCGCACGCGTCAGGATTTTAACTTTCGCTCCAAAACCCCGCCTGCCAGCTGTGGATTCGCCTTGCCCTTCGACAATTTCATAACCTGACCCTTGAGAAAATTGAGCGATGCTGCGTTGCCTGCTCTGAAATCGGCCACTGGTTTCGGATTCGCGGCGATCACTTCATCGCACAATTTCCCAATTGCGCTCGTGTCGCTCAGCTGCTCGATCCCTTTTTCTTTCACAATCATCGCGGCGCCTTTCCCACTGGAAAACATCTCTGCGAAAACTTCCTTGCCCTGCTTGCTGCTAATCATTCCACTCTCGATCAAAGTGACCAATTCATCCAGCGCTTCCGGCGGAATCGGACAATCGTTAATCGTTTTCCCCGCAGTGGCGAGCACGCTTTGTAGGTCGTTCAGGATCCAGTTCGCAACATTCTTCGGTTTCTTCGAGCCCTTGGCCGCAGTTTCGAAGTAGCGCGCAAGATCGACATCGTCTGCCAAAACCCCGGCGTCGTACGCAGTAACTTGATATTGCTCGACGAAACGCGCGCGTTTTTGTTTCGGTAATTCCGGAACCCGTGAGCGGGCTTCGGGCAGCAACGCTTCGGTCTTCACCGGCACCAAATCCGGATCCGGAAAATAGCGGTAATCATGCGCTGATTCCTTTGTCCTCATGAGAAATGTTTCGCCCGCGGCATCGTCCCAGCCGCGCGTTTCCTGTTGAAGTTTTTCTCCGCGCTTCAACGTGTCAATCTGCCGCTGAATCTCGAACGTCAACGCGCGTCGTACGCCGCTGATCGAATTCATATTCTTAATCTCAATCTTCGCGCCGAGTTCAGCTTGAGTTTCGGGGCGTACTGAAACATTGCAATCGCAGCGCAATTGACCTTTCTCCATATCGGCGTCGCTCACCCTGCCATAAATCAGAATCTGTCTCAGCGAAGTCAGAAACGCGAACGCTTCCTCGGGCGAATTAATGTCGGGCTGCGTCACAATTTCCATCAACGGCGTGCCGGCGCGGTTGAAATCGATCCCTGTGCTGTTTTCGAAGTGAAGATTTTTTGCAACATCTTCCTCGAGATGAATTCGCACCAAATGCACTTCCTTGTCCGATGTCGCGATATTTTTCTGCGCGTCTTTCGGATAAGCGAGATCGTGCAACGGCACGCCGCCGTTTTCACATAGCGGCATGTCGTATTGCGAGATCTGGTAATTTTTCGGCATGTCGGGATAAAAATAATTTTTTCGGTCGAATTTGCAGATCGGCGAGATGTCGCAATCGAGCATCAATCCGGTCAACACAGTCATGAGCAACGCTTCGTGATTCATCACCGGCAGCGAGCCCGGCAAACCGAGACAAACCGGACAAGTGTGAGTGTTCGGCGCCGCGCCAAATTCCACCGGACACGTACAGAACATCTTCGAGCGCGTCTTCAATTGGACGTGGACCTCAAGTCCGATTGTCGCGGTATACTTCATTGCGATTTCTGCAGGGCATAGTCTAGCGCTGCGCTCAAATCGATTTTTGTCAATCGCTCGTGCAAATCGGGATCATTCGCCGCATCGATGATCCGTTGATCTTGAATCAACTCAAGTAATTGTCCCTGCGCCAGCATTTGCGCGATCTCCTGATCATTACGTAACGCAATGATTTTTGGATGCTCGCTCAATTCACGTGAGCCAGGATAGGAAAGAAAGCGCTCTGCGTTCTGTGGATTCGCCGCTACCTGCCCAATTTTCTCCATGAGATCGTAAGTTCTTTGCGGAACGACATCGACTTTCTTGACCGCATTACCGATCACGCCCATCTCCAGCGAATTTTTCAAGCGCGCCAAAGAAGTCGTAAGTGGCGCCTCCTCTTCGCTTGCTTCTCCTAGCAGGCGTCGTCGCACATCGACCGCGTGCACAACACTCGAATCGTTTGCTTGCTCCCGAACTTCTGCGTTGGCAACGGAACCGATCGATCGAATGGCAACGATCATCACCCACACCAAAAACAAACCGAAGAAC
>Ga0306918_10000085_pt1 | contig 35713 bp, 42 predicted proteins | sample tim00Cox0000000H_FD_203315 | JGI IMG/M metagenome (GOLD analysis project Ga0306918, IMG submission 203315) | Lab enrichment of tropical soil microbial communities from Luquillo Experimental Forest, Puerto Rico - timezero.00C.oxic.00.000.00H (v2)... | ecosystem: Environmental > Terrestrial >... | reverse complement strand
AAAGCGCGAGTGGCCGATTTCTAAGCCACCCGTCCTCAAGCCTCACGCTTCAGTTCTGTCCGCTGCCCGATAGGTGGCCGCGAATGAGCAGAGCGCGGGTGCCCGACGTGGTGTCGGTGTGGCTGGGACCAACGATCACGCAGCGAGTGACACCTCCGTTTATCTCGCGCTAAGTCGAGGCCCTAAGGCGGTCGTATTGCGCAATTTTTGCGACGACCATGCGCGGACTCGGTTTCTTTGCTACTTATTTCTCGGACGAGCCCAGGCTTGGGCTGCCACCTTGGTCGTTCTGGTGAGCATGTTTCACTTCACGACTAAGTGAGCTAACACGCCAGTCGTCGTAGGTGCCTGATACTCTCGTATCGCAGCCAGATTTAATGCAGAATTTATTAGAACCAACGCCCCACGGTCATATTGGAACGGTAGCCTGCACAAAGGGACGGGTGTGTCCGTAAAGTGAGGATCACCCATGACAATACAGCGTGATCAAAGATCGTATTCCAATTTTGCAGCAGCAGGCCAACTAACGCTCTTTGGCGCGGCAGCAATCGTACTCTTGTTCTTCGCTTGGACTTACATCCACTAGCTTAATCAACTTTGAAGGTTTCGCGCAGGCAGCACCGCGTGAACCACCGTCCGCGTGGGTTGCCATCGCAAGGAGGGTGTCATGAACCGAGCTTCTATTACTACACTCGCGAAGATTTCTTGTGGCGAAGCAGCTTTCCGTAGAGTGAAGATGCTGGTCTTAGTCGGTGCGGCGGCTGTCGTTGCACGATCTTTTGTCGCGTTCGCTGCGGAAGTGCCCACCTTCGACCTCCACAAAACCTGCAGGGCCGATGTAGGGGCTTATCAGAGCACGACCACCGGCCAAGCTAGTGGTCAAGACAGCAGCCAAGTCAGTGAACAGGGCTGCCTTAAATCAGAACAAAGTGCGCGAGAAACGCTTGTAAGTCATTGGACGCAGTTTACCCCGGCAACCAGACGGGAGTGCTTAGAAATCCAAGGCGATGGTGCCACTTCCCGGAGCTACGTTGAGCTGCTCACCTGCCTGCAAATGGCAAATGACAAAACCTTTAAATAACCCGAAGCGAGGGACGGGAGACGAGGCCCCAGTCCTTGTTAGCAGGTCCGCCGGTCGCGATTGGTGCGGCGCCGGTAACCACATGAACACTAACTGCCGACGCGCGCCAAGAAGCCGTCGCACCAACCCGCGTACTCTGTTAGGATCCAGTTCCAAGGAGCTTGTCACAGGGCTACGACACTTTCGTGCCAGGGCCAGCACGCTAAAGGAAACCCGTTTCACGACGCTGGCGTGACGGTTTCCATATTGACGCTGTTTCCTGCTTTGCGTTCGACAGCGTCTGCCACGCGACTCCAGGCCATATAGCCCTCAAGGTCACCATTTCTTTGAAGTTTGTCGGCGGTCTTGCGCGCGTAATAGTGTGCCGATTTTCCATGTCGACCCATCAAATAGCGCGCGTAGATTTCGACGGCGTCATCCTCTTTTGGCATCCACATTTTGTATTTAACCCCCTTACTAAGACTGAAAAAGTCGAAACAAATGGCCGCGTTGGCCCATAGCAAACATTAGTGTTTGCGCGGCTGCGAATGTCCGCTTTCGAGCTGAGCAAGACCACTGTTTGCGACTTGCCAATCGGAAGTCATCAGTCGCCAATCCGGCCTAACATCGAACCCATCTTTGCAAAGACGGTTGGCACAGAGTTGGTGCCCGCTTGGGCTAAGGACCAACGCATCACCGCATTCTGCGCAGACTGTTAACAGTGACACTCTGTTGTGTTTCTTGGCCTTCATTACTCTGCCTTAAAAAAACCGCCGCGTTAGCGGCGGGTTGAAGACTTGGCCAAACGCGGCGCGCGAGGCAGCCCCCTCTGAAACACCTCCGCGAACTCGTTCCAGCACTTGGCTGTAATTTTGATTGTTCGCTTAAGGCAATTCGCTTGGCGCAGTCTTGTTATTTCCAGCCAAAGAATTGGCAGTTGCTTCCCAGTAAGACGAGGCGCGCACGGGAATACCGCCTCGAGTTCTGCGATGCTTGCACCGTATTGCGCAAATAGTCAGTGCCCTCCTGCGGACGTGCGCGGACGTTTGACTGTCCAACGTGCGCTTATGCGGAAACGGTAACTGTGAAATTCCGATAAGGCGCTAAAACATTTTCAGCGAACCGGGGCGAGCAAGCTTAGCCCAGCCTGCAAAGCGTATTTTAAACCGAGTTTACAGCAACAAACGAATCGTTGCCCCATGGTCCAATCCACGGGATACCACCCCTCTTGTATAATTGGAACGTTCGGGGGCTGGGAGCCATTGTCAGGAGCACAACATGGCCAAACTTTCTGAACAACTCGCTGACTTGTCAGTCCGCGCAAAACACGCAGAGGACGCCGCCAGTGCGGCGCAGAAGGAAGCGCATGACAAAGTGATGGCACGCAGGGAGCAAGCGCGCGCTGCGGCTACGGCGGCGGCCGAAAAAGTAGAGCGCAACATAAAGTCCGTTGGCGACAACGTGAAATCGGCAGGAGATGCTGCCACGAAGAAATGGGCCGCGTTCCAATCGAAAATTTCCAACGACCTGCAATCGATAAAGGAAGGCATTGCTCAGAAGAAGCATGACCTGGACGTAAAACATGCGGAAAAGCACGCCGATCGCCTCGAGTGGGAAGCCGGACTCGCCGTAGATTATGCTATTGCCGCTGTTGAACAGGCAGAATTGGCTGTCCTTGATGCTGTGGCCGGCCGAATGGAAGTTGGACAAACTAAGTGAAACTAGCGGTGGTTGCGAAGCCTTACGTTTGCGATTGAGCATCGAGGGTGCGGAGTAACGCATCCGCGCCCTCACGCCTCAGTCACTTTCAGGATTCACGATGCTTTTCCTTGCGCGTCGCCGACAATCTGCAAGATACGGCGCGATTCATCCGGGCCGCTTTCACTCGTAAGGAGAGCAGCTGCGATGGAGATCATGTGGATCGCTGCCTGCACTGCTACGTCGACGCCATCTCGGCAGTAGGCAATCCTGAGGATGGCCTCGGCGCTCTCGGCGTGCTGGTGCGAATCATCGACCATGATGCAACAGCATGCGCCCCGAATAGGTTGCGGACAACGTCGGCATAATGGTTTGTTGATAAATGGGACGCGGTTGCCACTTGTGCTGTATTGAGCCGGGGCGGCGCTGATAGGCTTAGCCGCGCGTTTGGATGTCTGCTTTTGGCGGAAATGTGTCCAACAGAGTCCTGTCGGCATGTTGTGATCGGCAACGCGTGGTTTTCATTAAAAACATGGCCACGTGTCGTGCATCGCTTGCATCACTCCTGTGTCCGCGCTTGTACTCCATTTTTCAAGATGTTCGTTTGCCCACTCGCTGAAGGCCTCAACCATCGCATCATTTGACACAAATGATTTTGGACATGCAGATGGGATTGTGTTTTTCGCTAGATCAGGGGGACGTTTAAGGTCTTTCAATGCGAGTCCATTCGTAAAGACCTGACGTCCGGCGTTTGAAACAAATTCCAAACAGAAGATTCTCTCAAGACTTCCTTTGTATTGGCACTGTTTGTAAAGTTCGTGAACATTCCACATAGTTTTTTCAGTTTCTGCAAATGTTGGAAGTTCGATAATTGCTGGGAGAACAATGGCCGCCGCCATCAGCATCACGTGAAGTGGTCTCGCGTTCATTGCTGCCCGGTTCCTTCAATCGACACGGCCAAAATTCGGGCACCATCAAATTCCGCTTCTATCCTATTCGGCGCATATTGCAGTTCTGTTGCGGCTATATGTACTCGCTGCTGCCACGTGATCTATGTGGGATAACTCACATCACGGCGAACTTTATTTATGAGTGAGGAATGCTACCGCGAAGGCTCACTCGTGCGGCGTCTTCCTTGGAGTAACAAGAGGGTTGAGGCAAAAACGCGGACGAGGTCGTTACGCGTCGGCTACAGCCAAGACGTATGCATGTCACGGCGGCTTCGCCATTTCATCATATGATTAAGTTAGGTGTGAGGCGCCAAGCCCATGTAATGGAGACTTCTCATGAAGCCTTTCGCATTTTTAATAGTGGCCGCGATTATTGTTACCCCCGGATCGGCAGCTCTTGCGCAAAAAAGTCAGACTGCGAAATCGAACGCGGCTTCGAAAGCCAACGCGTCTGTGCCGATGTCGAGAGATGAAGCACTTCAAAAATGTAATGCCGAAGCAGCGAAGTGGAGCTACCGAGATTTTCACCAATCTGACCGTCTATCGGGACTGCATGGCACGCCACGGCCAGTCGTCTGAATAGTCCCCCTGAGCCTCCCTGGGGCGATGTATTGGCCCATACAACATCCCGGCGGGTCCGCACCTCGCGCTTTCGCCGGGTAGTCCACCGCCGGCGTTTTCTGACCCACGCGGGGGTTAACAATGCTCACTTCCGTTTCTGCCGGCCGTAAAACAACCCACCCCAAACAAGCGAAGGAAACATCAGAATTCTGGGCAGTAGCCCTGCTCGTCGCGATCTTCCTTTCGCTTCTGAAGCTTGCGCTTCGCAGCGAGGACTTTGCTCAAGTGCTGCAACTTATCGGGCAGTGGTCCTGAGGTTGCCCCGGCCCCCTAACGGCGTCCATCCGTTGCGGGCCGTTACTCCGCTATTGGCCCAAAACAGGCATTTACACTGCAGGCAAATTCATCCAGCGAACCAGCCGAGCGGCCGCTATTTGTGTCCGTGATCTTCCGCGTGAGCTTTTCCTGCTTCCTCGGAATGATGCCGAGCATGAATTGCATGCCCGCTCGCGGTATGGGCGTGGTGGGCCGCTTTTTCGTGGTGTCCGCTTTCATGATGCTTGGCAGCTTCCGCATGGTGGTGCGCAGCGTGCTCATGATGCTCGGATGCCTTCTTGTGATGTTCAGCAGCTTTTTTCTACATTTGGAATCTCCAGATGCGACCCGGGCGAAACTCTAACCCTCGAGCGCGGATGATTGGTTTTGTTCGTGACAATGACGTGACGGGAGAACGAAACGGATGTCCAAGCGAGCGAGGCGCCGCATTTTTTTATGTTGTCTTAATGCTGGCCGATATTCGAAGCCAAACGTTCCGTTTGAACTAGATTAAAAGAATTATGACAGGCGCAATTTGCATCGAGCTATTCAGTGTGTTGAATGGCTTCAGAAAAGTGCTCTGCGACCGAATTGGTGACGATGCGCGGTGTTGTTCCGATTTCTATTGAGCAGGTCAGCCGCGCGTTCACGCGGTGGGATGCGCTCGCCATCCTGCTGACCTTTGGTGTTCTGATCTTCCTTGCCGAAACAAGCAGCGATCTGTTGCGGCCGCTTGCGGAATTGCAACAGGCGCCTGTGTCGCTCGATCCGCACTTTTTGCCAGAATACGCCGCCCGCACCACCTTACGAATGCTAGGCGCTTTGGGGCTGTCCCTCATTTTTACATTCACCTATGCAACGGCCGCTGCCAAAAGCCGGCGGGCCGAACTGATACTCATCCCTTTGCTCGACGTTCTTCAGTCTGTGCCGATCCTCGGCTTCATCTCCGTGACTGTCATTTTCTTTATGTCGCTTGCACCAGGCCGCGTACTGGGCGCCGAGTTCGCGGCCGTTTTCGCGATTTTCACCAGCCAGGCCTGGAATATGGCGTTCAGCTTCTACCAGTCCCTGCGGACGGTGCCGATCGAGCTGGTGGAAGCCTCGCGCACGTTCCGTCTGTCACGCTGGATGCATTTTTGGCGGGTCGAAGTGCCCTTTGCGATGCCGCAGCTAATCTGGAACATGATGGTATCGATGTCGGGTAGTTGGTTCTTCGTGGTGGCATCGGAAGCAATCAGTGTCGGCAACACGACGGTGACACTGCCTGGCATTGGTTCATACCTTGCCCTTGCGATTGATCAAAAGAATCTCGCTGCGGTGGGCTGGGCTATCGCCGCCATGCTGGTCGTCATTCTGCTTTATGACCAACTCCTCTTTCGACCGCTCGTGGCCTGGGCTGATCGCTTCCGTTTTGAGCAACAGGCCAGCGTCGCTCCGCCGCAGTCCTGGGTACTGGACGTATTCCGACGATCACGCGTTGTGGCTACGCTTGTTGTACCGGTTTCGCGACTTTGGCAGCGCACCTACCAGTTGTCTGTCGCTGAGCGAGCCAACAATAAGGTCGTCAAGTTGACCAGCGAGCGATCGCGATGGGGCGATTGCGTTTGGGCCGGCCTCGTTTTGGCGCTCGCCGCTGTTGCGCTCTGGCGGCTTGTTAGTTTCGTTGCTGGCAACATCTCGCTGCAAGAATTGGTCAAAGCCAGTTTGTATGGTCTCGCCACATTGACGCGCGTGGTTATTTTGATCGCGCTTGCCAGCGTGATCTGGGTACCAATTGGAGTGATGATCGGCACCCGGTCACGCCTCACTCAACTCGTTCAACCACTCGTGCAATTCTTTGCGGCCTTTCCCGCCAACGTGCTGTTTCCAGTGGTCGTGGTTGTCATTGTTAACTACGGTCTCGATCCAGACATCTGGCTCAGCCCGCTGATGATTTTAGGCACCCAATGGTACATCCTATTCAATGTGGTGGCGGGCGCGATGGCGATCCCTTCGGAGATGCGTGACGTTGCCACCAATCTTCAGCTGCGGGGATGGCTCTGGTGGAAGAAGATCGCGCTACCGGCCATCTTTCCCTACTACGTTACTGGCGCAATCACAGCGTCTGGCGGCTCATGGAATGCCAGCATCGTCGCCGAAGTGGCGTCATGGGGTGATACGCATCTGCACGCCCACGGCTTGGGTGCCTACATTGCACAGGCGACAGAGGCAGGCGACATGCACCGCGTGGTTCTTGGAATCGCGGTCATGAGCCTCTACGTGGTCGTCGTCAATCGGTTGTTCTGGCGGCCCCTCTATTGGTTCGCCGAGCGAAAATTCCGGCTTGGATAAGGGTCATAACTATGAATGACGCGCTGCTGCAAATTCAATCTTGCTGCCAAGCCTTCCCGAAGCCAGACGGCGAGGAGTTACTCGTCCTCCAGGACATCAATCTTACCCTGCGAGACGGAGAGATTGTTGGGCTGCTCGGCCGCTCTGGATCAGGCAAATCGACCCTGTTGCGACTTATAGCTGGACTCGCGCAGCCAATTTCAGGTCAGGTCAATTATGAAGGCCAACGGGTCACCGGGCCTGCGCCCGGCATCGCAATGGTTTTTCAGAACTCAGCGCTATTTCCATGGCTAACCGTGTTGGAAAATGTGCAGCTCGGCCTTGAGGCGCTTGGTCTGCCTGAGGCCGAGATTCGGAAGCGTGCGCTGGCTGGCATCGACTTGATCGGTCTGGACGGTTATGAGTCGGCCTATCCGCGTGAATTGTCGGGTGGCATGCGGCAACGCGTCGGCTTTGCGCGCGCGCTTGTCGTGCACCCCAAAATTCTTCTCATGGATGAGCCATTCTCTGCACTCGACGTGCTAACTGCAGAGACGCTAAGAACCGATTTCCTCGAACTGTGGACGGAAGGTAAGTTGCCGATCAAAGGCGTGATCCTGGTCACACACAACATCGAGGAAGCGGTACTGATGTGTGACCGCGTCCTCATTTTCTCGCGAAACCCCGGTCACATCATTGAAGAGATCAAAATTAATCTGCCTCAACCACGCAGTCGTATGGAGCCGGCGTTCCGCGATCTCGTCGAGCGCATGTATGTCGCCTTGACTGCGCGTCCTATGACACCAACGCACACCATTTCTACACCCGAGCGTACTGCAGGCATGGGCATCGACATGGAGTTGCCGCGAGTTTCGGCTAATGCGATGGCCGGCCTGATAGAAGCAATTGCTGGTGAACCCTACAACGGCAAAGCCGATATGCCGGTTATCGCGAGCCAGTTGCATATGGAGGTGGACGATCTATTTCCTATCGCGGAATCATTGCAACTGATGCGGTTTGCCGAGATCGAGGGCGGCGACATCCACCTTACCGATGTTGGCAAAGAGTTTGCTGGCGCAGGGATCGATGAACGCAAGAAATTGTTCCAGAACCAGCTCCTAAACCAGGTGCCTTTGGCTACGCACATCCGGCGTATCTTACAGGAGCGTACCAATCATATGGCGCCGCGCACCCGGTTTCGTAATGAGCTTGAGGATTACATGAGTACTGAAAGCGCGACCCGCACGCTAGGTGCTGTGATTGCGTGGGCGCGCTTTGCGGAGGCCTTCGCTTACGATGCGCGCTCGGAAACCTTCAGCCTTGACAATCCGACTTAAAATTGATGCCGGCCATGGGTGGAGACCTCAACTTTGTCATCCCTTCGGCTCAGCGAATTGGCCGATTTCTAAGCCTCCTCGCCCGAATTTTTACGACAACTCATGCACAGACTTGGTGAACCCAAGCCGACCGGCCTATTCGGCGCCGGCCGATGACCCCGCTAGGGCGCGCGCTCTGGCACCGCACAAACAATCGACATCCTTAAAATCTGGCAACAAGATGAGAGTTATCCCCGTTTTTCACCGGTCGAACTTTGAGGTTGATTGCTGTGATTTTTGCTTTGAAGGACGGCGCCTAATCATTTGTCTGATTTGTGCCGGTGTCCTGCCGCGAACGTCGTAACCGCGCCGCTCGAGTTCGGCAATCGCCTCCTTTTTGAGCTCTTCGAGGGTTTTCTTTCGCGGAGCCATGATGCCGAGAATAGGGAAGCTCGGTTGGCCGTTCTGTGCTGGCAATCACAAAAGTCCAATTTATGATAATATGAGGGCAGTTCGGACTACCGGACGACGCTCAGAGGCGAGCGACCGGTGACTGATAGAGCCCTCGCGTACTTTGGGGGAAGTGGGATGCCGCCGCGACGTCAGCTGTTTACATATATTCCACTCGCCCACATAAAACCAATTGTTTGTCCGCGGTGTGGAGAAAAAGCTTGTGCCGTCTGGCATTCACCGCTCCCTGCAGGCTTAAAGGGAGAGATGCGCAGTTTTGAATGCGCGCATTGCGGTAAAGAAATGAAAATGATCGTTGAAGAAACGGAGCCACAACCCACCGGGCAATCTAGCGTTCAGTCATGACACAGCGCCTGCTTGGTCGACTACCGGTAACAAAAGAACGGCGGCCACATAGGCGGGCCGCCGCAAGTGAGGGTCATCTTCGAAACAAAAATATTGTTAGCCAAGCATCGTACCGTTCACAAATCTTCGACTTCTCGGGTGTGAAAAGCGTGTGTAATTAACAAATTCCTTTTTGGTGTAGCGGTCGTGCAACTTGCAGAACGATAAAAAAGCGCGGTTTTTGCCCAATTGCGTGTTCTCAAGACTGTCGGACTATGCCGACGCATACGCTCGCACCGCGTATTCTTGAAGAGGCGGGTCGTCTTTTTATCCCTGCTTCGCGGCGCGCTTGGGCGGCGTGTCGGGCGGCAAAGACACCCAAGGGTGACGTGACTCTTCCCACACTGCGATGGTCGGCGCGGCAAAATTCGGGTCGGCGAAGCTACCGACGGCAACAGCGACATATCCAGGAAAGCCTTCACCCTCCCAGTAGACGGTGGAGCCGCACACCGGACAGAAGTGAAAGGTCAATGCATTGCCGCTTTCGGCTCTGCGCGTCCACGCCGTAGCCTTACCCTCGAAGGTGATCTGCTCGCGGCGGAAGCGCGCCTGATTGCTGATCACGGCGCCGGTGCGCCGTTGGCACTCCAAGCAGTGACACATGGATATGCGCGAAGGTTCGCCCTCAATCGTAAGGCAAAGCTGCCCGCAGCTACAGGCGGCGCGTCGAGTGGTCATGGATTGCTCCGTAGCTGTCGTTATGGACGAGTGACATGGTGTGATGCGGCTCGGTCATGTACCAAGAACCCCGACCCGTTGCAAAATGCAACAAGGCTCATCCCGATCACCGATCGGCAGGATTGATCGGTCTTTTCTCTCTTGAGGGAGCTATGGAGACCTCAACTTTTGTCATCGCTTCGGCTCAGCGCATTTGGCTTTTTAAGGGCGAGCGGGCGTCGCCCGATAGCTAGCACGCGAATGAGCAGAGCACACGTGCCCGACAAATGGAAATTCCATCCGCCTGTAAAATGCTCCACGACCGTGTAACTCATTTGCATCAATCGAGCGGATTTCGTCAGTATGAATGCGTATCTTTTTCGGTTTCATTTTAGTGTCACGGATTAGAGATTAGGGTTTCGGTTTGGCGTCGTTTGTTCAGAGTACGGCCATGACAGAGCGCCGCTTGAACTATATTCCAGTGCCAACACTGACCGTCCCGCGCAAAATTCCAGCAGGGCAAATACTGGTACACAATCATATGACGCACGAAGAAAACACGCCCAGCGGTAAGGGTGGCTTTCGAGGCTGGTTCCAAACTCGATTACCGTCACGAGCCAAGCTGGTGTCGTGCGATTGTGGTTGGTCTGGATTGCCGCACTATCGAACGGATTTTTAATCTCTGATCAGGCCCGCTTTTTTCATTTGCTGCAGCTTCAGTTTGTTTCAGGCGTACTTCACCTCGCTTATGGCGGACGCGGCGGCAAGAGCTCTTTCTTCCGCCGACAACGTGACGCGGTTGGGTGATGTAGTTGGTCCCATGATCGGGGTGTATTCGCCGCGCGAAATAGGCGCGGCGGTCTGTTCGGCGGCATTCTGTTCGGCGCCGGCGGCTTTGTCATAACAAGCGAGTCGCTCGTTATCGTGGGCGCTATGGAGACCTAAACGTTTTGTCATCGCTTCGGCTCAGTGTGTTGGCCGTCACAGCCAACCGCCTCCGATTCTGGCACGATAATTACGTGAAAGTATTGAACTCACCTTCATGGCCCCTCCGGTGAATCGTAGTCCCAAAAGCTTGCATTCCCCGGCGGGGTTTCATGCGTCGCTAACGTTCAGGGAGAGAGCAAATGAATAAGCTTTTGAGATTCGCCTTAATCGCTGTGGCTGCGAGTTTTTCGGCAATTGGTGCCCAAGCGATGCCATTTAGCAGCACTCAAACTCACGACAGCTTAGTCGTTGAAGTCGCCGGTGGATGTGGCCTCGGGTTCCATCGCGGTCCCTATGGCGGATGCCGTCGCAATGGCTACTACGGCGGTGCGTACTACGGCGGCGGCGCTGTAGTGGTGCCGGGCGTGGCGGTTGTCCCACCGGTTGTTGTAGCGCCCGCATGCCGTCGAGTTTGCAACCCCTACCGATGCTGGCGGGTTTGCTGAAGATAACCAATTCAGACCAAACTTCATGGCCTCGCCTCGCGAGGCCACTGCCATTCATCCCTCACTGCGTCCTGGCTGACGAACCTGCTGGACTTGGCAAGAAGCGCGGGTGGGTTGGGTTAGCGCCCGAAAAAGAATGGAAAAAACGGCAGTAGCGGACGATTGTCGTCGTAGCGCGGCCGGGACTGTGACAGCGGCGCATCGTAGCTTGAGTGATCGGCAGCCGGCGCCGTCTGCGCCGCATAGATCGAGCTGTCTGGCGTCAATGGCAGGGGCTGAGAGCGCGCCACCGCCGGTGGACCGGCATCGCGGATCGCACCGTTTACCACGACGGTGGTGTTGGCCATCTTCTCTTGCTTCACCAGATTCCACAGCGTAGCGGCGTTCTTTACCGACAACCGCACGCAGCCATGCGACACGGCACGACCAAGATTGCGTTGCTCGTAAGTGCCGTGGATAGCGTTTCCGGTCTGGGTGAAGAAGATCGAGTAAGGCATCGGCGCGTTGTCGTACTCGTCGCTATAGTGGTCCATCTCCATGCGGAATGGCTTAAACGTCCCGCCCGGCGTGTCGTAGCCGCCCCCTCCGGTCGTCACCGGCCAGTTGTAAAGCTGCTCGCCATTGACCGTGACGGTCATGCGCTGGACGGATTTGTCGACTTTAATGAGCAGTTCGGCGTAAGCGGCTTGACCAAGTGGGAGTGCCGAGATGGCGGCGGCGGTTAACGGTGCGATGAGGTGCTTTATGCGCATGGCGAAACACTCCAGCCCTGATCCCGATTTAATAACCCTTAATAGAAAACCTATCGAATTGGTTCCGTTGTTGGTCGATAGTTGATTGCGCTTCGCGACGCGCCTTGGCTGAGGCTTCGATCCGTAGCTTGTTGGACGACGCTTCGGCCCGTGCCTCACGCGCCGCAGAGTCGATCCCTGCTGGAGCTTCAGGCGTCGCCGACTTAGGCTGAGCAGCCAGTACAGCTTGCGATGTCATGTCGGGAGCTGGTGCGGGCGCAGTGGTGAGAGTCTTTATCGCGTTAGCGTTGCCATAGTGTGGCGCTGGCAGACCGGTGCGTTGGCTCGTGACTATCGCAGGCGAACCGTTATCCAGCGTTGCATCCGCAACAAACAGCAATGCGATCAGCACCGAACCTACCACTGCAAAAAAAGCGAGAACTGGCATTGGCGCGTTCCGTACTTCAGAAAGACATACCGTTCAGGATCAACAGGCCCAAAAAAATGGTCGTGAGCGACAGACCAAACATTTGTGCCGTCCTATGCTCACTTGTACTGAACACCTGTGTAGTTGCGCGCTCCCTTGTATTTGTCATGACTCGATCCCCACACGTCGCAGTTTTGTCATCAGAAGGGAAACGCTAGAGTGCGGCGAGGCGGTCACGCCAGCATACGGAGGGAGCGGTCAACCATCGTAAGGCTTACAAAATTATACGTAAGTACAATACGGAGGTAGGAAGATGGTGCAGACCCGCGACCGGCCCAGACCGGCCCAGACCGGCCCAGACCGACACGCCGGCCAGCTACGCCGGGTAAGCGCCAACGTAATATCTACAGGCAGAATGCCGCGGTTTGTTGCGAGTCCGGCGGTTTACTTTTCGGCCTTTTTGTTCTTCGTATCGTCTAGGTGCATACCGAAATAGAATGGGAGCGACCAGCTTGGCAGCACCAGCGGGAGCGCGTCCCTTAGAGCACGTCGGGTATTGTCGTGCTGCTTCGCTATTTCCTCAGCCTCTGTGCTTTGTTTTTGCTTCTTTTCCTTCGTGCCGGCCACAGTTGGAGATGATGCGGCAAAAGTGGCAACGACCAGCAATGAAATGAGCTTCCTCATAGATGCCCCCCATGGCTACGCAGTTGTGTCAACTAGCAATCTTATCATCGGCCATGCTGGGTCGTCGGGCACAATGACTTTATGATTAACGGCAGGACGACTTTTCGATCCACGCGAAGCCACGCTTTGGCATGCGTCTCTATTGGCAATAAGCCAAATTATCGGCGGCTATTTTTGGCGGCTGCACGATTAAGGAGCGAGGAATCCTTCAGTTGGTTCGTTGCTTCAATCATTTTCTGCAGAGCCATCGTCATGGCTTCGTCGTGGTGCAACTGGAGCCGCAACCGCCGACGTTCCCGCCAGATGTCAACGAATGCTCCCCATATTCTCAGGAACCATGTAAGTGGCTTATCCACGCTGTCACCCTGATTCGTTTTTTTAGGATACACCGTTAATATCAAGTCCCTGCGCCACGTCAGCGGTAATAACTTCTGGCGCATGGGCTATGCAGTAACAATGTATGACTCGCTGTCCACTCAGAGCGTATGGGGCGGCTCGCCAAGTAGTTTGAGTTTGGCCGTTAGCATCGCGATGCGTATATCCGCCTCGGCGCTGGTGAGGTTCGGCTTGAACGCATCTGGCTCGTAGGCGTCTTGCGCAAGCCTCTTCAACGTCGCTGCCTGCGTGACCGTCATCGGTTGCTGCTTGGGGGCGACAGTCATACAGCCTGTAACCATGCACCTTTTCTGGCTTGTAATGGGTAAACGTAAATTTTGCTCGGGTTGTCTTTCAAGAAAAGACTCCCCAAAGTTGGCCGCCTCGCTGCATTCCAGCCTGCTATGAAACACATCAAGGGAACAAAAAGACGAACTTCGGTAGCAATTTCGGTAGCAATTGAGCTTCGAGCCATCGCGCCTAATTATAAGATCGTTTACAGTTCAAATGGATGGTCCCGTAGCTCAGCAGGATAGAGCAGCGGTTTCCTAAACCGAAGGTCGGAGGTTCGACTCCTCTCGGGACCGCCAGGGAAATCAAAAACTTACCGACGACACCACTGAGAACGTAGGAAGTACGGCTGCAAGTTTGGACCCAAGTTGGACCCAAACTCGTTCTGGACCCGTTCGCTAGTCAGTCAAAGCACCGCCCAAGAGTTTGCCGATCTTGTTTGCGACATCGGTGTCCGCTTTTTTTGTGCGCTTCGCATAGCTGTGCAACAGCGCTGCTGGATCATGACCACATCGTGCGGCAACTACATGCCACAGGTACGCCAGCGTCGAGCAGGGCTGCATGTCCGCTTTTGGGTGTAAAGCGGACATTTCTGATCACTTCCGTTTGTTACCCTCCGTATTTCGCCATTAGTTGCAGGACATAAGCCTCGTATTTCGACGCGATGGCTGCGTCGCCAATGAGCAGCACATTTTCGGCGTTGCCCATCGCGTGGTTTGAGAGGTTAAAGCTTCCCGTCACCACGATGTCATCAGCAATAACCAATTTGTTGTGCATGAAGTTGTGCGGCTGGTGCGGCTTGTTCCGATCATAGGGTAGCGAGTTCTTGCGCACGAGATGGCCGACAACCTTATCCCATGTATTGATCTTATCGGCGCCAACACGCGCGGCTTGCCACTGCCGCCTCACCTGATCCATCTGCGGACCATCATAAATCCCCGCGCATGGCATGCCCCGGTCGATGGCTTCTGACAACGCAGCAAGGATGGGACCCGACGAAAGCACCACTGACGCCACCAGAAGTCGCTGCCGCGCGGCTGTGATCGCACCGACAATCTCCTTAACGATCGCGGGGCTTTGTTCGGGCGCAAAACCAACGGTCACCGGCACGTCTGCGACACGAATGGAATCGACGTCACGAACGGCGGGCCTTTCCGTAATCTTTCCCGCCGCCAGAAGATCGGTAAAGTTCTTGGAGAAACAGACAGCCAGAGGGCGCGACCGTAACTGCAAAAGATTATTCTCCTGCAATCCCCAGGAGTCGTTGGTATAGTTCGCTGAGCCCAGGAAGATCGCAGCGTTGTCAACATCGCTATCGCGCACCAAATATTTGCTATGCATCAACACCCGATAGCCGGTGATACCTTTTATCTGCGCAATGTCTGCGAAAGAGCGCACGAAAGTCTCCGTGCCTGGCGCCTTCTTGTCTGCCTCGAGGTGCGCAAGTGAACCGGCAGGCACGGTGTCGCCGTCCGGTTCGGTGGTAGCATCGTAAATGATGCGGATGACAACTTTGTTCTTGGCCCGCTCCCGCAGCGCGTCCGCAATGATTGCAGCGGCCTCATCGTGGAGCCGAAAATCGTAGATCGCGATGTCGAGCGTGCTACGGGCTTCGCTGATAAAACGTGCAATTCTACTAGCGACCTCACTAATCTGTGCCCTTCGTTCAGGCGTTGAAACAAAGGGATCGTCCCCCCTCTGGCGGAGAAACATAATCTCTATGCTGCCGCTGCCCGCAGAGACGGTTTCCATCAGCATTCAAGGCGCGCCCTTTTGCCGGAGTCAGTTTACTCGCGTCATTGAATTGATGGATAACCAGGGGGCCGTGGCCCGGCTTTCAATCCGCGCCTGACAAGCTCCTGCCAGGCCCCTTCGGAGTCATCAGCAAGCGAAAATAGGTCGAGATCAGCGGGGTCGATCATACCGTCCACGGCGAGCGTCTCGAAATTTATAACTCGCGTCCAATACGACTTGTCGACAAGGATGACGGGAACCGGTGGCATCTTGTTGGTCTGAATCAACGTGAGCAATTCGAACAGCTCATCGAGCGTCCCAAAACCACCCGGAAAAGCTACCAATGCATTGGCCCGCATTGCGAAGTGCAGTTTGCGGATCGCGAAATAGTGAAACTGAAACGTGAGATCGGGCGTCGAATAGGCATTAGGCTCCTGTTCGTGCGGCAGCCCAATGTTGAATCCTATGGACGGCGCGCCGGCGTCCGCTGCGCCGCGGTTGGCCGCTTCCATGATGCCCGGGCCGCCGCCCGTCGCGATGACATTATCGCGAATACCGTGATCCGAAATAAGCGCACCACCGCGTTCCGACACAAGCTTGCCAAAACGCCGCGCATCCTCATACCACCGTGCCAACTGATTACTGGGACGCGCGCGAGCGCTGCCAAATACCACGACGGTCGATCGAACGGTCCAGGTTCGTAATCGCTCCTCCGCCTTAGCGTATTCGAGCTGCAAGCGGACACCCCGCATGGAGTCGGCCAGCAGAAAATCAGGATCAAGCGCGGGAAGGCGAAAAGCAGTTGAATTTTTTTGCAAGCTGTTATCAGCCATGGACGCAGCGTCCTCCCCAATTCTCTTCCAAGAATCGATAATTCGAGCAAGTCATCAATCTTACCACGACAAAAATGCTGCGGGCTAAACGTGCCCACCGTTCTTATCGCTTGCCCAATGAGGTTGATTGAATGACGGTGAAAGTCTGCTCTTGGCGCAAAGCGGCCAATCTACCGGTGCAGCGCCCCGTCAAGTTGGGGTTCGTTACGTCCGGTTCAACGAATTGCAGTGCTCGTTTCTGCTCCGGGGAGTTTGGGCCCCAGTCTGCAAACCAATATCTCTGGCGAGGCTAAGAAGCGCGAAATTTTTGCTGAAGATGCACTCGCGTTGCTACCCCTAACTCGAACCTACGGCCGTTGCAGCGACCGGCATAAGCTGGGCTAATTGAACCACGAGAAAATTTCTTGAGTCGTCCTGGACAGGCGATACAGAATCACGGCCAACCCACGCGCCAAATCGAATCGGCGTGGATGCTTCGCCCGCTTCCGCCTGCTAACAGGGCGATAACAGCACCTTCATTTCGTCATTCCGGTTCAGGTAGGGTATTTCGTCCTATAGGTTGACTGATTGCGGCCGTATCTTGTCCGCCTGCTAACAGGACAAGAACTAGGGCGGACCGGCATTGGGAGCGCTGGCTCAAACAAAACCGCAGCGCGCGGCCGGGGTTCAGCTGAAGAAGGGTTTGTAGGACTTGCTCTGATTAAATTCAGCCCGTGACCCTGTAGAGACCGCTTATTTTCTGATGCAGTCCTTCAAGAAAGCCCTTCTTTTTGAACCGCTGAGTTTTTGTTCTTTCGCCTGCTTTCGGCAAGCCACTGATTTCGCTGCCCTCTGCTCCTCCTGTTGGGTTGGACTTATGTTTTGTGCCACTCGAAGCGATTTTGAAGCCGAGCTTTGCGCCCTCGCCGGCAAGCCCGCCAGCCCTAGGGCGACTACCAAGATACCCGCTGATGCAAAAAGGCGTAGCATGTGGTTCCTCCCTGAAGAGATCAGTAATTTCGCGACGACGGTAGCCTTGCCCCAAATCGAACTTAGCTCAAGCATGCAATCGCTATGTCCACTTTACCCCCGAAAGCGGACAGAACCGCGACCGCCAAAGGCACTCTTAGATCTCCCCTTCGGCAGCAGCGGGCGGTACACCACCGTCTCGATTCTTGGGTACAATGTACCATCAAGGCGGCGAACACTGACCAATGTGTACCCGGTCGATGCGAATCGCTTCGATTGAAGCTGCGCGATTTTATCGGCGGCTCCTCATATACAACCGCTGATGTCGCTTTCGGACGTAAAGCGGACATGGCCTTTTGCAATGCACATTTCCGCTTATGACCCAAGCGGACATTGGCCGGAACCCATAGGCAACTCGACGTTTTATCTCTGACAGGGCTAGGAAAATGTGAACGTTTCTTTTGCGCTATGTCAAAGTCGAAGTTGTATGATGTCACAGTATATTTTTATGAATAAAGCCTCGGACCCTCGGCTCGTCTGGGTCGCCACGGTGCTGGCTGTAGCTGTGTTCGTTCTTTACATCGTGCACGTCTAGAGTGCCGCGTCGGAGACGACCAGTCATAAAAACGTGTGAAGCCCGATTGGGTCCCGCACGCAACGTGGACTATTTACTAGCCAATAACGTTTCCCTCGGCCGCGGCCATCTTCAACCGAGGTGTGTGCATTGCCCGCATTCCAACGGCTAGACTGTCGAAACTTCGAGCAATCTGACAACCCATTCCGCCGATGCGAGGATGCTGGCCCGTTTAGCCAATTTATTAGTCGCGCGGAAATTTTGATTAAGCAGAGCTACCGCCGTGCGCCGTAGCTTCGGATTGACTCCAAAAACGGCAGCGGTTGTCACTCGCCGAAGCAGTTCTTGCCGGCGTCTCTCAAGCTCAAGATAACGCGCTCTCGAGCGTACCCGCTTCAGAGCCTGGTGCCCCACCCGCAGAACACGTTTTGGCATGTCCTTTCATTACGATGAGAGCTGCTGACTGCTAAATAAACATTGCATAAATTTGCCTCGATTACAGGAAGTTAGGGTAGTACGGCCCACTTTAGTCGTAATGACGCGACTGGGCGATCGTCCTAGCCTTATCGAGCGGCGACATGTGCTGAACTCGTAACAAGAAGCCGCACACCATCGAGAGGGTGACTATGACGACCGCCGGTTCTCAATCGGAAGCGGTCGGGAATTACATTGAAGGACCACCAGGGCCCTGTAAGCACGACGGTCTCTACTCCTCCTTTCGGCTGGTGCGCGATCCACATGCCAGCAGCAAACCGTTTTTCCAATACGGAGGAGGGCGATATGGCTGGACCTCAAATCCCTAAGAACTTTCGACAGGTGATCGTCGCCGCATCGGTCGGCAACGTCATCGAGTGGTATGACTTCTATATATTCGGCAGCTTGGCCGCGGTGCTGTCGGTGAAGTTCTTCGAGAAGACCCATCCGGTCGCGGCACTCTTAAGCACGATCGCACTGTTCACCGCGGGTTTTCTGATCCGCCCGCTGGGCGCGTTCCTGTTCGGATGGATGGGCGACAGGATTGGCCGCAAGTACACCTTCCTTCTCACCCTGACTGGCATGGGCATCGGTACTGGTGCCATCGGCCTGATCCCGACCTTCGAGTCGATCGGCATCGCGGCCGCCTTCATCCTCTTCGGCCTGCGCATGATTCAAGGCTTGTGTCTGGGTGGTGAATACGGCGGTGCCATCACCTACGTGGCCGAGCACGTCTCCGACGAACGTCGCGGCTATTACACAGGTTGGCTGCAAACTTCGCCGACGCTCGGGATCGTGGTGGCTCTGGCGGTCGTGCTCGCTGTGCGTGGCTACTATGGCGAACAGGTGTTCAATACCTGGGCCTGGCGCGTGCCATTCTTGATTTCGTTCCTGTTGGTCGCGATAGCGATCTACATCCGGCTCCAACTGGGTGAGACGCCGATCTTCCAGGAAATCAAGGCCAAGGGGCTGACGACTAGGAATCCCTGGAGGGAGGCGTTCCTCAGCGCGAATATCAAGTTCGTGCTGATCGCTAGCATCGTGGTCATCGGCGAAGGTGTGGTCTGGTATAGCGGCCAGTTCTGGGCGCTCTACTTCCTGCAGCAGGTCTCCAAGGTAGACTTGTTCAGCTCAAGCTACATCGTGATGGCCGCGCTGCTCATCGCGACGCCAACCTTGATCCTGTGGGGCTGGGTGTCCGATCACATCGGCCGCAAGCCGGTGATCCTGGGCGGCTTTCTGCTCGCTGCCGTCACCTATTATCCGCTCTATTCGTGGCTCGGGACGGTGACACAGCCGAACAATATCAACTATCCGATCGCGATCTTTATCATTGCCATCCTGGTGAATTACGTGGGGATGGTCTATGGGCCGATCGGCGCCTTCCTGGCGGAGTACTTCCCTGCCCGCATCCGCTACACCTCGGTATCGGTGCCATATCACATCGGCAACGGCTGGGGCGGCGGACTAGTGCCGTTCATTACCACGGCGGCGTTCGCAGCGACCGGCAGCCTCTTTTACGCGCTGCTCTATCCGATCCTTGTTCCTCTGGTGTGCTTCTTCCTTAGCCTCTGGCTGATGCCGGAAACGCGGCACATCAGCATCTGGAAAGAAGCGAAAGCGGCTGCCTAATAGTCGAGTTGGTGCGGGGCCCGTGTGGGGCCTCGCACTGCTATCCGCGTTCCAGCTTAGTGATCAGCTACTCAGCGGTGCGGACGGCACCCGTCGCACCGATGCCGGACAAAGGCGACTTTGGACTTGAACGAAGGGCACGAAACAACTCGGGGCGGCGAGCGCGTGCTGATCCGCCCGGTGCAGCCCGAAGATACGGCGTTATACCGGGATTTTTTAGCCGATGTCAGCGCCGAGGATCTGCGACTTCGTTTTTTTGCGCGCATCGCCGAGCTCAGTGCCGACGAGATCGATTGGCTCAGCCATCTCAACCACCAGCATGACATGGCGTTCATCGCCCTCGACCAAGAGACCGGGTGCATGCTCGGGCTTGTGCGGCTGAAAGAAGAGCTCGACGAAGAAACCGCGGAATTTGCGATCTTGGTCCGCTCACGGCTTAAGGGTCACGGCCTCGGTTGGCTATTGATGCAACGCGTCATCGACTACGCCAAAGGAAAAGGTCTGAGGCGCGTGTATGGCGATGTGTTGGTCGAAAACACGGCCATGCTGCAAATGTGCGCCGAACTCGGCTTTCGCGAGGAGGATTTAGGATCTGGCATGAAGCGCGTCGTGATCGACCTCGAAAATGACGACGGCCATTAAGCGTCAACCTTGTAGGCCCCATCGCAAAATCCATCGCGCTTTGCGAACGTTCCGCTTTGTCTGATTGTCCGCTATAGCCCTTAGCGGACATTCCATTTTGTCGCGTTTGATGTCGCTAATGGGGGTAAAGCGGACATGCCGTTGTGCACCCCATATGTCTGCTTTTGACCCAAAGCGGACATTTCGAGAATTGTTATATTGCATTCTTAGATCTGCTCGAAGCACTTGGAGGAGCCAGTGGTGCCACAAGGCTATGTACTTGGTCCCCGCGAGGGCGAACATCTGATTCTTCGTGGCGGGGACATCTTCATCAACGTGGACCCGTTAAAGGGCTCCAACGGTCTCACTACTGGAACTCAACAGATCCCGGTTGGCATAGGTATCCCGATTCATCGACACTTCGATATGGACGAGGCCTTCTACGTCATTGAGGGTAGCGGAAGTTTGATTCTTGACGATGTGCGCTATCCTATAGGCAAAGGTGTGTCCATTTTCATTCCGATGAATAGTTGGCATGGTTTTGAAAATGCCTCGTATGAACTAGTTCTGCTCTGGACTGTTGCACCTGCCGGGCTGGAACGTTTTTTCCGTGAAATAGCTACGCGACCCGGTGTATCGCCAACACAGCGAAGCAAGAAACAACTGAACGAAATTGCCAGCAAATATGGCACCGAATTCAAATAATGGGATGTCCGCTATTGGCCCAAAGCGGACATGGGCTAGTGCACTGCATATGTCCGCTGTTGGGTGTAAAGCTGACATTGCGCCGACATGGCTTGTTGTCCGTTTCTGACCCTTAGGCCACCATGGATACCCCGCTGCTATGGCACATCCCGCTCTCGCACTTCAGCGAAAAAGTGCGCTGGGCGCTCGACTACAAGGGCATCGCGCACCGGCGCGGCGTGCTCGGCCCCAACTACCTGGTCCGCGTTTGGCGCGCGACGGGCCAGGGCAAGTTACCTGTTCTGTGGCTCGACGGCCGGGCCATCGCCGATTCCACGCGCATCATTGCCGCGCTTGAGGCGCATTACCCCGAGCCGCCGCTTTATCCGTGTGACACCGCCACGCGGCAACGCGCGCTCGCACTGGAGGACGATCTCGACGAAACGCTTGGCCCGGCGTTGCGCGCGGCTATCGTGACGCCGCTGTTCCGGAACGATCCAGACATTGCGCTGCGCGTGCTGACGACGGGCATGGGCGACAAGGCCTACCGCACGCTCCGGCCGCTGCTCCGGATTTTTCCATCGCTCTACCGATTCCGTCATAGAATCAGCGAAAGCAATTTGGAGAGGGATCGGTCCACCGTCGCAGCGGCGCTCGACCGAATCGAACACGAGCGGCAAGGCCGCGCGTATCTCGTCGGCGAGGCTTTCACCGTCGCAGACCTCACGGCCGCCGCACTGCTGGGGGCGCTCCTGCAGCCTCACGAGATTCAGTACCCACTGCAGGTGGAGCTGCCGCTGTATCTGAAGGACTACCGCGCCACGCTGTTTCGGCATCCAGCTGCGCAATGGGCGGCCGGCATCTACCGCCTGCATCGCGGATACTCCTCGGAAGTTGCCAACCGCACGATTGCGCCGTAGTGATACCCGGCAATGTCCGCTTATGGCCCAAAGCGGACATCCCAACCTCTTTCTCGGTACACGTGAGTGTTGATACCATTTGCTGTTTTAGCCTCGGGGTGTCCGTGAAACGACGCGAGTTCATCGGCCTTCTCGGCGGCGCGGCAGCCGCGTCGCCGCTTGCAGCATGGGCACAAGGGACGCAACAGGTGCGGCGAGTCAGCATGCTGCTTGGCCTCGACGAAAAGGACCCCGAAACGAATAGCCGCGTTAGGGCGTTCCGGTTGGGCATGCGCGATCTAGGGTGGGTCGAAGGACGCAACGTCCAGATCGAATATCGGTTTGCCGGGACCAAACTGGAGTCAATAAATAAGCATGTCGCGGAGGTGATCAGGCTGGCACCAGACGTAATTGTCGCGCACTCCAGTCCGGTCGTGGCTGTTCTACGACCGGCGACAAGCACTATTCCAATCGTAGTGGCGATGGCGGTTGATCCAGTCGGTCAAGGATTCATTTCGAATCTCGCACACCCGGGGGGCAATATCACCGGGTTCTCATTCATAGACCCCGAAATAATCGGCAAGTGGATCAACCTGCTCAGCGACGTTAAGCCCGATCTGTCGCGGGTCGCATTGATGTTTAACCCTGATACCGTGCCCTACTATGACGCTTTTCTTCGGTCATTCAACGCCGCCCCGAAGCAAACATCAGTCGAAGTCGATGCAGCGCACGTGCGGAGTGTTGCTGAAGTCGAATTGGCAGTCGCCAAGTTGAGTCGCGAGCCGCGCAGGGGTTTGATCGCTGCACCGGACATATTCATCCTCAGTGTGCGTGGAGTGATCTTGAAGGCGGCAGATGAGCACCGGGTGCCGCTCATTTCGGCATATAGGCAATTCGTCACCGAGGGGAGTCTGATGTCCTATGGGCCTGATGCTGCCGATATTTTCCGGCGGTCGGCCTCATACGTTGATCGGGTTCTTAAAGGCGAGGCGCCGGGTAATCTGCCAGTGCAGGCAGCAGTCAAGTTCGAACTTGTCATCAATCTCAAGACCGCCAAGACACTCGGTCTTTCGCCTCCCGAATCATTGTTGCTACTCGCCGACGAGGTGATCGAATAGGCGCGAATGTCCGCTATTGGTCCAAAGCGGACATCCCCAGCTGCACCGCACATGTCGGCTTTTGGGGGTAAAGCGGACATGGTCTATTGCAGTGCGAATGTCCGCTTCTGACCCAAAGCGGGCATTGCGTAAGCGGTCACACTACTGTTGCAAAGCTGCTCACTATGAACGGAAGATAAAGCAGTTGCGCGATCGTACTTAAGGGGGCTGACATGAGCCTAAAGGCAATTCTTGCGGCAAAGGGCAACGAGGTCGTAAGTATCAGTTCTACCGCCGATCTTGCTGCCGCGAGCAAGCTGCTCAAGAAACGCCAAATCGGAGTGCTAATCGTTCTCGGCGAGGACGAGCGCCTCGTTGGGATCCTGTCGGAGCGGGATATTGTACACGCAATGGCGGACGGTGGAGATGCAGTGCGGCAGCTGCCGGTGTCACAGGTAATGACACCCAAGGTCTTGACCTGTGACGTGAACGACTCGATCAGCAGCGTTATGGAGCGAATGACGCAGGGCAAATTCCGCCATATGCCCATCCTCGACAAGGACCGCCTCGCCGGCATCGTGTCGAACCGCGACTTGCTGAAATGGCACTTAGAGACGATACGCGAACATATGCGTCAACTAGAAACGTCTTTTGCCGAACTTGACCTTATGAGACTCTAGCTGACCCTTCACGCGCTCGCATTGGTGCACGTGCGTACGTCCGAGGATCAAAGAATAGCAGACATCACTAGGCGGAATGAACAGGGGCGCAGGGGGGCATCGAAAAAAAATATGGGGACCCCAAAGCACGGCTGCGGACGAACTTTCTCAAAATGCGACGCGCAGCTGACATTCGTCGCCTTTTGTTCGCTGAATTTTTGCAACGCATATGTGTGCTTATGACCCAAAGCGGACACTTCGAACTATTCAGCCGCCGCTATTCGCCCTGGTGCATTTGTACGCGATGCGATCTTACGCCGAACAATGTCGATGTGACTGCGCAGATTGTATAACTGGTCTGAGAAGGTAAGTGGAAAATGGATGTGGCTGACAGCCTCCTCAATGCGCTCTATTTCGGCCTGCGTTTCGGCTAAATGTTGGTCCACCGGGCCGGCGTCGAACGAAGCTTCTAATTTCTTGAGTTGGGCATACCAATAGAAAAGACGTCGACGCGTGAGCCAATTGTAAGCCATTGGTAGGAAACGGAACATTGGAAGGCTGAGGGCTAAGGCCGTCACCAGCACCGCGATCGCTCTTTGCGCATGGACCGATAGCCACAAGGGCAAATGCCGCTGCATAAACGATGGTCCGTTTTTGTAAAAATCAGTCGCCGCAGGGGCAACCGGATATTCCACATCAGTGCCATTGGGGAACTCACCGGCGCGCTGAAAGATATTTGCTCCACTATGAACTTCTACCATTGTTTGTAACAAGAGCTGGACAATCTCCGGATGAAGATCACTTCGGACCAAAATTTTCGAAGTGGATCCGATGAGTGGTACGTCATTTGGTGGAATGTTCCGGTAAATATCAATGACACCTTGCGGCAATACCAGGTGAGCGAGTTCGGGAAAAATACGGGTGAAAGCCTCTGCCGTCTGAAAGCCCATAATGCGAACTTTCGGATTGTGGAGGAATGAGCGGACGGCTGTCGAATCCGGTGCGCCGAAAATCCATACAGCATCTACTCTACTGTCGTTCATCGCCTCAACCGCGTCAGATCCTCCCAAAGAAAGGAACGTCGCGCTTTGAGAATTCACGCCGGCCTTGCCCAGGATTTGCTCGGCCGCAGCTCGAGTGCCGCTTCCTTCTGGCCCGACGGCGATGCGTTTTCCTATCAGCTGTGATAGCTGCTCAAAAGTTTCGTTCGACGAATAGAAAATCCAGTATGGGTTGTTGTATACACTTCCCAGCGATAGCAATCCTGGGGCATGTTTCCCGTCGGAGGTGCCTCCGAGTACCAACGCAATTTGTACGCCGGATTTTGGATCTTGCAGGAGCTTGACGTTCTCTAGGGACCCGGCGGTTTCGCGCAGCTCCAATTCAATGTTGGAACGGGCAAATATTTCCCGATACTGCCGACCGTAATACTCAAACGAAGAGCCTTTGAAAGCGGTACCCATTGTGACTTTCGAAGGTGGCGCGGGAATGAAATAAATCAACACGAGCGAAACAATGCTCACGCCGGCGACTGCGGCGGCCATTCCTTTCAATATTTGCCAGCGGCTGTATCCCAGCATCTACAGTCCACAGGAAAGAGCAATCAAAGTTCTACAGCGGGCAAATATTTGCAGTGCATGCCAAGGGGTGCAACGTAAATTGAATATAAAATTAGTTCGGGGCTAAGGCGCCACCGTATTGCGACCTTCCACAGTGTCGCGGCCTGATCTGGGGGTTATTGCGATCACTCAGCCTTAATACAACCGCATCGATGCTTTCGGGCGTTTTCGAAAAGCTGGCCAATCCCCTGACCGGCTGCCGCAATATTGGCTGCCTTTTGGTGGCTCGCAATAGCAGTTACTATTCCACCAACATTGTGGACCGTCCGGAGTCCCTTCGCACCGAATGGCGACGTACGTATCCGGATGACAATTGCAGCTTTTACCGGGGAGGCAGGCAAACGGTCCGTCGTTCCAAACGCCGCCTGGCCGTGGGTCTCCGTAGCGCGGATATTGCTTAGCGGCCGCGGCAGGCGCGGAGAGTCCCACCGATAGAAGTAGAGCCATCAACACCGCTTTTGTCATGCCAACACACCCCGCGTTGTGAGGCGCATAGTACACCCGAAGGCACCAGCAGCGACACGCGCAATTGATGGTACAATCTAGTGTCCTGCCGGGATTTGCCGAGGGTGGTGTAGAGGCTTGCCATGTCCGCTCTGCCCGCGAAAGCGGACATGTGCGGTGCGAGAGCCGATATCCGCTAAGGGCCAAAAGCAGACATGTGCGTTGCATCAGTCGAGCGCGTTTACCTTGATTGTTGTCAGTCGCCGCTAATGCTCTCAGTCTGTGATACATCCAACTCATCAAAAACTAACAAAAAAGATCCCGGCTTTTGGGAACCGTTAAAGCTGCTTCGCCGGTAAATTAGAACCGGTGTTCGCGAAACATACGACTTTGATTCAACACATTTTTCTTGCCTGTGAAGACGAGGATGGGGAAAACTTCCAAGCGGATCCGGGGACGGAGCGATTTGCTGACCCAATGGCTCGTTAAATATGGGTATGTGCCAATTGCTCTGATTGGCATCGCCGGTCTTGCGCTTGACAATTTCACTCGCGAATGGAAGGGCGGCGAAATTATTGTAGGCCACGACCCTGTCGTGGCCGAGACTTTCGTCGAGCGTCGGCTGCCCACGGTGGAAATCACGGTCGAACAAACGCCGACGGCTCCTGTTGTGGCAGAGGATTCGGTCAAGCCTCCTTCGCCCACGGCGGAGACCAAAGTCGAACCAAAGCCTACGATACAACTGGCGGCACTTAACCCGGATGTTCGGGTGCCGGAGGAGTCCAATCAACCGGCGTCGAAGGGTTACATCATGTACGCCAACTCGCCGACGAATTGGACGCCGGTGCCGTTGCCGGACAAGATCAGCGCCACTAGCAACCCGCACACAAACAACATACGGGCCGAGATCGAGCAGGCAGCAATTCTGTTCGATGTCGATGTGCAGATGATGAACGCATTTGCCAAGATCGAGTCTGCCTACAATCCGAAAGCCCGGACCGGCTCGTATAAGTGCCTATATCAGCTATCCAACGGGGAGTTTGCCAAATATTGGCATGGCGACATCTACGACATCCGCGACTGCTCAATCGCGGCGGCCAGAAAGTTTGCGACTGAGGCCGCCCAGTTCGAAAAGGACATGGGTCGCCGGGCCACGGCGGCAGAACTCTACTGCATCCATCAGCAAGGCTATGAAGGCTGTGCGTTTCATTACGACGCGCCGCAGCAACTGGCTTGGAAGAACATGTACCTGACTACTGAGGGTCAGGAGAAGGGCGAGAAATGGGCGCGCAAGGCCATCTGGGGCAATGTTCCATGGGACCTCAAAAAAACGATCAAGGGCGGAGTAGAGGCGCTGACTAGTGGCCAGTTCATCGCGCTATGGACCGAGCGCGTTAACCGCTTCATCGCGCGCAAGGTCGAGCCGCCGACGTACTACGTGCAGCGCGCCAAGGTCAAAAAGCCAACGAAGTTAACTGCGTCCGACAAGAAGAAGACGAAGAGCGTTGCGATCAAGAAGGAAAAAATGACCAAGCTAGAGACGCGATGACCATCGCTGGCGCACAGGAGACATGTCCGCTTTGGGTCAAAAGGCAGGCATGTGCAGTGCACTAGTCAATGTCTGCTAAGGGCCAAAAGCGGGATATTTCATTTGGAGCAAGGGATGGTCAATCGATTGGCGACGGCGGAATCCACCGTGGTGATGCGGCATTGGCGGCCTGCTGCCATCGTAACGCTCGTGGCGGTGGCCGCGCTGACGGCGCTGACCGCCGACGCTCTAGCGACACAGGCGCGCCCCGCGCCATCCGCAGAGGCGACGGCGCCGCGCGAGCCAGGTGAGCCGATCATGGCGATCGTGTCTATCAAGACACAGCAAGTCACTTTCTACGACGTCGAGGGCGGGATCCTTCGCGCGCCGGTATCGACCGGCGTGACGGGGCGCGAGACACCCGCCGGCATCTTCGCCGTCCTGGAAAAGGACAAGGACCACCACTCCTCCATGTATGACGATGCCTGGATGCCGAACATGCAGCGTATCACCTGGAACGGCATCGCGCTGCACGGCGGGCCGCTGCCTGGATATGCGGCCTCGCATGGCTGCGTGCGCATGCCCTACGGCTTTGCGGAGAAGCTGTTCAACAAGACGCGGATCGGGATGCGGGTGATCATCTCGCCGAACGACGCGGCCCCGGTCGAGATTTCCCACCCGGCGCTACTCATGCCGAACGCTGAGGCCATCGCCGCTGCTCCGGCGCGTGCCGACACCCTCGCCCGCGAGGCCGCGGAGGCTACAAAGGCGGCCGACGAGGCAAAGAAAGCCGCCGCGCGCGTGGCGCGCGAAACGGCACCGCTCATGGCATCGCTGCGCAAGCTGAAATTGCGCAAGACTCGCGCCGCCGCCGAGCTCGCGTTCGCCGACAAAGCGATCGTCGCAGCGAAGACGGATCAAGCCAAGGCGCGGGCCGAGGAGCGGAGGCAGAAGGCCACCTCCAGGGTCACAGAAGCGGGGATGCAACTCGACACCGCCACGGCCGATGCAAAATCGAAACTCGATGCCGATGTAGCCGTAATGGACGCAGTCAAGGCGGCCGAGACCAAGAAGGCTGCCACTGCCAAGGCAGCGAACGAAACGAAGCTCGCGCTCGAACCCGTCTCGATCTTCATCAGCCGCGCGACGCAGAAGCTTTACGTTCGACGCAACACGCACAAACGCTCGCCGGACGGGGGCGAGGTATTCGACGCGTCCATCGAGGTTCCGATCACGATCCGCAATCCCGATAAACCGATCGGCACGCATGTGCTCACCGCGATGGCGCGCAAGGAAGGGGGGCTGCGCTGGACTGTGGTCACGATCGACAGTGGGGATGAAGCCAAGAACGCGCTGGACCGCATCACCATCCCGCTGGACGTGCTCGATCGCATCGCCCCGACCGCGCTGCCGCGCTCCTCGATCATCGTCTCGGACGAGCCGCTGAGCAGCGAGACCAACTATCGCACCGAATTTGTCGCGGTGCTGAGCAACCAGCCTCAGGGCGGGTTTATAACGCGCCGGCCTAGCACCGGCGTCAACTTTGCCGGCGCCGACTTGCGGAGCGGCGCCGGCTTCTTCTCTTTTTTCCAGGGCAATTGGAACGTCCAACGCGGCGACTATCATCGAATGCGACGGGGCTGGTGGTAGGATGCGGCATGCCACACCCAGGCCATCGTCAGGCCGCCTTGACATCTCTGTTTTTGGGCGGGAAAGGCATATCCGAACGGACGCAATGTCCGCTTTACCCCGAAAGCAGACATGTGCAGTACAATGGTCAATGTCCGCTAAATGGCCTCGCACTTGCACCCGCCGAGGTTGGTCCGCAGCTGCGACTGCAACATCTTGACCAACCGATTGGCGAATTTCTTCACGTCGGAATGGCCCCGATATACACATGGGCTGGAGAACCCGTCATCCTTGTTCTCGTAAATGGGGGAGCAGGGCTTATCCTCATTGGCCAGAATGGCAGCCCCAATTCAAAGACGTCCGCGACGGCACGCTTCTTGTTCGTTCGGCCTCGTGTGGTAGCGAGGGAGCCCTAGAGGTTTTCACGAGTAAGACCGGCACGAGGCGGCGCGCGAAATGTCCGCTTTACCCCCGAAGGCGGACATTTGTGGTGCAAAGTTAGCGTGGCCGTCTGTTTCTAAAGGCACCAATCAGGGGGAAAGTAACGCAGAGAAACACGGTCATTACCGCTGCAATAGCAATGCTGACCGACCATTGGGAAGCAGTGATCCCAGCTGTAGGTAGGGCATACCGAAACAGGAAATAAGCGCTCATCCACATGAGGATGCTAGTGACAAGGCCCGGCGAATATTCTCGAAAACGCGTCGTCCACCACAGATGCCAAAGGCCATTCGCCGCGCGCTCAAGCGTGAACGCTAATGGCAGAATTACCCATGAGCCGCCCAGAAAATCGTAGGCCACGACGCTCGCAATCATGATTAGAAAGTAGCCTGTATTGAACCAAAAGAATTTTCGCCACGAATATTCCGGCCACCAATGCTCGCGCACTTTCTCGACGAAGCTTCCCCCGAGCAACGATTCATCGAGCACGTGGACAACGTATACCGCCACGACGGACCAAAAAACCCAGATCAGGGGCAATGCGGCCATATAACCAGCCAAAATTATGGTTGGACGACAACGATTTCAAATTCCAAAAGTTCGGCCGATGGGATGGATCGTCATTATCGACGAAGATATCGACGGTTTTTGTTCCTCTTTACCCCCGAAAGCGGACATTGGCACCCTTGACATTTGGCATTGTTGGACCCACTTCCAATAAATCGGGCTTGATCGCAGTCGCCCGGCTCACCCAAGGCATTTCGCCCAAGCACTGCAAGTCGGCCCACTTGTCGGGTGAGGCTTTTGGCGAAATGTTTGATCTCCACAAGTCTTTCACCTGTAGGCGGCATTGGATTCCGGGCTTTCGACAACCGCCCGGTGAGCTGTCGCGTTCAGCCAAGCGTTGTCTCAACTCCGAAGGAGATGAGATATGTCTTGCGCTCATGAGACTTGGTCCGCGACCGTAGTTGGTTCAGAACCAACGCAGTGTGTGGATCATCATTCAACCTCCGTTGCGACCCCAACGACCGAAACGTATCAGAATAAGGATCGTCAGCGTGTGATCCGAGATCATACGCATACGAATCCGGAATACGTGTGGGGTGACGAAGGACCGCTAAGCGAAAGGAGGCAGACTTCTTGAACCGCTTAACTTAGGGGCAAGTGTCCGCTTTGGGTCAAAAGCGGATATTTCCGCTCGTCCGACTGATGTCCGCTTTGCCCCTAAAAGCGGACACATTGCCGCGATACCATCCGCTGGTTCTGTCGGAGGAGCACTTCAGCCCCTAGTTCTGTCAGATGGAGGAGCCAATGTGCTGGGAAATTGACTACAAGCTGTTCGCTGAACTGGAAAAGGCGCGCGATACCAAGGTCAAACAAGAGCAACGAGCCGGCGTCATCGACCATCTCTTGCATGAGGCCAATAAACAAAGCGACAAAATCAACGTCGAAGGAACGACGGTTAAAGAGGCCGCGCCTGCAAAGTAGACTGGCGACGATTGCATGATTTTGCCGAACTGGCCGCCCGGCGGGCGGCAGCGGCGGTCATTATTGTTCCGTCGCGATTTTGCGGACGGTCCGCATTCGCAATCACCATGTCCGCTTTGCACCCAAAAGTAGACATGTGCAGTGCAAACAGGAATGTCCGCTTTGGGCCGCTGCTTTGACAGGCGCCTGACGTCGCCGTTATTCTTTCGTCGAATACCTCGCCTAATCTGTTTGTGGGGATAGGTTCGACAATGGGAATGTCCGCTTTTGGCCAAAAGCGGACAGTGGCCGGCGCAGGGCCACTCGGTTCCTTTGGATCCGCCTCACGCAAACGTTAGCTGCGTGATCTTATTTCCTCGGCGCGGCCGGTGGTACGCTGCGGCTGTCGACAAGGAGACATGCGCATGAGAAAAGCTCTCCGATTTATCGTGATCGCCTTCGCGCTCGTTGCCGGAACGGCTGCTTTTGTAACCGTCAACCCGCATCAAGCCTTCGCTTGTGAAGACGGCGATCATAAGGGCTCCTAGCAAGCATCCGGACGACAAGACCCCGGTCTAACGGCCGGGGCCTTTTGCTTTTGGGACGTCCAACGCGCCAGCCCAAAAGCGGACATTTGCCGCGCTTATTCGATCACCTCATCGGCGGCGACCAGTAGACTTTGTGGAATGGTGAGCCCGAGTGCCTGGCTCGCGCCCCCTCTGCAAGGGCGAGCGAGGGCGGGCGTCAAGGCAATCTCCCCTGGAATGCTGCCACCACTGGGCATTATCTTCGGCCTATTTTGTCGCGTTCACTGGGCGATTCATACATGGGAACGAGGTCAGCCCAGGGAACCTTTGTCGCGAACCGGCCGCTGTAGCATAACTGTTCTTCCACCTTCTCGACCGTTTTGCCAATCACGCTCAGAGACTCGCCGGCTTGGAGCTGGTGCTTAACTTCTATCAGTGACCGGTTGGCGACATCGAGTCGTCGCGCGAGGATCGCCGCTACGTAAAGGGCGACGGTTGGATCGCCAGCAAGAATCGCCTGCGCGTCGGCGACATAAAACTCAGATTGCTCCAGGGTCCTCACGTCTGCCGTATGGGGCTGATCTAGGAGGGCGGCCTGTTCGCCAAATACCGAGCCGGGTGCCGATACGTTGGCGATCTTTTCTCCATCCTTGACGACCCCCACGGCGCCACTCCTGAGGAAAAGCAGCCTTCCCGTCTTTGAACCGGCGGTCAGTACCGTTTCGCCGGCTGGGTGTTTCGCCACGGGCAAGCCTGCAAGTCTCCTCTCGAAGGCTAGGGCGTCCGGAATGAGCGAAGGCATGCTCAGCTCCTTCTCTTTGGGTTGTGAATAAATTGGATGCCGATACTGCAAAGTCGAGTTGGACAGAGGTCCAACCTAATGTCCGCTTCGGGTCAAAAGCGGACATGTGCAATGCAAAACGGCATGTCCGCTTTACCCCGAAAGCGACATCAAATGCGACATAGTGGAATGTCCGCTGTGGGCCAAGAGCGGACATCACGGGGGTGTGCTGTCCGCCTCCACGCTCCCATTTGATCTGGTGATCGCGATTGCGTCCTGCGCGGGTCCCACCCACCTAATCGTCAGAGTGACAGAGGAGGTTCTGATGGCTGCATCCGCAAGACCGCGCGTCATAGGCTTCAACCACGTCGCACTGGAGGTGGGGGATATTGACGAGGCACTGGAGTTTTACGGCCGTCTCTTCAGGTTCGAACTGCGCGGCAAGAGTGATTCCATGGCCTTCATCGACCTGGGCGATCAGTTTATTGCGCTTCAGAAGGGGCGCAGGCAGCCCGCAGACGATGGTCGCCATTTCGGTCTCGTCGTCGACGACAAGGAGGTAGCCCGCAAGGCACTCGACGCAGCCGGCATTACCCTAATTGATGGCCCATTCCTTGACTTTCGGGACCCTTGGGGCAATCGAGTCGAGATCGTCGGCTACGATAATATCCAGTTCACCAAGGCGCCCAATGTGCTGCGTGGCATGGGCCTGATGCACCTGTCTAAGAACGAGAAAGCAAAAAGGGAATTGGCCGAGAAGGGCATGGCGTTTGATTAGGTCCGAATATATCGATAATCCGTCGAAGCGCGGCATCTACGCCCTGCTTGTTTCGGATTCCGCAATCGGTAAAGCAAAACAGAATGACTGTTCATGCGTGTGACTCCGAGCATTTTGAACGTGCGAAAGCGGGTGCGCCGTGGAACACAAACTCAACGACAAATCTCATTCAACTGTATGTTCATGAACGCGCTTGCCGTGTTGCTGCCTCATCAACCAGGCCGTTGGAAATGACGACACCATAGTCGCGTTTCGCATCTTCAGCGGTGATCAGGCCGTCGAGCACATCGTCCAGCACCTGCCCTGGATCGCGCTCGCGCGGATTGCCGACGCCGCCGCCGCCCGGCAGGCCAAGCTGAATCGCGTCGCGTGGTGGCACGGTCTGCCGTCCCTTGGGGCGGATCGGCCGGCCCGAGCGTAAGCTAACCGTGCCCGCGCCGCCGGGCTGCCCGCCGGCGCGGCCGCGCGCCGGGTTTTTCACGCGCTCAAAATTGCAGAGCAATGCGACCGGGTTTGCGCCCGCGCCGCCGAGCTCGATCGCCTGGCCCAGCCCGCCGCGATATTTGCCGGCGCCGCCGGAGCCGTCGCGAAATTCGCGGCGGTAGAACACCACGGGCGCGACGCTCTCTGTTGCCTCCACTGGAATAGTGCGCACACCCGACGGAAAGGCGGTCGCGCTCAGCCCGTCTTTACTCGGGCGCGCGCCTGCCCCGCCGCAATGGAAGATCACCGTGCTGAAAGTATCGAGCTGGTTCGCATCGGTGCCTTCGGCCACCTCGTCGACCAGTGAACCTCCGCCAAAGATTTGCGGATTCCATAGTGACGACGCGCCTTCGGCAGGTACGCCGCCCGGGATCGCCTTCTCCAGACAGCCGAATACGATGTCCGGCAACATCTGGCCAACGGTGTGCCGAGCGGCGACCGGCCAGGGCCGCTTGACGTTGAGCACGCAGCCTTCCGGGGCCGATACGGTTATCGGCTCAAGGGACCCGAAATTGTTGGGCACTTCCGGCGCGACTAGGCATTTCACGCCGAATGCCGTGTAGGCGAGGCAGTAGTTATAGACGACGTTGATTCCGTAGCGCGACGCCGACGACGTGCCATCAAAATCCACGTGGATGCCGTCGTCTGAAATCGTCAATGCTGCATTGAATTCCAGCGGCTTGTCATAACCATCAATAGTCATGCTGTTGCGATAGATGCCTTTCGGCAGCGCGCGAATGCGCGCCAGCGTTGCCTCCCGCGAGGATTCGATGATTGTTTCGCCGAGCCGGTCCAGGTTGGCGATCTCGAACTCGTCCATCATGTCGATCAGCCGCCGCCTGCCTTCGTCGTTGCAGGCGGCGCAGGCATAGATATCGCCCTCGACCTGGAGCGGTTCGCGCACATTGGCTCGAACCAACTGCAACAGATCCTCGTTCATCTTTCCTTCGCGCGCGAGCGGCATGATCGGAATGGCGACGCCTTCCTCGAAAACCTGGCGGCCATCCGGTCCCATGCCGAGCCCGCCGATATCGACGACATGGATCGTATTGGCGAATAGCGCGACCGGCTGACCGCGATAGAAGGTCGGCGTCACCACCGTGATGTCATGCAGATGCCCTGACGTAAGCCAAGGATCGTTGGTGATGTAGTGGTCGCCGGGCTTCATTCCGGCGAGCGGATATTTATCGAGGAAATGAATGACAGCATTGGCCATCGAATTGACATGGCCGGGCGTGCCGGTTACCGCCTGCGCCAGCATGCGGCCGTGACGGTCGAACACGCCGGCGGAGAGGTCGCCGGCCTCGCGCACGGACGTGCTGAACGCCGTGCGGATCATCGTTTGCGCCTGTTCCTCCACCACCGCGATCAGGCGGTTCCACATGATTTGCGTGTGGATCTGGCCGAGCGCGGTGTTCGAACGGGCGACCATGGTCATTTTTCTCGACGGAATAGCTCAATATAGCCGAATTGGTCGATCCTCGCATCGAACGACGGAGTGACGACGGTCGTCGTGTCGTCTTCCGTGATCACAGCCGGACCTTTGATTCGGGCGCCCGGCGATAAATAGGCGCGCTCGTAGACGGGCGTGTCGGCGAATGCACCGCCGGCAGGATCGAACACCTTGCGCTGCGCAATTGGCCTCGCTTGCCCAGGTTTCAGCTTCCCTGCCGTCGCGAGCTTTCCTATCGACGGCGCGCGCAACGACAGGACCCAGCTCAAGATTTCGATCTCCACCCCTGGAATGGGCCGGCTGTAGAGTCTCCGATAGGCGTCCTCGAACCATTCGGTGATCGCTGGCACATCAGTCGTTGTGAATTCGCGAACAGGCAAATCGACTGAAATTTCGTGACCCTGTCCGCGATAGCGCATGAACGCGGAACGCCGTTCCGTGAGCTTTGCGTGCGGTTCGCCGCGCCGCACGATATCTTCGGCTTCGGTTCGCATTTCGCCGAACACGGTATTGGCTACAGCCGGATCGAAGCTGTTCAGCCCTACCAACCGGCTGCGCACAATTTCATACGCGACCGGTGCCCGCAGCAGCCCGACTGCGGAGCCGACTCCGGCATTGGCCGGGACGAGCACACGGGCGATCCCGAGCTTCTCCGCTACGCGAGCCGCGTGCAGCGGCGCGGCGCCACCGAACGCCACCATTGTGCGGGCCCGTATATCCTTGCCGCTTTCGATCGCATGCACGC
>Ga0306918_10000080_pt1 | contig 36335 bp, 35 predicted proteins | sample tim00Cox0000000H_FD_203315 | JGI IMG/M metagenome (GOLD analysis project Ga0306918, IMG submission 203315) | Lab enrichment of tropical soil microbial communities from Luquillo Experimental Forest, Puerto Rico - timezero.00C.oxic.00.000.00H (v2)... | ecosystem: Environmental > Terrestrial >... | reverse complement strand
ACTCGCCACGTCAAAGATACGATCCAACTGAGAAGGTGGGCCATTTTCTTGGCGCCACCGAGAATGGTTCTGGTAATCTCTCAACGTGGCCAAATGGGGCTCTTATCCATAGTTGGGGAGCGGCGGAGGGTGTCCGAAATAATGTGTAAGCAGGTTTCTGTGAGTTTACCTTTGATAGGAGACTCACATGACGACGAACTCGACGATTACGCCTGAACTGCTCGATCAACTGCTTGCTAACTATGAGAAGCCCGAGGACCTTACCGGGGAAGAAGGGCTATTCAAGCAACTCAAGAAGGCCCTGATCGAGCGCGCGCTTGGCGCCGAGCTGACCGAGCACTTGGGTTACGAGAAGGGCGATCCCGCCGGTCGCGGCACCGGCAACAGCCGCAACGGCACGAACTCCAAGACGATCCTGACCGAAGATGGTGAGATCGATATTGCGGTCCCCCGCGATCGCGCCGGCAGCTTCGAGCCGCAGCTGATCGCCAAGGGGCAGACCCGGTTCGACGGTTTCGACGACAAGATTCTGAGCCTCTACGCCCGAGGCATGACGGTGCGCGAGATCCAGGGTCACCTGATTGAGCTGTACGGGACCGAAGTCTCACCCGATCTCATCAGCCGGGTTACTGACGCGGTCCTGGAGGAGGTGCGGGAATGGCAGAACCGTCCGCTCGATCCGGTTTACCCAGTGGTGTTTTTTGACGCGCTGCGGGTCAAAATCCGTGACGAGGGCCTGGTCAAGAACAAGGCCGTCTATGTGGCACTGGCACTCAATCCGAACGGCGAGAAGGACGTGCTCGGGCTTTGGATCGAGCAGACCGAAGGTGCCAAGTTCTGGCTCAAGGTCGTCAACGAGCTCAAGGCTCGCGGCGTCAACGACATCCTCATCGCCGTGGTCGATGGGCTCAAAGGCTTCCCCGAGGCGATCACCTCGGTGTTCCCGCAGGCCATCGTGCAGACCTGCATTGTTCACTTGATCCGCAACAGCCTGGCGTTCGTCTCATGGAAGGACCGCAAGCTGATCCTGCCCGGCATCAAGGCGATCTATCGGGCCGAGAACGCCGACATGGCGCTCGTCCGGCTCGAGGAGTTCGAGGCCGAATGGGGCAAGCGCTATCCGGCGATCGGCCAAGCCTGGCGCAGGGCCTGGCAATACGTCGTGCCGTTCTTCGCGTTCGCGCCCGGCATTCGCAAGATGATATACACCACGAATGCTGTCGAGGCGCTGCATCGCTCTTTGCGCAAGATCATCAAGACCCGCGGCAGCTTCCCAACCGATGATGCGGCGCTGAAACTGCTTTATCTCGCAATCAAGAATGCCGGCATGCGCTGGCGACGCGGCAAGGAATGGACGGCTGCAATGGGCCAGTTTGCCATTCAGTTCGGTGAGCGTTTTCCAGGAACAACACGATGACCGAACGAACCGACATCACGGCAGCGCCGATGATCGCTTGGCCCGCACCCTCGCCGTCAAGCCCCGAGCCGCATAGCGGCGCGCCAAGAGGCGCGGGGCTTGACTGCTCGGCGCGGCCAAGCAGAGTAGCCGGCCGTGCCGTTGATGCCTCAGTGTCGATGTACCAAACCGGAAATCCACCTTCACAGAAATCTCTTACACAAACCTTCTGACACTCCCTCGCCCCGACGTCGCACGACGGCGCGTTCAATGGACCAAATATCAAACTAGAATCGACCCGCAACGCCTGGTCTTCATTGATGAGACTTGGACCAAGACCAATATGGCGCCACTGCGAGGATGGGGCCCCTGCGGCGAACGAATCAAAGTCAAAGCGCCCTACGGTCACTGGAATACAACGACATTCATCGCTGCGCTCCGCCACAATCGGATCGAGGCACCGTGGCTTCTCAATGGGCCGATCGATGGCCAGAGTTTTCAAATCTATGTCGAGAAGGTTCTTGCACCGACGCTTCGTCCCGGCGACATCGTAATCATGGACAATCTCGGCAGTCACAAGAGCAAAGCCGTACGACAACTCATCCGTGCGACCGGAGCCAAGCTCTTCTTCCTCCCCAAATACTCCCCCGACCTCAACCCAATCGAGCAGGTCTTTGCCAAGCTCAAACATCTGCTACGCAAGGCCTGCGCTCGAACTATTGAGGCGATCTGCGCGGCAATTGGTGAACTCCTGGGGGCCTTCACACCCGATGAATGCGCCAACTATTTCAAGAACTCTGGTTATGGACTAACCTAGAGTCATCATGCTTTAGAAGCAAAGCTCGGCTGATCGCGAAAGGTTATTCGGGAATTAAGCCAACCTGGCTGGTCCGGGCCTTGCAGCAATCATCTGCTGCCTCTCAGGCTTCCGGCTTGATGCCGGCCGCTTTGATAATTGGCCACCACTTTTCAATCTCGGCCCTTTGCAACTTAGCGAGACTTTCCGCGCTCTGCTGGTCGGGCGGGAATATTTCCTGCCCGAGATCGGCAAGTCGCTGTCGAGTTGCCGGCTTGGCCAACGTCGCGACGACCGCGGCATTGAGCTTCTCGATAATGTCCCTCGGCGTGCCCTTGGGTGCCCAAAGCCCATGCCAATACGAAAGATAGAAGCCGGGCAGCCCTGCTTCATCGGTGGTCGGAACGGTGGGCGCGAGTACCATGCGGCTCCTTGCCGTGATTGCATAGGGCTTGATCCGGCCGGCCTGTATTTGCGGCAGGCCTTGATCCGGCGTGGTGAAGGTCCAATCGAACTCGCCCGCCAGCAGCGCCTGCATCACCGGATTTGCGCCACGATACGGCACAAACACCCAGCGGGTGCCCAAAAGGGATTGGAGAAAAATCCCTCCGATGTGACCCGGGCTGCCGGCGCCGGAAGTCCCTTGTGTTGCGTTCTCTCCGGTGGCACTCAGCCATGCGATCAGCTCCTTCAGGTCGTGCGCCGGATGATCACGCTTGCCAACGATGAAATAGGGGCTGACCGAGATCAACGCGACCGGCTCGAAATCTTTCAGCACATCGTACTGAAGGGAATAAACAGCCCCGTTGACAACATGCGTCCCCCAATGCCCGAGGCTGAGCGTGTAGCCATCAGGTGCAGCGCGTGCGACCCTGCCATGCGCGATGCTTCCCGCGGCGGCACCATTGTTTTCTATGACGATGGTCTGACCAAGCAGTGCTCGCATGCTCTCGGTAATGATGCGCCCGATTGTGTCGGTCGGTCCGCCTGCGGCAGCTCCTACAACGACTGTGATTGGGCGCCTCGGATAGCCTTGCGCACTCGTGGTGCCCGGCATCATCGGCAGAGCGGCAGCGCTCGCGGCCAGCTGCAGAAATTGACGGCGGTGACGCTTCACGGCGCCCTCCCAGAGTCCTTTTGCGATGCCAGCGTACCAGCACGTGCCGAGCGCCGCGAGAGCCTTGCGCAATGCCTGCTTATGGCACGCGCGCCGGGTGTTGTGTTCACTCGGCGACCGCAACCGCCATTGGCGCAAGAGCGGTTACGATGGCCGGCGACAAATATGCGCCTTGGCGGAGCAACTCTCGCTGAATTGCGCGCACCGCAACATCGCGAGGAGGCGTGCCGCTGTCAGCGGCGAGCGCGGCCGCGACGCCCGCGGCCTGACCGGTGAACCAACACTGGGGGATTTCGCGCAGGAAGGTGTGCGAGCTCGGATCGCAGGCGATATGGCGGCCCGCGCCCAAAATGCCATCGAGCCTTTCCGGCACCAGCGCTCCGTATGGCACCGAGATATTGGGCGTCTTCGGAGACAGCGAGGTCGAGACGCCGATCTCGTCGTCAAAGACGTGCCCGCTGTCCCATTGCTGACGAGTGACCCGGCCCATGCCGACGAGCCGCCGGCTGTGACGCACGCCGATCTGCGGTGCCCCCAACATCAGGAATGCGCCGGAAAACCCAGGCGCCGCCTCTCGGTAGACTTCGAGGTGGCCAATCGCTAGCTCGCGTGATCGCAATTCGACCGCACTGAGGTCCTCGACGTCAACCGCGCTGTAGCCGGCAAGGCGCGGCCCCATGAACAACGCAACGTCGTTGCGCCACGAAACGAACGGCTTCTCGAAAAACTTCACCCGTTCGCGACCCAGCGCCATGAAGGCGGCGAAGCCGTCGGGATCGCCGTAGCGGAACGCGAGCCAGCGTCCCATGTCGACGCCGCCGATCAGGAATGCGGTGTTCATGCAATGATGGATGTCGCCGGCGTCGATATCGCACTCGCAGGACGCGCCGGAACGTGCAATCAGATCGGCGTCGCCAGTGGTATCAACGACGACCTTGGCGAGCACGGCGTGGCGGCCTTCCTTGCTCTCGAAGATCGCCCCCTTAACGGTGTGATCCTCAACGATCGGCGCTACAGCCCAGGCATGAAACAGAAGCCGGACCTTGGCCTCGTTGGCGATCCGGATCGACAGTGTCTTGAGCGCCTCTGGATCGATAGTCGGGGACCAAGTGACAATACCGTGATAAGCCGCGGTACGCTGCGCCCAATAGGCGGCGGTCGCCGCGTCCCGGCTGCCCCAGTCGGCGCGTGGCGGCCCGGCAACCGCGTCCTCCGGCAGCCGATCGATAAACTCCTCGGCGAGGCCGCGGATAATCTGCCGGCCGGACCAATCGGTCATGCGATCGATCCAGATGACGAGGCCGCCGGTGGAAAGCCCGCCGAGGTGATTGTAGCGCTCGACCAACAGCACGTCGGCCCCGAGCCGCGCCGCCGCAATGGCGGCAGCAGTTCCGGCCGGGCCGCCACCGACCACCAGCACATCGGCTTCGATGCCGACCATGGCGCCAAGGCTGCTGCTGCGATTGCCGCTCCCTGGGGGCTCGCGGAAAATCTCGCTCTCTCTGACCAAACGTCCGGCAGGCGACGCGCCTTCTTTTTCCGTCATGCCATAGCCCTTAACCGGCGGGTATTCGCGGGAGCGGAAGATACGCGTTAGGCGTGAGGTTCACCAGCCATGGCCATCAGGATCCTAAACGGCTCAGCCGTGATACAACCCGAGCCGGGCATATATTGCGCAAAGTACAGCATTGCGGTCTGCCTCTACCTCGGAGGCGGATAAAGCGGGCGCTGCCCGGAACTCGTACCTTTCCAAAGATGGAGAGCAACGATGACCGAGAAGACTCTTGAAGCACTCACCGATGAAGAATGGGAGCTGATCGAGACAATCCGGGAGAACAGGGAGAGTGACGGCTTCAGGCTGCTGATTGAGCGCAAGCATGGTATTTGGGAGGTGGAGCTCAAAAGCACGAGAGTGCCCAATCCGGAACATGGCGCGGGTATCGACTTCAATCAGGCGTGGGGCAATATGACCGAAACCATACCCTGAACGCCGCCGGGCCGCCGGCAATGTCGGTCAACTCCATGATGCCGTGGCACGTTGATGTTCAAAGCAATCAAGGGTCTTTGCAATGACTGCGTCACCAACGCCTGAGCAATCAGCAAGGGCCATCCTGGACATTTTCAAATCCCGAAACTGCTACGCAGGAGACCCGCTCAGGACAAGGGATGTTAAAACTCAGTTCCTTGAAAACCACGGCAGTGCGGCCGACTACGACGCTGGCCTTATGTATGCAGAAGATAACGGCTGGCTGGAGGTTACTCCCACACACGACATGCAGCCACGCGACACGCTCACACTGACAGCCGTTGGCTTTTCGCAAATATGAGGCACCTTGGCGCAGGAACTGCCGCGTCGACGGGCTCGGTGCGAAACAGCACGGCTCAGGCGGGCCACCCGTACAGCAACGCCACCGTTACCAGAGTGAATGCGATTGCAAATGCGACAAACCCAAGGTCCGAAGTCTGGGTCATGGCAAGGTCCTTTTTTTGCCACCCCGCGTAGCCGCGCTATGCTTTCGGACGTAAATATCGCGCTTTGGCGCCTCGGGAAGTGCGCTGGATCACATCGCGGACGCCCCGCCTTCTTCCGCGCACGGCGCTGGGGAGTGACGTGCGCTTTCGCCGATGTCGAGTTCACTCCGCGGCGACGTCGTGCGCCCGCCCGACCGCGGGATAGAATTGTGGCGCTTCATCCCGATCGGTCATGCCGTAGTCGCGAATGATACGGATGCGCCGGTGGCGGAGCTTGCCGAGGTCGGCGGTTGCCGCCGGTGCCCACCGCCGCGCCGTCTCGGCATCGCGCCAAGTCACCAGCAGCAACAGCTTTCCCGGATTGTAGATGCTCTCGAAAACCTCACAGTCGACAAGTCCCTCGACGTGTCTGTCGAGGCAAAGCGATGCAGGCAGATGCTCCGCTGCGATTTTCGGCTTGTTGCCGTCAGGCGGAGCGAGCTCGGTGATCGAGACCGCCTTCGCCACCGGGTTCGCCGTCTCGTCGAAGCGTTGCTGGACGACGCCAATGCCGCGCGGCGGATCGCTGTCGTCGGTCACCTCGCCAACGCGCAGATGGTACTCCTCGAAGATTTCGAACCGCCCCTTTTCCTGGACGCCGTGATGCTCACCCTGCGTGCGCCAGCGCACTACGGCCTTCTCATCACGCCATGTCGACAGCGACAGCAGGCGGCCTTTCGTCCGGGTGCTTTCGAAGCGCTCGTTGTCGATGAAACCGTCGATCGCCTCCAGCTTTGGTTTGAGATATTTGGCGAGATCGAGATAATCGCTCCAGCGTTCCTGCTTGGGCTGGACTTCGAAGATCACGGCAAACATTGGTGCTCCTCCTCTTTCATGCGGCTTGCCGGCTGCGGGCGGCAACGACGTCATTACCGGCGAGGAAGGCTTCGGTTTCGCGATAGAGCGCGTAGCGGCTTTCCTCCAGATGCATCAGGTGGGTGCCGCGGCCAATGGTAACGATGCGGCGGACGGGCGACGATTTCAGCGCATCGAAGAGCCATTGGGCATCATGCTGCGTGCACATGCCGTCCGATTCGCCGCGGATGATCCAGACCGGCGCGCGAACCAAGGCCGGGTCGTAGGCAAGTTCGCCTGCCCAGGCATCGTATATGTCCTGAAAGGCCCCGCTCGGCGTCTTCACCGCGGGCGGGGAACGGGTGCGGCTATCGGGATCGACGTCGAGATAGGCCTTGCCCCATTCATCGAAATGCGGCTTCGACAGCACCGGCGGCTCACCCGGGGGAACATCGGCAACAAAACGATCCCACTGATCCTTGAGCGAAATGAGTCGCCATGCCGCAAGACGCTGCGGATCGGCGCGCCGCTCGCGCCACGCGATCGGCCCGAACAACACCATGCGCTCCACCAGCCTGGGGCGCTCCCCAGCAAACCGCCCGCAAACGATGCTGCCCCAGGAATGCGCTATCAGCGAAATCCGCGGCACGCGATGATGGGCGCAGATGAAACGCACGGCCGTTTCGAGCTGACGGCTTGCGTCATGGGCGCGGCCGAGCGGAGGGTGCATATCGGCCGGCTCGGACATCTCGGGATAAGGATCCGAGAGGCGACCGAAGCCGTGGAAGTCGAGCCCCCAGCAATGATACCCGGATGCCGCCAGCTGATCGCGCCAGGAGATCCCGTCGAAGCGGTGGGCGATCGACAGTCCCAACGGAAAAGTTCCTCCATGGACGTAAAGCGCGACTTTTTTGCCGATCCCGAGTCGCGTAACGCCGGCAGATAGCGCAGGAACAGCGAAAGTTCTCCGTGAGGGCTTGGAATTCGAAAATGTTCCTCGCGGGCGTCGAGCTTCGGAGGATTTGTTTGTGCCATGCAGCACCTCCCTGTTGACCGCGTGCCATGCAGGGTAAACGCCTAATGGCAGACCGGGTTTGGATGCTACGGCCCGAAGCGAAATGACGGAACTTTGCGTGGGACGTTTCCGCTGCGAACGCCGTCTCACTTCCGCCTGTTCCGGCGCGGTCGTGTGCCGCGACTAGGTTAAAGGCCGTACTTTTCTCGCGGCTGCCTGCGAGGTAATCCATGGAGGGCCTTGCGCCTGCAAACCGTAACCTTCGGGCGGGCGCCCTTGACCGAAGGGCGTTCTGATCTTGGCGGACCGGTCAGTTGAGCGGCACGGACAAACCCAGGCTGCGCTCTCGGATCACCACGGACGGCGTCGATCGCGCCCCGCATCGCGTGTTCATGCGCGCCATGGGGCTCGACGACGTGGCCATGGCACGGCCCTTCATCGGGATCGTAAGCACCGCCGGCGAAACCACGCCCTGCACCGGCAATCTCGCAGAGCAGGCGGCGCACGCCCACGCCGGCGTGCGTGCAGCCGGCGGGACGCCGCGGGCGTTTACGACCATCTCGGTCTCCGACGGCATCAGCATGAACCATGCGGGCATGAAATGCTCGCTGGTGTCGCGCGAGGTCATCGCCGACTCCATCGAGCTGGTCGTGCGGGCGCATGCCTATGACGGCCTAATCGGCTTCGGCGGCTGCGACAAAAACCTGCCGGGGATCATGATGGCCATGGTCCGCTGCAACCTGCCGTCGGTCTTCATCTTCGGTGGCGGCGCCCTTACCGGCAGCTGGCGCGGCAAGCCGGTCTCGGTGCTGACCTCCTATGAGGCGGCCGGTGCGGTCATGGCCGGGCAGATGTCGAGGGCCGAGCTCGATGCGCTCGAGCGCGCGTGCATGCCGACCATCGGGGCCTGCCCCGGGCAGTTCACCGCCAACACCATGGGGATGGTGTCCGAGGTTCTCGGTCTCGCGCCGCCGGGCTCGGCCATGCTGCCGGCGGTCCACGCCGCGCGCCCGGCCGTCGCCAGGGAGGCCGGCGCGCTGATCATGGAGATCCTGCGGCGCGGCGGCCCGCTGCCGCGCGACCTGGTGACGCGCGGGAGCCTGGAGAATGCCTGCGCCATTGTCGCGGCCACCGGCGGCTCGACCAACGCCGCGCTGCACATCCCCGCGCTCGCGCACGAAGCCGGCATCCGCTTCACTCTCGACGACGTGGCCACGGTATTCGAGCGCACGCCGCTGATCGGCAACCTGCAGCCGGGCGGCGAATACTACGCGCAGGATGTCGAGGCGGTCGGGGGCGTGCGCACCATCGTGAAGACGCTCATCGCCCATGGCCATCTGCACGGCGACACGCCGACCATTACCGGAGCGACGCTGGCGCAAGCCTGCGCCGGCGCGCCAGACCCGGACGGCAACGTCATCCGCGCAGCCGATCAGGCGATCGCGGCGAGCGGCGGCGTCATCGTGCTCAAGGGCAACCTCGCGCCGGACGGCGCCCTCATCAAGGTTGCAGGCCTCGCGTGCCTCCAGCACGAAGGGCCGGCGCGCGTGTTCGAGAGCGAAGAAGAATGTACCGCGGTGGTCCGCACCCGCGCCTACCGGGAAGGCGAGGTGATAGTGATCCGCAACGAAGGGCCCAAGGGGGGCCCCGGCATGCGCGAGATGCTGGGGCCGACCGCGCTGATCCATGGGCAGGGCATGGGCGAGAAGGTGGCGCTGGTCACCGACGGGCGATTTTCCGGCGCGACTCGCGGTCTCTGCATCGGCTACGTATCGCCCGAGGCCATGGCAGGCGGACCGATTGCGCTAATCCGGAACGGGGACCGGGTGCGCATCGACACGACCGCGCGCCGGATCGACCTTTTGATCGACGCCGCCGAATTCGAGCGCCGGCGCGCCGCATGGAAGCCGCGCCGGCGGCCGACGCCGCTCGCCGGCGTACTGGAGAAATATGCGAGGGAAGTCGGCTCCGCGCATCTCGGCGCGGTCACCCACAGCGGAAATCTGCAGTGGGAGTTCGACGAGACGCAGTAGGATGGGTGAAGCGGGAAGGCCTGCGAGATTGTCGCGTTTCAGAATCCCCCACCCGGCCTCCCCCCGATCAAGTCGGGGGTCGGCCACTCTCCCCTTCGGGGAGGGATTAAGTCCTTTACTCGATCGGGGCCACGATGTTGGGGTGCCTGAGCTCCCTCACATCGAGCTTCTTCGGGATCATTCCAGTGTCGTAATAGACGTCGAGCATCGCCTGGATGCCGGCGAAGTTCGGCGCTGCTCCGGGCTCGCGCGCAAAGTCGTTCGGCTTGAGCAGATAGGTGTCGAGCACCGACACCGGCACCTTGGTGATCTCGGAGACGACGTTCATGGTCTCGGCCCGGTTGGCGAGCGCCAGCTTCAGCCCCCTCGTGATATCGCGCACGTAGACCTTCACCAGCTCGGGGTTTTTGTCGACGAAGTCCTTCCGGCAGGCTTCGACGATATGCACGATGTTCGGCAGCGCTTCGTTGAGGGAAAACAGCTTGCGGATGCCGCCCCTCGCCTCGGCGCGCGCCGCAAACGGCTGGTTCATGTTGGATGAATCCACCCGTCCGGAACGGATCGCGTCCTCGGACAGTGAGAAGCTTACTTCCACCAGCTTGATGTCCTTTTGCGGGTCGAGGCCGTTGCGCTTGAGCATCAGGTCGAACGGCCCCTGGGTGCCGCCGCCGATGATGCTGATACCGACCGTTTTGCCCTTGAGATCGGCCACGGTGCGGATCGGGCTCTCCTCCTTGACCGCCCAGTAGACCGAGAAGCTGCCGGGCTTCTCGCCGACGTGCTCGGCGACGATATAGACCGCAAGCGTGCCGGCGGCGGCGCCCTGCGCGATCGGCAGCACGCCTTGCGTTGCGCAATCGAGCGCGCCGGCGATCAGCGCCTGCGACATCACGGAGGTTCCCTGGAACTGCGACCATTCGATCTTGTAGGCCTTGCCCAGATCGGGAAATTCCTGCGGCCGCCGCATCATCCAGTACTTCCCCTCCTCGGCCGGGATGGTCCAGCCGACTCGGATGGTGGGCACGCCCTGGGCTTCCGCCGACAATGCCGGAACACCGCAGCTCAGGCACAGCGCCACAAGCAACCGCAGCATCGAACCGCGCCGGTGGAACATATCGGAAAGCCTCAAGAAGTTGATTTCAGCAACTATCTGTAAGCGCTCATATCAGTAAGTCTTGGCGCCGGCCTGCGCCATCTGGCCGCGCGCCTCGCGCACCGCCGCCGCCGCCGCATTGGCCATCAGGCGCGCGTCGCTCAGGATGGTGCAGAGGTGATAGCCCTCGCCGAAACGGCGCAGCGCGGTGCGGGCGCCGTCGGTATGCACGCCGGCAATCTTGCCGCGCTTGCGCGTGCCGGCGCAGATAGCCGCAATCGCCGCCAGCACCTCCGCATCCTGCGGATCGAGGGTGGGCGTCTTGCCCATGCTGAGCGAGAGATCCGACGGCCCGACATAGACGCCGTCGAGGCCGTCGACGCCAACGATCTCGTCGAGGTTCTTCACCGCCTGGCGCGTCTCCACCATGGCGAGCACGAGAACCTCGTCGTTGGCGTGCTGCCAGTAATCGGCGCCGCCATAAAGCAGTGCGCGATTGGGACCAAAGCTGCGCGCCCCGCGCGGCGGATAGCGGCAGGCATTAACGAGCGCCTCGGCTTCCGCCTTCGAGTTGATCATGGGGCAGATGATGCCGTAGGCGCCCGCGTCGAGCAGCTTGGCGGTGAGGATCGGCTCGTTCCACGGCACCCGCACCATGGGAACCGCGGGCGTGGTCGAGATGGCGGCGAGCATGCCGACCGCCGCCTGGAAATCGACCGGGCCATGCTGGAGGTCGATGGTGACGGCATCGAAGCCCTGATGCGCCATCAGCTCGGCCGAGAACGGGTTGGCGATCGCAAGCCAGGCATTGAGCACGGTATTGCCGCCGGCGATGATCTTTCTCAGCTCGTTCCTGCGCATGCCTGCTCCTTTCTAATCGAACACTTCCGGATTGACCACGTTTTCCCGGATCGGATTTCCGTCGAGCACGCTGAGCGCGTTCTTTGCCGCCTGCGCCGCCATGCGGTCGATGGATTCGCGGGTGACACCGGCCATATGCGGCGAGAAAATCACGTTTGGCAGCCGCAGCAGCGGATGATCGGGCGCCGGCGGCTCCTGCTCGAGCACGTCGATGCCCGCGCCGGCGATGGTGCGTTCGGTCAGCACCGCATGCAGCGCCGACTCGTCCACAATGCCGCCGCGCGCGGTATTGACGAGATAGGCGGTCTTTTTCATGCGCGGCAGACGCGCGGCGCCGAACATTCCAATTGTCTCGGGGGTCTTCGGGCAGTGGATGGTGACGAAATCGGCACCCGGCAGCGCCGCATCGAGGTCGGAAACCGGCTCGCATCCGGCAGCACGCATGTGCTCGGCCGGCAGGTACGGATCGTAGACCAGCACGTTCATCTCCATCGCCAGACAGCGCCTGGCGACGCGCGCGCCGGTGCGGCCGAAGCCGACGATGAGCACGCTCTTGCCGAGGAGGTCGACGGGCAGCGTTTTCAGCCGCTCGGCCCAGCGGCCGCCGCGCACGAGCGCGTCGAGCTCGGCCGCGCGCCTGGCGAGCGCGAGCATCAGGAACAACGCGTGCTCCGCGACCGAGGAGGAGTTCGCCGTGCCGACCAGCATCAGCGGAATGCGGCGGCGGGTGAGCGCCCCGACGTCGATTGCGTCGTAACCCACGCCAATGCGCGCCACCACCTGCAATCCGCGCGCAAGCGCACATTCGGCCTCGCCGAAGCGCATGACGCCGAGGATCGCGGCGTCGACGTCGCCGGACTTGAGCAGCGCATGGAAATCGCCGCTTGCGATGGTGGCGGGAAAAGGGACGACCTCGATGTCGTCGCGCGCAAGCAGCAGCTTGCGGCCGCCCTCGCCTATGACATTGGGAATGACAACCCGCTTTTTGTTGCTTGCCAAGCGAACCCCCTTTCGCGCAGTCGGAAAACCGAGCCCGCAGGGTCAGATTGCCGATGCTTGAGAAGACACGCAAGCCCACAACCCTGACGCCCTCGGCGGCCGCTATCCTGCGCCGCGACCGCCTCAACGTTCGGGGCCGCCGCCCTATCATCAGGTTCCTCTCGCGCTGCGTGCGAACTTTGCCCGCTTTTTGCGCCGATGCGCGCCACGCGGTCGATGCCTCGGCGCCGGTCCAGTCCGCGCTTGATAGCGGCGGCATTGTGCGTGGACGGACGTTCGTCGGTCAGTGCCAGAAACGGATCCCCATGCGCAGCGGCTCCAAGCGCAACATCAGCCGCGCCGCGCCGCCTTGATCGCGGCAACGTCGATCTTCTTCATCCCCATCATCGCATCAAATGCGCGCTTTGCTTCATTGCCGCCGGCGGCTAGCGCCTCAATCAGCACGCGCGGCGTGATTTGCCAGGAAACGCCCCACTTGTCCTTGCACCAGCCGCACGCGCTTTCCTGACCGCCGTTGCCGACAATGGCGTTCCAGTAGCGGTCGGTCTCGTCCTGATCCTCGGTAGCGATCTGGAACGAGAAGGCTTCGTTATGTTTGAATGCTGGACCGCCGTTGAGGCCGATACAGGGGACGCCGGCAACCGTGAATTCGACCGTCAGCACATCACCCGCCTTGCCGGATGGGTAGTCACTGGGTGCGCGATGGACGGCGCCTACCACGCTGTCGGGAAAGATCTCGACGTAAAACCGGGCAGCAGCCTCGGCGTCCTTATCGTACCAGAGGCAAATCGTGTTCTTCGCCATTGCGAGTCCTTTCAGTGTTAAGCCAAATCACGCCTCGTTTCCCCTCCGCTCCCTATTGAGGTAGGAAGCCCTGTCGATGTGCTCCAGCCTAGACGCTCCTTTTGCCTAGCCGTCGCCACGGCCAGCCAACTTAGAGCAGCATCGCCGTCCGGTTCGGGTCCAAAACCGGCGATCCCCTTCATTGACGCAAGGCCGGACTTTGCTTCCGGCTGGTTGTATGACTAGCTTGGGAGGAACGGAGGCAACCCGCGATGAAGGTCTGGCCGGTCCAGCATGCCAAGGCGCGCTTTTCCGAATTGCTGGACACCTGTCTGAAGGAGGGTCCACAGCTTGTAACGCGACGGGGACAACAGGCTGCCGTTCTCGTTCCCGTGCGACAATGGCGGCGCCTCGCTCAAGCCGCCAAGCCAACGCTCCAGGATCTTCTGCTCAGCGACGTCGATCGGTCCAAGCTGCAAATCCCATCACGCGTAAAGCGGCGCTCCCGCGCGGCCCGCCTCATCGCGTGACCGGGCCCATTAGCTTAGCCTGCGTTATGGCGCCTTTATCTTCAAACTCCCACCCGCTGCCCCTGCGAACAAAGGAGGCGGGAGCTGAGGCCGCACCGGTCCCGACCCGCCCGGTGCGCCTCGGCCCGCGCGATGTTGACATCGAGCGGCGGCCGGACAGCACCATCCATCTGAGGTCGCCGCATGCGCTGGCGCCCTATCCGGCGAAGATGACCGAGCGGCTCGAATTCTGGGCGGCGCGCGCGCCGGAGCGTACGTTTCTGGCGCAACGCGGCGAGAACGGCGATTGGCGGCGTCTGAGCTACGGCGAGACGCTCGCGCATGTGCGCCGCATCGGGGAAGCGCTGCTCGCGCGCGAGCTTTCCGCCAAACGGCCGGTGGTGATCCTCTCCGGCAACGACATCGAGCATGCGCTGCTCGGCCTTGCGGCGAGCTATGTCGGCATTCCCCATGCGCCGGTCTCGCCGGCCTATTCGCTGCTGTCGAGCGACTTCAACAAGCTGCGTTACATCATCGACCTGCTCACGCCCGGCCTGGTATTTGCCGCCGACGGCAATCCGTTTCGCCGCGCCATCGAAACGGCGCTGCCGCCCGAGACGGAGATCGCGGTCGTGCGCAATCCGATCCCGGGCCGCCCAGCGACCCTGTTCGAGAGCCTGCTCGCGGCGAGCCCCACGCCGGCGGGCGCGGCCGCGCATGCCGGGGTCAATCCTGACACGATCGTCAAATTCCTGTTCACCTCGGGCTCGACCGGGACCCCGAAGGCCGTGATCAACACGCAGCGCATGTGGTGCTCGAACCAGGCGATGATCCTTTCCCAGCTTGCCTTCTTCGCCGACGAGCCGCCAGTGATTATGGACTGGGCGCCCTGGCACCACACCGCCGGCGGCAACCACAATTTCGGCTTCGTGCTCTACAATGGCGGCACGCTCTACATCGATGAGGGGCGGCCGGTATCCGGCCATATCGAAACCACGGTCAGAAACCTGCGCGAAGTCGCAACCAACTGGTACTTCACGGTGCCGAAGGGCTACGAGGCGCTGCTTCCCTATTTTCGTGATGACGCGCAGCTGCGAACCACCTTCTTCCGCGATCTCAAGGTGCTCTGGTTCGCGGGCGCGGCACTCTCGCAATCGGTGTTCGACGAGATGCAGGCGCTTGCGCACGCAGCCTGCGGTGAGCGCATCATGTTTCTGACCGGGCTGGGCGCGACCGAGACCGCGCCCATGGCCATTGCACGCACCTGGCAGAGCACTGATTCAACCAACATGGGCGTGCCGGTGCCCGGCGTCGAGCTCAAGCTCGCGCGTTGCGACGGCAAGCTGGAGGCGCGGCTGCGCGGGCCGAACATCACGCCTGGTTACTGGCGCCAGCCCGCGCTCACCGCCGCGGCTTTCGATGCGGAAGGCTTCTACCGGCTCGGCGATGCGCTCAGATTCGAGGATGCCGCCGATCCCGCCCGCGGCCTTCTGTTCGACGGCCGGGTGACGGAGGACTTCAAGCTCGCGACCGGGACCTGGGTGAATGTCGGAGTTTTGCGCGCCCGCCTACTGGCGCAGCTCGAGCCCTACGCCCGCGACGTGGTGATTGCCGGCGCCGATCGCAGCGAGATCGGAGCGCTGATCTTTCCGAGCAGCGATGCCTGCCGCGCGCTTGCCGGAGAATGCGCGACGGACGTCACGCGCGACCCGCGCGTGCTTGCCGAGCTGCGCGCGCGGCTCACGGCGCTCGCAAGTACCAGCACCGGCAGCTCGAACCGCATCACGCGGGCCATTCTGCTGGCGGAGCCTCCCTCCATGGATGCCGGCGAGATGACCGACAAGGGGTCCATCAACCAGCGCGCGGTGCTCGCGCGGCGCGCCGACGCGGTTGCCGAGCTCTATGCGCGCGCGCCATCCTCGCGCGTGCTCGTGATAGAGTTTTTGGTTTGAGCATGTCCTTTTCGCAGAGGAGCGCTGAACATGGAGCGAAAGAGCCTCGGCCTCACCGCAAGCTGGAGCGATGTGTGGCTGCTGGCGGGGGTGCGAACGCCATTCGCCGACTATAACGGCGTGCTCGGCGCTGTGTCCCCCACCGATCTCGGTATCGCCGCCGCGCGCGAAGTGTTTGCGCGTTCGGGCGTGCCGCCGCAGGATGTGGGCGCAGTGATCACCGGCTCCATGGCGCAGGCGAGCTTCGACACCTACTGCCTGCCGCGCCATATCGGGCTTTACTCCAACGTGCCGATCGAGGTGCCGGCACACATGGTGCAGCGGGTGTGCGGCACCGGCATCGAGGTGCTGATGCAGGCGGCCGACTTCATCGCGCACCGGCAGATCAACCTCACGCTCTGCGTCGGTACCGAATCCATGAGCCGCAATCCGGTCGCCTCCTACGGCATGCGCGGCTTTCGCATGGGCGGCGTGGAATTCAAGGATTTTCTGCTGGAGGCTCTGTACGACCCTGCCGGCAAGGTGAGCATGGGGGACACGGCGGAGAACCTGGCGCGCACGTATCAGATCACGCGCCCGCAGGTCGATGCGTTTGCCGCACGCAGCTTCGAGCGCGCGATCGCGGCGCAAAAATCCGGGTTCCTGTCCGGCGAGATCGCGCCGCTCAAAAGCGAGCCGCTCGAACGTGCAGGTCTCGCCGCGCGCGAGATCAGGCTCAAGGGCGCCAAGGAGCTTTCTGTCGATACCCATGTGCGCCCCTCCCCGATCGAGGCGCTCGCCGCCATCCGGCCCGCATTCGGAGGCGTGCAGACCGGCGGCAATTCCTCGGCCATCGTCGACGGTGCGGCCGCCGTGCTGGCCGCCTCTTCCGGCTATGTGAAGAAGTCCGGCAAATCGCCGCTGGCGCGCATTCTCGCCGGCGCAACGGTCGGGGTCGAGCCGCAGATCATGGGAATCGGCCCGGTGCCGGCAATCCGGGCCGTGCTCGAACGCGCGGAGCTTGAGCTTTCGGATATCGATCGCTTCGAGATCAACGAGGCGTTCGGGGCGCAGGTCATGGCCTGCGCGCGCGAGCTCGGGCTCGACGAAGCAAGGCTCAACGTCAATGGCGGAGCGATCGCCATCGGGCATCCGCTCGGTGCAACCGGCGTGCGGCTTGCGCTCACGCTCGCGCGCGAGCTCGACCGCGCGCAGGCGCGCTACGGCATTGCCTCGGCCTGCATCGGCGGCGGCCAGGGCATAGCCCTGCTGATCGAAAACCCGAAAGCCGAGAGCGTAAGCTCCATTCGAAAGAGCTGATCATGGAAATCAATGGACATGCCGCCGTCGTGACCGGCGGCGGCTCCGGCCTTGGCGCCGCAACCGCGTTCGCGCTTGCCCGCGCCGGGGCCAAGGTCGCCTGCCTGGATGTCGATCTCGACCGCGCGCGCGCGGTGGCGCACAAGATCGGGGGGCACGCGGCGGCATGCGACGTCACCGAGGCCGGGCAGGCCACGGCCGCGCTTGCGGAAGCGCGCGGTAAGCACGGCGCTTGCCGCATCCTCATCAACTGCGCCGGCGTGGGCCCGGCGAAGCGTATTGTCGGTCGCGACGGTCCGATGCCGCTTGCCGACTTCGAGCGCGTGATCAGGATCAATCTGATCGGCACCTTCAACATGATGCGGCTCGCCGCGGCCGAGATGCAGGGGCTTGCCCCGCTTGCCGACGGCGAACGCGGCGTCATCATCACGACGGCCTCGGTCGCCGCCTTCGAGGGGCAGATCGGCCAAGCCGCCTATTCCGCGTCCAAAGGCGGCGTTGCCGCATTGACCATGCCGGCCGCGCGCGAATTTGCGCAGTTCGGAATCCGCGTCATGTGCATCGCCCCGGGTATTTTTGAAACCCCCATGCTGATGGCGATCCCCGAGGAGGCGCGGCAAAGCCTCGCCGCAGCGGTTCCCTTTCCGAAAGCGCTCGGCCGCCCCGATCAATTCGCTTTCCTTGCGCGCCACATCATCGAGAACAGCTACCTCAACGGGGAGGTGATCCGGCTCGACGGTGCGCTGCGCATGGCGCCGCGCTGATCATTTCCGAAAAAAAACGGTATCCACCTCTCTGGCAGCCGCTGCAACCGCGAGAACCGGCGCATGCTCGTCAACACGCGCTCCGTGCGCATCGAATGGGGAGATTGCGATCCCGCCAGCATCATCTACTATCCGCGCTATCTGGCGTTCTTCGACGCCAGCACTTCGGCCCTCATCGAGCGCGCGCTCGGCATGAAGAAGCGCGATTATCTAAAGGCCTACGACTTTACTGGGCATCCCCTCGTCAGGACGCATTGCCGGTTCCTCGCTCCCACCCGCTTCGGCGACGACGTCAAGATCGAGACGACGGTGACCGACATCCGCCGCTCGACCTTCGATGTGCGCCATCTCCTGACCAGGGATGAAACGCTTGCGGTGGAGGGTTTCGAGACGCGGGCGTGGGTAGCGGGCGATCCGGCGCGCGGAGACATGAGGGCGGTGCCGCTGCCGCGGCACCTGGTCGAGCGGCTCTCGCGCGGGTGATCGATAGCGGTTAGGGTTGCGTCAAGCGGTACCCAACGGGAGGAAAAGATCATGGCGTGGTTTGCGGCCAAGCGTCCGTTTGCGATCCTCATTGCGGCTGCGGCGGCGCTGCCGGCGGCGACGTCCGCCGCCGCCCAGGACAAGACCTTCGACCTCAGGTTCTCGCACTGGGTGCCGCCGACCCATCCGCTACAGAAGGCGATGGAGGAATGGGGCGCATCCATCGAGAAGGCCTCCAACGGCACCCTCAAGTTCAAGGTCTATCCGTCCCAGCAGCTCGGCAAGGCCTTCGATCACTACGACATGGCGCGCGACGGCATCGCCGACTTCACCTACGTCAATCCCGGCTACCAGCCCGGCCGCTTCCCGATCATCGCCGCCGGCGAATTGCCGTTCCTCGTCGGCGATGCCAAGGGCGGCAATCGCGCGGTCGACGCCTGGTACCGCAAATATGCGCCAACCGAGATGAAGGACGTGAAGTACTGCTTCTCCTTCATTCTCGATCCTTTGACGTGGCATTCAAGCAAGAAGAAGATAGTGGTCCCCGGCGACATCAAGGGAATGAAGGTGCGCCCCTCGCAGGCCACCGTCGCCGCGTGGGTGACGCTGCTCGGCGGCACCAACGTGCAGGCGAGCGCCACCGAGGTGCGTGACGTGATGGAGAAGGGAGTGGCCGAAGCCGTTACGTTCCCGTGGGGCTCGGTACCGCTGCTCGGCGTCGACAAGGTGACGAAGTACCACATGGATGCACCCATCCACACCGTCACCTTCCAGTGGCTGATGAACCCGAAGACCTATGCAGCCATGTCGCCGGCACAGAAAAAAGTGATCGACGACCACTGCACCACCGAATGGGCGGGGAAATTCGCCGATCCCTGGGCGGATTTCGAGCATGCCGGCCTCGCCAAGGTGAAGGCCGAGCCCGGACACGAGGTCTATCCCATCACCGATGCGCAGCTCAATGAATGGAAAAAATCAGCCGAGCCGCTGGAAAAGCAATGGAGCGACAACGTGCGCAAGGCCGGCGGCGATCCCGATACGATCATGAAGGAGCTCAAGGCATCGCTCGCCCAATATCACGCGGGATATTGAAGGCGGGCGAGCGAATTTGACCGTAGGTTGGGTCGAGTTCCTCACGAGACCCAACAACCGAAGGCGCCCCAGTATTCTGTTGGGTCTCGCAAGAGCTCGACCCAACCTACGCAGGCGCTAACCCGACCTACGCACTGATCGATCATGTCTGAAACCGAAAGCAAACCGCTCGACGTCGCGCTCGGCATCGAAAGCCTGCGGCGCAGCCGCATGGATCGCTTCATCGACGGCATCGAGCTGATCGCCGCATTCTTCGTCGGAATCGTCGCCGCCGACATCTTCATCTCGGTGCTGTTGCGGGATCTGTTCAGCGTGCAAATTCCCGACAGCTACGCCTTCGGCCAGCAACTGCTCGGCATCCTGATCTTCTGGGGCATTGCCGCCACCTCGTATCGCGGCACGCATATCACCGTCGATCTGGTCTACGCCAATGTCGGGCCGAAATTCCGTCGTTTCATCGACGTCTTCGCAACGCTCGTTCTTCTCTTCGTCGTCACGGTCCAGACCTGGACGCTGGTCGACAAGGTCATAAGCATTCGCGCCGACAACGTGCTGACCCCCGACCTGCGGCTTCCGACCTGGCCGTTCGCCTTGCTGGCCTGGCTGGGTGATGTGTCGGCGGTGTTCCTGATTGCGGTGCGCACGTATCGGCTGATCTTCCACCCGGAGCTCGTGGGCGGCCAGTACCAGATCAAGCCGGTCGAGTGAGGATGCCGCGATGAGCACGGACGCGGTCGCCATCATCGGTTTCCTCGTTCTGTTCGCGCTCATGCTCCTGCGCGTGCCGGTGGGGATGGCGCTCGGATTGGTCGGGGTGAGCGGCTTTGCCTATCTGGTCAACGGCGATGCGGCCTTGAAGATCGTCGGTCACACCTCCATGCGCACGGTGACCGATTACAACTTCGGCGTCATTCCGATGTTCATCCTCATGGGCGCCTTCGTCACCAATTCCGGCATGAGCCGCGAGCTCTTCCGGGCGGCGAACGGCTTTCTCGGGCATCGCCGGGGCGGGCTCGGCGTCGCCACCATCGCCTCGTGCGCCGGGTTTGCGGCGATCTCCGGCTCCTCGGTCGCGACCGCGGCCACGTTCTCGACCGTCGCCTATCCCGAGATGCGGTACTACGGCTATCCGCAGTCGTTCGCGGCCGGCGTCATCGCGGCCGGTGGCACGCTCGGCGCCATGCTGCCGCCTTCGACCGTGCTCGCGGTCTACGGCATCATTACCGAGCAGGACATCGGCAAGCTGTTCATCGCCGGCATCCTCCCCGGTCTGCTTGCTGCGTCCATGTACATGATGACGGTCGCCGTCATCGTGTGGGCACGACCCAAGTACTTGCCGGCGGGTCCGCGCGTCGACTGGCGGGAGCGGATCAAAGGGCTGCGCGATATCTGGGCGATGATGCTGTTGTTCTGCTGCGTGATCGGCGGCCTCTATGGCGGCCTGTTTACTCCTACCGAAGCAGGCGGGATGGGAGCCGCCGGCGCCTTTCTGATCGGCGTCGTGCGCGGCCGGCTGGCGCGTGCCGACCTGCGCCGTTCGTTGCTGCAGGCGACGCGCACGGCCGCCGCGGTGTTCACCGTGCTGATCGGCGCGCTGCTGTTCGGCTATTTCCTCGCCATCACCCAGACGCCGCAGAAGGTGACCGCCTTCCTCACCGCTCTTGGCCTGGGGCGCTATGGGGTGCTGGCGCTGATCATGCTGATGTATCTCGTGCTGGGCTGCCTGATGGACGCGCTCGCCATGGTCATCCTCACGGTGCCGATCATCTTTCCCGTCATCAAGGAGCTCGGGTTCGATCCGATCTGGTTCGGCGTCGTCATCGTCATGACGGTCGAGCTCGGGCTGATTCATCCGCCGGTTGGCATGATCGTGTTCGTGATCAAGAGCGTGATCCAGGAGCTCAATTTCTCCACCATCTTCGCGGGCGTGCTGCCCTTCATCGTCACCGACCTCATTCGGCTGGTGATCCTGATCGCTTTTCCGATCATCGCGCTGTGGCTGCCCTCGCGGATGTAAAGATGCCTGGGTCAAGGAAAATGGAGGTCGCCATGCTTCGCCTGCTGCTCGCCGCAACCATGTTTACGCTTCCGGCCGCATTGCCACACGCCCGCGCTGCCGGCGTCGAGCAGCTGGAGGCGAACAAAAAGACGGTGACCGCCTTCGAGGACGCTGCGCTCAATCGGAAGGATTTCGAGGCCGCCGCGAAATACCTCGGACCGCGCTACACGCAGCACAACCCGAACGCCGGCGACGGGCCGGACGGCCTCAAGGCCTACCTTGCGTTCCTGAAGGAGAAGTTCCCGGCCAGCCACAGCGAGATCAAGCACATCTTCGCCGACGGCGATTATGTGATCGTCCACGATCATGCCGTACGCGAGCCGGGTACGCGCGGCCTCGCCATCGTGAATATCTACAAGCTCGAGGACGGCAAGGTGGTCGAGCACTGGGACGTCATTCAGCCGGTCCCGGAGAAGGCCGCAAACGACAACGGAATGTTCTAGGGCCCGTCGCTCGTTGCGGGCGCCGGCGCCATGGACACCGGCCAGCCCAGCGGTTAACAACGCAACATCACTGCTCGCCGGCCGGCCTCCCGCGCACCCGCCGCGCTCGGAAAGCCACGAACAAGCAAGGCAATGTCTGGAGGACCCGCAGATGCGGATCGACGCCTATACCCACTTTTTTCCCAAGCGGTTCTTCGACAAGCTTGTGGAAGTCGCCGGCAACTACAAGGACATGGGCAAGCGGGTTCGCGCGCTCCCGGCGCTGTTCGATCTCGATCACCGCAAGAAGATCGTCGACCGGCACAAGGACTACGCGCAGATCCTGTCCTATCCGCAGCCGCCGATCGAGACGTTCGCCAAGACGCCGGCAGAGATCGACGAGTTCGCGCGCATGATCAATGACGGATTCGCCGAGCTGTGCGCCAAGGAGCGGGATCATTTTCCGGGCTGGGTGGCGCAGATTGCGCTCGGAGCCCCCGATGCCGGCGTGCGTGAGGCGGAACGCGCGATCAAGGAGCTCGGCGCGCTCGGCGTGCAGATCTACACCAATGTCGGAGGCAAGCCGCTCGACCGTCCGGAATACGAGCCGTTCTGGAAGAAGATGAACGAGCTCGGCAAGCCGGTCTGGTTGCATCCGGCGCGCGGCGCCGAGATGCCGGATTACCGCGACGAGAAGAAATCGCTTTACGAGATCTGGTGGACGTTCGGCTGGTCCTATGAAACCGCGGCAGCCATGGGGCGCCTGGTGTTCTCCAAGACGCTCGACAACAATCCGAACCTGAAAATCATCGTGCATCATTTCGGCGGCATCGTGCCGATGCTGGAAGGGCGGATCGGCCCGGGCTGGGACGTGATCGGCTCGCGCACCAGCGACGAGGACTATGTCTCGCTGCGCAAGAGCCTCAAGAAGCGGCCGCTCGACTATTTCAAGCAGGATTTCTACGCCGATACGGCGGCTTTCGGCGGCGTGCCGGCGACCAAGTGCGGCATGGAGTTCTATCCGATCGACAAGATCATCTTCGCCTCGGACTGCCCGTTCGATCCCGAAGGCGGCACGATGTTTCCGCGGGTGACGCTCGAGATCATGGAGTCGCTCAACCTGCCGAAGGCGGACCACGACAAGGTCTTCTTCCAGAACCTGGAACGCATCACCGGCAAGAAGCTGGTGAATTGACCCGGTCAGCCGGACGAAGCCGTCAGCCCATTCACTCTGCTGCTTCCCGCAGATCGCTGATCGAGGGACAGGAACAGAGAAGGTTGCGATCGCCGTAGACGTTGTCGACCCTGTTGACCGGGCACCAGTATTTGTCGGTTTGCAGGGTTTTGAGGGGAAAGCAGGCTTGCGCCCGCGTATACGGACGTTCCCATTTCTCGTCGATGAGGTCGGATGCCGTATGCGGCGCATTCTTGAGCGGATTGCTGTCGCGCGGCATGCGCCCATCCTCGACAGCCTCGATTTCGCCGCGTATGGAAATCATGGCATCGCAGAAGCGATCGAGCTCGGTTTTCGATTCCGATTCCGTGGGCTCGACCATCAAGGTGCCGGGCACCGGAAAGCTGATGGTCGGAGCGTGGAAGCCATAATCGATGAGCCGCTTGGCGAGGTCATCGACGGTAACGCCCGCAGCCTCCCTGAACGGGCGGGTGTCGAGGATGCACTCGTGTGCGATGCGGCCGCCGCGCCCTTTGAAGAGGAGCGGATAGTGCTCCTTGAGCCGCGCGGCGATGTAGTTGGCGTTGAGGATGGCCGCCTCGGTCGCGGCGGTAAGGCCCTCCCCTGCCATTAGCATGATGTAGATCCAGGAGATCGTAAGGATTGACGCCGACCCGTAGGGTGCCGCTGCGACCGGGCCCTGCTCGCGCCTAGGCAGGAACGGCGCGAGATGCGCCTTCACGCAGATCGGCCCCACTCCCGGCCCACCCCCGCCGTGCGGAATGCAGAATGTCTTGTGCAGATTGAGATGGCTGACATCGGCGCCATAGTCTGCTGGCCGCGCTAGGCTGACCTGCGCGTTGAGATTGGCGCCGTCGAGATAGACCTGCCCGCCGCAGCCGTGCACGATGTCGCAGATCGAGCGGATCAGCGGCTCGAAGACCCCATGGGTTGAAGGATAGGTGATCATGAGCGCCGCGAGGCGGTCGGCATGCTCTTGCGCCTTGGCCGTGAGATCGGCGAGATCGACGTTGCCCTCCGCGTCGCACTCGACCACCACTACCGTCATCGCGGCCATGTGGGCGGAGGCCGGATTGGTGCCGTGGGCGGAGGAAGGGATGAGACAGACATTGCGATGCGCCTCTCCGCGGCTGCGGTGCCAGGCGCGAATGGCGAGCAGCCCCGCGTATTCGCCCTGCGCTCCGGAATTGGGCTGCAGCGACACCGCGTCGAACCCCGTGATTGCGCAAAGCCTGGCCGAGAGATCGGCGATCATCTGCGCATAACCTTCGGCCTGATCTGCCGGCGCGAACGGGTGGACTTCAGAGAATTCCGGCCAGCTCAGAGGAAGCATCTCGGTCGTGGCATTGAGCTTCATGGTGCACGAGCCGAGCGGGATCATGCTGCGGTCGAGCGCGAGATCACGGTCCGCCAGGCGCCGCATATAGCGCAGCATCTCGGTTTCGCAGCGATGGCGATGAAATACGGGGTGCGTGAGGAAGCTGCCCGTCCGCGCAAGCGAGGCGGGCAGTGCATCGCCCGCTCGCTTCGAGACTGCAGCAAATGAAATCTCGCGCGCCGCGGAGTCTTCCGCACGGGCTCCAAATGACCGCCACACTGTTTCTATGATCGCCGGCGTCGTTGTCTCGTCGCAGCTCACTCCGATCCGGTGCGTCCCGTCCGCTCCCGCGACCAGACGCAGGTTGATCCCGTTTTCAACCGCCCGGCGCTGGATTTCCCGTGCCCGGTCGCCGACATCGACGGTGATGGTGTCGAAGAAATGCTTGGAGGCGATGCTCCACCCCAGCGCCTCGAGCCCTTTCGCAAGCGCCGTGGCACTGCGATGGACGTTGCGCGCAATCCGTGTGAGACCCTCCGGGCCGTGATATACCGCATACATGGAGGCGATCACCGCCAGCAGCACCTGCGCGGTGCAGATGTTGGATGTCGCCTTCTCGCGCCGGATGTGCTGCTCGCGGGTCTGCAGCGCCAGGCGATAGGCAATGCGCCCGCGGGCATCGATCGATACCCCGACGATGCGCCCCGGCAGCGCGCGCTGGTGCGCCGCCTTGGCCGCGATATAGGCGGCGTGCGGCCCGCCGTAGCCCATCGGCACCCCGAAGCGCTGGGTCGAGCCGACGGCGATGTCGGCCCCGAGCTCGCCCGGCGGAACAAGAAGCGTGAGCGCCAGCGGATCGGCCGCCATGACCGCGAGCGCTCCGGCTGCGTGCAGGCCGGCAACGGGCGCCCGAAAATCCCGGATTTCGCCGCAGCTGCCGGGGTACTGAAAGAGCGCGCCGAACACCGCGCCCGGAGCAAGATCGGCCAGCGGATCGCCGACAACGATCTCCCAGCCGAGTGGCTCCGCCCGCGTGCGCAGCACGGCAATGGTCTGCGGGTGACAGTCGCGGTCGACGAAGAAAGCAGAGGCGGCGACACGAGAGACCCGGCGCGCCATCGCCATGGCTTCGGCGGCGGCGGTCGCCTCGTCGAGGAGCGATGCGTTGGCGATCTCGAGGCCTGTGAGATCGACGATCATGGTCTGGAAATTCAGCAGGGCTTCGAGCCGGCCCTGGCTGATCTCCGACTGGTACGGCGTATAGGCGGTGTACCAGGCAGGATTCTCGAAGACGTTGCGTCTGATCACCGCAGGCAGGAGGGTGCCGTAATAGCCCTGGCCGATGAGCGAGGTCATGACCTTGTTTCTGGATGCAACCGAGCGAACCTTCGCCAGCGCCTGCGCCTCGGACAGCGCCGGACCGAGATCGAGCGGGACGCGCCGCCGGATTGCGCCCGGCACCGTTTGCTCGATCAGCTCGTCGATGCTGGCAGCGCCGATGACAGCGAGCATCTCCGTCACGTCGGCCGCCGAGGGACCGATGTGGCGGCCGGCAAACTCGTTGTGAGCGAGCGCATCCAGAAGCGTGGAACCTGGCGTCATCGCATGAACCTTTTTCACGTCGCGAGGTGATGTGCTGCGGGTGGTCATGAACCGATCAAAGATCGATAAGCGGCCTCATCCATGAGCGTCTCGATCTCGGAAACATCGGCGATCCTGAGCTTGAACAGCCATCCTTTCCCCATGGGATCGGAGTTCACCAGGCCGGGTTCGGTGACGACTCCGCCATTCACCTCGGTCACCACACCGCCGATCGGGGAATAGACGTCGGAGGCAGCCTTGACCGATTCGACAATGGCAGCCTCCGTGCCTCTTTCGAGCTTGCTGCCTGATTGCGGCAGCTCGACGAAAACGAGATCGCCGAGCTGCTCCTGCGCGTAAGGGGTTATGCCCACGGTGGCGATGTCGCCCTCGATGCGCAGCCACTCGTGATCCCTGGTATATTTCAGCATGGTATGGGCTCCGCCATCCGGGGTTCATTGCTCGGGCCGATAATTCAACTTGACGAAGGGCAGCGCGGTGACCTCGACCGGCACGCGCCTGCCGCGAACCTCCGCGAACAGGAGCGTGCCGGGCCTCGACGCGGCCTGCGCGACGTAACCCATAGCGACCGGCGCATTCACGGTCGGGCCGAAGCCGCCCGAGGTCACCCGTCCGACCGCCGTCTGCCCGCTCGCCTCGGCATGGAGAATGCTTCCGCCGCGCACCGGCGTTCGTTCCTTCGAACGCAGGCCGACGCGCCGGCGTGAGCTGCCTTCGGCAAGCTGCGACAGAATCAAATCGGCGCCCGGGAAGCCGCCCTCGCGCACTCCGCCCCGGCGGCGCGGCTTCGCGATCACCCAGTCGAGGCCCGCTTCGACCGGGGTCGTATCCTCATCGAGATCGCAACCGTAGAGGCACAGCCCCGCTTCCAGACGCAGCGTGTCACGCGCTCCAAGCCCGATCGGCGCGACGTTGCGATCTTCAAGCAGCGCGCGCGCAAGGGATTGCGCATGCGTTATCGGAACGCTGATCTCGTAGCCGTCCTCTCCCGTGTAGCCCGACCGCGAGACCAGGCAGTCAGCGCCCAGGATGGAGAGCCTGCCCACGTCCATGAAGCGCAGCGATGCGATATCCGGCACCAGCCGCGCAAGCACCGGCTGCGCGAGCGGCCCCTGCAGCGCAAGCAGCGCCCGATCATCCAGACGTTCAACGATGCAGCGATCCGAAACCGACGCGCGCAGGTGTGCTTCGTCGAGCTCCTTGCGGCTGGCATTGACCACAAGCACGAAGCGATCGGCGTATTTTGCGATCATCAGATCGTCCAGGATTCCGCCTGCCGGGCTGGTGAACAGCGCATATCGCTGTCGCCCCTGGCGCAGACCAAGCACGTCGACGGGGAGCAGGCCTTCGAGCGCGCGCGCCGCCTCCGCCATGTCGGGCGCGCGGGGATAAACCGCGAGCTGGCCCATATGCGATACATCGAACAGGCCTGCCGCAGCGCGGGTGTGAAGGTGCTCCTTGAGGATGCCGCTCGGAAAATTGACCGGCATCTCGTAGCCCGCGAACGGGACGAAGCGGGCGCCGAGCTCGGCATGCAAATCGTGAAGCGGCGTGCGCTTGAGTTGCGGGCTCGCGGCAGGCTGGAGGGGCGAGGACATCGGAGCACCTTGCGATACGGCCGCTCGGCCGATCTTCGTGAGGTGCCCCCTCTGTCTGTTTGCCTGAGAACGTTATCCCGTCGGCGGGCGCAGCAAGCGCCACTTTCCAGAGTCTCCTGGTCTATCGCCTGGTTCGTGTGCCTGAGAGTTTCCGGGGCGGTTGCTCCTTCGGCGCCGGCTACAGCCGATCTCTCCCGCAGCGATAGTGGCAGTATTCTACGCGGGTTCCTCCCAAACGCAATGTCTGCCGGACCTTGCCCCCTGGCGTAGTCGCAGAACCTCGATTTGCTAGATTCCTCTGAACGGGCCGACGACGTGCTTCGCCAGAACAGGCATTTGCCTTCTTGCTCGGCTCATCTCTTGAGTTGCCTTCGCCCTGAGTTCCGCCAAACGAGCAAACATCTGCCTGAGTGCCTCACGCGTAGTTGCAAGATCCAGCGCTGACAGGCCAACGGTCATTTCACGCTCATACGCGGCCGCAATTGGCGTAAGGATTCTTAAAAGCTCCTGGCCCTTCGGTGTCGTCGAGATGACAATTTCCCGTTTGTTCTGCGGGGACCTGCTGCGCCCGAGAAGCTTTCGACGTTGCATTGTTTCAGTCAAGCGCGACAGGGTCGAAGCATCGATCGACGTCATGCTTGACAGATCGACCAAGCGCAGGTCGCCCCTCTCGCCCAATACTGCAATAACCCGCCACATGGGCACGCTGATGTCGAACTGCGCCAAGTCCCTGGAAAAGAGCTGAACGAGCGTATTTCCCACCCGGTTGATCAGATACGGGAGGTACTGGTCGAGATCGATCAAAATTGCATTGCGGGAGCGCCCTGCCTTGCGGGTAGCAGAATCTTTTCTCGGATGAGCCATCGAGCCCCTCTTCGAGGTGTAGGTCATTTCAAGTGAGTGGCAGCGCTCAGAAAAGTCAACATGTATCGATGCTTTGACGAAAAAGAACCCTGCAACTGCAATTGCAATTATTGCTAATGCATGTATAGTGTGCGCCTTTGCCATGCCGCAACATGCGGATGCGCCTGAAGCAAGAGGAGCAGGACATGGAATTCGGCTATTTCACGCTGAGCGACAATCACTACGAGAACAATGCGCGCTCGTCGAACCAGTTCGTCGCCGAGATCACCGCCGAAGCGCTTTATGCCGACAAGCTCGGCATGAGCTCGGCGTGGATCGGCGAGCATCATTTCAACTCGCTCGGTGTGCTGTCCTGCCCGGATATCGTGCTCGCCTATGTCGCCGCCAATACCACACGCATCCGTCTGGCGCCGGCAGTCACCGTGCTGCCGCTGCACAATCCGATCCGGGTCGCCGAGCAATGGGCGACGCTTGATCTTCTGTCCGGCGGCCGCGTCGTGTTCGCCGCCGGGCGCGGCTACGACCGCCGCGAATATCAGCCGTTCCACGCGTCGTTTGAGGACAACCAGGGCATTTTCGAAGAGGGCCTCGAACTGGTGCGCCGGCTGTGGGCGGCGGATGGCCGCATCTCGCACCACGGCAAGCACTATCAGTTCGACGACGTGCGCATCACGCCCAAGCCGGTACAGCGCCCGATCCCGACCTATGTCGGGTCATTCTCGAAACCCTCGATCGAGCTTGCCGCGCGGCTCGGCTGCGGGCTCCTGGTGGCGCCGTTTGCCGCCGCGATGAGCTATGGCGGGCTGCAGCAAGTCGCCGACCTTTATCACGAGACCTGCGCCAGGCACGGCAAGAAGCCTGGCCGGCTGATGTGCAGCTACTTCACGCATTTTGCCGACACCAAGCCCCAGGAAGACGCACAACGCGCCCGGCAAGTCCGCTATTACAAGGAATGCGTGATCCCGGCGCTGCCGGGCGATCCGAAGACGGCGCCCCCGAGCTACCGCTATTTCGTCGACATGGTCGAGCGGCTGCACAAGGTGAAGCCGGAGGATCTCACGGAAAATTCGGTATTGCTCGGCTCATCCGCACGCATCATCGACATCCTGAAAAAGGTCGAGGCGGCCGGCTTCGAAGAGGTGATCCTCTATTTCAATGTCGGCCTGAAGCCGCACGCTCAGGTGAAGGATGAGATGGCGCGCTTCATGGCCGAGGTCGCGCCGGCGTGTGTCGCCAGCCGGGGGCAAGATGCGGCATAGTGGCGATCACTGCAGTCGCGATCCTTCGCGGATCGTCTATTTTTGCCGGATCGAACCATTGATCGAGAGCAAAATACGCGACTCAAGGAGCAGGCCATGACATTACAGCAGAATACTGATCGCATCCTAACCACGCATATCGGCAGCCTGCCACGGCCGCATCGGTTGCTCGACGCGATGAAGGCGAAATATTCCGGGCAGGCGTACGATGCAGGCGCGTTCCAGCAGGCGTTGCGCAGCGCGGTGGCCGACGTGGTCCGTAAGCAGGTCGACTGCGGCATCGATATCGTCACCGACGGCGAATTCGCAAAACCGGGCTTCTTCACCTACATCCGCGAACGGCTCGAAGGCTTCGAATCACGCCCGAACGTCAAGATAAGATTGTTTGAGCAGGAGATCGCGGCCTTTCCGGAATACTACGAGCAATATTTCAAGCAGGCGATGATGGGCGGAGCGATCGTCTCGCTTGCTCCGGTCGTGTGCGTCGGACCGGTCAAATATCGTGGCGAAAAGCTTGTGCAGATCGACATCGACAATGTGAAGGCCGCGGCTGCGGCGGCAGGCGTTGCCAACGAGCATGTTTTTCTGCCGGCGACCGCACCATCAGGTGTCGGCATCAATGAGTATTACAAGTCGGACGAAGAGTACTTCAACGCGCTCGCGGCAGAGATGGGGAAGGAATACCACGCGATTGTCGATGCCGGCATTCTTGTGCAGATCGACGATCCGTTCCTGCCGGACATCTTTTTTGAAGTCGGTCGCGATGACGCGGAAAAGAAACGCCGCGCGGAAATCTACGTCGAGGCCATCAACACGGGACTCAAGGGCATTCCGCCCGAACGTGTGCGCTTTCACACCTGTTACGGCATTAACGAGGGTCCACGCATCTACGAAGCGGCCTTGGCAGACATCATTGAGTATATGCTGAAAATCAAGGCTGGCTCGTACAGCTTCGAGGCGGCCAATCCCCGCCACGAGCACGAATATCATCTGTTCGAACGGGTCAAAGTGCCGGAAGACAAGGTACTGGTTCCCGGCGTGGTCACTCACGCCAGCAACATTGTCGAGCATCCCGAGCTGATCGCCGAGCGCATCATCCGCTTCGCCCGGCTGGTCGGGCGCGAGAACGTCATCGCCGGCGCCGATTGCGGCTTCTCCTCGCAGGCGATGTACACCACCGAGGTGCATCCGACGGTCATTTGGGAGAAGTTCAAAGCCATGCGCCAGGGGGCGAATATTGCCAGTCGGCAGCTTTGGGGGAAGCGTGCCCTCTCGTAGTTGAGCGGATTGTTGCAACTCACCGCCCTTGATCCGAACCGATCATCGGCGCGCTCAACGTGGCCGTTCCCGCGAGCCGCAGATGGAAAACGGTGGGGAAAACGGATCACCTTCCCATGATCAACCCCTGGGTGTTTGAATTCTTGCCCGAGCTAGGCGGCCCGAGCGTGGAGCCGGATCCTCACGACGTGGCCGCACTGTTTGCGCGCTACCTCGATCTTTGGGTCCTTGACGAGGCGCTTGGCTTCGAAGGCATATTTTTCAGCGAGCATCATTTCGGCCGGTCATACTCCGCCTCGCCGAATCTCCTGATCGCAGCAATCGCCTCGCGAACGAAGCGGCTTCGGCTCGGCGTGATGGGGGTAGTGCTGCCCTACTACCATCCGGCCCGGGTGGTGGAGGAGATCGGCATGCTGGACCACTTGACTGGCGGCCGGCTGGAAATCGGCACTGCGATCGGGGTACCACAGGAGCTCAGCCGTCTGAACATGAGTATGGCTGAGGCTCGCGAACGCAGCGACGAGATCGTCACGGTTCTCGATGCGGCGCTGGCCAACCGCGTTGTTTCCCACCGCGGGAAGTATTTCTCGTTTTCCGGTCTGCGCCTTCTGCCGCGCCCGTTGCAGCAGCCGTCTCCCCCGCGATGGACGACGGTTGTGAGCGCAGAGTCGGCGCGGCGGGCAGCTCGAAACCGGATAAGGATCAGTACCGGCTTCAATTCAACGCAGTTGATCAAGCGCATCTTTGATGCCTATCGCGAGGAAGCGGGCGCTGCCGGATTTCATGCAAGCGCCGATTGCTTTGCGCTGCGGCGGCGCGTGACGGTGGCGCCGACGAACGACCAGGCGCGCGTCTATGCGCAAGCCGTGGCCGAGCGCTTGCAGAGCTTTGTGGCCGAGGACGAGCGCCTGAGTGCCAACGTGCCCGACGCGTCGGCGCCGTCCGGCGGGTTCACGCTCAGCCCGGACGAGTTCATCACCGGCACGCCGAACGATGTTGCGCAAAGCATCATCGAGCAGTGCCGAACCGTGGGCGCCGGACATTTCCTGACCGTGCTCAATTGGAGCGCACCGTTCGAAGAGGTTGCCCAGGCGCACGAGCTGTTCGGTCGCGAGGCTATTCCCTTGCTGCGAACGGCGTGATGAAGAGCAGCGTCCCGACGAGCCGCGGGTCACCCAAATATCGCGCGCCGGTGGTCGTTTCTGCGGCTTTGCGGTCATGCTGCGAACGTGCAGGTCACCGGGGCACAAAACCCGGTGCGTAAACATCGGTCGCTTTGACGGGCGTCTTGAGCTTGAACACGCTGGTGACGGCGCCGATGGTTTCCTCGATGCGGGCCGGATCGATCATGCCGAGCGCCTCGCCCTTCACCTGCGCGAGCTCCGCCACGGCCTCGGTTTCGCCCTTGGCCACCACGGCGTCGACCGTCGGATGATATTTGTTCATGATCCGCCCGGCCTCTTCCGGATCGGCGAAGGCGTCCTGCATGCCGCGGATGGTGGCGGCGACAAAGCGCCTGACGATATCGGGCCTGGTCGCAATGGTGGTGTCGGTCGCGATAATGCCGTTGCCATAGAAGCTCACGCCGGCGTCGGCGAATGCGAAGCGCACGAGCTTTGCGGGCGCGGCCTGCCTGCGCAACAGCGGCTCGCCCACGGTGAACTGGCCGACGCAGGGAACCCTGTTGCCGGCAAGCAGCCCGGGCAGCGCATCGCTGCCGGCGACGATCCATTTCACCTTGCCGGCATCGAACCCGGCGGCCCTGGCATAGATCGGAAACATGTCGACGGTCGCCCCGCCTGCTGGATTGGCGATGGAGGCGCCTTCCAGGTCCTTCGGTTGCTTGAGACCCGAATCCTCTCGGCAGAATATGGCCTGCGGCGGCCGCGCGTACACGATCGAGACGAGCTTGACCGGAATCTGGTCGTTGCCGCGCGCGAGCACGAGCGAGCCCGCATCGGCGAAACCCACGATTGCGTTGTTGGCGCCGACCTGCCGGATGGCATCGACCGAGCCCTGGCCGCGCACGACCTTCACTTCGAGATCGGCATCCTTGTAATAGCCTTTCTCGATGGCCACGAAAAAATAGGCATGGCGGCCGTTAAATCCGAAATCGGTGATCAGCGTCACATTGTCGAGGGCGTGCGCGCCATCACTGATGAAGAGCATGCCGGGAAGCATCAGCAATGCATACAGCGCCGCATGCCATTGAAACCTGCGCATGATGAGACCTTCAAGCAGGGATGTGCCCTGCGAGTATACAAATCCGGTTGCAGCTTGGTATAGAGAACCGGATGAAGCGGCGCACGCTATAGCGTCGCAGGGTCAACGGCGGTTCGTCATCATGTCTACCCTGGAGCTGCAACGCGACAATCGCCAAGCGGCCGATCCCGGCAGCTGGGATCGCGCGGATCCGCGCGCGGCGCGCAGCGTCATTCGCTCCGGCGCGTTTACGGGATATACGGCGGGCATCGCGCCCGGCTGCGTGCAGGCCAATGTCTGCATTCTCCCGCGCGGCTTCGCCGAGGACTTTCTGCTCTACTGCCAGCGCAATCCGAAACCCTGCCCCTTGCTGGCACGATCCGATGTAGGCGACCCCCGCCTCCCGACGCTCGCCGACGATCTCGACATCCGCTCCGACATCCCGCGCTATCATGTCTTCCGCGACGGCGAATTCATGGAGGAGGTGACCGACATCACGCCGCTGTGGCGCGACGATCTTGTGACCTTCGCGCTCGGCTGCTCCTTCTCGTTCGAGGAAGCGCTGTTGCAGGCGGGGCTCCGGTTGAAATTTCTCGCTCGCAACAACTTCGCCGCCGTCTACGTGTCCAGCATCGACACCATTGCAGCGGGACCGTTCAAAGGACCGCTGGTGGTGACCATGCGGGCATTCAAGCCGGCCGACGCCATCCGCGCAATTCAGATCACCTCGCGCTTCCCCAACGTGCACGGGGCACCGGTGCATATCGGCGACCCCGGACGCATCGGTGTCGACCTGAGCCGGCGCTACCAGGACGTGGGAGATCCTGAAGTCGCCGACGACGAGTTGCCGGTCTTCTGGGCCTGCGGGCTTACCCCGCAATTGGCGGTGCGCAACGCCAAGCCGCCGTTGTGCATTACCCATGCGCCGTCCTCGATGCTGATCACGGATTTGCGGAACGCCGCGCTTGCCGTTCTGTAGCTCCACCGCGCGCGGCGACGCCGAGTACCGCCGCGACGGCGTGTTCCCCGGTCGATGAGATCGGCGATGCTCAGTTCCCGCAGCTTGCGCTTGTTTGCAAACCCGCGCGTTGCGCGCGCGCTGCCTTATCGCGATGAAGGGCGCGACGAGATTCTCTGCCTCGCCGCGTTCTCCGAGGCCAAGCGCGAGATCACGTCGTGGCCCGGCTACCAAGTGACGCTGCTGCGGCGGCTCACGAAGCTCGCGGCGGCAACAGGCATCGATGAAATTCTCTACAAGGACGAGGGAGAGCGCTTCGGCATCGGCAGCTTCAAGGCGCTTGGCGGCGCCTACGCCGTGCTGCGGGTGCTGCAGCGGCATATCCGGGAACGGGGGCACGGAGCCGTTTCCTCGCATGAGCTTGCTTCGGGCCGCTGCCGGGGGCTCACCTCGCAGGTGACGGTGACCTGCGCGACCGACGGCAATCACGGGCGCTCGGTTGCGTGGGGCGCCCGCACCTTCGGGGCAGGCTGCGTGATCTACCTGCCGGAGATCGTCAGCGAGGGCCGCTGCCGCGCGATCGCAGCCTTCGGCGCACAAGTGCGGCGTGTCGCCGGAACCTTCGACGATGCCGTGCGCCAGGCCGCCGCCGACGCGGCGGCACACTCCTGGCAGGTCGTGCCCGACACCGTCTGCGCGGGCTGCACGTCCGATGCGCCGCGCGACGTCATGCAGGGCTACAGCCTCATGATCGACGAGGCGTGCGCGCAATGCGGCGCCATTCCCTCGCACGTCTTCGTGCAGGGCGGGGTCGGAGGGCTCGCGGCAGCTGCGTGCGCCTACCTTTGGGAGAGATATGCCGACGCGCGCCCGTGCCTCGTCGTGGTCGAGCCTGAGAAAGCCGATTGCCTTTTGCGCAGTGCCATGGCGGGCCGCCCGACGCCCGCGCAGGGTCCGCTCGACACCATCATGGGCGGCCTTGCCTTCGGCGAGGCTTCGCCGCTGGCCTGGCGGATTCTCGAGCGCGGCGCCGACGCGTTCGTCACCATCGACGACGATGCCGCAATCGACTGCATGCGGCTGCTCGCCGAAGGCCGCTTCGGAGACGAGCCCGTGGTGGCCGGGGAATCCGCGGTCGCCGGACTTGCCGGCCTGCTCATGGCTTGCGTCGACAGAGATGCCCGAGAGGTCCTCAGGCTGCGCGCGGACAGCCGCGTTCTGGTGTTCGGCACCGAGGGCGCAACCGACATGGACACCTACCGCTCCATCGTGGGCCGCACTCCCGATGAAGTCCTTGGCGTGCGGCGTGCCCGATGAGCAAGACATCCGCCGCGATACTCGATCTGGCCGCCGGCGTGTGCCGCGAGATCGACGCGGCGCGCGACGAGCTCCTTGCGCTGTGCGCACGGCTGGTTGCGGCAGCGAGCGTCAATCCCCCCGGCCGCACGGCAGAAGCGGCGCAGGTCGTGCGCGACTATTTCGCGGGGAAAGACATTGCGACCGAGACCGTGCAGGCGGACGACGAGGCGCCGAACGTCATCGCACGCATGACCGGTGCCGGCAGTGGACGCCACGTCGTCTTCAACGCCCACATGGACACGATGGAAGCGGGCGACGAGAACGCCTGGAGCGTCCCGGTCATGCGCCTCACGCGCCGCGACGGGCGGCTCTACGGTCTTGGAATGGGCAACATGAAGGGCGCGCTGGCCGCCATGTGCCTTGCCAGCGCCATGCTCCACCGCCACCGCAGCGCCTGGGGTGGGCGGTTGACTATGACGGCGGTCTCCGACGAGGTCATGTTCGGCGAGCGCGGCAGCGTCTTCCTGCTGCGGGAGCGGCCCGATGTCGCGGGCGATTTTCTCATCAGCGGCGAGGGACCGGGCTTCATGGGCCTTGCCGTTGCGGAGAAAGGCCTGCTTTGGCTTGATCTCGAGGCGCGGGCTAGCGGCGGCCACGCGTCACGGGCGCTGCGCGGCCAAACCGCGATCATGCAGCTTGCCGCCGTGCTCCAGCGCCTCGACGCCATGAATGAGATGTACGCGTCACTGCCGGATGAGCTTGCCGGCGTAACCGGCGGCGAAG
>Ga0306918_10000074_pt1 | contig 37585 bp, 29 predicted proteins | sample tim00Cox0000000H_FD_203315 | JGI IMG/M metagenome (GOLD analysis project Ga0306918, IMG submission 203315) | Lab enrichment of tropical soil microbial communities from Luquillo Experimental Forest, Puerto Rico - timezero.00C.oxic.00.000.00H (v2)... | ecosystem: Environmental > Terrestrial >... | reverse complement strand
ACAAGCCCGCATCATCGCGCTGGGAGGAGGCAACTGAACGCGAGGCGGCCGGCCGCCAGCGCGCGATTAGTTGGCCGGCGGAAAGAACACCAGGGTACGCACCTCGATGCTCTCCCGCGGCGGTGCATCGGGGGTCAGCGGGTTGTCGAACGAGGTGTGGAACGACAGCCGGGCGCGGCCGTCATTGGCGCTGTCATGCACACGGATGAACAGCACCTCGTCGGGCTGCATGTCCGAGAAATAGTACCAGCGGTGCGCCGGGTTGTACGCAACCCGCGAGGTCTCGCCGCGGACATGGGCGTACACGAGGTCGCTGGCGATCAGATCCTCGTCGGTGAAGCTCTGCGCGTCGCACAGCGCCAGCGGCGAATCCTGCACTGGACCGCGGACCGGCCGCCACACATTGACGATGCCAAAGCGGTGCTTCAGCAGCTCTTCCGCATCCGCCCCCATATGGTCGCGCACCCGGCGCGGCGCCGAGTTCACCGTATGGTCGTTGTGCACTTGCCGCGAGGGTTTGGCCAAGCCTTCGCGCGTCGCGTTGCGCACGTTGTGGTCGAAGACGAAGACGCGGCTGGCGCCGAGCTTGTCGCGCAGCAGGCGCTCGACTTCCGAGTAGTAGACGCGCTTAATCTCCTCGGGATCGTAGAAATCGGCGACCGCGGTCCGCGCCTTGACCAGCGCAAAGCCGTTGCGGTCGAGCGTGAACTCCGCCTCACGGCCGCGCGCGTCCTCGATCTTCACGTCGCGCGGATCGTCGGTGCCATTCCAGCGCGGCACACCGGGCGGCGGCTCCATGCGATAGGCGGCCGGCTTTTCGGCGCCCCGTATCAGGTAATGGAGCGTCGAGGTCAGGGTTTTCGGGGCTACGGCGGCATCGAGCGGCATGACGGGGCTCCTCCTATGTTGAGCAGATCCGGATTGTTGCTTGTGCTCCGCCAAATAGTCAATTCGCCGTTGCGAGCGGTCCTGCGTCTTTGTATCGAGGTCGCCGGCATCGTGGCGCTCGTGCCTATTGGCTCGAGGGTTCATCGGGATTGGCCGGAGAAGGCGAACGCACCGTATGCGATCGGATTTTCCTCTGCTCCGACACCGGTCGCGTCGTAGGACCGCTGGGATCGGTCAGCCGCGGCGGCGACTTTCGAGTTCCAGCGTTACGAGCCGGGCGACGGTAATGGCGAGATAGAATTGTCCGAGGACCGCCTCGAGATTGGCGAGGCTGCGGGCGATCGGGTCGATCGGGACGATATCGCCGTACCCCGTCGTGGTCAGCGTTGTCAGGCTGAAATACAGCATCGCGGCGAGTTCGCCCGGTTCCCCGACCGGAGCGGTGAGGTTGGCAAAGCCGGCCGGGTTCAATTCCCAGATCAATGTGAAGGCCGAGGCAAAGATGATCGCGAGGTTGAGATAGAGGACGACCGCACCCTGGAGGCGGTGGAACGTGATGCGGCCAGGTGCATAGACCAAGTGCGAGATCACCCAGGTCAGCGCCGAGAAGGCGAGGATATTTCCGCCGCGGCGGAGTACCATTACTGCAACCGGCGGCCATTGAGGGCCGAGCAGGAAACTGGCTAGCGTGGCTGCCAACCCGAGCAAAATTAAGCCCATTGCGCCACGCCTGCGCGAGAGCACGGCGACGACCAACACCATCGCCAATACCATCGACTCGATGATCGGCCGTCCGATCGGCAGTCCCTTTGCAGCAAGCGGCGCAGCAAAAAAACAAGGCAGAGCTGGAGAATCAACAACAGGCTAAGGCCCGGATCTCGGAGCCGATCCTGCCAGGGGCGGATTGACCGCATTCGGTTATCGACGACGATTGAATGTTGTCGAGATGCGTGCACGGTCATTGGCCCCCGCACGCGAAAACGCAATCTGCTAGACTAGTCAGGTGCCGGAACATGCCCAGGCCAAGCCGGTCTATTCTGGTGTTGGGAGCGCGGCACGACAGACCGGCCAAGTATCAACCTGATCGAGCACCCAAGCTGTCGATAGACTGTTCTGACAGCCTGGACGCGCGGAGCGACTCGGTCTGAGATCACTCACCGATTATCAAAGAGGATGCAGATCTCTTTGCCATCAGCCGTGCTCGACCCTAACAGTAGTAGACGCCCACTGCACATCGTCGCGCGGTCCTGCGCGCGACGCCGGCATAACTCATCGGCGTCAGGGGACGGCCGATTATAGCTTGTGCGGTGGAGAAGAAGCTGTGCACGCCCGGGATCTCGAAGCGTTCGCCGAGCTCCAAGCAAAAGGCCCAGATAATTATCGCCAGCAAACCAACACTGATGCGCTTAAGCATGATCATTTTGCTCCCTTTCGCGTAAAATGACTGGGTATGTCATTGAGCTCGGGCACTTCGTCCGGCGTCAATTTCTTTGCATCGGCGGGGATCGCCAATTTGAAACCATCGGACGCGACCTCGGCGCCCGTCTTCCAGGCCCAAATATCGAGGGTGTATTGCGGTTGCCCTGTAACCTTCTTGCTCGTGATGACATAGCGGCACGGATAAGGGCGAGCCCCTTGAGCAATCCAGATCTGCCAATCGACCTCCTTTGTCCTGAAAGCAAGGTGGTCGCATTCAATGCCGCGGATCACCCCGGCTCCCAGGTCTTTCACGTCGTTGACCTCAGGCATCAGCTCTCGATAGGGATCGGACATCAGCAGATCGGCGGCTGGGACGGGCCTGTGGTATTTGTCCCGCAATAGGTCGACTAGCTGATCGATCGTGCCGGGCGCCTCGATTTGAGTATACAAGTTGGTGTTTTTGCCCAACAGCGTCAGCGTTTTCCCGTCAAAGACCATCTCGACATTCGCAAATCCCCCTGTGCGCGTCAGGTGAAGCTTATCGGGGCGATTGAGTGTCAAGGCGCCGGAACTCGCCAACGCTATTTTTTGCTGTTGTGTGCTGACGAGTTCGAGGCTCACATCATAATCGAACGATATTGCCTTTTGCGCGCCAAGATAGTCAGACATGGCTTTCAACAAGCTCTTGGCTTGAGCCTCATCGGCACGAGAAGCCGCCATGTCCGCCATTCCTACCATCGCCACCGCGGCAAAAACGGCTGCCCACGTCTTCAGACTTCTCATGACCCTCCTCGCTGCGTATTGCATCTCCTCCTCCCCAAGGATAGATCCGCGCCGGCCGGAGTCTGCGCGCCAGTTTGACGAGGTAACCTGAATCATGTGCTTCCTGCAACCGAGACGCGTGTTGCGTCTTGATCCAAAAGCTGTGGCGATCTGCACGACGAGGGAGGAGTGAAGTGGGCGCGGAGGGCCTTGTCGTTCGGCCAGGTGGCGGTCCGGGGTTGGCTACATGGGGACCAGCCGCCCTGAAACTGTGCTGGCGGCGATACCGGCAACGGCGTCAGACTGTTCGAGAAAACCGCCCGGATCGGCATCGCTGCGACATTCAACCTTCACCGCGGCAGCAACGAGGTAGCTGGGCGTTGAGCGGCAAGACCGCCTTCAAGATTGGCGATGAGATCACGGTCGGCGGGCCGGGCACCTGCGCCTTCATGCCGCGACGTCGTGCGGATGCCTGAAGACATCGGCGCCGAGACCGGCCGGGCGGTGTTCCCCTACACCCTAACCCGGTCCGATGGCTCTTCGAAGAACAGTTGGCGCCGTCGACATAGTCCGAAATCGGGTCCTTGCGAGGTGATTGGTGGAGACGCGCTGGTGGGGACGAAGCGTTGGTCTAGGTCGAGGCATATCAGCACGGCGCTCACAACGTTCCTATCCTAAACAGTTTCACCGGGCCGCAACCGGCGGAAGCGGACGCCGCTGCGCTCGCGGATGGTCTGGAAGATGACGTAGAGCATTGGGATGACGAAGAGCCCGATAGCGCTGGCGGCGATCATGCCGGCGAAGACCGGCGTGCCGACCGCGTGGCGGCTAATTTCGGCCGCACCTTGGGCGGTCACCAGCGGATAGACTCCGAGGATGAAGGCAAACGACGTCATCATCACAGCGCGAAACCGCATCCGCGCTCCGAGCACCGCGGCTTCGCGAAGATCCATGCCCTCCTCGCGCCGGTCCTTGGCGAACTCGACGATCAGGATGCCATTCTTGGCGGCCATCGCAATCAGGACGACGAGCCCGATCTGGGCGTAGAGATCGAGCGCCAAGTGAAAAACCAATATTCCGAGAAACGCTCCCAACACCCCGACCGGCACCGAGAGCAATACCGGGACCGGAATCATCCAACTCTCATAGAGGCCGACCAAAAACAGGAACGCAAACAGCACGGCAAGTCCGAGGATGGCTCCCGTCTGCCCGGAGGCTGCCACCTCCTGGTAGGCGGTCCCGGTCCATTCATAGCTGTAGCCCGGAGGTAAGGTCTTGGCCGAGACCTCTGCCATCGCCGCCAGCGCGGCCCCGGAGGACGTGCCGGGAGACGGACTGCCTTGAATCGGGATTGCACGATAGTTGTTGTAGCGGGTGATGACCTGCGGTCCCAGGACGACGCGGGCCTCGGCGAGCGACCGCAGCTGCACGTTCTCGCCAAACCTGTTGCGAATTTGGATCTGCCACAGCGAGGAGACGTCTCTGCGGTCCGCCGCTTCGCCTTGGATGTTGACCTGCCAGATCCGGCCGAACAGATTGAAATTGTTGATGAAGATGCCACCCATCGTCGCCTGCAACGCGCCAAACACATCATTCATACTGAGGCCCAGCGCCTGAGCCTTTTCGCGGTCGATGTCGAGCCAGATCGACGGGTTGCTCGCGGTGAAGGTGGAAAAGACACGGGTCAGCCGTGGGTCCTGATTGGCGGCCGCGAGGAGACCCTGCATCACGCTATTCATTGCGGAGGGGTCCTGCCCCTCCAGTCCTTCGAGTCGGTATTCGAACCCGCCCGTCGTCGACAGCCCGATGATCGGCGGCAGATTGAAAGGGATGATCGTCGCGGTGCGGATCTCCCGGCTCGCGGCAAACAGCTTGGCGATCAGCGCCTGGGCCGAGTTCGCTGCGCCGACACGGTCGGTGAAGGGTTTCAATGTCGGCACTATAAAGGCGGTATTCGGCTCATTGACGCTGTCGATGATCGAAAACCCGACGATCGCGAAAATGTTCTGGATCTGAGGCATCTGCCTCAGCACCGCCTCGACCTGCTTGACCGCATCGCGGGTGCGGATGACCGATGCACCGTCCGGCAACTGAACATTGATAAAAAAGGCACCCTGATCCTCTTCCGGCAGAAACCCCGTGGGCGTTCGCAGGGATAGAAAATAGATGCCCGCGGCACTCGCCAGGATTGCCACAACCCCGAATACGGAGACGCGCACCAGGCGGCGGACGATCGCAGCGTAACCGTCGCGGATATTGTCGATGCGCCGCAATACCCACCCCATCGGGCCGCGCTTGGGGCCGGTGGGGCGGAGAAACACCGCGCACAGTGCCGGAGATAAGGTCAGCGCATTCAATGCCGAAATCAGCATCGCTACGCTGATCGTTACCGCGAATTGCCGGAACAATGTTCCCGAGATACCGGGAATAAAGGCGATCGGCACGAACACCGATAGAAGGACCAAGGTGATCGCGATGATCGGCGCGGTAATCTCGGTCATCGCCTTTTTGGTCGCGTCCGCGGGCGACAGTTCCGGGTTTTCCTCGATGACGCGTTCGACGTTCTCGACCACAACGATCGCGTCGTCGACCAGGATGCCGATCGCCAGCACCATCGCGAGCAAGGAAATCGTATTGGCCGAATAGCCCATCACCAGCAGGACCGCAAAACTGCCGATCACACTGACCGGCACCGCGATTGCCGGAATAAGGGTCGCGCGCAGGCTACCGAGGAACACAAAGACGACGATCACGACCAATACAAACGCGATCAACAAGGTGATCAGCACGTCGTGGATCGTGTCCTGGACGAAGGTGGTTGTGTCGTAGTTGACGAGGTATTTGAGACCGGGCGGGAAGCGCTTACTCAGGCGGTCCAAATTAGCCCTGACTTGAGCGGCGGTTTGCACAGCATTGGCGCCGGGGGAGAGATAGACACCGATCGCCACTGCAGGCTCGCCGTTGAGGCGGCCTTCGATGTCCTGGTTCTGGGCGCCGAGATCGACTCGCGCGACATCGCTTATGCGAACCAGCGAGCCGTCGGGATTGGCACGCAATACAATGTTGCCGAACTGCTCGGCTTTCGTCAGGCGGCCAAGGGTCTGGAGGTTCAATTGGAATTGCTGGTCTTTGCCGATCGGGCGCGCGCCGATCCGGCCGACCGGCGCCTCCACGTTCTGCGCCTGGATCGCCGCGATGACATCAGCCGGCGTCATCTGGAGATTGTTGAGCCGTTGCGTGTCGAACCAGATCCGCATCGAGTAATTGAGCGCACCGAACAAGCGCGCCTGGCCGACCCCGGGTGTGCGGGACAACACGTCGAGCACATTGATGATCGCATAATTGGTAATGAACAGCGGATCCTGCTCGCCGTTCTCGCTGTAGAGCATAAGGAACTGCAGCACCGCCGACGATTTCTTTTGTATCGTCAATCCTTCCAACTGGACTTCCGGGGGGAGCTGGGCGAGCGCGGTCTGCACCCGGTTGTTGACGGCGTTGGTGTTGATGTCGGGGTCACTGCCGAGCACAAAGCTGACGGTCAGGTTGTAGCTGCCGTCATTGCCGCTCGTCGAACTCATATAAATCATCTTGTCGACGCCGACGACTTGCGCCTCGATCGGCTGGGCGATACTCGATTCGACGACAGCGGCAGAGGCGCCGGGATAGTTGGCCGAGACCACAGTCTGCGGCGGCACGATATCCGGGAATTGCGCGACTGGGATGCGCAGCAGCGCGAGCGCCCCGGCGATGGTGATGACGAACGCGATGACGACGGCTAGCCGCGGACGGTCGACGAAGATTGCGGAGATCATTGTTTCGTCTCCGACCCGTTCGACGGCGACTTTTGGGGCGCCGCCGGCCCGCTCGCCGGGTTCGAGGAGGGTTCCGCCGGCTCGCTAGCGCCGCGCGGCGTGACCTGTGGCGCCGGGGTCGCCAGGCCGGGCGACACCACCTCGCCGGGACGGGCGCGCTGCAGCCCCTCGCTGATGACCAGCTCGCCCTCTTTGAGTCCGCTAGTGATCACTGCGGTCGACGGGGTCGACTGGCCGAGCTGAATGCGCCGCACTTGCGCTTTGTTCTGTGCGTCGACGACGTAGACGTAATCGCCCTGTTGGTCGGCCAGTACCGCCGCGCGCGGGATCGCGAGAACGGTAATCGGCTGCACGCCCTCCTGCAGCACGGTGACGAACTCGCCGTCGAACAGCTCGCGCGGTGCCGGTCCGCTCGTCGGCATCCCCGGAATGAACGGGTTGGGGAAAACGCCGCGTGCCGTGATCGTATCCGTGTTGGTGGCGACCGTCGGCGACACATAATCGAGTTTGCCCTCTTGTCCGTAGATCCGCCCGTCCGGCAGGCGCAGCTTGAGCACGACCGCGCTGAAACCGCCCTTCGCCTCGTAACGGTCGCGGAGCTCGAGCCCGGTACGCGCCGACACGGGGAAAAGCACATACATCGGGTCTTGGCTGACGAGCGTCGCTAGGGTCCCGCTGGTCGGCGAGACGACATTGCCCTCGGTGACTTCAGTGGCGCTGATCCTGCCGTCAATCGGCGCACGAATCTCGGTATAGCCGAGATTTATCTCGGCGATGTCGAGCTGCGCCTTGGCGCTCGCGACCTGAGCCGCCAGCGAACGTTCATTGGAGACGTCTTGGTCGACCGTCTGCTGCTGGCCGGCGGGCGTTTTTATCAGGTACTGCGACCGGGCGAGCTGCTGCTCGGCAAAGGTGTGCTGCGCTTGGAGCTGCGCGACATTCGCCTTGTTGTTGTCGACCTGCGCCTGAAACGGCGGCTGTTCGAGCTGATAGAGCAGATCGCCCTGTTTAACCTCGGACCCCTCGACGAAGAGGCGTTTTTCGAGAAACGCGGTGACCCGAGCGACCAGCGCCACCCGTCCGATCGATTGGATGCGGCCGATGAACTCATCGGTCTGCGTGATCTGTTGGCGCTCGGCGCGCAAAACGCCAACCGCCGGCGGCCCGCCGGGTGCCGGCTGCGCCTCCGCCGTCAGGGGAAAAATGCCAAGGATGAGGGCCAAAAGGAGATGCTTCATCGCCGGCCTTATAAACCATCGGGTTCCCCGAGACAGTGCCCCCGATATCCCGCCATCGGGTGAACGAGCCCCCTCAGACGAGCGCGGCTGCCCCAGGCCGCAATTCTACCGCAAAAAGGTCACAGGCAAGAAGATGCCGGCCCATATCGCCTTCGGCATTGCGACTTGCACCTGCGTGCGGTCCGCGCGTCGAGCATATTTTAGTGCCTCAGAAATGGCGGCTTGGGGCTCATCATTCGAACCCCATCGGCATGACACGTGGCGGCTTCAAAATCGGTCTGGCCAGATCTCGCCCACAACCTCACGCTGAACGGTACCCCCAGTTTGGGACAATCGCGCGACGCAAATCTCGCGGCGGCTTGTGGCGGTAGGTGCATCCGTGCATGGTTTCGCCTATGCTTTCCTCATCTCTCGGCCGCCTCGCGAGCCTTGTCATCCCGCTACTGTTGGCCGTTCAGCCAGCAACTGCCGACGACTTTCGATCGGGCCTGTCGGCATACAATCGCGGCGACTACATCGCCACGTTCCGTGACTGGTATCCGCTTGCTCTACGCGGCGATGCTCAGGCACAGGCCGGTCTCGGTTTCTTGTACCACAAAGGTCTCGGCGTCATTCAGGATGATATCGAAGCGGCATCGTGGTTTGAAAAAGCCGCCGTTGAGGGCCAGGCCGAAGCTCAGCTTCTCCTCGGGACGTTGTATTTCTTTGGCGAGGGCGTAGCGCAGAATTACGTGATGGCCTTCACTTGGTGCGAAATCGCACAGTCGAACGGCCAGTCTGATGCTTTAGAATGTCGCGACGCCGCGTTGGAACACATGACAAGTGCCGAAATCAAGCAGTCCTTTCGCCTCGTTAGCGAGTGGATGGGACGCCATTCGCGCCCGGCTCCTGACCAACAGTCTCCACCGAAATCTCGCGAGTGAGAAATTGCAGGCACGGTTCCGGAGTACTGATCGCCTGAAGCGTCGGCCTCGCTCCAAGTCCCTCTTGTGTACCCGCCGCTCCCCGTGCGATAAAATCGCAAATACCTCCCGCACGCCTTCGCGATGGCCGGCAAGCGCGCGTTTAGGTCGCGGGAATATACCTAACTGCCTGACAGGTTAGGGAGCAGCGCCATGTCCGACAGTATTGGATCGACGACCGAGTCCGTCTCGACAGACGGTCTGTTGACCGGTTTCGCTCGCAGCCCGACTTCGCGCCGGGCATTCATCAAAGGGGTGATCGCCTCGGGTGCGGCGGTTCCGGCCGCCGGTTTCGTGATGCGCGGCCATGGGGTCAGCTCGGCGCTGGCGCAGACCTCGGGCGCGGTCGAGCGGCTGGTGACCCTGAACGTCAACGGCCGCGATCGGCGGGTCGACGTGCTCCCCCAGGAGACCCTGTCGCACACGCTGCGCTACAAGATCGGCCTGACTGGGACCAAGCTCGGGTGCGACCATGGCGAGTGCGGGGCGTGCACGGTGCTTGTCGATGATCTCGCCATTTATTCCTGCTCGACGCTGACTCACGCAGTGCGTGGCCGCAAGATCACCACGGTCGAGGGTCTCCAGGGTCCCAACGGCGAACTGCACAAAGTGCAGGTGGCGTTCGTCGAAGAATTGGGTCCGCAATGCGGCTTCTGCACGCCTGGTCAAGTCGTGGCGGCGGTGGCGTTGCTGAAAGCGAACCCGAAGCCGACGGTCGAGGAGGCGCGACTGGCGATGTCGGGCAATCTTTGCCGCTGCGGCGCCTACGACCATTACCTCAGAGGCGTCATGCGCGCAGCGCAGGAGGCTTGAGATGGCATACAAGCTGATCGGCAAGGATTTCACGCCGTACGATGTGGTTGCGAAAGTCACCGGCAAGGCGAAGTATGCCGAAGACTTCCGCGCCGACGGCATGGTGTTCTGCAAATTGTTGAACAGCCCGATGCCGCATGCGCGCATCCGCAATATCGACGCCTCCGATGCGTTGAAGACACCGGGCGTGCTGGGAATTTTGACGGCAGACGACGTACCGCAATTCCCGCCACCGCAGCCGCCGATCCTCGCCAAGGACGAGGTGTTCTACGTCGGCGAGCCGATTCTCGCGCTCGCCGCCGAAGACGAAACCACTGCCGCGGACGCGCTCGAAAAGATCAAGATCGATTTCGAGCAGTTGCCGCACGTGCTCGATCCGCTCGACAGCCTCTACCCTGGCGGGCCGAATGCGCGCTCAAACGGCAATGTGGCAGCGGCGCAGATCAATCTGCAAACGGTCAAATGGGACGCCGCCGACTTCGCCGACGACAAGGTGCTGCCGATGGGCAAGCCAGCCGAGCAGTGGACCTACGGCGACCTCGAGGCCGGCTTCAAGGCCGCCAAGGTGATCATCGAGGAGAGCTTCGTCACCGCCGGCTACTCGCATCACAGCATGGAGCCGCGCTCGGCCATGGCCTATTGGCAGGGCGGCAAGTGTTTCCTCTACGGATCGAACCAGAGCCACACCGGTGCGGTGCCGAACATCGCCCGCCTGATCGGCATCGAGCCCAAGGATCTTGTCTTTGTTGCCGAGTATTGCGGCGGTGGCTTCGGCAGCAAGATCCCGGGCTATCCGATCATGGCGGTCCCCGCGCTGATGGCCAAGAAACTCGGCCGGCCGGTGATGCTGCGCATCACCCGGATCGAGGAATTCGCGATCGGCAGCGCGCGCCCGACCTTCCAGGGCTACGCAAAGCTGGGGTTCCGGGAGGACGGGCGAATGACTGCGGCCGATCTCTACATTGTGCACGAGAACGGACCGCATATCGGCGGGGGCGATTTCCGCTCGGCCGGCAACGCTCTGTCCATCCTCTACCAGCCGCTGGCGATGCGCTGGCAGGCGATCCCGGTGCTGACCAACACGCCACCGCGCGGCCCGCAGCGCGGTCCTGGCGAGAACCAGCTGGTGCCGGCGATCGAGCCGATGATTGACAAGGCGGCGCGACAATTGGGGATCGACCGCGTCGCTATTCGCAAGATCAACGCCCCCGATAACGGCGGCAAGATCGGCAACGATCAGGGCCCGGTAACCAGCGCCTTCATGAAGGAGGCGCTCGACAAGGGGGCCGAGCTGTTCAACTGGGAGCAAAAGAAGAAATTGTCGGGCCAGCGTTCCGGCAACAAGGTGGTCGGTATCGGTGTCGGCCAGGGCTATCACAATGCCGGGACGAACGGCTTCGACGGTCTGTTGAGGATCACCCCCGATGGCAAGCTGCATGTGCATTCGGGGGTCGGCAATCTCGGCACCTACTCGCATTCGGCGACAAGCCGGGTCGCCGCCGAGTTGCTCAATTACAATTGGGACAATGTCGTCATCGAGCGCGGCGACAGCCGGCTCGGGCTGCCATGGAACAGCGTCCAGGCAGGCAGCCTGACCGCTTCGACCCAATCGCGCACCAACTATGTCGCGGCCCTCGACACCAAGCAAAAGCTCCTCGAGATCGCCGCCCAGATACTGGGCGGCGTGCCCGATGAATACGACCTTGGCGACGAGCGCGTCGCCCTCAAATCCGACCCGGCGAAATCGATCAGTTACGCTCAGGCGGCGCAGAAGGCGATTGAGCTCGCCGGCAAGTACAGTGGCCAGACGGTGCCAGAGGATATCAACCCGTTGACCAAGGACGCTGTCCAGATCATTGCGGGCACCGGGTTGATTGGCGTCGCCAAGGACACCCTGCCGCGCAATGGCGTCGTGCCGGGGCTAACCGTCACCTTCGCAGAAATCGAGCTCGATGCCGAGACCGGCAAGTTCAAAATCACCGACATGCTCACCGTCGCCGATTGCGGTACCGTGATCCATCCAAGGGGCCTCGCGCACCAGCTGCGCGGCGGCAATGTGATGGGTATCGGGTTGGCGCGTCTGGAACGGCACATATACGACCCCAAGCTCGGCCTGCCGGCTGCTGCGCTGCTCTATCAGGCCAAGCCGCCGTCCTACCTCGACGTGCCTGTGGAGATTGGCTGGGGTGCCGTCGACAAGCCCGACCCGCAGAACCCGGTCGGCGTCAAGGGGGTCGGCGAACCGCCGCAAGGCTCCGGCGCGGCGGCGATCACCACGGCGATCTCGGATGCGCTGGGCGGCCACCTGTTCAACCGAACACCGGTGTCGACCGACATGATCGTCAATCACTTGGCCGGGCGGCCGCAATCGCACAAGCCGCTTCAGATCAACTCGGTCTGAGGGAGGGTGGTCATGATCGTCAAAGACATGATGCCGGGTTTCGAGCTCTATCAGCCGACGCAGCTCAATGATGCGCTCGCCTTGCTCGATCGCTATGGCAAGGACGGCTGGAAGATGGCCGGCGGCAATGACAGCCTTTCATGGTTCAAGGAGCGCGTCAAACGCCCCAAGGCGGTCATCGACATCAGCGGGATCGCGGTACTCAAGGGGATACGCGAGACTCCCGACGGTGTCGAGATCGGGTCGTTGACAACCTTGACCGAGATCGAGCGCAACCCGGTGATCCGCGCAAAATACCGCGTGCTGGCCGATGCGGCGCGCCGCGTGGCGAGCCCGCAGATCCGCAATACCGGAACCATCGGCGGCAATCTCGCCCAGGACGCTCGGTGCTGGTATTATCGGTACGGGCTGCCGTGCTATCGCGCCGGCGGCAACACCTGTTTTGCCGACACGCCCGAGGGGGTGAACCGTGAGCACGCGCTCTTCGACGCCGACCGCTGCGTGGCGGTGAGCCCCTCCGACACCGCGCCCGCGCTGGTGGCGCTTGATGCGAAGATGGTGATCAGGAGCTCTAAGGGCGATCGGGTCGTAGGTGCCGAAGAATTCTTCATTGGGCCGAAGACCGACATCACCCAGCTGACCTCGCTAAAGCCCGAGGAGATCCTGACCGCGGTCAGGATTTCCAACAGCTGGGCAGGTGCTCGTTTCTATTTCGAGAAGGTGGCCGATCGTGACGCCTGGGATTTTGCCCTCGTCAACGTCGCGGCTGCGATTGTCCTCAGCAACGGCGTCGTCGCGCGCTCGCGGATCGCCTGCGGCGGGGTCAGTGCGGTGCCCCGGCGTCTGACCGTCGTCGAGGAGGTGATCCAGGGCAAACCGGTGGAAGAGGCGACCGCGAAGCTGGCCGGACAATCGGCCGTCCGCGGTGCGCGGCCTTTGAACTACAACCAGTTCAAGATCCCGCTGATGGCGAATTTGGTGACCCGGGCGGTGCGAGACGCCGCCTAACGGCGATCCTCCGATACGGACCGATGGAGCTCTTTCGCTTTGCCAGCAGCGTCTATGGGCAGCCGGTGCTGCTCGGAGCTTCCTGGGGCCTGTTGGGATGGTTTGTCGGCGCCGGTGTGGCGTTCATCGTTGTGCACGCAACATACAAGGCGGTCACCGGCTGGCGCGGACCGTAAGATCGTATGGTGAGGGCGACGCAACTCGAGCAGGTAGTACGGCATCGCCTGCCCGATCGGCTCTATCACTGGACGATGGCGGTAGCAGTGCTGACGCTGCTGGGTACGGGTTTTCTGCCAATTCTGGGCTGGAAATTCGAATGGGTGACGGCGCACTGGATTGCCGGCCTGGTGCTCGCGGCACTCGTTGTACTGCACATCGTGCGCGCGTCCTTCTGGCTGGATTTCTGGTCGATGGTAGTCGACGTCGACGATGTGTACAGCGGATGGCGTGCAATCACCGAGGCATTCGGCCGCAGAGGACCACCACCGCTCAAGCCCGGGAAATATTCGCTGCTGCAGAAACTTTACCATCTCGCCGTCGCCGGGGTCATCCTGGCGCTGGTGGCGACCGGCCTTTTGATGCTGCTCAAGATCGACACACCGCTGTGGCGCCGCAATCCGTATTGGTTTTCGGATCACGCATGGGGCGTCGTTTACGCAATCCATGATCTCTGCGCGATGAGTGTGATTACGCTGCTGATGGCGCACGTCTATTTTGCGCTGCGTCCTGAAAAACTGTGGATGAGCCGCTCGATGATCCACGGCTGGATTTCGAAGGCGGATTACCGCGCCCACCATGATCCGGCGCGGTGGCCGCAGCAGCAAGGTGGACGATGACCAGCAAGCTGCCAACACTGGCTCAGCGGATCGAGGCGATCGAGCAAGCTTACGAGTTTATGCTCGCATATGCTGCGCAAGGGCGCGAGGACGAGGCCGGCGGTTCGGTTCGCCAGTTTCTCGAGCGCGCCGCCGACGCGCTCGACGGGCTTGCGGCGGCCGCAGCATCGAGCCCCTCGGGTCAGGATGTGACATCCCATCCGGCCTTCGCCGCCTTCCTCGAGGTGATGGAGGCCGACGCCCGCAAAGCGGGCGCGGCGCTCCGAATTGTCTTGGCGCAGAAGTCGATCAGCTCTCAGCTGGTCGACAACCTCAACGCCTCGATCCACCTCCGCGCACTGTTGACCGACGTTTTTCTGATCGATGAGGTGCTCAAGCGCAGCGAGGGTTGATATGGCGCAACTGAAGCTGGGCCTGGTCGGACTCGGAGCGATGGGCTCGCGCATCGCAACCCGGCTGCTGCGCAGCGGGTTTTACCTTGAAATCTACGACATCGCCGATGTCGCCTTGCGCATGTTCAACATGGATGTCGGCGGGGTCATCACAGGCTCGCCGAAGATGATGGCGCAGGCTTGCGATCTCATCATCACGGTACTGCCTTCGGCGGCCGAGGTACGTGAGGTCGCCTTCGGGTGGGAAGGTCTCGCCCGCGGCTTTGCCAGAGGTGGTGTGCTGATCGACATGGGCTGCTCAGATCCGTTGGCGACGACCAGGCTCGCCGAAGAGCTGGCCGGTTGTGGCATCGACATGATCGATGCTCCGGCGTTCGGCACAACCGAGGACGCGAAGGCCGGCAAACTCACCATCGTCGTCGGCGGTCCAGCGGCGGCCGTCGAGCGGTGCCGGCCGATCTTCGAGGCTTTGGGCGAGCGAATTTTGCGCGCCGGAGCGACCGGTTCGGGCCAGGCGTCAGCCGCACTCGCCGACTTCCTGCGAGCAGCGGAGATGCTCGCCGCGACCGAGGTCCTTCGGATTGGTCAGCGCTTTGGTCTCGAAGCCGGTGTGCTGCTCGACGTTGGCGAAGGATTGGGCGTCGTCGGCCCCGTCCTGGGCGGGGTATTGCGGCGCCAGGTCCTCACGCGGCAATTCGACAGCGGGCTGGCCCTTGGCCATCTGCTGAAGAGCCTCGAAACTGCCTCGAGTGTCGCACAGGCGTCCGGTGTGCAGGCGCCGTTGCTCGCCGCATGTCGCAGTGCGTGGGCGGCCGCCGAAACCCGCCTTGGCTCGGGTGCCGACCAGTCGGCGCTGGTGCGCTGGCTGGAAACCCTCGTACCCCCTGCGCCAAAGGCCGGGGCTTAAATTTTCGCCTGCGCCGGGATTGCGGGGAGCGCCGCTTCCACGGCGACTCATCATGACCCCGAGCGCCCTTCTCAAACGCCCTAGTCGTGTGCGCGACCTGCCGCCATTGGTGAAGGTCACCCGTAAGGAACCTCTACAAAGCCAGCTGCAGTGATCGCGGTATAATGTTTGGCGGGGTGGATTGGTGCTCAGATTTGAGATTGCATCAGCAGTCTTGCGGCTTACACCAGTTACATGGCAGATGTGATGCTATTCAATGCCTCGGTAGGCTTCGGATCGTCACAGCCTGTGGCATTGGGGGTGCTCCTGCTCGCGGAGGTCGGCACTCCGCGGGTACCCCCTCTGACCGCCGTGATACAAACCTCCGCACATCACCCCCTCCCGCCCCGGTGGTTGCGCGGGTAGCTGGACTATGTTAGGAACCCCACGGGTTTGACGGGGCAGCTTTGCGCTGGCGGCAAGTTGCCGCGATCCGAAAGCAACAATGTGGGACTGCTGCGGGGACTGGCGCCGGAGCGGGCATGAGGACGACTTCTCATTGGCTTCTGAAACAACAGGCCTCACCAGCGTGGCGGAGCGATACGCAACGGCGTTGTTCGATCTTGCCGACGAACGCAGCGCGCTGGATGAGGTCGCCTCCGATCTACGGGAGCTTCGGGCGATGCTGCTCGGGAGCGGCGACTTTCTACGGCTAATCCGCAGCCCCGTCCTGTCGCGCGAAGAGCAAGGCAAGGCGATAGGAGTTATTGCAGAACGGGCCCATCTGTCATCACTGGTCCGCAATTTCCTTTCGGTTGTGGCGGCCAACCGGCGGCTGTTTGCCCTCCCGGCGATGGTAGAGGCCTTTCTCGCCCAGCTCGCGGCGAGGCGCGGCGAAGTCACCGCTCAAGTCACTGCTGCCCGGCCCTTGAGCGAGGTCCAACGAGAGGCGTTGAGCGACCAACTGCGCCGCAGCGTCGGCGGGAGGGTATCTGTTGACGTCCGCGTCGACCGTGGGCTGATCGGCGGCATCGTCGTCAAGCTCGGCTCCCGCATGGTCGACGCATCGATAGAGAGCAAGCTGCGGCGTTTGCAGCTGGTGATGAAGGCTATTGCCTGAAGAGGTCTTCATGGAAATTCGCCCTGCGGAAATTTCGGCCATCCTGAAGGACCAGATCGCCAATTTCGGCACTGAGGCCGACGTCGCGGAGGTGGGCACCGTACTGTCGATCGGTGACGGCATTGCCCGCGTCTATGGCCTCGACACCGTCCAGGCCGGCGAGATGGTCGCGTTTCCCAACGGCATGCGCGGCATGGCGCTCAACCTCGAGAGCGACAATGTCGGGGTCGTCGTGTTCGGCGAGGACAGCGGCATCCACGAGGGTGACATCGTCAAGCGCACCGGCGCCATTGTCGACGTGCCGGTCGGCCGCGGGTTACTGGGCCGCGTCGTCGATGCGCTCGGCGAGCCAATCGACGGCAAGGGTCCGCTAACCGACGTCCAACGCGCGCGGGTGGAAGTCAAGGCGCCGGGGATCGTGCCGCGGCGTTCGGTGCATGAGCCGGTGCAGACCGGGCTGAAGGCCATCGATGCGCTGGTGCCGATCGGGCGCGGCCAGCGTGAACTGATCATCGGCGATCGCCAGACCGGTAAGACCGCGCTAATCATCGATACCTTCCTCAATCAGAAGCAGATCAACGCCGGCACCGACGAGAGGCGCAAACTTTACTGTATTTATGTCGCGGTCGGTCAGAAACGCTCGACCGTCGCCCAGATCGTCAAGACATTGCAGGATTACGGGGCTCTCGATTACACGATCGTCGTGGCCGCGACCGCCTCAGAGCCGGCGCCGCTGCAATATATCGCGCCTTATGCGGGCTGCGTTATGGGTGAGTATTTCCGCGACAACGGTATGCATGCGCTGATCATCTATGACGATCTCTCAAAGCATGCGGTGGCCTATCGCCAGATGTCATTGCTGTTGCGGCGCCCGCCCGGCCGCGAAGCCTATCCCGGCGACGTGTTCTACCTGCATTCGCGCTTGCTCGAACGCGCGGCGAAGATGAGCGACGAACATGGCGGCGGCTCGTTGACGGCGCTGCCCGTCATTGAAACCCAGGCCGGCGACGTGTCGGCCTATATCCCGACCAACGTCATCTCTATCACTGACGGACAGATCTTTCTCGAGACCGAGCTGTTCTTTCAAGGTATTCGGCCGGCAATCAATGTTGGCCTGTCAGTCAGTCGGGTTGGATCGGCGGCGCAGATCAAGGCGATGAAGCAGGTGGCTGGCCGCATCAAGCTCGAACTCGCGCAATACCGCGAGATGGCCGCCTTTTCGCAGTTCTCTTCAGATCTCGACGCGGCGACGCAGCGCCTGCTCGCCCGCGGCAGCCGACTGACCGAGCTCCTGAAGCAGCCACAATTCGAGCCGGTCCCGGTGGAGGAGCAAGTGGTGGAGATCTTCACCGGTACCCGCGGGTATCTCGATGCGGTAGCAGTCGCGGATGTGGGCCGGTTCGAAGCCTCGATGCTACAGGAATTACGCGCTGCCCATCCGGAACTGCTCGAAGCGATACGTGCTGCCGGCGAGATTTCTCCCGAGGTCGAAAAAGGGCTGGAGGAGTTCCTCGACAGCTTCGTCAGGACTTTCGCTTGACGCGAGCGGAGCCCGCTTAGTGCCCAGCTTAAAAGCCCTGCGGCTGCGCATCCGCAGCGTCAGATCAACTCAAAAGATCACCTCGGCAATGAAAGTGGTCGCCGCTTCACGCTTGCGCCGTGCGGTGCAGCAGGTCGAGGCAGCCCGTCCCTACGCGCAGCGGATGGAACGCGTGCTCGGCTCTCTCGCCGGCCGGATGGCGGGCCTCCCAGGAGCGCCGCCGCTGCTCGTCGGCACCGGTAAGGACGAGACCCATCTCCTGGTCGTCGCGACCTCGGATCGCGGTCTCGCCGGCGGCTTCAACGCCACCATTCTGCGCGAAGCGCGACGCCGGATCCGCGAGATCGAAGCGGGCGGTAAGACTGTCGTTATCTTAATCATCGGGCGCAGAGGGCGCGACGGATTGCGGCGCGATTACGGCCGGCTGATCCGCGACAGCTTGACCGAGGTCGGCCAGCGCCGGCTTTCCTTCGACGAGGCCCGCGACATCGCCGAGCGTATCCTGGTCCTGTTTCAGGCTGGCGGCTTCGACGTCTGCACGATTATCTACAACCGCTTCCGGTCAGCGATGACGCAGATCGTCACCGTGCAGCAGTTGATCCCTTTTGCCGAGGCCCCGGATCGAACCGAACCCGGGCCGGAAGCCGGCGTGCGGGCAGGTGCGGTCTACGAGTTCGAACCATCAGAGGAGGAGATCCTCGCTGAATTGCTGCCCAAAAACCTTGCGGTTCAAATCTTCACGGCGTTGCTCGAGAATACCGCGAGCGAACAGGGTGCACGGATGACCGCGATGGACAACGCAACCCGCAACGCCGGCGAGATGATCGACCGCCTCACCCTCAACTATAACCGCACGCGTCAGGCCGCCATAACCAAGGAGTTGATAGAGATCATCTCCGGCGCCGAGGCTCTCTAAGCCCTACATAGGAATCCCGAAGACATGGCCAGGAACAGCATCGGCACGATCACCCAGGTCATCGGCGCTGTTGTCGATGTCCGCTTTGACGGCGAGCTACCGGAGATCCTGACAGCGCTGCACGTCGATCAAAGCGACCGAACCCTGGTCCTCGAAGTGGCACAGCAGCTCGGCGAGAACACCGTGCGGACGATTGCAATGGACACCACCGACGGGCTGGTACGCGGCACCCAGGTCGTCGATACCGGCGGCCCGATCACGATGCCGGTTGGCCCGGAGACCTTGGGGCGTATCCTCAACGTCGTCGGCGAGCCAGTCGACGAACGCGGCCCGGTGCAAACCAACCGCCGATCGCCGATCCACAAGCTGGCGCCCGAATTCATCGACCAGTCGACCGAGGCGGAGATCCTCGTCACCGGGATCAAAGTCATCGATCTGCTGACCCCTTATGCCAAAGGCGGCAAGATCGGGCTGTTCGGCGGCGCCGGGGTCGGCAAGACCGTGATCATCATGGAGCTGATCAACAACATCGCTAAGGCGCATGGCGGATACTCGGTCTTCGCGGGGGTCGGCGAGCGCACCCGCGAGGGCAACGACCTCTATCACGAGATGATGGAATCGGGGGTCATTAACATCAATGGCCCCGGTTCCAAGGCGGCGCTTGTCTATGGCCAGATGAACGAGCCTCCGGGCGCACGCGCCCGCGTCGGGCTGTCGGGCCTCACTCTGGCCGAATATTTCCGCGACGAGGAAGGCCAGGACGTGCTGTTCTTTGTCGACAATATCTTCCGTTTCACGCAGGCCGGCTCCGAGGTCTCGGCGTTGCTGGGCCGCATTCCTTCGGCGGTCGGCTACCAGCCGACCCTCGCAACCGATTTGGGGACCTTGGAAGAGCGCATCACAAGCACCAAGAAGGGGTCGATCACCTCGGTCCAAGCGATTTACGTGCCGGCCGACGATCTGACCGACCCCGCACCCGCCACGACCTTCTCTCACCTCGACGCGACGACCGTGCTATCCCGACAGATTGCCGAGCTCGGCATCTATCCGGCGGTCGATCCGCTCGACTCGACCTCGCGCATGCTCGACCCTCGGATCATCGGCGAGGACCATTACCAGGTCGCGCGCGACGTGCAGCGAGTCCTGCAAACCTACAAGTCGCTGCAGGACATCATCGCGATCCTCGGAATGGACGAGCTGTCGGAGGAGGACAAGCTGACGGTAGCGCGAGCGCGCAAAATCCAGCGGTTTCTGTCACAGCCGTTCTTTGTCGCCGAAGTTTTCACCGGCACCCCCGGTGCCCTGGTCAATCTCGAAGACACGATCAAAGGCTTCAAGGGAATCGTCGCCGGTGATCACGACGACCTGCCCGAGAGCGCCTTTTATATGGTAGGCAAGATCGAAGAAGCCGTCGCCAAGGCGCAGAAGATGGCGGCCGAGGCGGCCTGAGCTTCGGCAGATGCGATGCCTGAGCGCGTACAATTCGATTTGGTCACCCCCGAGCGTCTGCTGCTCTCGGAAATGGTCGAGATGGTGGTGGTGCCTGGCACCGAGGGGAATTTCGGTGTGCTGCCCGGTCACGCGCCGCTGATTTCGACGATCCGGCCGGGGATGATCGAGATTTACCAGGGGCAGACCGTGACAAGGCGGATTTTTATCGTCAGCGGCATCGCCGAGGTAACACCGGAGGGCTGCACTGTCCTCGCTGACGAAGCGATGGCGCCCGACGAAGTCGATCGCGACGCAATCGAAGCTGAGCTGCAGACGGTCCAGGGTAACCTGCCGAGCCTGCGCGAACGGGTTGCTCGCGCCACCGGCAGCGAACGTGACAGCCTCCTGGTCGAGCTCAGTCGGATGGAGCGGCGGGAAAACGTACTGCAAGCCGAGTTGCGAGCGCTCGGCGAGATCGCACGTTAGTGGCTGATCCCAGCCAAGCCTAGACAAATCCATATCGATAAAATACGATTTTCACGATGCTTAATTCGCGATGTAAATTGAGTCCAATGATGAGATTCCCCTGGGCGGCGTGGTATTTCTGATTTACGCATTTCTCGCCTAAGAACACGTAATTCGTTCTGATAGGTTGACGTTCCCGGTTGAGATTGACGTGGACCGCTGACGCGAGCACGGTCCTTGGCGCGGAAGAGCGCGACCAAGGAGATACGCCAAATGCTGTCGAGTGCCCGCACCCAACAGAGACTGGCGCAGCGGTCGATCGCGCTGGTTCTCGCTGGCGGCCGGGGCAGCCGCCTCAAACAACTCACTGACCGACGCGCCAAGCCGGCGGTGTTTTTCGGCGGCAAGTTCCGAATCATCGATTTCGCGCTTTCCAATTGCCTGAACTCCGGGGTCCGGCGGATCGCGGTGTTGACCCAATACAAGGCGCACAGCCTGTTGCGTCACTTGCAGATGGGCTGGTCCTTTCTGCGTCCGGAAATGAACGAATTTCTAGATCTGCTTCCGGCGCAGCAGCGGCTCGATGAGGCCACCTGGTATCGCGGCACGGCCGACGCGGTGTATCAGAACTTCGACATTTTCCGCGCGGCCGGGCCGGAATTCTTCATCGTCTTGGCGGGTGACCATGTCTACAAGATGGATTATTCCGATATGCTTGCCGATCACATGAAGAAGGGAGCCGACTGCACCGTCGCCTGCGTCGAGGTGCCGCTTCCGCAGGCTTCGGATTTCGGTGTCATGGCGGTCGATGCTTCGATGGCAATCACCGATTTTCTGGAAAAGCCGCAGAGTCCGCCGGCGATGGCCGGCAAGCCCGACCGGGCGTTGGCCAGCATGGGTGTGTATGTGTTCAGCGCGGAGTTTCTTTATGCCGAGCTAGAGCGCGATCATCGGGATCTGACCTCCAATCACGATTTTGGGAGGGACGTAATTCCGAGCTTGGTAAGCCGCGGCTTGGCCGTTGCTCATTCTTTCGAGATAAGCTGTGTCAAGACGACGCCGGAAGCCGAGGCCTATTGGCGCGATGTTGGTACCATCGACGCCTATTGGTCGGCCAATCTCGATCTCGTCCGGCCGACACCATCGCTCGACATTTACGATCCGAATTGGCCGATCTGGACCTATCAGCAGCAGTTGCCGCCAGCCAAATTCGTGTTCGACGATGACGACCGGCGCGGCATGGCGGTCGACTCGATGGTCTCAGGCGGGTGCATCATCTCCGGCGCGACTGTCCGCCGCTCGCTTTTGTTTTCCAACTGCCGCATCAATTCATACGTCCAGACCTGCGAGGCGGTCTTGCTGCCCGATGTCCTCGTTGGCCGCTATGCTCGGCTCAACAAGGTGGTCGTTGACCGTGGATGTCGCATTAAAGAAGGGCTGGTAATCGGCGAAGATCCTGAGCTGGATGCGACTCGCTTTTATCGGAGCGATGGAGGCGTGACTTTGGTGAACGCGGAGATGCTCGCCGCGCTAGACTGAGACACCTCGCGCTGCCGATTGGCGGTTATCAGAAAGCCCGCGCTGCGGTTGACCGATCCCGAACCCAAACCTGGGTCTCATGGTCTGACTGCAACGCGTCACGTACCCGCGTCTGCCGCGTCGAGCAGACGCCTGCTCCTTGTCGAGATAGGCACCGCAGATCGAACCGCCGAGCGTGATCACGCACTTCTCCTAGCGGCCGCACCGGCACATCTCAACTCCATCACTTCCACTGTGACGGCATCAGTCGTCATTGCAATGCCGGTCTCCAATCGCGTCGTGGCCCCTGGAGAAAACATGATGCTGCGCGCGACTTAACTAAAAATGTATTTGTTACCAGCTGACACAGGATACGGCCTTGTGGCCATAAGTTCGCCGCATTCCCTTCGCGTCGACCAACCGGGATGATCACGAGCGACAGGCGTTAGCCGCTGATGAGAGAGAGGAGAGGAATGAGATCGCAACCGGCGGCGCCGTCCGACACCCGGTCAGAGACAGACGGCGCCCAAAATGGCGGTGTCCACCTCAATTATGCGCGACCAGAGAATATCGCTCCCCCGCTGGGTCGCCGTGACACACTGATTGGACATCGGGGGAGTGCTCTGGAAGCAAAAAAATCGGCGCTGGTACGCAAGGCGACCGCACTGGCCGGCGAATTGTTCGACGAAGAGAGGCGGGCGGCTGCCACGCGGTTCATCGCCGAATTCTACGAACATGTACCCCCGGCCGACGTCGCGGATCGTGCCCCGCGCAATCTTTACGGCGCCGCCCTGTCGCTGTGGCGGTTCGGCGAACGGCGTCGTCCGGGCCAGGCCAAGGTCAGGGTGCACAACCCCGATCTCGTCGCAGACGGCTGGTCATCGCCGCATACGATCGTCGAGATCGTCAACGACGACATGCCTTTTCTCGTCGACTCGGTGACCGGAGCCATTAATGCTGGCAACCGTGTCGTTCATCTGATCATCCATCCGATTTTGACGGTGGCGCGCAACCCGGATGGACAGCTCTGCGAACCTCCCGATCCGGCCCTGCCGGAAATCCGCGAGTCGTGGATGCAGATCGAGATCACGGCAGAATCAGATCGGGCCGAGCTGGCACGCCTGACGCAAGCATTGTCGAACGTTCTTGCCGATGTTCGCGCGACGGTAGAGGACTGGCCGAGGATGCGCTCTGTGCTGCGCGATATCGTCGCCGGTCTGTCCGCGCAGTCGCCCCCGGTTCCAGCTGCCGAGCTCGCGGAAGTGCTGGACTTTCTACGTTGGCTCGACGACGACAACTTCACCTTTCTCGGATATCGCGAATACGCTTTCGCCAGAGCGGGAAACGCTGAGCACGGACCGCTGGGAATCTTGCGCGACGAAGCTCATCCCGTGTTCGGGGGCCTGCGCGACCTCTCCTCCTTGCCCCGCGACGTGCAGGATTTTGTCCGCCAGCGCGAGCTTATCGTCATCACCAAATCGAACCGCCGTGCGACGGTTCACCGCACTGCACACATGGACGCGATCTGCATCCGCCGGTTCGCGCCAAGCGGCGAAGTCGTCGGCGTTCACGTTTTTGTCGGATTGTTTACCTCGCTGGCCTACAGCCGCGATCCGCGGTCGATACCGCTGCTGCGGCTCAAAGTCCGTCGCATCGTCGAACGCACCGGGCTGTCGCCCGCCAGTCACGACGGCAAGGCGCTCTTGCACATCCTCGACACCTATCCACGCGACGAGCTGTTCCAAACTGACGAGAACCAGCTGTTCGATACGGTTACCGGCATTCTCAATCTGCAGGAGCGGCAAAGGATCGCCGCATTCGTTCGCCGCGATCCGCTGGAGCGCTTTGTCTCGTGTCTGGTCTATGTGCCGCGCGAGCGGTATGACAGCCAGCTGCGCGGCCGCATTGCGACGATCCTCGAGGAAGCGTTCGCCGGTCAGATTTCGACCTTTGATACCCAGATCGACGAATCGGCGCTGGCCAGGATCCATTTCATCATCCGGACCACGCGGGGCCAGGTACCGGCGGTCGACATAGCGGCGCTCGAAAGGCAGCTCGCTGAGGCCGGCCGCAGCTGGACGGATCGGCTTCAGGAAGCAGCAGCGGAGGCTTTCGGCGAGGAGATGGCCCGTGCTCGCCTGCGCCGCTTTCGGTCCTTCCCGATTGGTTATCAGGCGCGGACGGACGCTGAACAGGCGGTCGCCGATCTCGGCCGGGTCGAGGCAGTGCTGGCGGGTTCTGCGCTCGAAGTCTCGCTCCATCCGCAGGCCGACGGAGGGCTACCGGGGCTGCGCCTCTATCGAGCCAATCAGCCGGTCGCCCTTTCCGATGTGCTGCCCATTCTTGAGAACCTTGGTTTGCGCGTCGTCGCCGAAGAGCCGTTTCAAATCGATTGTGCCGGCAGCCCGCCGGTGTGGATCCATGAATTCCAACTCTCCGGCGTCGCTCTCCTGGCCTCGGTCTCCGTCAGAATCAAGGCTCGGTTTGAGGAGGCGGTGGTCGCCGTGTGGACCGGCCGGGTCGAGAATGACGGGTTCAACCGTCTCGTCCTCAGCGCCGGCCTGTCGGCGCGACAAGTGACGGTCTTGCGGATCTACGCGAAAGTCCTGCGCCAAGCCGGAACCGCGTTCAGCCAAGCGTATATGGAAGATACGCTGACTGCTCATCCCGAGATCGCCCGCCGCCTCGCTCAGCTATTCGAGACCCGCTTCGATCCGGCCCGCGGCGGCCCGTCGCTTGCGACAATTTCCGAGATCCAGGCGATCGATCACGCGCTCGACGCTGTGAGCAGCCTCGACGAGGATCGCATCTTGCGCGCTTACCTAACCCTGATCCTGAGGACGGTGCGCACGAACTACTATCAAAATTCACCTTCGGGCGAGGCCAAGCCGTCTCTCGCGATCAAGCTCGCGAGCAGTGAGATCGAGTTCTTGCCGTTGCCGCGGCCGCTCTTCGAGATCTACGTGTACAGCCCGCGGGTCGAGGGCGTGCATATGCGCGCCGGCAAGGTCGCCCGCGGCGGCATCCGTTGGTCTGAGCGCAAGGAGGATTTCCGCACCGAGGTTCTTGGCCTGATGAAGGCGCAGACGGTAAAGAACGCGGTGATTGTCCCGGTCGGATCAAAGGGCGGCTTCGTCGTCAAGCAGCCCCCCGCTTCCAGCGACAAGCTCGATGAGCAAGCAATCGAGTGTTACAAGACGCTCATCCGCGGCTTGCTGGATCTGACCGACAACATCGTCGCCGAGGGTTCTGGAGAAAGGCGGGTCGTTCCACCGGCGGATATCGTCCGGTACGATCACGACGACCCTTACTTGGTGGTTGCCGCCGACAAGGGCACTGCCACGTTCTCGGACTTCGCCAACGCCATCGCAAAGGACTACGGATTTTGGCTCGGCGACGCGTTCGCTTCGGGCGGTTCGGCGGGATATGACCACAAGGCGATGGGGATAACAGCGCGCGGCGCCTGGGAGCTGGTCAAGCGCCATTTCCGCGAGCTCGGACACAATGCGGAAACCGAGGAGCTGACCGTGACTGGCGTCGGCGACATGTCCGGAGACGTCTTCGGCAATGGCATGCTGATGTCGCGTCATCTCAGACTGCTGGGTGCCTTCGATCACCGCCACGTCTTCATCGATCCCGACCCGGACCCGGAGCGCAGCTTCGACGAACGGTTGCGGCTGTTCCGGCTGCCGCGGTCGAGCTGGGCCGATTACGACCGCGCACTGATCTCTGCCGGCGGCGGCGTGTTCGAGCGGGGCGTCAAATCAATCCCCGTTAGCGCCGAGATGAAGCGCGCCTTCGACATCGAGGCGGACCATCTCACCCCCGCCGAGCTGATCCGCAAGCTCCTGACCGCTCGGGTCGGTCTGTTGTGGTTCGGCGGCATCGGCACCTATGTCAAGGCCCCGGCCGAAACTCACGCTGAAGCCGGCGACCGGGTCGATGATGGGCTCCGGGTCAACGGCGATGAAATCCGGGCAAAGGTGGTCGGCGAAGGCGCCAACCTCGCGGTAACCCAGCGCGGACGGGTCGCATTCGCGCTCGCCGGCGGCCGCATCAATACCGATGCGATCGATAATTCGGCTGGTGTGGACACGTCGGACCATGAGGTCAACATCAAGATTCTGCTCGACCATGCCATTGCTGCGGGCGCCCTCGCGGCCGAGGAACGCGACCCGTTGCTCGCCACCATGGCGGGCGATGTCGCCTCGCTCGTTCTTCGCGACAACTACCTGCAGGGAGAGGCGCTCTCGATCGCCGAGGCACGCGGCGCGGGGTCCCTCGATCGGCAACAGCGGATGATCCGGGAACTCGAGCGATCGGGCCGGCTGAACCGCGCGCTCGAATTCCTACCCGATGACGAAACCCTTGCCGCGCGGTCCGCGCAAGGCCGCGGGCTCGTCCGGCCCGAGCTGGCGGTGCTGCTCGCTTATGCGAAGATGACACTTTACGAAGAGCTGTTGGCCTCTACTTTGCCGGATATACCGGAACTGGCGGAAGAGCTCAGTGGCTATTTCCCAGCGGCGATGCGGGACAGGCTCGGCGCGCAGATCGCCACTCATCCGCTGCGCCGCGAGATCATCGCCACCGTCGTCACTAACGATGTCGTCAACCGCGCGCGTATCACCTTTGTGCACGACCTGAGAGCGCGGACTGGGCGATCGGCGCCGGATATCGCGCGGGCGTATATCATCGTGCGTGAGGTCTTTGGGCTGCGGGATCTATGGCGCGAAATCGAGGCGCTCGACAACCGGGTGGCTGCCCAGGTGCAGATCGAGATGCTGCTCGAGATCGGCGAGCTGATCGAATGCGCCGCCAGCTGGCTGCTCAATCGCAAGCGCCTCGAAATCGGCAGCGAAGTCGATAGGCTCGGCCCGAGCATCCGAAGCCTTGCCGCCTCGCTGTTCGAGCTGTTGCCTGTACCTGATCGCAATCTCGTCGCTGTGCGCAGCCGCGGCCTCACCGATGCGAGCGTGCCCGAAGCCCTCGCCGCTCGGGTCGCCGGCACAGCGTTCCTCTCTGCCGCGCTCGACATCGCCGACCTAGCGGAGCGCTCACGCCAACCGCTCGACCGTGCCGCCCGAATCTATTACGGGGTCGGCGCCCAGTTCGCGCTCGACGAGCTCAAGACCGCCGCCCGCCGCCTGCGCGCCGTGACGCCGTGGCAGAAGCAGGCGGTCGAGGCGACGATCGACGATCTGCTCGGGCTTCAAGCCGGCCTGGCCGAGCGCATTCTCTCGAGCGACAACGCCGGGCAAGCCGACCCGTTTTCTGCGTGGTCTGCGGCTCACGAGGCCGAACTGACGCTCATGGAGCCGCTGATGAGGGAACTGCGCGCCGCCACAACCCCGGACCTCGCGATGCTCGTCGTCGCCACCCGCCAGCTGCGCCATGCGCTGGGATAGCGGACAAACTGGGCTGCTCAGGCGCTAGACGTCTACCATCTGGCGGAGTTCCTCCACAACCTCGGGATTGGCGAGGGTAGAGACGTCGCCGGTTTCCTGGCCGCCCGATATTGCCGCCAGCACCCGGCGCATGATCTTGCCCGAGCGGGTCTTTGGCATGTCGGGAACGATCCACACGTGGGCCGGCCGTGCGATAGGGCTGATTTCCGAGACGACCGCGTCAGAGATCCGTTTGTGCAACTCCGGGCTCGGGTGCAAGCCGGGCTTCAGCGCGACATAGAGATCGGGCACCTTGCCCTTGATGGCATCGGCGACCGGCACGACTGCGGCCTCCGCCACTTCCGGAACCGTCAGCGCCGCGGATTCGATCTCCTTGCTGCCCAGCCGGTGGCCGGCAACGTTGATCACATCGTCAATGCGGCCGAGTATTCGGTAATAGCCGTCGGGCGCCTGTACGGCCCCGTCGCCGGCGAAATAGGGCCAGTCCCGCCAATCCTTGCTGGTTTTGTCCTTGCAGTAGCGTGCGTAATACTGGGCCACGAAGCGGTCGGGGTCGCCCCAGATGGTCTGGAAAATCCCAGGCCAAGGATTGCGGATGCAAATATTCCCCGCCCGCCCAGCTCCCTTTGGGATTTCATTCCCGTCCTCGTCATAGATCACGGGGTGGATACCCGGCAGCGCGGGGCCGGCGCTGCCGGGCTTCATTGGTCCCAACGCCGGGACTGTGCTGCACAAAAAGCCGCCGGTTTCGGTCTGCCACCAGGTATCGACGATCACCGCCTCACCCTTGCCGACGGCATGGTGGAACCAGCGCCAGACTTCGGGCTCGATCGGCTCGCCGACCGTGGTCATGTGCTTGAAGTGGTAATCGTAGTTGTTGGGTTCGTCCGGACCGGCGCGGCGCAGAGCACGGATCGCGGTCGGCGAGGTGTGAAATATATTGACGTCGAGCTCTTCGGCGATCCGCCACGGCCGGCCGGCGTCCGGGAAGGTCGGAACACCCTCGTAAATGACTGTGGAGGCGGCAAGCAGAAGCGGTCCATAGACAATGTAGGAATGGCCGGTGATCCAGCCGATGTCGGCCATGCACCAGTAGACGTCTTCCGGATGGATGTCCTGGATGTATTTCGAGGTGCCGGCGACGTAGGCGAGATAGCCTCCGGTACTGTGTTGGCATCCCTTCGGTTTGCCGGTCGTTCCGCTCGTGTACATCAGGAAGAGCGGCGCCTCGGAAGGCATTGCCTCCGGCTCGACGCGCTTGCCGCGATGGCTCGCGAGTAGGTCGTTGACGATGTAATCGCGCCCGTGCGTGACCGGGTTCGCGCTCAAATATTTTCCCGGATGGCGCTGCCAGATCAGCACCTTCTCGACCGGATGGCCCTGCTCGGCGGCGTCTTCGGCAGCGATGTCGGCCTTTTCCTTCTGGTCCTGCAGGCTACCGCTCCGGTAATAGGCGTCCATCGTGATCAGAACACGGCTGGCGGAATCGACGATGCGGTCGGCGCAAGCCTTGCCGCTGAAGCCGCTGAACACCTGCGAATGGATGACGCCGAGCCGGGCGCAGGCCAACATCGCGATCGGCAACTCCGGGACCATCGGCATGTGAAGTGTCGCGCGATCGCCCGCTTTCAGCCCGCAGAAATCCCGCAGCAGGGCGGCGAATTCATTGACCCGAATATACAGCTCTTGATAGGTGATATGCTGGGTCGGTTCGCTCTCTAGTTCCGGCACAAAATGAATAGCAGTCTTGTTTTTGTATTTGGGCAGATGACGATCGACGCAGTTGAAGCTGGCGTTGAGCTTTCCGCCGACATACCATTTCCAGAACGGAGCATTGCTGGTATCGAGGGTCACATCCCAACGTTTATACCAATCCAGGAGATCGGCATATTCGTTGAAGCACGCGGGGAAGTGGTTGAGACTGAACCGCTCGTAGACACTCTTATCTGCTAAATTAGCTTGCGCAATGAATTTTTCTGGCGGATGATAGTAATTCTCTTCCTGCCAATGGACGGCGATTTCAGCCTCTGACAGCTCTGTCTGTTGTTCCATGGCCATTCTCCTGAGAAAATGACGGTTGCGCGGCTTCCCCGGAATTTCGAACGCCGACGAGATACAGCTGGAATATACAACGCAACTGTTCGAGTTTGAAGCGATGGAGCGGCATAGCGATCGGGCTATAACGGCGAGCGGCGCGCGACTGCTCGGGAAGGACGGGCTATGGGGGCGATAGGAACGCTCTCCGGCGACGATCTGATCGTCGTCACCGGCGGCGCCGGCTTTATCGGATCCCATATCACCGGCGCGCTGGCCGCGGCTGGGTTGCGCGTCGTGATCTCGGATCTGCTGCGGACCGGCGACAAATGGAGCAATATTGCGCCGACGCGGCTCCATGACATCCTGCGGCCCGATACGCTCTCGGCGTGGTTAGATCGGCATAGCAGCGAGGTTGCAGCGATTGTGCACATGGCGGCAATTTCTTCGACGACGGAGCCTGACGTCGACCGTTTCGTCGCAAATAATATCCGGCTGACTCTCGATCTCTGGGAGTGGTGCGCCATCAATGCCGTACGCTTCATTTATGCGTCTTCCGCCGCGACCTATGGCAACGGCGGCGCCGGCTTCGGCGACGATCAGAGTCCGGCCGCTCTGGCCGAACTGCGCCCGCTCAACGCTTATGGTTGGAGCAAGCACGTCATCGACCGTCGCATCATCGACGACGTGGTCCGGGGACGGCCGAGACCGCCGCAATGGGCCGGGCTCAAATTCTTCAACGTGTATGGCCCAAACGAGGCTCACAAGGGCGACATGCAATCCGTCGCCAGCAAAATCCGCCCGCTGGTCGAGGCCGGCAGCCCGGTCCACCTCTTCAAATCCCACAACCCCGGCTACGCCGATGGCGGCCAATTGAGGGATTTCGTCTATGTCAAGGACTGCGTCGCTGCGGTGATGTGGCTGCTGCGCAACCCGGCGGTCAGTGGGTTATTCAACGTCGGATCCGGTACTGCACGAAGCTTTCTCGATCTGGTAAAGGCCGTCGGTGCGGCGGTGGGACACGAGCCGGATATTAGGTTTATCGACACTCCGGTCGAGCTCCGCGATAAATACCAGTACTTCACCCAGGCAGACATGACGAAAATGCGGACCGCGGGCTTCGACCGGCCTTTCCACTCGCTCGAGGACGGCGTGCGGGATTATGTGCGCTCGCTGCGGTAGGGTCACTGGTTCCGCCGGCCGGGGCGCCGCGTGATCATCTTCGATCTGTCGCGTCTCGTATCACGTGCCGGCCGCGAGACGCCGACTGGGATCGACCGCGTCGAACTCGCTTACGCGGAGCACTTTCTCGCCGGCAGCGAGCCCCTTTGCTTTACGATGCTGACACCGTTGGGCCGCTTCGGGCGGTTGCCAAGAGCCGCGGCTGAGGAATACGTCCGGGCCCTGGCCGAAGTATGGCGGCATTCTGCTTCATCCTCGCAGATCCGGTACCCGACCCAGCTGGCGCGCAGGCTGCGTGCGGCAGCCCTGTTGCGGCACGAGCGCCGGCCGCGAACGCAGCTCCGGTCCGAGGCGGGCCGGCCCGTCTATCTCCTCGTCTCACATCATCATCTCGAAAAGCGCCGCATCATCGCCCGTCTGAAACAGAAGGCCCAAGCGTGCTTCGTCTGTCTGATCCATGATCTGATCCCGATCCAATTCCCCGAATACGCATTACCCGGCCAGGACCAGAAACATCGCCAACGGATCGAGACTGCAGCCGCTCTCGCCGACGGGGTGATTGTGAACTCGACCGTGACGCGCCGCACCTTTGAACCGTATCTCACGCGTGCCGGTCGGGCTCCGCCAGTGCTCGTTGCGCCGTTTGGCGTCGACCTGCCGGCGTCGATGCCGGCTCGGCCGCCGCAGCCGAATTCGCCCTATTTCGTGTGCGTCAGTACCATCGAGGCGCGCAAGAACCACTTGCTGCTGCTCAACCTTTGGCGCCAGCTCGCCGAGGAACTGGGCGATCGGGTCCCCCGTCTGGTGCTGATCGGACAGCGCGGCTGGGAGACCGAAAACGCGGTCGATATGCTCGAACGCTGCCCGGCGTTGCGCGGTGTCGTCGTCGAGCGCAGCAATTTGCCTGACGACGAGGTGGTGCGCCTGATCAACGAAGCTCAGGCCCTTCTGCTTCCGTCCTTTGCCGAGGGGTTTGGGTTTCCGCTCGTCGAGGCGCTGGCGCTCGGGGTGCCCGTCATCTGCAGCAATCTCGCGGCATTGCGCGAGAATGGCGGGTCGGTCCCGGAATATTTAGACCCGCTCGACGGCATTGGCTGGCGAGCCGCCGTCATCGATTATTCGCTTCCGGCATCGCCGCGCCGCGCCGCGCAGATACGTCGCCTCGCCGGCTGGACGGCGCCCCGCTGGGAGGATCACTTCGCCGCGGTCGACGCCCTCGTCGCCGAAGTCCGGGCTCCAGCGCCAATTCGCCTGGCGTCCCGCCGTGAGCCCCAGATTGACGGCCGCGAGCCGGCAGACGTACGATAAATTTTTTCCAGCATGGGGTCGGACAATGGCCGAGATACCGCGCCTCAATGGCGTAATCGCCGCACTGGAGCAGGATAAGCCCGCCTTCGTCTGCTTCTCCGCCGCGGAAATCGGAGTGGCCCAAGCGATAGGAGCCGCGCCTTACGACGGCGTCGTATTCGAGATGGAACACCGGCCATACGACATCCGCGCATTGCGCGACTGTCTGCAGTACATGCTGGATCGTCGCAAGATCGTCCAAACCGGCTCTCTGGCGCCGGCAGTGACTCCGTTTGTGCGCATTCCGCCTAATGGCGGCGAGATCAGCCAGTGGGTCGCGAAGCAGGTACTGGACCAGGGCGTGTACGGCATCGTATGGCCGCATGTCAGCACCGTCGAAGAGGCGCGTAATGCGGTCGCCGCGAGCCGCTATCCGCGCCCGCGCTCGGCGGCCTATTTCGAGCCGCCGGGCCAGCGCGGCGATGCGCCGGCCGCTGCGGCGCGCTACTGGGGTCTGGCGCAGCAGGAATATTACGGGCGCGCCGATGTCTGGCCGCTCAACCCGCAGGGCGAGATACTGGTCGCGATCATGTGTGAGGAGGTGCGCGCGATCAACAATCTGCCGAAGATGCTGGAAGAGGTTCCGGGGATCGGTGTGGTAATCATCGGCGAAGGCGATCTGTCGCAGGACCTCGGGGTTCCGCGGCAATATGACCATCCCACCGTGGTGTCGGCGATGGACGAAATTCTGGCAATCTGCAAACAACACAATGTCGCCTGCGGGCACCCGCACGTCGACAGCAAGAATGTCGAGACGTTGCTGCAGAAAGGCTTCCGCTATCTGATGCCCGCCCCGGTCTATTCCTACCCCGCGCTGGAGCTCGGCCGCAAAGTCGCTGGCCGCGCCTGAAGGTGCTTGCCGGCCTTCACCCGGGTCGGCATAACCACCAATTGCTCGCAGGCCTGTGCGCCTCGCGGCGCGGAATTGACGCATCAGGTCTATTTGACCTGAATCAATGCCGCTTGCCGCGCCTCGGCTCTAATCACTGCGGCATTAGCAACGGCGGACAGAACCATGGCATCTGCAATGCGTCGAGCGTCTCTACGCGGTCGGCGCATCTTCGCGACCGGCTTGATCCAGATCAATTCCTGCAACCGCAGACCCCGTGATATTAGCCGACGAGGCGATAGACCCCCCACCCCGATCGCCTCTCACTAAACCCCGGCTCCCCCCTGCCGGGGTTTTTTTGAGGATGATACCGATAATCGGCGCTGATCTTCCGATCCGTTAATACCTGTCGTTTGGGGGTGCTCCACTGTTTCATCCGTGCTGGCGCTCCTGCGCGATCGAGGTAAGGAACTCCGATAGTCTTGGGCGATCGCCTTGGGTGCATAATGCTCGTTTCGAACCAGACGATCGATGGCGTCACCAGGGTGCTGGAATTTCGCTGGCAGGATCGAGCGGCGCGGATGCCGGACAGGTAGATCGCGCAACCAAAAAGAGAATTTGCTGCAGATTCGTTGCAGATTGCACATATGATAATAATTGACTCAATCGGAGATTGCAGCTCTCGAAGCAGAGCGGAAGCCCGGGCGCCTCGACGTTAGCGGATCGCCGGAACGGTAAAGCGGAAGATCGCGCCGCCGTCGGGATTGGTCTCGGCCCAGAGCTTGCCGTTATTCGCTTCCACGATTGACCGGCAGATCGACAGGCCTACGCCCATCCCCTGCGCCTTGGTCGTGACAAAGGGCTGGAACAAGCGATCGGCCACTTCCAACGCGATGCCGGGGCCAGTATCGGTGACGCTTATCCTGATCGCCCCGCCCTCGGCCAGCTCGGTCGAAACCGTCAGCTCGTGGCGATCGCTGACCTCCATCGCCTCGATCGCGTTTCTCATCAGGTTGACGACGACCTGCTGGATTTGGACCTTGTCGATCAGCACCTGCGGCAACTGCGACGCGGCTCTCAACTGAACCTTGACGCCGCGTTCCTTGGCGCCGATGAGTGCGAGCGCCGCCGCCTCCTCGACGATTTCGGCGATATCCTCGGTGCGCTGCCGCGGCTCGCCTTTGCGTACGAAAGCACGGAGCCGGCGGATGATCTGCGTCGCCCGGTTCAACTGACCGAGCGCGTCGTCGATCGCGGCGCCGGCTCTCCGGGGTGCGGCGCTGTCACTGCCAACGAGCAGCAGGTGCGCGGCTTCCAGATAGTTTGTCGCTGCCGTCAGCGGCTGATTGATTTCGTGCGCCAGGGCCGAGGCCATCTGGCCCATCTCGGTGAGACGCGATAATTGCAACAGCTCCGATTGCAGCTCTTGCACCCGCTGCCTCGTGCGCTGGCGCTCGGTCAAATCGCGCACAAAGCCGGTAAAGAGGCGATGCCTCTCTCCTTTTACCTCACCGACCGAGAGTTCCATCGGAAAGGTCGAGCCGTCCTTGCGTTGACCCGCAACCACTCGCCCGAGACCGATGATTCGCCGCTCGCCGGTCGCGAGGTAGCGCGCGATGTAACCGTCATGGTTTTCGCGATACGGCGACGGCATCAGCATGCTGACATTACGGCCGCGAACCTCCTCGGCGGTATAACTGAACATCCGTTCGGCGGTCACACTGAAGGACTGGATGATGCCGTGCTCGTCGATGACGACCATACCGTCGGGGACAGTATCGAGGATCGAGCGCAGATGCGCCTCGCTCTCGGACAGCGCGGACGCGGCCAGCTTTGCCTCCGTTATGTCGCGGGCGATCTTCGAAGCACCGACGACGCGGCCGGCTTGATCGCGGATCGGGGAGACCGTCAGCGCGACCTGGATGATCTTGCCGTCCTTTCGTTGGCGCTCGGTTTCGTAGTGCTCGACGCGCTCGCCGTCTCTGATGCGGTCGAGGATGCCTCGCATCTCGTCGGCGCGGCCCGGTGGCGCCAGCAGCGAAATCGGCCGCCCCAACATCTCTTCGGCGGTGTAGCCGAAGATGCGTTCGGCGGCCTTGTTCCAGCTGGTGACGCGGCCGTCGAGGGTCTTGGAGATGATCGCGTCTTCGGACGATTGGACGATAGCAGCCAGCAGCCTCATCGCCGGATCGTTGCCGCTCTCCCGGTCGACATCGATCATGCTCGTGCCGAAGTCTGTCTGTTGCAAACTTCCGCCCCTTTATGACCGCCCGCCACCGGCCCTGTTTACCCATCGACATGGGTGTTCACGAATGCAGCTGCGCTGGCATGTCGGCAGGTGGGGTAAAACGGGCCGGATTTTTATCGAGCCGGCTGATCCAGATCAAGGCGCGGTGGGTGCGGCTTGGGACAATGAGGCCGCGCGTGATCAGGTTATAGCCGATGATTTTCATCGTCGATGATGACGAGAGCGTACGGGATTCGCTGCGGCTTCTACTCGAATGCGCCGGCTTCGAGGCGCGCGTATTTGGCTCGTGCCGGGAATTCCTCGCCGCCGGCTGCATCGGTGAAGGCGACTGTCTGATCCTCGACGTTCACTTGACGGGAATGAGCGGGCTGGATCTTCTCGAACGGATGCGCGGGAGAGGCGACAGGGTCCCTGTCATCCTGATCACCGGCCGTCTCGATACGGCAACCCGGAGCCGGGCTCAGGCTGCCGGGGCGCTCGCGGTCGTCGAAAAACCGTATAAGGCCGGCGAAATCCTCGCTCTTGTGAGACATGCTCTAGGCCGGGGGAATAGCCCCCCGGTGTCCGCCCTCTTTGCACAACACCATTATTGTTGAATGAGCGCGGTGAGAGATTACGCGCTGCGCCGCCGCGGGACAGTGCCGTACGAGATCGATCTCGACGGCAAAGTGATGTTTCTCGGATCGTCTGAAGCCTGTACCGAGGAACCGATCCGGGTCGAGCGGATCGAAACGCATTTCTCGTGGGTCTTCCTCACTGACCGGCACGTCTACAAGCTCAAGAAGCCGGGGCGCGGGGAGGGTTTCGATTTCACGTCTCCCGAGCGCCGGCGCCGGAATGCCGAGGAAGAGGTGCGTCTCAACCGCCGCCTCGCACGCGATGTCTATGTCGGGGTGATGTCACTTACCTTCGACGGGTGCCGCGGCCTTGCGATTGGCGGTCGGGGCAAGACCGCCGACTGGCTGGTCAGGATGATCCGCCTCGCCGGGGCGAACCCTGGACCGCCGGCTCGCTTACGGAAACTGTCAGCACGCCGATCTCCACGCGCTCGCCGGCCGCCTGGCGCGATTTTCCCGCCGCCTCGCGCGTGCACGGACGATTGCCCGTCGCCCGCGCTGATCACCTTCTACAAAGCGCTTGGCGCCATGATTCGGGCGCGCATTGCGATCCTGCACCTCCAAGACTTCGCGAGAGCTAACTGACGCTCCGCCGCACCGAACCGGCGAAGCTTGACGGTGATGGACGGAGCGTCGACTAACGACCAGCGGCTAGCGCATCCCTTGCGGACGCGTCAACTCAGCTAATACTGTGCCGCGGGTGTTTCTGCTTCGCCGAGCTGGTCTGAGCCGTACTGGACTTTTTGGACTTCTTTTTTGCGTGGCTTGATTTCGAGGAGTGCTTCTTCTTGGAGGTCGTGGTTGGAGCCACCGAAGTCGAGGTGTCCGGGGCCATTGTCTGCCCGGTTCCTGCAGTTTGGGCGTAGGACTGGGTGGGCAACGAAGAACCGGCAACGAACGCGAGCAACGCAAACGCCGAAACAAGCGCCTTCATGAGGGACTCCTGGGTCAAAATAACGACGCACTGTTTTTCTTGCACTCGTTGGGAGTGCTACCAAACATTACCGTCGCATTAGTTGCGACGAATGCTGTAGCATTAGATTATCACGTCTTCTGTCGTGACAGATAAGAATTATCGAAGAAACTCTCGCGATGCCGGGAAATGGGCGGCAGCGCGGGCCGATTGCCCGGCGGCCGGCTAAAAAAGACCGCCAGAGGCAGCACGGCGCACGCCTTAAGCGTGTAATATCAGAAAATCTTCTTCCTAAAGCTGTGTCCGCAGGCTACAGAGCGATACGCTGGCGCGAATCGGGGTGGGCTGGAGCGCTGTTGAGCGGATCTGATGGTTCCCGTATATCGGAGATGCGGCTTGCCGGAGCGGTGGAACGAAAAAGCCGCCGCGGGCTGTCCGCGGCGGCTAGGTGGGGGGCCGTAAGAGGCCCCCAAGGTTATCGCTGATCCAGACCGGTTACGGGAACACGATCTCGACGCGGCGATTTTGCGGCTCGCGTACACCTGGCGGCGTCGGCACGCGCAGGTCGTTCATGCCGCGACCGCTGACGACCATGTCGCTGCG
>Ga0306918_10000073_pt1 | contig 37607 bp, 31 predicted proteins | sample tim00Cox0000000H_FD_203315 | JGI IMG/M metagenome (GOLD analysis project Ga0306918, IMG submission 203315) | Lab enrichment of tropical soil microbial communities from Luquillo Experimental Forest, Puerto Rico - timezero.00C.oxic.00.000.00H (v2)... | ecosystem: Environmental > Terrestrial >... | reverse complement strand
GGCCGCCGCCGCCGCCTCCGACCTCGGTCGCGAGGCGGTCGCCATCGCCCTGGCGCTCGCCCCCGGGCACGCCTTTGCCAAATGCACCCAGGGCATGCTGTGCTCGGCCGCCGGACAGTTGGAAGAGGCCGCCCACGCCTTCGACCAGGCGCTGGCGATGGATGGGAGCCTCGGGCTGGCGCACGGCTTTGCCGGCTACAATGCCGCCCTGTTGGGTCGCGCCAGTGAGACCTTGCCGGCGATCGAGCGCGCCATGCGCCTGGATCCGACCGATCGCCGGCACAGCATCTGGTTCTTCTTCGGCGGCTTTGCCGAGCTCTTGCTCGGCCGCGTCGAACAAGCCGTCGACCTGCTCGAAAAATCCCTCGAGCGCAACCCCAGCTACGGCGGCGCCCAGCTCTTTCTGATGGCCGCCCGCTCGCTGCTCGGACGCCCCGGCGACGCCGCCCGGATGGCCGACACCTTCCGCGGCCAATACCCCGAATATCCGGCCAACGCCTTCGAGCAGCTCTGGCTGTCGCGCTCGTCGGCGCCAACCTATCGCGCCCAGGTCCAGCCCCTGTTCGAACAAATCCGATCCCTCGGCATCACCGCATAAGCCCCCTCCTCCAACCCCTCGCCGCGATGGCACGATCGCTCATGCCTGACGGCATCCACGCCTCAGGGTCAGTACTCGGCAGGCTGGCATAGCAACGCTGAGCTACCGTTGTCCCTCCAACTTCGTGCTCCTCGCTCATCGCCGTACATAGGATCTCCTGATCTTCCGGCCCTCCAATGCCGGCACCCAGCCCGTTCGGCGCATAACTCATCGTCCGATACCCACCGTTTCGCAAATGCACTGGGCCATTATCCGGCCGGGCAACCACCATTCCGTCCTAAGCACTGCCGAGCCAGTGCCAATCCCACAACGAGGTCATTACGGAAACTGCCAAACTGACCGGCAATCGCGTCAAAATTTAATAAAATTGCACCTAGGGACGCCATTCTGACGCTACACTGGACAGTGCATTGATGGAATATGGTTAAGCTGGGGATCGGCAGAGTGGCAATTGCGAGTGCCATACACCGGCACTGCGGCCGCGCTCCATCCTCAAAGGAGACATTACAATGCGCAGTGTCATCAACCGGTTTCGTCGGGACGAGCGCGGGGCCACGGCCACCGAATACGCCATGCTCCTCGTCTTTATCGCCCTGGCCATCGCAGTCGGCGCAAACGTGCTCGGCGGTGGTATTAACACCCTGTTCACCAACATTGGAAATGAGATCAAGGCCGTACAGCCTCCTGTCCTCCCGCAGCCTGCCCCTTGAGTATTGTTTAGTGTGGTGGTTGGCAACGGGACGGCTCGTTTCCGACCTACCACCTAATCATAACTTCCGTCAGCAACCGGCTCCTGCTGACGATGGCCTGCTTCTCGCGATTGGTACCCCTTCTATGGTCGTGTAAGGCGATCTACACAGGAGGTGCAGTCCGAATGTGCTCACTGAGGTCATCGCGATACGCGAGCATGATGCGGATCCTTCTCCAACGCGACCCAGTCGTCGCTATGTCATTCCGGGCGAGCGCCCGGGTGCTCGCGGGGCGGAATGTCTGCTCTCCTGTTGGCGACCCTAAGCTGCTGCCTGCTATGACCTTTTTTATCGGTCATCATCATTTGTTCCCGTCGCTGTTTTTCATGACGTTTTGCGGTGGCACATTGCCGCTGGCTATCATCGAGCGAGAAATGTTCCGCCTGCAACGCCTCATCTCTCTGCGTGCCGTCGTCCTACCGTCGCGACAGAGGCAAAGGGAAGTACCATTGCTACGGACGAACTAACGTGCGCTGCAGGGTTGCCATCACCGCCGCAGGCGTCGCCGCGTTGCTTTTTTGGACCTCCATAGAGTGAGCGGCTATGCCTGCCAAGACAATTCTAACAATTCTGTTCTTGATTTCTCTTGGCGTCGCCGTGACCGTGTTTCTACACGCTTTGCCACAACCGCTCGGCGCTGACGCTGCGACCGCCAGCAACGAGATCCTAGTCGCTACCGGAACGCTGCCAGCCGGCATCCTGTTGCGGGCCAAAGATGTTACTTGGCAACGGATTACACGAAGTGAGCCTGGCCAAATCCTGCGTTCATCCAATGCAATCAATAACGCCCGGGCCGAGGCCGAACAAGAAGCGCTCGGTGAGGTATATGGTGCGGCTCTGCGCATCAGGCTCATGGCTGGAGAGCCCATTCGGCGAGCGGCGATTGTCAAACCTGGCGACCGTGATTTCCTCCGGGTCGTGCTCTCGCCTACAGCGCGGGCGATCGCGATCCCGGTAGCTACCGGTGGCGCCAGCACCGGCATTTTATATCCGGGCGACCGCGTGGATGTCATACTGACTCAGTCCTTCAGGAACGACATGCCACTGACGCGCCGCTCCGTTAGCGAGACGGTCGTCGAGAGCTTACGCGTATTGGCAGTCGACTCAACCGATGTAAAATCCGCCAGTACAAACAACAGTTTCGGCCGGACGGTTACGCTGGAGATCACGCCTGAGCAGGCGGAGAAGATTAATGTGGCCACTGAACTTGGCAAATTATCATTGACATTACGCAGTAACAGCGGCACTGGCGGAAGCGCCGTAACCTACTTTCCGGGGTCGGCCAAAATGGCCGGCGTTAGGTCGACGTGGGCCGGCGACGTTTCGCCGGCATTAGGCGATGCCGCGCCGCCGCATCAACCGATCCCTCCCGAGAGGGCGGCAATTGAGGTTATTCACGGAACCAAATCCGTAGCGGTAAAGGCACCGTGACGGCCATGGCCAGTTACTCCGCTAGATCGAGCAACGGGCATGAACCTACCAAGGGAACCGGCCCGGGGTGAACCCTCTTTTGAAGAGTTCCTTGCTCAGGCCCGGGCTGATCGAAAAGAGGGTCGTGCCGATTTCAGCTCGCGCTTGCTTAATGGCGTTTGTCGCCGACAGCGAGACTGCGGGTTCTTTGCAAATCTGTCTGTCGCAGTTGTCGTTTTCGGATGCTACAATCAAAAGTGGAGGCATTACGAAAGCAATTAAGCATCTCGGCGCGGAGCGATCGCCTGAGAACATCATTGTCGACATCAGTGGGACGGACATGCCCGCCTCGCGGGTGCATGACCTCGCCCAGCTTTGCGAGCCTGGTGTCACGGTGGTCGCGATCGGCGACCGCAATGATATCGGCCTCTATCGTGACCTCGTCCAGGCCGGCGTCAGCGAATACGTTGTCAAGCCAATCACCCCGCCTTTGCTGGCAAAGGCCTTGTCTCCTCGACTCACCCCGGCTGAGGGTATACCAGTCAGTCGTAAGCTGGGAAAGGTGGTCACTTTTCTGGGGGCTCGCGGTGGCGTTGGCACAACGACGCTTGCGATCAACCTAGCGTGGTATCTTGCCGATCGTCAGAAACGCCGAGTCCTGCTTCTCGATCTCGACCTGCAGAACGGTGACTGCGCCCTTGCGCTCAACGTCAATTCGACTCCCGGATTGACTGACGCGCTCGCCAATCCTCAGCGCATTGACAGCGTCTTTCTCGAGCGGGCGATGGCGGTTCACAGCGAACGATTGTTTGTGCTGAGCGCGGAGGAGTCTTTGTGCGACGACGTGGGGTTCCTAGCCGAAGCGGTGGAGACGCTCGTCGGAGCGCTACGAACACAATTTCATTACATAATCGCCGATGTGCCGCGGCTCCCAGGGGCACCCTACCGGCGCTCCTTGGATATCGCCGACATCCGGGTCATTGTCGCCGACCAAACGTTACGCTCGGTTCGCGATACGGTGCGGTTGCAAGCCACGCTCGGCCTAAGCAGTGCTGCGCATCGTAATCTTATTGTCGTCAACCGAGCCGGTGAAGGTGGCCGTCGCGCGATGACATTGGACGAAATGGCCAAGGTCGATGTCCGTCCGAAGATAGTAATCCCATTTCGACCCAAGCTCAGTACTGCTGCAGGACTGGCACGGCCTGGCAGGTACACTGAAGCTGTCGCAGTGCTCGCAACCGAGATCTCGGGCCATGTGTCGGAGCGAACCCCATGGTGGAGGTTGGCGAGATGATAACAAACTGGGTCTCAGCGCCCGGCAGCTGACACGCGGCGCCCTGATCTCGTGCTCTTAGGGCCTGCCGGGAGTCTCCCACAGGTTGCCGATCTGGCGCTCCTTGACGAGCTGAAGGAGCGGATCCGAACAGTTCTGCTGACCAGGATCGACCCGTCTGTCGCTGGCCGGATTCCGCGCGCGACGTTGCGGGGCGAAGTCGCGCAATTGGTCAGCGAGATCGCGACCCAGGACCGGGTTCAACTCAACAAACTCGAGGAAACGGCCCTCGCCGCGGATCTCAGCGACGACATGATCGGGCTAGGACCGCTTGAACCGTTCCTCGATGATGACGAAGTCACCGACATCTTGGCGAACGGGCCGTTTGATATCTATGTCGAGCGACGCGGGAAGCTCGAAAAGACCAACGCCCGATTTCGTGATGCCCAGCATCTCGTAAACATTGCGCAGCGTATCGCCGCCGGAATTGGTCGTCGCATCGACGAGGCCAGCCCGATGGTCGACGCGCGGCTCGCGGACGGCAGCCGTGTCAATATCGTCCTGCCGCCGCTCGTGCTCAACGGCGGCACCATCTCAATCCGTAAATTCCCGAAGCGCAACCTGACGCTCGACAGGATGGTGCGTCAGGAGAATCTCTCGCGTCAGATGGCTTGTGTGCTCCAAGTCGCGGCGCACTCCCGTCTAAACATCTTGATCTCGGGCGGCGCCGGTTCCGGCAAGACGACATTGCTGAACGCGGTTTCGCAATACATCGATCGCGATGAACGGGTCATCACGGTAGAAGATGCGATCGAGCTACGCCTACAGCAGCCGCATGTCGTGCAGATGGAGACGCGTCCGCCCAATATCGAAGGGGTCGGGCACGTCCCCCAGCGCGAGCTGGTCCGCAATGCTTTGCGCATGCGTCCAGACCGCATCATCGTAGGGGAAGTGCGCGGCCCTGAGGCGTTCGACATGCTGCAGGCGATGAATACCGGACATGACGGCTCGATGTCGACAGTTCACGCCAACTCGCCACGCGACGCGCTCTACCGGATCGAAAACATGGTGATGATGGCAAATCTCAATCTGCCGCTCAAGGCGATCCGCATGCATGTTGCGAGCGCGCTCAACCTGATTGTGCATATAGAGCGCATGCGCGACGGCATCCGCCGCGTGCAAAACATTACCGAGATCGCCGGTATGGAAGGTGAGATCATTACTGCCCGCGAGCTGTTTGCGTATCGGCATCGCGGCGAACGGAGCGACGGCACAATCGACGGGGTGTTCGAGTGGAGCCGGCTGCGGCCCGACTTCCTGTCCCGCGCGGCCCATTTCGGCCTCGGCGACGAGCTTCTCGATGCAATGGGCATTCGGGGGAGCTGAATTGCACCAGGAACTTCTCCTCGCTGCCCTCGGCTCGACAATTCTTTTCGGATTGGCGCTCATCTGGACGTTTCGTTCCGAACGGCGCAAGGCGAGTATCGAACCGCGGTTAAAAATGATTTCTATGACAACGTCGAACGCGGCTAGTAACGTCGTTTCGCTGCGCAGACCCTTGCCGCAACACAGAGCTCTACCCGCAGCGGTCTTGGCGCGACTTGACTCGGCCCTTGCGGCAACCGGTAGCCGGATCGGTATACCGCATCTCGCCGTGACCGCGATTCTGGCAGACGCGACGATCGGTTTTGCGGCCATAGCAACTGAGATTCCGTCAGCCCTCGCGATCGCTTTAATCGGCACTGCAACTCTAGCTGCGCCCGCCTTCCTCGTGCAGCTCGCGCAAACTCGAAATCAGCATCGGTTTCTCGACATTTTTCCCGACGCACTCGATGTGATCATCCGTGCCGTCAGAGGTGGCTTACCAGTACTCGAGGCGATCGAAGTGGCGGCGCATGAGATCCCCGCACCGGTGGGCGTCGAATTTCAGCGGATGCTCGCCGAGATACGCATCGGTGTCGAGATGGAAGATGCGTTGCAGCACTCCGCCGACCGCGTTTGCGTGCCGGATTTTCGATTCTTCGTAGTCAGCCCGCTAATTCAGCGGCGGACGGGCGGCAGCATTGCCGAGACTCTCTCCAACCTCAGCAGCATCATTCGACAGCGTAAGGCGCTACGCATGAAAGCTCGCGCGCTTACTGCCGAGGCAATGGCATCCACAGTAATCATCGCCATAATGCCATTTGTCGCCGGAGTGGGGCTCTTTCTGATCAACCGAGAGGTGATATCGATCCTGTTCATAGACCCTCGCGGACGCTTAATGCTGGCGGTCGCAGTGGTCAGCCTGTTCTTGGGTATTGCTGTGATGAAGGCCATGATCAGGAAGAGTCTGCGGTAGCAATGTATTCAGCGTTGAATTTCAGCTCGGCGTTCGAGATCGTCCGGACACACCTCGCCTTCCGGATCGGCGGAATCGCTTTCGGCCCGATTGACACCTCCATCGTCATCCTGGCGCTCGCGGTCGCTGCGCTCTCTGCCTTCAATCTCTGGCGCATAGGAGAACGTGAGGATCGTGAGGAGCGCCTGTTCGATGCGCTGCGACGCGCCCCGCTGCTTCGTCATGCCAATCCCCTGCAGTTGCAACACCCGCCCTGGTACCAACGGCTCGGAACCAAGATCGCTTCAACGAAGATCATCGGCACCGCCAAGCAGAAGAGCTTGCTCGATGCCCTCGTCGCAGCCGGGATCAAGGGCCACGGCCATCTCGCGGGCCTGATCGCAGGCAAGTTTTGCATCGGTGCGACGTTCGTTCCGCTCTGTTGGCTGCTCCTCGAATGGCGCCAGTGGTTCGTCGGTTCGCCCATGCTCAGGTTGTCAGTTCTGGCGGGAGCCTCCATCCTGGGCTGGCGGGGCCCCGAGTTGGTCCTCTCGAAGCTAACCAAGCGCCGACGGATGCGCCTGGAAAATGGCATACCCGACGCGATCGATCTTCTCGTCGTATGCGCGGGAGCGGGACTCAGTCTCGATCATGCGATCGAGCAGGTAGGGCATGTCCTCCACTCCTCCAGCCCGGAGGTTGCCAAGGAGTTCAGCGCGACGGCGGCGGAAATGCGTGTTCTAGCGGATCGCAGCCACGCCCTCGAACACCTGGCTGAGCGCGCCGGTCTTCCGAGCCTCCGCAGCATCGTCGTCACGTTAAACCAGTCGATTAAGTTCGGCACATCGCTCGTCGAATCCCTCCGAATTCTGGCTTCCGAGATGCGCACCGAGCGTCTCACACGCTTCGAGGAACGCGCGGCGCGCCTCCCGGTCCTTTTGACGGTGCCGCTGATGCTATTCGTCCTGCCGTCCCTGTTGATTGTGATCGGCACTCCATTGGTGCTGCGCATCGTGGACATGCTGACGAAGGTTTGGTGACGACATCCTGCCGCCAATGGCCCTCACCTCACGAAATCCGAGCCGTACGATCCACCGGGACCCGCCGGGTTCGCTATTTGGCGCGATCGTACGATATTCCCACGACAACTCTGGCGCCAGCGCAGCGGTGGTAGCCATCACTCTTCCGGTATTGATCGGCTTTGGCGCGCTCGGTGCCGAAACCGGGTTATGGTACAATATCAAATTGCAGAACCAGTCAGCCGCCGATGCCGCGGCGATTTCAGCCGCCTACCAGGTCATTGCCGGTAAGAGCAATATCGCTGCCGACCTGATTCCGGCGGCGAGTGAGGCCGCCGCGCAGAACGGCTACACGGGACCCACCCCGGCAGTCATCTATCCCTATAACGACAGCGCTGTCAGCCTCGGAGTGGCTGTTACGTTGCAGCAACCGCAAAAAGCACTGCTTTCTGGGCTGTTCCCGTCCGGGATCACCGTAGCCAACCAGGCCATCGCCGCAATCGAAGTCCTGAACAATCCGTGCATTCTCGCTCTGGGAACAACCAGCACGGATGTCGAGATCGCCGCCTCGACGCGCGTCGACATGCCCAACTGCTCGATAGCGGCCAATTCCAACAGTACCACCGCGATCGAGCTCAACGCTACTACAAGTTCAGTAGCCGCCGCGACCCTCTTCACGGTCGGTGAAGTCTCGTTACAAGGAAACCCGATCGACCCGGCGGCACCGCCATTGGAATTTTCGTTAGGGTCACCCATCAGGATCGGCGCTGCCGCGGTCGCCGATCCTTACGCAAGCACCCTCACTCATGCCTATATCACGACGGGAATGCCCGCTGTAGGTGACTGCGTGCCGACGCTGAGCGGGCCTGTCACGTTTTACACTACAGCAAACTGCGTAATTCCGAGGTTGAAAATCGCCACGGGTCAAACGGTCGATCTATCGCCCGGTACGTATTGGTTAACCGGAAATCTGAAAGTCGAGCCAACCGGGGTGCTCAAGTGCTCGGCTTGCGACAACGTCAACGGGATCGGCGTCACGATCATTCTTACGACGCGCATGAGCACGATCGGATACGTATCTATTACGGATGGTATAGTCAATCTCAACGCGCCCGGTTCGGGACCGTTTGCCGGGCTTGTGATGGTTCAGGATGCCAATGGCTTGCCTCCAGGCACGACCTACCGATCGACCCACAGCCGTATCACTGGAGGATTCGGCGCTACGCTGAATGGCCTCGTCTACTTCCCAAATTCTTCAATGATATTTCATGGAAATCCCAGCGCCACCGGGCCGAAATGCTTGCTGCTCGTGGTCAACTGGCTGAACGTGGATGCAAACTCGAGCCTAGACTCCTCAGGCTGTGCAGGCGCGGGCCTCGCCACTCTTCCGACAGTCAGCACCGTCGCTCTTGCCGAGTGAGATCCGTCGTGGGTTTCGAAAAGCGTCAACGCCGATGGTATCGCTTATATATCCGCTGCGATCTCGCCTGCCGCGGCAGTGTCGCCGCCGAGTTTGCTTTCGTAGCGCCTGCAATCATCCTGATCGCAGCCGGAATCGCAGATTTTGGCATGCTCACCAGCAACTCCACCGCCCTCACGGCGACGACACGCATTGGCGCGGAATATGCCCGGCATAATCCGACCGATACCGCCGGCATCGAGAGCTCAATGCAAACCTCGACGAAGTTCACGCCTGCGCTCACTTTTCCTCCGAGCTTTCTCCAGAGCTGCGAATGCGATGACATGACGTCGATCGCATGCACCGAATCGTGCGCTACAGCAGGCCGGTTAGGTCCGAACCGCGTCTTTCTCACAATCAGCGCAAGCCAGACTTTCACCCCGCTGGTGCCGTGGCCGGGAATACCTGCGACCCTGACCGCATCGACGAAAGTACGCTTGCAATGAACATCGGCGGATCGCTTCGCCACAGCACCGAAGCCGGCAGCGCGACAGTCGAGGCCGGTGTTACGATTTCGCTCCTCCTCCTGCTGATTTTCGGCATCGTCGAGTTCGGGCAAACCTTTTGCACCTACAATACCATGCTACTTGCGGTCGAGCAGGCAGGACGATACGCAATGGTGCACAATCAAGGTCCGCCGGATGCTTGCGGCTCTCAGAGCCAGGCGGCACAGTGCCCCATCCTATCGAACACGCCGCTTGCCAATTGCGCGGCCGCTCTAACGCAACAATTATTATCCGCGTACCAGGCACCAAACATCGGCGTTTCTGTCACAGAGGACCGAATATCGATCCCTGGTACAATAACGATTTGCGCTAACTACTCGGTTGACCTTCTCCCGCCGCTCCTTTTTCCCAATGGGTCTTTTAACTTGACGCGTCAAGTCATTGTGCCACTAATATGAGCGTGAGTACCGAGCCAGACTGGATCCGAACTCGACATTTGGCATTACGCACTACTAAACGCCGATGTTGACCGGGCTTTCACCAGCCCGAGTAAAAATCGTTCACATACGATGCGATGATACGCCCGCTAATCCTTCCTCGCTCGGTCGTTATCGCGTTCCCGCGGCGGCGGAGCTCCAGGAATATAGTTCCAAAGCGGACCGTCCGTTGCCAGCCGCCATTTATGGCCGAACATCGGATGCAATGTTTTGATCGCCTCCTTCCTCGTCCTAAGAGCAACCGTCATCGCGCCGCCGCCGCCAATCCAAAGAGTTTACGCCGCGAGGCGCAGGTTTCAGCATTGCTCGGTGGTTTACTGATTCTGAGGATGGCTGTCGTCTTTTGCTTCGCAGGCATAACGACCAACAACACCGCCCAGATCGTCGTGCCCCGCCGCGCGGTCATAGGCAAGCTAGATTGCCTGACACGATTACTAGGTAATAGGACACCGCAAAGAGAATTGGCCATTGTTGCGACATTTGCTTTGCCAATACGGCGGCGAACCCTACAACCACGATCTTCGGCATCCACCACGCGGCCCCTAAATGAGCCTGAGATAAACGCATTATCGGATTAGCCTCCCAGTTGCCCGGAGCGGTCAGCGCATAATTGGTAGTGACGACGTCAGCGATTTGAAGACCAATAAACAGTATCCAAAGGATCCAGTGAGCTCGCGCAAGGGTTTGCCGGGGCCATAAGATCCGAACGCCGATCCTTGAGGGCCGCGGATGATGTGCTCGCTGTGACGGCCAGCCGTTTTCAGAAGCCATCGACCGCTTCGGTGTCGGATATCCCGCTCCGAAGCTACCGTTTCACCTGCAAAGAAATCGTGAACCGGGAACTCAGTCATGGGTCGCGGCTTCGTGCCGCCCGGCGCGAAGTCGAAGTCCGCACCTCAAACGGGAACTTGGCGGAGACGTCTCTTGGCGCCGCACCATAAAAGGCTGTCGAGAATCGACGCCTTAGTAAAGAGCGAAATAGGGAGGCGGGACGATCCACCTTCGCCGGGATTCTCGGCCGACTTTAACTTGAAATAGCCACAAGATGAGACTTCGGCCGGCTGACGCAGATGTCAGCCAATGGCGCCTGCAATGTTTGGGTGATCCGCCTCTTCAACTCAGCAACCTTAAACGGTTTTGCCAACAACGGGATGCCGGATACCCCACCGGCATGTAAGATATCAGCGTGCCCCGACATTAGCAGCACTCGTAAGCCATGATGGTGGGCCAGCGCGCGGTCGATTACAGTCAGGCCATTCATTTCGGGCATCGCGTAATCAGCAATTAATAGATCTATGGGCCACTCTCTTTCAAGGATCTCGAAGGCGAGGAACGGATTTTCCGCTTCCCAAACGATATATCCGCTATCGCGCAAAAACGCGCCAACGACTGCCCTGACGTCCGTATCATCATCGCAAACAAGGATCCGCGATTGATTCGGCTCGAGAATGGATGTTTCCGGCTCCAGGTCGCCGGATTGGATCGAGGCACATTCGGCGCGGGGCAGCCACAAGTCAACATTTGTCCCGCTGCCTAGAGCACTGGTGATCCGAACCGACCCGCCCGATTGGGCCGCAAAGCCGTGCACGATCGACAATCCTAGCCCCGAGCCGCGGCCTGCTTCCTTCGTCGTGAAAAACGGCTCGAAGGCGCGCGCCAGGGTTTCGGGGCTCATACCGGTCCCAGTATCCGACACCGACACGATCAGATAATCGCCGGATGATAGATCCGGTGGTGAAACCTCGGGCTCTGCTCGCCCATTGCTGGCGGCGATGCGTAGTGTTCCGCCGACAGGCATAGCATCTCGGGCGTTCAAGGCCAAGTTTAGGATCGCCAGTTCGAGCTGGTTCGGATCCACCCAAGCCGGGGGTAAATTGGGTCCTGCCTGCACAACGAGGCGGATCTCGGGCCCAATGGTCTGTCTCAGCATCTTTTCGACCCCGTCGACGGCACCACCAATGTCGACCGGTCGTGGCTCCAAATGCTGTCGGCGCGCGAAGGCGAGGAGATGTCGGGTCAGCGTGGCACCGCGGTCTGCAGCGCGAAGTGCGGCCTGGACTAGCGCTCTCGTGCGCGAATCGCGAACAACCCGAGCTTCCGCCATTTCCAAGTGCCCGACAACCGCGGTCAGCAGATTATTGAAGTCATGTGCAATGCCGCCGGTCAACTGGCCGATGGCTTCCATCTTGTGTGCTTGACGCAGCAAATCTTCTGCGACCCTTCGCTGCGCGATTTCCCCTTCCAGTCTGGTATTTGCAGCGCTCAACGCTTTAGTTTTCTCGATCAGATCAAAATTCAGCCGCAATCCGTTTGCGAAGCTGTGGCTCGATTTATATGCTGCCAGCGTTATCGCCAACGCGAAGACTACCATCATGTCGCCATGTACCGCCCAGCCATCCAGGAAAAATCGGCCTGCTAGAGGCAGCAAAGCTGGAAAAACGTAGGCGATGAAGGCCGGGAGATAGAAAGAAAACGACACTAGAGAAGCAACGCACATTCCACCGACCACAAATGCGACGAACGTCTGCTCGACCAGGCTGTCGGGGAGCAGCAGGGCACTGCCTGCGCCCCAAAGTAACCCCGATAATCCGGATCCTATCGTTGCGATGATCGCCCATTTCGGCGTCGATGGAATCGCTACCGCACGCGACCAGTAAAATTTCCACCCGACCACGCGTATCACAGTCAAAAGCACCGTCAACGCAAGAAATATTAACCACAGTGCCTGTCTCATATATGACGCAAGCACCACTGCTACCAATGAAGAGTTCAACACGTTGACAATCAAAACTATGGGTGTTTGTCGATAAAGTGTATCTATTTGAGTATTGTAAATTTCATTAGTCACGTGAATTGATTTAAACTCCTCTGACGTCGGATGGTGATTTTCCATGGAGATTGCTTAAGTATTGCTATACAAACCGATTTCGTGAAGTTCAATCCTTCATTACCTAAATAGGCGAAGAATTGTTATCCTCAGCCTAAATGGCTACCTGGCCCTATGGCGTTATGATTTTAACGCTATTGTGTCAAACGGGCGTCAATATCACGTCTTTCAAAATGTCAAAAAGACTGTTTATATTTAATGGGTCTTTGCGCCACCCATTAGCAACGGTGCCGCTTCGGCGACAACCGGTCGCTGCTTTGCATTGAAGCTGCTCGGTCGCGAGACCGGTGAGAGCATCATGATGTTCGAGGAAGCCCTGCCGCCGGTACCACAAGCCTCTTCCATCTGCACCGCGACAACGACGAGGTCGCCTGAGTGCTCGCGGGCGAGATGACCTTGAAGATCGGCGATTAGGTGACCGTAGGCGGGCCCGGCACCTGCGCGTTCATGCCGCGCAATCTCCCACATGCGTGGAAGGACAGCGGCAGCGAAACCGCCCGCGTGTTGTTTCTCTACACGCCGGCCGCCGCCGGCGGTCTTGTTGAAGCGCTCCCGGAGCGCCGCCCGAAGGACGCGACTCCGCGCGGGGCTACCGCGAGAGGATCGGGACTGGTTTAGTCGCCGCTGCCCCGACGAAGCGCTCAACCTCGGACTCTTCGTGTAGTAGTGCCCGTTGGCGTGGACGAGCGCGTCGAGGACCGGCGCGGCGGCAAGGCAGTTGCCCGCGTTGTTGAAGTGGAGAACGTTGCCCGCGACGGGTCGTCCGATCAGAGTAACGAACCTTGTGCGTAGCAGTCGGCCCGGGCGCAATGCAACCACACTTCTGCATGACAAGAATCAGTGGTTTCGCTCGTCCGGGTGCTGACATGTATGGCCGCGGTCACCACCGTGGCGGTAGCTATTGTGCGCAGCCCCATCAGCGTCGGCTCTGGAGCATCCGCCATTATCATCCCCAGAACCGAACGGCCGATATGAGGTCTGATCCCATTCCTTCGTTGCCGCGTGACCTAGGGACCGCTCGTCGCGGCGCGCCCGGTTATCCCATTGGGTCGGCGCGGCGGCGCGCGGCATCAATCGGCGAGCGGGTTCGGGCGGAACTGGAAATGGAGGGCGATCGACACCGTACCCTTGCCGCCTTCCTTCAGCCACGGCGCCCGGTCGCCGCTCGTCGTCCATACCCCGCGTCCCTTCCATCGGGCATTAGGGTCGTCGATGCGGCCGTCAATGCCCGTGGCATAGAAGCTCAGCGTGTAGGGACCCGCAGCACCACTCATTTCCCGTTCACCAGCGCCAATAGCGCGTCGTTTCGTTGCCGGTCGAGGTCGGCACGTCGTTGCCGAGCCCGAGCGTATTGTGCTGATCGACCCAGGTGTAATAGCTCGCCTCGGCGCTGTTGCCGCCGATGCCGGCAAACCCCGGCCCGGATATTGGTAGAAGGCCCAGCCCTCCGGGCAGTGATCGCAGGTGGCTTTGGGCCCGTTCAGCGGATCCTTGCATTTGCGCGGTCGAAGCTGCCGAGATGGCCGCTGCCGAGCGACACCCACACACCCTTGGCTGTCGATGTCGGCGCCGCGTGGCGCAAAGCCGAGCAGCGGACCGTCGTGGATTTCGGCGAGCGCAGTTGCAGGCGAGTTCGGGCCGGGATCGAGCCGCGCGACCGCACTTTCCCTCCGAACACGCCGACCGTACCCCACACCGAACCGTCGACTGGGCTCGGCATGATCGCGTAGAAGCCGCCGGTGGTGCGCTTGTCTTTCTGCGGATCGACCGGCTGGTCGGACTCGACATAGGCTCCCGCTTGCCGTTGCCGTCGGCGTCGAGGACCAGTGCTGTTCAGCCCTGCGCCTTCACGGCGTCCCCCGTCTCTTCGAACACCTTGCCTATCGAGCCGGGCGGCGGATCGCCCAACATTTCGGACATCTTCTCAAGTGCCGACCAAGGCGGACCGGGTGAACCGTTATGTCTTAGATCTACCTTTCGGGCTTTCGCAGACCAACGACCAGGATTGCCGAGGCGGGGTCCGAGCTTATATATCCATATCGTCCGCAATTGCTAATATGACAAGGATATTCCTGAATGTTTGACGTTTCCATCAACGAAATGGGTGCCTTCCATGCCACCCTGTTCTCCCCCTGATAGCCGATTTGGCTCCCTGCTCGGCACTCGGATACCCCCTGTTCACTGAACTGCAGATCGAGTCGTAACTGTCTGATCCAGCTTACTTTATTGAAGATTGCTGGGCCCAAATTCAACGTCGAATCGATAATTCGCCCTGTTTTCGCCCTTTTACAGGGGGGCGTGGCGATTGCGGCAGACCCCGGCGTGTCGTCGTGCCGGGGCGCGCCGCTTCGGGTCAACCGTTGGGGAAATCCGAGCTAGTTAAGTCAGTCCAGGCGCGCCCGGCGCTGCGCGCCGTCAATCGGCAAGCGGGTTGGGGCGGAACTGGAAATGGAAGGCGATCGGAACGGTGCCCTTGCCGCCTTCCTTCAGCCACGGCGCCCGGTCGCCACTTGTCGTCCACACCCCGCGCCCTTTCCATCCTGCATTGGGGTCGTCAATGCGGCCGTCCATGCCCTTGGCGTAGAAGCTCAGCGGGTAGGGGACGCGCAATACCACCCATTTCCCGTCCACCAGCGCCAACAGCGCGTCGTTTTCGTTGCCGGTCGAGATCGGAACGTCAGGCCCGAGCCCCAGCGTATTGTGCTGATCGACCCAGGTGTAATAGCTCGCCTCGGCGCTGTTGTCGCCGATGCCGGGAAAGCCCGGGCCCGGATACTGGTAGAAGCTCCAGCCCTCGGGGCACTGGTCGCCGGTGGCGTTGGGCCCGTTCAGCGGACCCTTGCACTTGCGCCGATCGAAGCTGCCGAGATGGCCGCTGCCGAGCGACACCCATACCACGCCCTTGCTGTCGATGTCGGCGCCGCGCGGCGCAAAGCCGGGTAGCGGGACGTTGTAGACCTCGGCGAGCGCCGTCGCAGGCGGGTGCGTCCCCGGATCGAGCCGCACGATCGTGCCCTTCATGCCGAATGTCGTGCCCCACACCGAGCGATCGACCGGGCTCGGCATGATCGCGTAAAAGCCGCCTTCGAGCCGCTTGTCCTTCTGCGCATCGACTGGCTGGTTCGGCTCGACATAGGCGTCGCGCTTGCCGTTGCCGTTGGTGTCGACCACCAGTACGGTCCAGCCTTGCGCCTTTGCCGTGTCGCCGGTCTCGTCGAAGACCTTGGTGTCGAGCCAGCCGACGACCGGGCCGCCGCCGCTCGTCCACAGCGTGTCGTGATCATCGAAGCCGAATTGCAGGTGGTGGGTGCCGAAGCAGGTATCGACGAAGGTGTACTTCATCGTCTTCGCGTCGAGCATCGCCAGCTGGCGGCTGCTTTCCTTGAGCGGAAACAGCTTGGCCGAGGGATGGTCGGAGCCCTCCTTACAAAAGGCGGGATTGTCACGACCGCGCACCGCGGCGGTCAGCCAAACGCGGCCCTTTCGGTCGATCATCATGTTGTGATTGTTGACGCGTGTATCCCAGATCTGCCGGTCGCCCCAATAGGCCGACGGCATTGCCGGTTTTTCGGTCGCGGCGTGCCCTGTGCCGAGCGACAGCGGCATGTCGGGGTCGCGCACCGGCGCATGAAAGACCGTGACGGTGTTGGTCGCCGGATCGAGGATTGGCAGATCGTCACCGGCATACTCCGGCGAACCGTACTCCTTGCCGCCGGCGTTGACGGTCGGATTGCGCTTGTCGGTCGAGATCAGATCGTGCAGGTATTTGTCGGGCCACCCCCAATCCCACTCGGTGATGACGAGGTTGCGCTCGATCCCCTGCGGCCGCGGCGGCGTCGCGCTCGGCAATTCGCCCTGCGCAATCCGGTCGGTCCAATCGGCGAAATATTTGAACGGTGCCCCGCCCAGTTGACCGGCGAGCGGGTTGACCATGAACGGCGCCGACTGGCCCGACTGGACGCGCCGCATCCAGGCATCTTCGCTGGTCTTCTGGTCCGAAAAGGCGGCGGGGATCGTGCGCGTCGATTCCTGGCCGAGCTGGTGGCAGCCGACACAGGCCCGGTTCTTGATGATCGTCAGCCAGTCCTGCTGCGTGACGTTGGCGGGGATGCCATTCTCGCCGCCGAAGTCCTTCTTGTCCGGGATCGTCAGCAGTGAGTACCAATAGATCGCCGGGTAGTAATGCGCCGCATCCGCCTCGTTGGGGGCCGGCGCGGCGGCGAGATCGAGCCGCTGGCCCGGCTTTGCGCGCATCTTCGGCGAGTCGACAAGGCTATAGCCGCGCACCCAGACATTGTAATCGGCTCGCGGCAGGTCCGGCACCAGATAGCGGCCCTGATCGTCCGTTACGACGATGCGCCTGAACTGCGCCGGCAGCTCGCTGGTCTCGGCGATGACCCAAACACCAGCCTCGCGGCCTTGCGGGCTGGAGACGACACCGCCGATGTCCTTTTCGCCGATCGCAATCGCGGCGCCTTCGTTCTGCTGCTGTGGGGGGGCTCGAACCGACGCCCCAACTAACAACGCCGCGGCGGCCACCAGTACTGGCAGCCTCCTTCCAATCTTCATACGCCCCTCCCTACCCGCGCCGGCCGCACCGATTTTGGCCAAAGCCCCGCGCAGAGTCCACCGAACACACCCGATCTGGACTCGAGGCGCCGCATCGATTTGGCCGCTCAGGGCGTGCGATCGCGGGTGAGCGCGACGACGTATATCGCTGGCGCCCGAGTTTGGCGGATTGAATAGCGACCATGCGAGCGGCTAGTGCCCTTCAAAACTTGCACGATCCATCGCACTCGTCGGGGAACAGGCTCCTACCGCAGGCGCACGGGCCGCGATGACCCGCGACACTGGTCTCGGTTGTCGGGGCGGGCTGCTCCGGCAGCCGCTCGCGCCGCAACTCCTCCATGCGGGCACGGATTGCCGCGAAATCGTCCGCTGCTCGGGACCGTGACATCAAACCCTCCGGGTCCGCGACTAACATGCTTAGTGCGATCCGCCAATAGCCTAAATGGCTGGACGAGACGGGTGGTCATGTCGTCATCAGGCTCGCTGCGCGAGAGCCGTTGTCTGTCGCGGATCATAGCACGGCGAAACCCCGGTGCTGTCCCGCCCCGGCTCCTGCTATCATGACTGCGAGAGGGAGGATCCCGATATGGGCGCCGCTCGGAAGTACACTGTCATCGACCCGGCCACCGGCAAGATCGACCGCCGCATCTTCAGCGAGCAGACGATCTACGATGACGAGATGGAGAAGATCTTCGGTCGCGCTTGGCTGATGATCGGGCACGAGAGCCTGGTGCCCGCGGAAGACGATTTCTTCCACACCTACATGGGCGAAGACCCGGTCATCCTGACCCGCGACGGACACGGCCGGCTCCACGCGCTCCTAAACATGTGCCGCCACCGCGGCAACCGCGTGTGTCGCGTCGATGACGGCAATGCCAAGCGCTTCACCTGTACCTATCACGGTTGGACCTACCGCAACGACAGCGCCCTCGAATACGTCCCCGGGGAGTCCGAGGCATATTACGGGGCACTCGACAAATCCTCGCTCGGTCTCATCGAGGCGCGCGTCGAGACCTATGCGGGAATCGCCTTCGCGACCTGGGCCAAGGACGCGCCGAGCCTTGAGGCCTATCTGGGCGATGCGCGCTGGTATCTCGACACCGTGTTCAATCGGCGGGACGGCGGTATGCAAGCCCTGGGGCCGATGAAATGGCTCGAACCCGTCAACTGGAAGACGCTGGTGGACAACTGCTCGGACAACTATCACGTCCCGACCAGCCATCTCGCCAGCGCTCGCGTCCAAACCCGCTATCTCGGCCGCCCGCGGCTGTCGCACGAGGACCAGTTCGAGAGCCCCAACAAGCACGCCTTTGTCAACGGGCACTCGATCACCTTTCGCGACGCGGATGACAATGCCCCCCGCTACATGCACGGCGTGTCGAGTGAGACGTTCCAGCTGTTCCAGGAATACCACGACGCGACGATGCCCGAGGTCGAGCGGCGGCTCGGCACACTCCGCGCGCGCCGGGTGCAGCTCGGCAACCACTCGATCTTCCCGAACGGGATTCTCGGGCTGCGGTTGGCGCTGCCCCGCGGCCCGCTCAAGACCGAGTTCTGGCACTTTGTGCTGCTGGACCGGGATGCACCCGAGGAACTGAAGCGCGTGATCCGCATCGGCAGCCAAGCCAATAACGGTGCAGCGGGCATGTTCGAACAGGACGACGTCGACAATTGGCGTCAGGTGACCGCAGCGAGCACCAGCCGCTTCGGGCGCCGTCACCCGCAGGACCTCTCGATGGGATTGGGGCATGCGGGGGCGCATCCGGATTATCCGGGGCTCGTCTCCGAGCGGTATATCTCGGAGAACAACCAGCGCCTCTTCTATAGGCGCTGGGAAGAGTTCATGAACGCGGAGAGCTGGGCCGGCATCCCGCTCGACCTGATCAAGGCCCGCTTCGACGGCACCGCGACCATGCAGGGTTAGAGCATGTTCCGTCGAGATTGCTTCGCTTCGCTCGCAATGACAGACAAGGCTTGTGTCATTGCGAGGAGCGTAGCGACGAAGCAATCTCGTCGAGATCGGCTCTGCCGGGCGGCGATCCGGTGAAGATGAAGCGAGCGCCGGCCGCGGCTCGCCCGGTGGAGCCGCGAGCGGCGCCAACGGTGGCGCTGACGCCGCAGCAAGCGCTGTGGCTGGAGCTGATGCAATTCTACATCCACGAGGCCTGGCTGCTCGATGAACGCAGGCTGAAGGAGTGGCTCGATCTCTTCACCGACGATGTCCTCTACTTCATGCCCCGCCGCAAGAACGTCCCGCGCCGGGAATCGCAGCGCGAGCTGACGCCGCTCGGAGATCTGGCGATCCTTGAGGAGGACAAGCGCTATCTCGAGATGCGGGTGGCCCGGCTCGACACCGGGATGGCCTGGGCCGAGGATCCCCCGTCGCGCACACGTCACCTGATCGGCAACCTCGAGGCGACGCCGCTTAAGAACGGCGAGGTGCAGACCAAGACCGCGTTTCTGGTGTACCGCTCGCACCTGGAGACCGACCATCAGCTCCTCTCCGGTTCTCGCGAGGATTTGCTGCGCAAGGTGAACGGCGCGTGGAAGGTGGCCCGGCGCACGATCGTGCTCGACGCCAACGTCCTCTTAGACAAGAACCTCAGCGTCTTTCTCTAGGCGGAAATACAGAAAATCGTGACCCGGTCGGTCGGCGCATGCCGATGCGCGACGGCTAAGCACGCGCGTCGAAGCACCGCTGCGCCGCGGCAGATCAAAGCCCGCAGTTCGGATAATCTGGGTACGGGCAATAAGATGGATATGCCGGGGCCGGCGGATAATAGTACGGCGTACTGGCAGCGGTGGCGGCGGCGCCGACTACGGCACCGGCCGCGACGCCAGCAGCAACACCACCCCAACCCGGCCCGGAATACCCGCCCCCGTAGTAGCCGCCACCGCTGACGTTGACGTTCCGGTTGACGTTGACGTTGCCGCGGTTCACGTTGGCGCGGTTTATATTGGCGCTGTTGAAGTTCCCGCGGTTGACACTGCCTCCGCCGGCCCCGGCCCAGGACCCTCGCCCGCCGGCCCCGGCCCGGTTGAACCCGCCTCCTGCGGCACCGCCGCGTTGGCCTCCAGCGAAACCACCGCCGCCGCGATAACCGCCACCACCGCCGCCGCGGTAACCGCCGCCCCCACCGCCGCGAAAACCACCGCCGCCACCACGGCCGCCGCCCCGTTGCACGAGCACCAGCGGCGCCTCTTTCGCACCCGCAGTCGCGGTGGCGATATTGCGGGCCATGCCGCGCCAGGCAGCCGGGGCGGCGGACGCCGGTGCAGCCAGCAACCCCATCAGGGCGATCGGCACCATGTAAAGCAGACACTTAGTCATCGCCAGGCCTCACTCGGTCTGTACTTGGCCTAAATTTCTTTCCAACTCGCACCTGGTCGGGGGCGGATGTCGGTCTTGTCGAAGCATGGCAAACGTCATAGCCGACAAGGACCCGCAGGGCCGGACCTCGGTCAATTGTTGACGGTCAACTACCTTTTGCCCATTGATCTGTGTCACTCAGAGTGGATTAATTCTACCCAGATAAATGACTGGTTCCGAGAAAAATCTTTCTACGACGGGAGCAACGCGATGAACGGGAAAACCGCCGCTGTACTATTGTCCGGCTTGCTGGTTGCCTGTGCGCAAGCCCAACCGCCGGCCGCCACTGCTCCACTCGCACCGGCCCAGGCGGCGGCTCCTGCCGAGGCATCGGTTCCGGCCCCGGCCGCACCGGCCGAGTCGCCGCCAGGGGATCATCTCGTGTATATCCGGAGGGCGAGCTGTCAAGACCTGCTGAACTTGACGCCCGAGGATCGCGCCGCGGCATCGATGTTTTATATCGGCTACCAGGCAGCGCGCCTCCGAGCCAGAAGCATCAATGTCGGCGTGATCCCCAGCATCCAGGCTCAAGCCTTCGCTTACTGCCAAGAGGACCCTGATCGACCGGTAGCCCAGGCGTTCGCAGAGGCGTACTCACTAGCCCGAAGATAACATCACGCACCCGTCATCTGACCGGCAATGTCGAGGCGGCGCCGTTGGAGAGCGGCGAGGTGCGGCCCAAGACCATGTTTCTATTGCACCGCTCACACCTGCAGACGGATCATCAACTCCTCTCGGTTATCCAGAGGACGTGCCGCGGAAGATGAACGGCGCGTGGAAGGTGAGGAAACCATAATCGTGCTCAACGCCAACGTCCTGCTCGAAAAGAACCTTAGCGTCTTCCTCTAGAGCGGCGACGGTCCGAGGAGCTCCCACCCGTGGCGCTCCAAAATATCTGCCAACTCGCGCTCATCCATCGATCCGAATTTGCGGCCGGTCCGCTGGTGCTCTTCTATCAACCCGCCCGCCTTGGCCGGAGTATAGAGAAACAGCACCCGTCCGGTTTTCGCGCCGGTGCTCTTCCAGGCATGCGGCACGCCGCGCGGCATGAAGGCGCAGGTGCCGGGGTCGTCGACCGTGACGTCATCGCCGATCTTGAAGGTGATCTCGCCGCTCAGGACATAGGCCACCTCGTCGCTGTCGTGATCCAGGTGGAATTTGCTCTTCGTCCCGGCGGGAACGGTCTCCTCGAACACCATGATGCTGTCGCCGGTCTCTCCGCCGAGGAGTTTGAGGACGATCGACCGCCCCGGGGTAAAGCTCGATACCGGACCCTGCCCCGGCTGCACGACAATGCCCTGCGCGCTCATTGCTCATCCCTCCTTGCTCAGGCCGGTTTGCGCTCGACCGTCCGAGGGTCATCGACATCGAGCTCGATAACTTCGCTGGGAAAGGGCGTTGCGGCCATCAAGGTCACGCCCTCCGACGATTGAAAGCGGTGCCAAGCACCTTGCGGATTAACCGCAATCATCCCGGCGCGGACAGCGAAGGATTGGGGCGGTCCGTCGTCGCAGACGATTTCCAGGGTCGCAGCGCCGTCGAGGACGTGGATCAGCTCGTCACCCGCGAGATGGGCTTCCCAGTGGCCCTTCCCGGCAAACTTCGTGATGCTAAGGCCGCCATCGCGGTACGACGCCAATCGCGCGCTGCTGCCCTGTCGATCCGCCATTGTCGATTGCGGGGTCCGGCCGCAAAACATCGTCAGCTTTGCGAGTTCAGCGTCGAGATCGATGATGCTCGGCGTTCCTCTTGGCATGACCCTCTTCGGCTCCGCCATCCGCGGGTCGTCGACATCGAGCTCGATGTGGTCGCCGGGAAGCGTCGCGCTCCAGGTCGTCCCGCCCTCTGCCGAGCGAAACCGGTGCCACGTGCCCTTCGGAACGACGGCCATCATTCCGGCGCGGAGCTCGAACGACTTGGGCGGCCCGTCATCGCATACGATGTCGAGGATCTTCGTGCCGTCGAGAACGTGTACCAGCTCGTCCTCGGCATGGTCTTCCCAGTGGCTTGTCCCCGAGTTCTTACCGGCGAAGAGGATACCGTCGCGATACGGGCCCAGTAGCGTCGCGCTGCCCTGACGCTCCGCCCGGGTTGTTCGCGGCGTCAGTCCACGAAATATGGTCAGCTTCGCGAGTTCGGCGTTGAGGTCGATGATGCTGGGTGTTCTGGCTTCCATTTCTCTCTCCATTGGGTTGATGGCTAGCGTACAGAGACATTGAACAACGTGCGCCCGTGCGGGCCCCGCCTAGTTCATGGGAACCAGTTGGAGCCGAGACCCGTCGCCGACCGCAAGCGGCCATAGGTACCGATCCCACGTCGCACCGACCACGTGCATTTGGTCATCTCGTCGCGCGCCCGACCGTTCGGCTACGCGCCGCGACCGCACGTTCCGCGGCAAAATAGCCGAGATCGCGTACTGCCACGGCAGTACGTCGCGCGCATAGTCGCGAACGCAGCACGCCGCTTCCGTCGCGAAACCCCGGCCCCAGACGTCGGGGTCGAACGTATAGCCGAGCTCACATTCGAATGTCAGCGCGAGCCCGGCGGGGGCGTCCTCGCGCCCGAACCATCCCCTGCGAATCTCGTGCCCGGGTGCCGAGGACTCGACAACGAGGTCCATCAGACCACAGCGCCCGATCAGCGCTCCATCTTCCTTGCACAGGACCGCAAGATAGCCGAGCGCGAGCTGCTCATAGCTCGCCAGCGTGTATCGCAACCATGCAGCCGTCTCTTCGGGCGAGCGCGTCCGGCCGTTGGGATAAAGATGCTGCGCGACTTTGGAAAGTGCGTGGAGGCGCGTGAAGAACGGCAGGTCGTCCGGCGCGACCCGCCGCAGCACGAGGCGCGCCGATTCCAGCCGGTCTGTGCCATGCGCCAGGGTCATGTTGAAGTCACCTACTCGTCAATTGGTCTCGAAGCGTAACGTCACAATTTGATTGCACTGATCTCCGTTTTTGCAGACCCCTGGAACGTTTTCGTGGCACCTAATTTGATGATACCGTTCCGTAGTCGACGCATTGAGCCTCGCTTCAAGGAACATGTCATGGCTGCTCTCGACGGATTGATGATTGTCGGGCGCGAAACGGGCCATCAGGCGAAGACCCGCTCGCCTCGATCGTACCGCGGGGCGATGGATTGGGACGATGTCCGGGTATTTCTCGCCGTTGCCCGTGAGGGCTCAATGCGTGCCGCCGGGAGGGCGCTCGGGCTGAGCCAACCGACAATCGCCCGCCGATTGGCTGCGTTCGAGTCCACTTTTGGCGGGGCGAGCCTGTTTGATCGCCTGCCCGAGGGGCTGCGCCTTAATGCCGCCGGCGAACAGCTGGTCCCGGCGGCGGAGGGTATCGAGGATGCGGTGTTGACATTGGAGCGGCAACGCGCTGCGGCCGTTCCGGCGCTCAGCGGTACCGTGCGGGTTGCGGCCGGCGAGTGCGCCGCCGGGTTTCTGGCTCGCTGCCTCTCGGGATCGACAAGGACAGCGCTGCCGCCGGGCATCACGTTGGAACTGGTCGACGAGTTAAGACAGACGGCAAACCTCGTGCGACGCCAAGCCGATATGGCGCTGCGCCACGAGCCGCCGGAAGGCGGCGACTTCTACATCTCCAAGGCAGGCACCTTCGCCTGTGCGGTCTACCGGCGTCGCGACGCGCAGGCCGGTGCGTGGGTCACTTATACCGAGGAGCAGGCACACTATGCGCCCGCGCGCTGGGTGCAGCGGCTGATAGAAGAGACAGGAAACCCGGTGGCGCTGCGCGCTTCATCGATGTTGATGCATTTGGAAGCGATCCGCGCCGGTACCGGCCGCGGCGTACTGCCCTGTTACGTCGGCGACGGCCATCCCCTGCTCGAGCGGCTGACCCCGCCGATCCCCGAAATCGCGGCCGAATACTGGATCATCGTCCACCGCGATCTGCGCCGCTCAGCCTGCGTGCGCGCGGTAATTGATTGGATGAAGAAGCTGTTTGCCGAGCAGCGGGACGTGCTCGCTGGGGTCGCTTAGCCCTCCCGCTCAGTAGCCCTGCAGGAACGCGAGGACCTGCGCCGTCCACTCGGCCGGCTTCTCGAACGGCGACCAGTGCCCGCAGTTATTGAGCAATACCAGGCGCGAGTCTGCAATGTGATTGAGGATCGCGATGCTGACCTCAAGGCCACCATCCGGTCGTAGCGCCCGTGGATCAGGAGGACGGGCGCCTGAATCCCGGTCAGACTGACCGATTGCCGGCGCGCCTCGATGAACTCTGGTGGCCAGGTGTGCGCGCGGTAGATGTAGTTCACCAGCTCGTCGGTCACCAGGCTCTCGTCGTCGATATGCACGCGCAGGTAATACGCGATGTTCTCGCGGCTCAGAACGTCGAGCGCTTGGCGGGTCGCTCGGCTGCCCTCCGAAAGGCGACTGCCTTTGATGGCACGGCATCAATTGCCATCTTGCCATCTAACGCGGGCGTTCCTAACTAGTGGATCCGGAGTAGGTCTCAAGCAGGATGTCCAGCATGGTCGAACCCCAGCTCTCGGTACGCAGCGCGAAAGCTCGCGATCTGGCGCACCGTTTGGCGCGGCGTGAACATCGATCCATCGCCGATGTCGTAGAACGCGCGCTCGAAGCTTATGAAATTCGCGAGGCGGGGCGCGAGCCGGCATGCGCTTTCTATGCGCGCCTTGCGAACGACTATGGCAGCGATCTCGATCTGGAGGTCGTCATTCGCGAAAACCGAAAGATCAATCCAGGACCGGAGCTTTGATCTTCCTTGACACCAACGTCATCTCGGAAACGCTGCGCAAAACGCCAAACCCCGCTGTGATCGCCTGGCTCGTGCGCAACGATGCAGAGCTGGCATTGCCGACGGTGACGATTGCCGAGATCGCCTTCGGCATCGGGAAAATTCGCCCCGACCAGAGGGCCGCGCGCTTGGAGCAGGGCTTGGCTTCTTGGCGCCATCGTTTTGCCGACCGGATCTTCCCGCTCACAGAAGCCGCGGCGCTCGCCTACGGCGACATCATGAGCGCAGCGCTCCGACAGGGCCGACCCATAACCACGCCCGACGGAATGATCGCGGCCATTGCCCGCATCAACGGCGGGCGCCTAGCGACCCGGAACTTGCCGGACTTCGAAACGACGGGTCTCGAACTCATTTGTCCGTGGGATTTTTGAGGCACGGCGGTAACCGTCCCGGTTAGTAGCCCTGCAGGAACGCGAGTACCTGCGCCGTCCACTCGGCCGGCTTCTCGAACGGCGGCCAGTGCCCGCAATTGTTGAGCAATATCAGACGCGAATCGGCAATGTGATTGAGGATCGCGATCGAGACCTCAAAAGCCACCATCCGGTCGTAGCGTCCGTGGATCAACAGGACGGGCGCCTTGATGCCGGGCAGATCGGGGGTGTAGTCGTGCGCCAGGCTCACCGATTGTCGGCGCGCCTCGATGAACTCTGGTGACCAGGTGTGCGCCCGGTGGATGTAGTCGACAAGTTCGTCGGTCACCAGGCTCTCGTCATCGATATGCACGCGCAGGTAATGAGCGATGTTTTCGCGGCTCGGGTCGTCGAGCGCCTGGCGGGTCGCTCGACTGCCCTCCGAGGGGCGATTGGCCATCAGATAGCGATCGCCGCCGGTGCCGATGTGCGAGCCGCCCATCACGAACTTGCCAACCCGCTCGGGGTAGCTGATGGCCGCCACCATCGCCGACTGTCCACCCTGCGAGTTGCCGACCCAATGCGCCCGCCCAATGCCGAGCGCGTCCAGCAAGGCGACCGCGGTCCGCGCCTGCACCGAATGGACCCCCTCGCGGTAGACGATCGGGCCCGTCTTAGAAAAATTCGGTAGGTCCATCAGGACGCATCGGTAGTGCTGCGACAGCGCGCCGACCGTCTTGTGGAACGTGATCCACGCGGTGGTGCCGGGACCGTAGGAGTGGAGGAACAATACCGGCTCGCCCTCGCCCACATCGTGGTAGTGCACCGGCATGCCACCGGCCGCGATGGTCTTGCTGGTGCCCGCTTCGGTCAGGCCATTCGACGCGATGAAAGGCATGTCCTCCTCCTTTGGCCGTCTGTCACGGCGTCGTGTCGGTGTTTGGCGAGTTGTGGTCAGGGCCGAACACGTTGTAGGTCCGCTGCTGATAGCGGATCATGTACTCCGTATAGTAGGTCGTAGGGTACCTTGGCGGCTTGTCTGGCCCCACGCAGGTCGGTACTGCAGCCACGGGCCAATCGATATTGCAGTCGCAGAAGAAGGCCAGCGCGTAGCGCTCGCCGCCCGAGCGGTTGAAGGCGCGGTGGGGCGTGGCGAGGAAATAATCGTTGGTCCAGCGCTGCAGCAACTGGCCGCCGTTCACGACAAAGGCGCCGGGAAGGGCAGGCGCATCGATCCATTTGCCGCTTTGCGTGCGGATCGACAGACCCGGAATGTCATTGGGAGCGAGCAGGGTCAGGAAACTGGTATCGGTGTGCGGGGCAATTCCGAAGTCGTCGTGTGCCAGATCAGTCCGGTATGGATAGTGCGTCATCCTCAGCTTGTACTGCGGCTCTTTGAAGGGTCGGTCGAAATATTCTAAAGGCAGGCGCAGCGCGCAACCGTAGAGCCGAACCAGTTTGCGCACCAATCGCTCCATCGTCTCGCAATAAGCGACGACCGTCTCGCGGAAGCCCGGCAGACCGGTCGGCCAACGGTTGGCGCTGCGGAAGCGCCGATCGGCCAGTACCTCCGGATGGTTGCTCGGCAGGTCCCGCGCGACAAAGAACGCCTCGTTGATATTCGGCTTGGTGACGGTTTCTACGGTAGAGGTGCGGAGGGTATCGCCCCGCAACGGCAGGTAGCCGACATTGTGCTTGTCTAGCTTGACCTCCAGCTTCTTTTGCAGCGGCAGAGCGTGGAAACGCGCGGCCTCGCGGAAGACCGCATGAATCTGCTCGGCAGGCACGCCGTGATTGACGATAAAGTAGAAACCGATCTCGGTCAGCGCGAAGTGCAGTTCCTCAGCTGTGCGGTCGATCGCGCCAGGGGCGCCCGCCAGGTAGGGGCCCAGATCGATGACTGGAATGATCTCCGCGTTGCCCATTCGACACTCCTGCTGCCCGCCGGGCCGACGGTATGCCTCACCAGGTCAGTTGAAGAAACGCGCCGGCCGGAAATCGGCGAGCTCAGCCCTTTGCTGTCCACGGACGATCTCGTCGGCCACCGCAGCGCCCAGGAATGGCGACATCGTCACGCCGCTATGAGTGACGGCGAGATAGTAGCCGGAAGTCCGCGGCATCGGTCCGATAGCAGAGAAATGGTCGCCGGGGACCGGCCGGATTGCGATGCGCACCGCCTCCGGTTCGACCTCGCCAATTGAAGGCAACAGTTGTCGGGCGCGCCGCACCAGATCGCGCGCCTCCGGCATCGACGGGCTAAGTCGCGTATCGAAGCTCAATGTCGCGTCGGTCGCATTCCAGTGCAGCATCAGGCGCCCCGCGCCATCGGGGCGCGCGTCAATTACCGTCGTGCGGACCACACGGCTCAAGCTGGCGGCGACAGGGGGCGTGAACACTAGGAACCCGAGGGTCGGTGCGAGCGGCAAATGCAGACCGGCATCCCGGGTCGCCTCGTTGGTCCAGCGGCCGGCACAGTTCACAACAATGTCGGCCTCGTATTGCGTGCCGTCGGCGAGGCGGGCGCCCGTTACACGGTCGCCTGCCATGATCAGGTCCACGACCCGGGCGCCGCAGATGACTTCGGCGCCATGGCGAAGCCGTGCCGCGTAAACCACCGGATCGAGCCAACCCTCTTCCAGGAAAAACGCCACCGGCGCGTCGCCGATCGTCGCCGGATCGATGTCGGGCTCCAATTCCTGCACCTGGTGCGGCGTGATCCACTCCGCGGCATAACCCCAGGACCGCAGCTGTTCGATGTTTTCGCGCTGCGCCGCGCGGTCGGGTTCGGCCTCCCATTCCAGATTGCCACCGACGTGCCACCATGGTGTCGAGCCGAACTCGTCGGCCAGTGCCAAATGCGCCTTCATGCCGGCAACATTCAGATCGTGATAGGGCTTCGGCGGTTTGTTGTGCGCGTTGGTCCAGGCGAAGCTGATGCCGGAGGTGCCTCCGCCGATGCGGAGAGCTTCCAGCACCGTAACAGCCGCGCCGGCCTGAGCCAGCCTGTATGCGACCGAGGCGCCCAACGCACCGGCACCGATCACTATCGTCTTAATCATTAGGCACCAGAGCAGATTCCCATCAGACCGAAACACCTCCTCGTCACCCCCGCTGAAGCGGGGGTCCCCAGGGCGGCCGCTCATCACTTGCCTGGGTTCCCGCTTTCGCGGGAACGACGATCTCATTTGGTCGGTTGGCGCGCCGGGACCGCGGCCGTGCGGGCGCAGAAGGTTTAGGCAGCTGCTCTTTCGCCCTGTGCCGCCCTGACCCGGGCAAGCATTGCAGCGGCGTTGCTGTGTAGGATCTGCTCGCGCGCTTCCTCACTAATCGCTGCTTCCGCGAGCGCCTTCCTGGTCCAGTCGCAGCCGAACTCGGTGCCGTCGGTGCCGCACACGATGCGCGCGGCGCCGTACAGCCTCACCGCCGTCTCTATCGAACGGGAGCCAAACGAGTTGCAATCCACATACACCTTTGCCTTGCGGAAGCGCGACGACGGCAGCTCCTCCTCCGGCGTGTCGAGCAGGCAGCGGTGGTCCATGCGCTCGACCTCGTAGGGAATGTTGCCACCTAAATTGTGGACCTGGATCATCGCGTTGGGGTAGTCCGCGAGGCAGTCGGTCAGACACAGCGTCACCATCACCGAGGACAGGCTCGCCTGCATGTCGAGCGTGCCGTTGCGGCGGCGTGCGTTGTCGGTGTCGCCGGAGATCTTTGGGTAAGCGTCGCCGGGCCGCGGGCCATTATGGACGAAGAGCGCCGCGCGGTGGCGGTTCGCGACCTCCAGCAGCGGCCGCATCGCTTCGGCATCCTTACGCGTCAGAAAATAGTTGCCTGGGACCTGCGCGCCGATCATGCCCGGCAGCCCGAGCGCGCGCTCGAACTCGGCAGCGGCGGCGGACATGTCCCTAAGAGGAAGCGCGGCGTAGGCGGCGAAGCGGCCGGGGTGCCCCTGGCAAATCGCGGAAAGCCCGTCATTGACGGTCCGGCAGAGCGGTCCGGACTCCTCCAACGGCTGGGCCTCGATCCAGCAGAACGAGCCGAGCAGTGACAGCACGCTCGTCTCCACCCCCTGGCGGTCCATCCGCGCTAGGTGAAAAGCGACATCATCGAAGGCCTTGGCGAGCGGCTCTTCGCCCATCCGCCCGGACTTCAGCACCTCGACACCGTCCTGGTTGCGCAGGATGCGCGGTTCGCGAGTACGGGCGCGCAGGGCACCAGCTATTTCGGCGGGCCGCCAATGGGCATGCATGTCGATCATCATCGCTTTTTCCTCCATGAGTCGTCCGCCAGTTTTTACCCCCGCGCGCGTCCGCTGCAAAGTGCGACAACTGTCGAGATCGATCGATGCCCCCAGCCGACCACGGCCCTCGAGGGTTGGAAGCACCCCAATCGTAGTTTGCCTCGCTGATGCGCACCGTCCGGTCATTTGCCGATAGCCATTCATCCGGCCGTCCAGGCGGGGCGTCATGTAACTGCCGGTGGCGGCGTGAAACCATCGTGACCCGACAAGGGTGTTGCAAGGGTTGAGATTCCGGTACGAAAGTTAACGTCATGGCTTGGTAGGGAGCAAATCATGGGTAAGACGCCGACCATCGAACCGGCCAAGGTGGCCGAGACGCTACGGCTGGACGAAGCGCGTGAGAACGGAGTGCCGTGGCGACAGTGGGGGCCCTACCTCAGCGAACGCCAGTGGGGCACCGTTCGCGAAGACTACAGCCAGGACGGAAACGCCTGGGATTATTTCAGCCACGATCAAGCCCGTTCTCGCGCCTATCACTGGGGCGAGGATGGTCTCGCTGGTATCAGTGACGATCACCAGCGGCTGTGTTTTGCGCTGGCTCTGTGGAACGGCAAGGATCCGATCTTGAAGGAGCGGGCGTTCGGGCTGACCAATAGCGAGGCCAATCACGGGGAGGACGTCAAGGAGTATTATTACTACTTGGACAGCACGCCGACTCACTCGTATATGAAGTATTTATATAAGTATCCGCAGAGTGCATATCCCTACGTTGACCTGATAAATACCAACCGACATCGCAGTCGTATGGATCCCGAATACGAACTGCTCGACACCGGCATATTCGATGAAGATCGGTATTTCGATGTCTTTGTGGAATACGCGAAGGCCGCACCGACGGATTTGCTGATAGAGATCAGCGTATGTAATAGGGGGGCCGAGGAGAGCGTGATCCACGTGTTACCGACCCTGTGGTTCCGCAATCTCTGGACATGGTGGCCGGATGAGCCGAAACCATCAATGAGGGACGCGTCCCGTAGAAACGCCGTTGCCATAGCTGCCGCAGATGCGTCGCTCGGTGACTATTTCCTCTATTGCGAGGGACAGCCACTTCTGCTGTTCACCGAAAACGAAACCAACAACCAGCGTCTCTTTGGCACCGCCAATCCAACGCCCTATGTGAAGGACGGGATCAACGACTGCGTGGTGGCAGATCGGCAGAACGCCGTCAACCCGAACAACACGGGGACCAAAGCGGCCACGCACTACCAGTTACGCGTGGGCGCAAGGGCCACCGTTGTCATTCGGCTTCGGCTGAACAATGCCGCACCCGACGCCGAGGAACCGTTTGGCGCGCGGTTCGCACAAATCGTCGAGGCGCGGCGGCGCGAGGCCGACGAGTTCTACCGGTCGATAACACCTCCCGGTGCCAGCGACGATGCAGCCAATGTGATGCGGCAGGCGCTGGCCGGGATGTTGTGGAGCAAGCAATATTTCTTCTACGATGTCGACAAATGGCTCGACGAACATCGCGCCGATCCGCTACTGGCGGAAACCGGCGTGGCGCGGAACCGCGAGTGGTTCCACATGATCAGCGACCATGTCATCTCGATGCCCGACAAGTGGGAATACCCGTGGTTTGCCGCCTGGGACCTTGCCTTTCACACGATCGCGCTCTCCACTGTCGACATCGATTTCGCCAAGGAGCAGCTCAACCTCCTGCTCGTCGGGGCCTACCAGCACCCGACCGGCCAGATCCCGGCCTATGAATGGAACTTCAGCGACGTAAATCCACCGGTGCACGGGTGGGCCACGATTTTTCTCTACCGCATGGAACAGGCATTGCGCGACACGCGCGATCTCCAGTTCCTGCGGCGGGTCTTTGGTAAGCTTACGTGGAACTTCGGATGGTGGGCGAACCGTAAGGACAGCTCCGGCAACAACCTGTACGAAGGCGGGTTTCTCGGGCTTGACAACATTGGTGTCTTCGACCGCAGCGCACCACTGCCGACTGGAGGCTATCTGGAGCAGGCCGATGGCACGGCATGGATGGCTCTTTATTCGCAGAACATGCTCGAGATTGCCGTCGAGCTCGCCTCAAGCGATCCGGCATATGAGGATTTGGCAGCAAACTTTGTGGCCCACTTTGTGCTGATCGCCCACGCCATGAACGAGATCGGACCGGATGGCATGTGGGATGAGGAGGACGGCTTCTATTACGACATCCTTCGCAGTCCGGATGGAAGAACAACCAGGCTGAAGCTCCACTCGATGGTAGGTCTGTTGCCGCTCTGCGCCGTGACTGTCGTTGAGAAGTGGCAGCGAGAACGGGTTTCCAAACTGACAGAGCATCTGTTTGCGCGCCTGCGACGGATGCCGGAGTTAGCGGAGTCGATCCATGCGACTGGCGCCGGCCACTATGGCGTCGCTGAACGTGGCATCTTGGCCCTGGTGAACGAGGATCGGCTGCGTCGAATTCTGTCTCGGATGCTCGATGAGAACGAGTTCCTGAGCCCCTACGGGATCCGGGCACTATCCCGCTATCATGCCGATCATCCCTATGTCTTTTCGGTGCACGGCCAGGAATACCGGGTAAATTATCTCCCGGCGGAGTCCGATACCGGGATGTTCGGCGGAAACTCAAACTGGCGCGGACCGATTTGGATGCCGGTCAATGCGTTGTTGATTCGGGCGCTAATGCAATACTATTTGTACTACGGCGACAACTTCAAGATCGAGTGCCCCACCGGCTCGGGCAACGCGATGAACCTGTTCGAGGTGGCCCGCGAGATTGCCAATCGGTTGATTAGTATTTTCCTGCGCAATCAAGCGGGCCGCCGGCCGGTGTTCGGCGGAGCGCAAAAGTTCCAGAACGACCCCTATTGGCGGGATCATTTATTGTTCTACGAGTATTTTCATGGCGACAACGGCGCCGGGATCGGGGCCAGTCATCAAACCGGGTGGACCGGAGTGGTGGCGCCGTTGATCGAAATCTTCGGCCACCTCGACGCCCAAACCTTTCTTGAACACGGGCGAGAGGCCGCTTTTGAGCTCTGATGAGTGGGCGCCTCCAGTCGCGACCAGCATCTCGACCATCCAAAAACGCCTCCCGCTGGCGCAAGGTCAAAGCCTGCATCCCAGCGGGAGACGGCGGCGGTGAGCTGCCGCAGGCAATCCGAGCGCAGACACGTGCTCGTAGAAGTAGCTGGGCAGATGCCCGGTCAAAATGATGCGCCAGTCGAACGGGATCGAAGATGTCACCGCGCGCATCATGTTGAACATCGTCGTCGTGCAGTTCGTCGTGAGCGTGTTGTAGAACCTCGGGCGAGCAGCAAGGTCGTTTGCTTGTTTGGTGTATTCAACGAGCAGCGCCCGGGCGCGCTCGGGTGGAGGCCTGAGCCGATAGAGCTCGATTTGCTCGTTACGCACCTTGCGTAATCTCATCAGGTCGCGCTCATCGGCGCCGATGTAGATCAACTCGTGCATCTTGAAAAAGCCCGCAAACTGCAGAGTACTGGTCATTCCGCGTTCGCCGCAGCTCGATGGAGAAATCGGGATAAGCTCCGTCTTCGAAACCGAAGCTCATAATCGTGTGGGCAATGGCGGGGCCCATCCAATAACCGAGGTACAGATCGAGCGATCGCAATTCCGAGAGATCGTATGTCCGTTGCTCCCAACGCTCGGTGTAATCCGCTTCGCTGCGCCAACTGAAGTTGCGAACGTTGCTAGCGGAGAGCCGGTCGCCGTCGATGGTGCCGGTGATGCCATGCGCGACATCGGCAGGCCAGTTCTTGTCGTTCGAAGCGCTTATGGAAGCGGACCAGCCAAGGAATATTGCATAGGCGACAGTATAAACCACCACGGCTCGCCAGCGCCGGCGCAGGACGAACCCCACCAAAGCGGCAAGCGCAATCGCGTCCAAGGCCAGGCATGCTCCGATGCGCACCCCGGCGGATCCAGGCAGTTGATAGGCGAGGGCGAGATTTGCCCACCCCGCGAAGAGAACGACGAAAACGGCAAATAGGCCGGCTGCGCCGGCTCGCAAAGCACGTCGCATCAATTTAGATCGTTCGAGAACGTGTAGACGCTTGGCGTTCAGCTATTTCATGGGAGATTGCGCCGCAGATGTATTAGGTTAGATTAACCTAGCGCGATGCCAGACAGGCATATCGAAGGGGAGATGTCAAATGTCGGAGACTCGCGACGACCTTCTCAGGTCTATGGACAACGGAGCAGTATTTCCTTGCGTGGCCCAGTTTCACAGTGAATTGCCGCCGCAATGGAATATTCACATCATAACAATTGGAGCCAGGTTTTTCTACGATGACGGAAACGACCAGCAAGTGGGGCCGATCCCGGTCGATATTATCGGACCGAACGGCATGGTGCCGTTGAACAGCCCAGACCCAACGAAGTGTGTCAGGCAAGTATTTGGTATTTTGCGAGCGGTTCATTCGGGCCATGAGCCACGTAATTTGTCAAGAATGAACGAAGGCCAACCCGGCAATTGTATGTTGGTAACACATTTCATAATAAGGCCAAAGACAAATGTCAGTAAAGACCAACTTGCACGACACGATGTATTCGATCTAGTGGCCGAATAAAGCGCAACTGAGTTTGCCACGTTTTCTTTGCTTACGAGAGGTAAGGGGAGACAGTCGGTGCGCTGCTTCCTTCCACATTCTACCCAATTAGAGTGGCGCCCGCCTAAGCGCCCTCTTTCTGATCGACAGCGCGATCGCTGGCCGCGCCGAACGATCTTTGATCAGCAGCCCAATCGCGTCCGCGGGGTTAGCTTTTCCCTCGGACCTGATGGGATTGGTGGGTCGTTGCGCATCAACCTTCGCGCCGGCATTTAAGCGACCAACGCGACGCTATCTGGGCCAGCGCGCGGCGAATTGGTTCAAGGTCTCAACCCCGACTGAGAATCCGATCGCAGCGTAGATATACCCCTTGGGAACGTCAAAGCCGGCGCCGTCCGCGATCAATGTCATGCCGATCAGCAACAGGAAACTCAATGCCAGCATCTTCACCGTCGGGTGACGCTCAACGAACTCGGCGAGGGGCTTCGACGCCACGAGCATGATCACGACGGCGACGATGATGGCGGTCGCCATGACCCACAGCGTGTTGGCCATGCCGACGGCCGTGATCACGCTGTCCAGCGAGAACACGACGTCGAGCAGCATGATCTGCGCGACCACGCCGGCGAAGCTCGTCCGACCCCCTGCCGCCTCCTCCTGTCCGTCGGCTTCCAATCGTCGATGAATCTCCCTCGTGCCCTTGTAGATCAGGAACAGGCCGCCTCCGATCAGGACGATATCCCGCCAGGAAACGGGCTGGCCGAAGAGGTTGAACAAAGGCCGAGTGAGGCCGATGATCCAGACGATCGAGGCGAGCAACGCCAAGCGGGTGATCAGCGCTAGTGCCAGCCCGACCTGCCGCGCCGAGTTCTGGCGTGCCGGAGGCAGCCGCCCGGCAACGATCGCGATAAACACCAGATTGTCGATACCTAGCACGATCTCGAGGGCGGTCAGCGTCACCAGGCTCGCCCAGACTTGCGGATCGGTCAGCCAACCCATGCCCTGCGCTCCTCACATCACCCGCCGCCCGCGTGGGTTGCCGGATCGGATCTTTTCAATGCCGGCATTTCACGGCGGCTTGCCGAAACCTGTCTTGTTGTTTTTTCGTCCCTCAGGTCTGTGCGATTTCCGTTGATCTGCTGTGCCGATTCGGTTGTTCCGTGGCATCGGAAATTTCGACCTAACCGATTGATATAATGAGATTTCTGGCCTGGAGAGCCGGCCGTTTCGGGGGTGACACCGCGATTTACGCTGTATTTTTGCAGAGCCGTGGTCGATAGGATTGCTGATCGCACTCAACGGAAAGGCGCCCAGCATGACCCGGCATTTCGGTGTCCTGATCCCTTCGACGAACACGACGGTCGAGATCGAGTGCCGGCTGTTGCCGGCGACCTACCAAGCGCATGTCGGGCGGCTGGTGACGAGCACCCCTGGCCGGACCTTCTCGCCGAGCCGCGACGAGGACATCGACTACCAGTCACGCCTGCTCGGCAGCGCCAGGGTCGAGCTGGTGATCTTGGCGCAGACCTCGGCGAGCCTGTTCGCCGACGATTATGACCAGGTCACCACCCGGCGGATGAGCGCCGGCGCCGGCGTTCCGGCCATCACCTCGGCGCAGGCCGTCGGCCGCGCGGTACGGGCGCTAAGGGCGCGGCGCATCGCGATCGTCTCGCCCTATTCGGACGAGGTCAATCAGCGCGCCGGCCGCTATTTTGCGGCCAAGCACGGGCTCGAGGCGGTCGCTCTCGAAGGCTTTGGCGCCACCGATTCCTATGCGATTGGGCAGCTCAGCCCGGAGAACGCGCGCGATGCCTTCGCGCGGATCGACCGACCTGAGATCGAGGTCCTTGTCGTGCCCGGCGGCAACTTTCCGACGATGACCTCGATTGCCGGGTGGGAGCGCGAATTCGGCAAGCCGGTCGTGACCACCAACCAGGCCTCGTTCTGGGCGATGCTTCAGATGCTCAAAACCGGCGACAGCATCCCCGGCTTTGGCCGCCTGCTCGCCGAGGTGCCTGCCGGTTAAGGCAAATAGTGGGCGAAGACCACCGGGGAGACAAAGGCCCAGGTCTCGATAAAGGTCGACCGGTCGGGCTTGCGGCCGAGCTCCTCCATCGCGCCAAGCAGGCAGAACCAGTTCAGCACCTCGTGCTGGCCGCTATTCTCGATCTCGTCGGTCGTGTAGTCGTGCCAGGTCGCGTACTCGCCTTTTTCGAGCGCGTCGTACAGCCGACGGTCGGCCGCGACATCGGGCCATAGCTGGTAGTTCTTCTCGGTCAAGAACGAGTGCGACCAGCTTGACGAGGCCATGATCGCGGTGCGCCACGGGCTCTTCGCCATGACCCGCGCGGTCGCCGCACCGACCGACATGCAGCGCGCGGGGCTCGGTGAAGGCGGATCGAGCTCGCGGATCTTGTCGCGCATCTTGAGCGGCAGGCGCAGCCCGCGCGCGGCGTTGACTCGCCGGCCGTAGCAATTCACCGAGAACGGCACGACCGGGTAGCCGAACCCGCGCCGCTCGTCGTCGAGCAATAACAAGGTGTAGGCGAAGGCGTGGCCGAGTGGGTGATGCAGCGGATTGTAGGCATAGGCCGCGTCGATGCCGTGCTCGAGCAGCCCCGATGCCAGGTACTTGCCGGCGGCACGGTGGCCGCTGAAACTGAACCGCTTGTCGTTCGGCTCGCCCCACGGGTTCCAAGCCCGGTTCTTCCACGGCTCGATCTCGTGCCCGTCATAGGCAAGTACTGCGAAAGGCGGGACGATGTCCTCCTTGAAGTTTTCGTACTGGTCGTCGCCGAACATGACGATGACATCGGGCTTGAAGTCGTCGAGGGTGGCCCGAGTCTGGGCGAAGTGGCGGCGATAGACCTCGCGCGCCCGGCCCGCCGCCCCCGCACCCCAATCGTTGCCAAGCTCCTCGCGCAATTTGGCCGGCCAGCGCACCGGGTCTTTCATCTCCGCCGGCATGTCTGGGTCGTCGAGCGAGGTCCGCATCATGCCGGTCCAGTCCTCGTTCCGGCGCAGCATGACCGGCCGATGGGTGCAGCCCAGTCCCAGGATTTCCG
>Ga0306918_10000072_pt1 | contig 37748 bp, 35 predicted proteins | sample tim00Cox0000000H_FD_203315 | JGI IMG/M metagenome (GOLD analysis project Ga0306918, IMG submission 203315) | Lab enrichment of tropical soil microbial communities from Luquillo Experimental Forest, Puerto Rico - timezero.00C.oxic.00.000.00H (v2)... | ecosystem: Environmental > Terrestrial >... | reverse complement strand
ACAATGATGATCCCAAACCCTTCATCTGGACCAAACCGGCTGACGTCATCCTCGCCAAACTCGACCGGCTGCCTGTATCTTCTGTTTAAGTCAGTGCACTAGATTATGACGGCACAACGGTTTTTCGCACGACGTCGTTCACGTATGAGACTGAGCCCGGCTACGACAAACTCCACAGCCACATTTTCAATTTGCCTGCTTCCGTCACCATAAGCGACCAGGACGGTCAGGTCGTTTCCAAGACGGGCTATGCCTACGATGGCGAGCCGCTCGTGAATACTCCTGGTGTAGTCGGATACGCGGATCCAGGAACGACATATCGAGGCAACCTCACCCAAGTCAAACGCTACAAGGGAAGCGCCGACAACTCGCCCAGCATCTCGGAATTCCGTCGCTACGACATGACCGGGAACTTGGTGGAAGATTGGGGGCCTTGCTGCGTGGACACAAAGTTTACCTATACGGCGGCTACGCAATTTGCCTATCCCGAGCAGATAACCCGGGGGGAGACCGGTTCGACAGCGCCTGTGAGCCAGTCGGTCACCTACGATCTGAGCACCGGGTTGCCGCTGACCAGTACGGACGCTAATGGACTGAGGTCAACACGGTCGTATTACGAGGCATCGCTGCGCTTGCGTACACAAACGGTTCCGACAGACTTAACAAGGCTTCCGCCGTGGTCTGGATATGCGGAATATCAGTATGATGATGCCGCGATGTCAGTAACGCAGAGCTCCTACATACCGAGGCAAGGGCTGTGCGTTCCAATGCCGTGCCAGCCCATTCTCGAAGCGCAGAGCATCACTCAATTTAATGGGTTGGGTTTGGTGCAGCGCGTCCAGAACAAGGGCGACGGCGACACCTGGAACGCCGTGTCCCGGCAGTACGATGCGTTGGGCCGGCTGTGGCAGGTTTCCGAGCCATATCGGCTTCCGCAGGGGCCAGTGTCCTGGGCAACCAGGACATACGATTCTTTGAACCGCGTGACCTCGGTAAGTGGTCCGGACGGAAGTCCGGTAGTCAGATGCTTTGACGAAACCGCACGGCCGAGCTCGGCGTCCCCCCCTTTGCCGGGTCAGACTGTGCGAATTATTCGGAACATACCGAACACCTCATCTTTCAATTGTAGCAGTCCCCATAGTGTAGCCCCAAACTCCCGGGAGACCTGGCAGCGGACAAATGCATTAGGGCAACTCGCCGAGGTCGTCGAACCGGCGGCGGACGGCGGCGGGTCGGTTTTCGATCCGGGAAATGTGCATACAGTCTATAGTTATAACGGCGTTGATCTGCCGACACTAATTCTTCAAGGTACTGATCAGCAAGAACGCGATTTTCAATACGATTTGTTGGGACGGTTGACCGCGCAATACCTGCCCGAGAAAAGTCGAACGTTGGACGTGCACGGCCTCTATTTAGGCCCCGAGGGGCGATGGAGCGACGTATTTGAGTATAATGATCGTTCAAATCTCGTTTCGCATGTCGACGCCCGCGGCGTGAAGACGGTCTATGATTTCGACGCATTGAACCGTCTGCAAAGCGTCTACTATCCAAGCGTCGCGCGGGTAGATTCGTCCAGCCCGATACTTCCGAGCCCCGACGCCTCTTATTCCTATATGCCCACGGGCGATGTGACACGGCTCCAGGGGATTAAGCTGGCCGGAACAAACGGCGCGGTAACGGAACAGTATGATTATGATCCGCCAGGGCTCCTCCACAAAAAAACATTGTCCTTTCCCGGCCAAGAGCCGCTGGTTTTGACCTACAACTACGACCTCCTTTACCGTCTTACCGAGCAAATTTACCCGGTTGAATACGGGACGCCATCGCAAGCCCAAAAGACCGTCGACTATACCCCCGGAATGGGCGGATTTCTGGACGATCTCAAGGTCAACGGAGCCGACTACGCCTCGCAGATCACGTACAATCCCGCCGGCGCAGCAACTTCGATCACTGTCGGTCCGGCGGGAGCGCAGCAGACAACGGAAACTTACAATTACGATCCTGCCACCGGCCTGTTAACTTGGCAAAATGTGCGGCGGGGCAGCTCTATTCCGCCGCTGCTTACTCTCTGTTACGATTATTATCCTTCTCACCAGCTCAGGTGGCTCCAGACGCTGTTGCAATGCAATGAAACGCTGGGTACCAACAAAGACACGCTGAGTTACGACTACGACGGCCTGGGGCGGCTGCATGACGTCAAGGCGACCGGAGCCTTTGGAGAAGCCACATGGTCCGAGACTTACGCCTACGATTCCTACGGTAATCGACTGAGCGTCACCGCATCCGGCAAAGACCCAGACGGCTCACCGATCCCGCTCGACGGGTTGGCAGGATCGCCAACTCCCCCGAATGGCCTTGTGGCTCTGACTTATGACTTAAAGAACCACATCACGACACCACCGGGTTTTGCTCCACCGGGTTTTGCCTATGATGCCGCCGGCAACCAGATCAGGACTCTACGCGCAGATGGTTCATGGGTCAGATACCAATATGACCAGGCAGGCCGATTGGCGCAGGTGACCGACGACAGCGGAAAATTGCTGGAACAATACGCGTATGGAGCAGACGGCAGACGCTTGAAAAAAACTAATTCTGGCGGCTCCACATACTATTTTTGGGATGGCAGTCACGTAATCGGCGAATACGCCCAGCCGCCAGCTCTGCCGAAATGGACTTGGTCGAAGTCGCACATCTATAGCGGCGATCGCATTTTGGCGACGCTCGTACCCGAGACATCGGAAGGCCAGTTTTCAGAGCGCGCCTACTACCACCATCCTGATCGGCTCGGAGTGCGCCTCATCACTAACAGCGCAGATAGTACCGCTACCGAGCAGGTGACATTGCCATTCGGAACTCTGATACCCAGTCCCGCAGTAGATCCCATCAACCCCATGTTCACAAGCTATGATCGAAGCTCGATCACAGGGTTAGACTACGCTATTAACCGGCACTACCGGTCACTTGAGCGGTTTACGCAGGTTGATCCCGCGGAGATAGCAGCGGTGAATCCTTCCGCACCTCAAAGCCTCAACATGTACAGCTACACTCGAAATGACCCGATAAATAATCTAGATCCGAGCGGGTTGGACGACACGGAGTCTTGCACCGACAACGACGACGGGACGACCACATGTAACGGCAAAACCACTATGAGCGAGAACGTTACGGTTGTTGCGCCCCCTACTCCGCCTCCTCTCATTCAAGCTCCCGATGACGAGACCCCTGGGTTTCTGCCAGGGCAGTTCACACCTCCCACGGCGAATGCACCAGGTGGCGGCGTGCTAATCGCGGGGGTCGGCGGCGGATCGGCGGGCGACGGTGGCGGAGTGGCGAATAAGACTCCACCTTTGTTAGATCAGCTCAGAAACGCGAAAACTTGCCAAGAGTACAAAAATATGTTTGCGAGCGCGTACAGCGGGGCCGTCGAACAAAACAAGCCAGTAATAAAACAAGGCTTACAAATATATGGGGGGTCAATCGTCGGGGGTGTTGCCATCGGTGTCGGCTCAGATGTTCTTGGACTTGTTTATCGAGCGCCAATCGAGACTGGGTTAGCTGGGTATGACGCAGCTGCCACTGCTGGCTATGGGTATGCGAAGGGCTTCGTGGGGGTAGGTCTGGGGTTAGTTGGCGGCGCACTGGCATTGCATTCCGACCTCTTGGGATCCTCAGGTTGGCTTTCACCAGATGTTACCAACTTCAGTAGCTTTTCCATTAACTTTCAACTCGCAGTCAACCCGCCAGCCGCATGCCAACAGTAGGTGGTGTTCCGTTGTCACTATGTGTAGCGGACGCCGTCATGCGGATGTTCGGGCGGCTCGTCGCTCGCCAAGACGGATGCGAGCAGGACGCGCTGCATTCGAGATGGCGAACCATCCCGTGCGCATTCGCGACGAGGCGGGTGGCGCTTTGCGCCAGCGAACGGTCTGCGAATGTTGGTTCCGCCGTGATGCGAACGCCAGCGGGGCGCGACGAAACGATCCCGGGCTTACGATCCGGGCGGGCGCGGTTAGGGAGCAGCGTGCTGCGGCCAACGCCAAACCAGAGATGGGGAGACGCCGTCCCGGTACCGCCCGCTGACACAGGAGGTGTACCACGCCGCCGCGGCCCCAACCAGCAACGACACCGCTGTGGAGAAGCCGAGGATGACCGCGCTGCGGCGGGCCTTGTGCACCGCTGCGAACCCACAGCCGATGCAGCCGATCCGCGACGACAGCGATTTCAGGGTGCCGATGGGACCCAGCCCTGGTGAGTTTGAGGCATGCGGGGCCGCCGATTATTCAGCGGCCCTTGAATTCGGCTCGTTCGCGACCCCCCGCTGCGTCTGCCGAAGCTGAAAAGATAGAGGACCCGCCTGAGCCACGAAACGGTCACGGCAGCGCGCGACACGAGGCGCCGTTCGATCTGCTCGAGCCGGAGGCGGTCGTCGCGCGCCCGCTGGTCGATCTCGACCCGCGACACGCTTTTGTTGCATAGGATTGCTTTCAACATGGCGCCCTCCATAGCGCGCACGCCGCCGACCCGTAGCCGGGAGGCGACCCTGCTCAAATATGTGGCCTGCTCCGTAGACATCGTGTGAGCTAGGTCACACTCCTTAACTTTTTTGATTGGACCGCCGGGGGCTCCTCTAGGCGATAATCCGGCGTATCGCGTTGATGCCGCCGCCGAACGCGGGTGAACTCTCGCGCCAAAGGTTGAGGTAACCCGCCGTGCCGGCCGCGGAACCAATGGCGGGCTAAGCTGCTGGATGGCTCTTGTGAAGAACGTATCATGAACTCATCTATCGGAACCGTTTGCTCCGGAACTTCCCGCCGATGCCGAAAATCACTGTCCCGTCTTCGCCACCCTGTTATCGCCCGTTTTTTGGAGCTGGAATTTAGGAATCTCAACGACTTGGTCCTGATCTCTTTCCGCCCCCCGCGCGCACGCGCGCGTCGGGCAAGACGATCAAGTAAGCGTGGGCTGCGATTTTCCGCTCATGCGCATGCCCCAAAGGGAGGGTTCAGCTACAACCTGAAAGCGATTTGCTGCAGATTCGCTGCAGATAGCAGCAACGGTTAAGGATTAGCTAAATCTCAGGTTGTCGCTAGCCGCTTGCTCTGGACGGCCGCCGATGCCTCTGTAACAATGGTGTTCAGGTAGCAGGCCATCGCCATTGGGGAGGAGGTCGAAAATGCCGGAATATAAATTGATTTCCGCGGATTCCCACGTCAGCGAACCGCCGGATCTGTGGAAGACGCGGGTCGACAACAAATACCGCGAGCGGGCGCCGCAGCTGATGGTCAACCCGCCGGGTAAGGAAGGCGCCTATTTCCATTACGAGGGCTTTGCGCCGCATCCGATCGGTATTGGCCTCGGCGCCGGCAAGAGCCCCGAGGAGCTGAAGGAGTTCTTGACCAAGGCGACCTATGCCGATGCCCGGCCCGGCGGCTGGGATCCGGCCGAGCGGGTCAAGGACAATGCGCTCGACGGGGTCGAGGCCGACGTGCTCTACACGACCCTCGGTTTCCGCATCTTTTGGCTCAAGGACCCCGGGCTACAGGCCGACTGCTTCCGCGTCTACAACGACTGGCTCGCCGAATTTGTCAGCTACGACAGGAAGCACATGGCCGGACTGCCGATGATCTCGCTCTACGAACCCAAGGCCGGAGCCCGCGAGCTCGAACGCTGCGCCAAGATGGGCCTCAAGGGAGCGATGATCTGGTGCTCGCCGCCCGAGGGGCAGCCCTACAGCTCGGACACCTACGATCCGTTCTGGGCGGCGGCGCAGGAGCTCAAGATGCCGGTCAGCCTGCATGCGATCACCGGCATGGGCATGGAGAGCCAGTACAATTGGGGCGAGCGCTACATGCGCGCCACGGTGCTGTCGCACGAGGTCGAGAAGTCGTTCAGCGTACTGATCTTCTCAGGTGTGCTCGACCGCTTTCCGCAATTGCAGATCGTCTCAGCCGAGAACAATATCGGCTGGCTGCCCTATTATCTGCAACGGATGGACCGCGCCTTCGAGCGCCAGCGCATCTCCGCCGGTTTTACCAACAAGCTGAAGCCGAGCGAGTATTTCCAGCGCCAGATGTGGGCGACCTATATCGACGACTATGTCGGCGTCCAGAGCCGCCACTTCATCGGCGTCGACAAGCTGATGTGGTCCTCGGACTACCCGCACCAGGCCTCGACCTGGCCGCACTCGCAGGAGGTCGTCGCGCGCGACTTCAAGGATGCCAGCGCCGAGGACCGCTTCAAGATCACTCGCGCCAACGCCGCCAGGCTCTACGGCTTCGACGCTTAGCGGGGCGTGGAGCGACGGCCGGATCAGGCTCGGACGCTCGCCACATAGTCGTCGACCTGCCGCACGAGCCGGCGTTTGTCTGCGTGCGGCAGGAACGCCGCCTCGAAGGAGTTGCGCGCGAGCTGTGCGAGGTTCTCGTCCGAAAATCCGAGCCCTTCCTGCACTGCGGCAAAGTTCTCGTTGACGTAGCCGCCAAAATAGGAGGGGTCATCCGAGTTGACCGTGACGAGCAGCCCCTCGTCCATCATCGTCCGCAGCGGGTGGCGGCGGATGTCGTCGAACACCTTGAGGCGCACATTGGACAATGGGCAGACGGTCAGCGGGACCCGTTCGCGGACGAGGCGCGCGACGAGCCCGGGATCGTCGAGAGTACGGATGCCGTGGTCGATGCGGGCAACGTGGAGCAGGTCGAGCGCGTCGCGGACATAGCTGGCGGGGCCTTCCTCGCCGGCATGAGCGACGGTGCGGAACCCGAGCGCGCGGGCCCGCTCGAATACTTCCCTAAACTTCCCCGGAGGGTTGTCCCTCTCCGCTGAATCGAGACCGACGCCGATAATACGGTCACGGTGCGGCAGCGCCTGTTCGAGCGTCGCCATCGCCTCCTTCGCGTCGCGGTCGCGTAAAAAGCACATGATCAGCCGGGTGCCGATGCCCAGCTGCTTGCGCCCGTCTTCGAGCGCCCGTGAAATGCCGTCCAGTACCGTTTCGAAGGCAATGCCGCGGCTGGTGTGGCCCTGCGGGTCGAAGAAAATCTCGGCATGGAGTATGTTCTGTGCACGGGCCTTTTCCAGATAGGCCCAGGTCATCTCGTAGAAGTCCTCTTCGGTCTGGAGGACCCGCATCCCCTGATAGTAGAGGTCGAGAAAATCCTGCAGTTCGCCGAAATCGTACGCCGCGCGCAGCGCCTCGACAGATGCATACGGCAGCGCGATGCCATTGCGTTCGGCAAAGCGGAACATGGTTTCGGGCTCGATCGTCCCCTCGATGTGCAGGTGCAATTCGGCCTTTGGCAACCCGTCGATGAAAGCGGTCACGATTACCTCCCGACCCGGCTTACGGTTCCACGCCATTGCGATGATAGCGGCACAGTGCTATCCGGCCTAACCTCGCACAGCTCGGGTGCCGGGAGCGCGATATGGAAGGGATACGCACCCTGATCGGCGAGGCCGAAATCGCCGCTCGCGTCGAGGCGTTGGCCGCCGAGATTGCTCAGCGAATACCGGACGACTTTGTCGTCGTCGGGCTCCTTAAGGGCGCCGCGGTGTTTGTGGCGGACTTGTCGCGCGCGCTGTACCGCGCCGGAGCTCGCCCCGAGTTCGAGTTCATGCGGCTGTCAAGCTACGGCCTCGCGAAAGTAAGTAGCGGTGAGGTACATCTCCTGGGCGACATTCCCATCGACCTTGCCGGGCGGCGGGTGCTGCTCGTCGACGACATCGTCGATACCGGCCGATCGATCGCCCACGCCGCCGCCCTGCTGCACGAGCGTGGGGTCGGCGAGATCTGGACCTGCGCGCTACTCGACAAGCCGGCGCGTCGAGAGGTAACGGCCGACGTCGATTTCGTCGGCTTTACGATTGAAGACGTGTTCGTGGCCGGCTACGGCATCGATTATGCGGAGAAGTGTCGCTATCTCCCGTACATCGGGATTGTCGACTGAGGAGGGCAGATCGCGGGGGCGGAGGTGCCGAGGAAGGCGGGCTCCTCGCCGGTGCTTGACGCTGACCCGGCATCCCGAGAGGATGCCCGCAGAATGCAGGAGCGGAACGAGGGCTGACCGTGCCGGCCGAAGATGCTGATCTCCGCCCCTATGACGCGCCGCATCTTGCCCGCAACCCGGCGAATTTCGCGGCGCTGACCCCGCTGGGATTTCTCTCCCGGTCCGCTGCCGTTTACCCGGAGAAGCTCGCCGTCGTCCACGGCGCCGCTCGCTTCACCTATCGCCAACTCTACGAGCGTTGCTGCCGGCTCGCCGATGCGTTGCGGCGGCGCGGCATCGGGCGGGGCGACACGGTCGCGGTGATGGCGCCGAACGTGCCGGCGCTGCTCGAAGCCCACTTCGGCGTTCCGATGGCGGGGGCGGTCCTCAACGCGTTGAACTATCGCCTCGACGCTCGCTCTATCGCCTTCATCTTAGCGCATGGCGAGGCAAAGCTGCTGATCGCCGACCGCGAATTTGCTCCGATCGTTGGACCGGCGCTACGCGAGCTTGGCCGCCCGGTCCCGGTCGTCGAGATCAATGACGGCGTCGGAGCGTCGCTCGGAGGGACCGAATACGAGGCGTTTCTTGCCGAGGCTGATCCCCTTGCCGCCTGGACAAGGCCCCGCGATGAATGGGAGCCGATTGCGCTCAATTACACCTCGGGGACCACCGGCGATCCGAAGGGCGTCGTCTACCATCACCGCGGCGCCTTTCTGAATGCGATCGGCAACGCAATCACGTTTGGGCTCGATCGCGGCTCAGTCTACTTGTGGACCTTGCCGATGTTCCATTGCAACGGCTGGACCTATACCTGGGCGGTGACGGCGCTAGCCGGCACGCACGTCTGCCTGCGCCGGGTCGACCCGGCGGCGATTTTCGCGGCGATCGCGGAGCATCGCGTCACCCATCTGTGCGGTGCGCCGATCGTGCTGAACATGCTCGTTCATGCGCCCGAAAGCGCAAACCGACGCTTCGCCCATGTCGTCGAGGTCGCGACCGGCGGCGCGGCGCCGCCGTCCAAAGTGATCGAGGCAATGGAGCGGATGGGCTTCCGCGTCACCCATCTCTATGGTTTGACCGAAAGCACCGGCCCGACGACGGTATGCGCATGGCAAGAAGAATGGCCCGGGCTCCCACTGGCCGAGCGCTCGGCCCGAATGGCGCGCCAGGGCGTTGCCACCGTGGTGCTGGACCGCCAGCGAGTCGCCGATCCGAACACAATGACAGACCTGCCGGCCGACGGGCACGCGTTGGGCGAGCTGATGGTACGCAGCAACACATTGATGAAGGGGTATCTAAAAAACCCAGAGTCGACCGCAGCGGCCTTTCAGCACGGTTGGTTTCACACCGGCGATCTGGCGGTTTGCCATCCCGACGGTTATGTCGAAGTAAAGGACCGCTCGAAGGACATCATCATCTCGGGCGGCGAAAACATCTCTTCGCTCGAGGTCGAGGAAGCGCTCTACCGCCATCCGCAAGTCATCGAGGCCGCGGTCGTCGCCAAGCCCGACCGGATTTGGGGCGAGAGCCCCTGTGCCTTTGTCGCGCTGAAACCGGATGCCGGCGCCATCTCGGCCGATGACATCATTGGGTGGTGCCGCGCCAATCTCGCGCATTACAAGGTGCCGCGAACGGTCGTCTTTGGGCCTCTGCCGAAAACCTCGACCGGCAAGATCCAGAAATTCGAGCTGCGCGAGCGCGCCAAGGAGGTCGCCGCGTGATCGAATTGCCGAGCTTCGACCTCTCGGGCCAGGTGGCGTTGGTGACAGGGGCATCGAGCGGGATCGGCCGTCACTTGGCCGAGCTTCTCGCCGCCGCGGGCGCCAAGGTGGCGCTGGCAGCGCGGCGGTTCGACCGGCTTACCGAGCTGGCCCGCGAGATCGCGGCGGAGGGAGGGCAGAGCTTACCGATCGCTTGTGACGTTACCCGACCCGAAGATGTTGCCGCTGCTGTGGCGACGGCCGAAAGCGAGCTCGGGCCGCTGTCGATCCTCGTCAACAATGCCGGCGTCGTGGTCTCGAAGCCGCTATTTGAGCACACCGAAGCCGACTGGGACCATGTAGTCGACACGAACCTCAAGGGCGCCTGGCTCACAGCGCGGGAATTTGCGCAGCACCTCGCCAAGCTGAAGCGCCCGGGCCGCATCATCAATATCTCGTCGGTGCTCGGATTTCGCACGATCGGCCGGCTCCCGGCCTATTGCGCCGCCAAGGCCGGGCTGATCCACCTGACCCAAGTGTTGGCGATGGAATTGGCGCGCTACGGCATTCTCGTCAACGCGCTGGCGCCGGGCTATGTCGAGACCGATTTCAACCGCGCCTTCTTCCACACCGAGGCCGGAAAGGCGCTGATCTCTCGCATTCCGCTAAAGCGCCTCGGGCAGACCGAAGATCTCGACGGCGCGGTCTTGTTCCTCGCCTCGCCGGCAAGCGCCTATGTCACCGGCGCAGTGATCGCCGTTGACGGCGGACATGGAGTCGCAGCGATCTGAGGTGGTACGGGAGGCGGGCGCGGGGAGGAACCACCGCGCCGCGCTCGCCCGCTTTCTCGCCGCGGCAAGCGGGGCGGCGAAGGTCGATGTCAGCGGCCTCGCGCCGCTGCGGGGCGGGGCCATCCAGGAGAATTGGGCGGTCGACGCGCGTTTTTTCGGCGGCCTGCTCACTGGCGATCAACGGCTCGTGCTGCGCACGGCAGCGCCGACCGGGGTTGCCGCGAGCCTGAGCCGAAACGAGGAATTCGCGGTGCTGAAGGCGGCCTTCGCCGCCGGCGTCACAGTGCCCGAACCGCTCTTCGCCAGCGAGGACCCAGCTGTCTTCGGCAAGGCGTTTTTCGTCATGCGGCGGGTCGACGGGACAGCCGCAGCTCATCGGATCACTCGCGATCCTCTCCTCGATCCCTCGCTTCCGGCGATTGCCGGGCGCCTCGGCCGAGAACTCGCCCGTATCCACACGATCCGCCCGCCGCGCTCCGGTCTCGCCTTCCTGCCGTCCTACGAGCAGGTCGGGCCAGCGCAGCAGATTGCAGGATTCCGAGCCTATCTCGATCGGCATCCCGTGCCGCGGCCGGTCCTCGAATGGGGCATCCGTTGGCTCGAGACGCATCTCCCGCCGCCGGTTGAGCCGGTACTCTGCCATCACGATTACCGCACCGGCAACTACATGCTCGACGGCGCCAATCTGACCGGCATTCTCGATTGGGAGTTCGCCGGCTGGGGCGACCCGCACGAAGATATCGGTTGGTTTTGCTGTAAGGGCTGGCGCTTCGCGCGGCTCGATCGCGAAGCCGGAGGGATCGCCGACCGTGCGCCCTTCTATCGTGGTTACGAGCGAGAATCTGGTCGGATGGTAGGCCGAGAGCGCGTCTTCTTCTGGGAGGTACTGGCAAGCGTGCGCTGGGCCATTATCGCGCTGCAGCAAAGCGACCGCTATCTGATTGGCGGCGAACGCAATCTCGATCTGGCGCTGACCGGGCGGCGGGCGACAGAATGTGAGCTCGAAATTCTGATGCTTCTCGATCCTGACGGAGCGCCGTCCGATGCGTGATTTGCCGACCGGGCCGTCCTTATTGGCTCTCGCGCGTGAAGTGCTGCTCAGCGATCTGCTGCCGCTGCTGCCCGAGCAGCACCGTCTCGAAGTCCGGCTCGTCGCCAACAGCATGGCAATTGCCGAGCGCGAAGCCGTTCTCGGGACGGGGCCGGCAAACCAGCTCCTTCGCGAACTGGAGACGATGTATGGAGAGGCTGAGGGCGAACCAGAGGTCCTGAGCCGCTTCGCCCGCGACCTCCGGGCTGGGGTGTTCGAAAGCTCGGCGCCGCACGATCGTGCCGTTCGTGCGATATTGTGGCGGCTGACTATCTTTAAGCTTCGGCAGGCCAATCCGAGATTCTTGGCGGCCAACAGCTTCAATTAGCCGCACTGGAGAACAGAACCATGCCCCAGAGCTGCGTCAGGAAAGCCATCGACGCGTTTGGCAGCGGCGAAATCGTTGTCGTGACCGACGACGACGATCGCGAGAACGAGGGCGATTTGATCCTGGCGGCGGTGCATACGACGCCGGAGAAGATGGCTTTCATCATCCGCAATACCTGCGGCATCGTTGCTGCGCCACTGACCGCGGAGACCGCGCGGCGCCTGCATCTGTCTCCCATGGTCGCAGACAACGACGCAATCCATGGAACCGCCTTCACCGTGTCAGCCGATTATCGGCATGGAACAACGAGCGGCATTTCGGCCGAAGAGCGGACGGCGACAATCCGCAATCTCGCCAACGGCAATGCCGGCCCGTCGGATTTCGTTCGGCCCGGCCACATATTCCCGCTGGTCGCCAAGGATGGCGGGGTTTTGATGCGCTCGGGCCATACCGAGGCGGCGATCGATTTGTGCCGGCTCGCCGGCGTCGAGCCGGTAGCGGCAATCTGCGAGCTCGTCAACGACGACGGCACGGTGATGCGCGGCCCGCAGGTGCAAGCGTTTGCCGAGAAGCACGGCCTGAAACGAATCTCGGTCGCCGATCTGATCGCCTATCGCCAGGCGCGCGAGAAGCTCGTGACCCGGGTGGCGGAATTCACCGTGGCGAGCGAAATCGGTGAGCTCACCGGCTACGCCTATGTGACGCCGTTCGACAAGGTCCACCACTATGCCTTTCTCTATGGCAATATCGGCAATGGCAGCAATGTTCCGACACGCCTCCATCGCGCCAATGTGCTCGAGGATGTCTTTGGTGGTGCCAAGCCCATCCATGCCGCCCTGAGCCGCTTCAAGGCCGCCGGACACGGGGTCCTCGTTTATCTGCGGGATGGCACCTCGGGGGTGCCGGCTTCCACCGCGGGCGAAGTGACGACCGCCTCCGAGCACGAGCGTAATATCCAATGGCGGGAAGTGGGGCTCGGTGCGCAGATCCTGCGCGATCTGCGCATCTCGTCGATCCAACTTCTGGCGACGCGCTCGCGCACCTATGTCGGGCTGGCCGGGTTCGGCATCGAAATCAGCGCCACCGAGCCGCTCGAATGATCGACGATGCGCAGACCGAGCACGCGTCATTATGCTTGGATCGTCGCGGCGGTCACCTTTGTCGTATTGCTCTTGACGGCCGGTATCCGGGCCGCTCCCAGCGTGCTCATCGTGCCGCTCGAAGACGAGTTTCACTGGTCACGCTCGACGATCTCCCTTGCCGTCGGCGTGAACCTACTGCTGTACGGACTGATTGGCCCGTTTGCAGCGGCGCTGATCGACCGCCTCGGCGTGCGCCGCACGATGACCGCGGCGCTCGCCGTCACTACTGTCGGGGTCGCGCTCACACCGGTAATGTATCAGCCTTGGCAGCTGATTTTGCTATGGGGGGTCATCGTCGGCGCTGGTTGCGGAATCATCGGCAATTTCTTGGCGGCTTTCATTGCCGCGCGATGGTTCGACGTCCGCCAGGGGCTCGTCGTCGGTTTGCTGACGGCGGCCAACGCCGCGGGTCAACTGATCTTTCTGCCGACTTTGGCGAATCTAGTGACCCTAGCCGGCTGGCGCGTAATGTCCATGGTGCTGGCGGCGACAGTGGCGGTTTTCGTCCCTTTCATCGCGCTATTGATGCGCGATCGCCCCGAAGATCTCGGGTTGGCACCCTACGGCGATACTGGCGGCCCGCGGCCCGCCCCGGCATCCGACGGCAATCCGTTGACGCTCGCCTTCCGTGCGTTTGGCGACGGCGCCCGTTCCCGCGACTTCTGGCTGATCGCGGGGAGTTATTTTGTCTGCGGCGCGTCGACCAACGGGCTCATCGGTACGCATCTGATACCTGCTTGCGTTGATCATGGCCTGGCCGAAGTGACTGGCGCAGGTCTGCTCGCCGCAACGGGGGTGTTCAGCTTTCTCGGTGGGACGCTGTCTGGCTGGCTCAGCGATCGCTGGGACAATCGGCTGCTGCTCGCCTGGTATTACGGGTTGCGTGGTCTCTCCCTGCTTTATCTACCGTTCGCCTTTGACATGTCGGTGTACGGTCTGTCGCTGTTCAGCATATTCTACGGGCTGGACTGGATTGCCGGAGTGCCGCCGACCGTGGGACTGCTCAGCCGTGTAGTCGGGACCGAAAGAACCGGGATCATGGTCGCCTGGATCACCGTCATCCATCAGATGGGCGGCGCCTTGGCCGCCTATGTTGGCGGGGTGCTGCGAATTTCTTTCGGGAGCTATCTTGAGGCTTTTCTGCTCGCAGGACTCTTGTGCTTCGCGGCCGCCCTGATGGCTTTCTTGATAGGCGTCGGCAGGCGGCGCCCCGAGATCGTCGAAGATGTATTTGCGGCGTCCTGATGTTCCCCTGGCTGCCGACATTGTCGGTCATTTTCCTGACGTCGGTAGGGCTGACCTGGGCGAGTTGTCCGCCGGTCAGCCCAATAGGCCGGCGATCGCGGATGGCATGCCTTCTGGCCGTCGGATTGCTCGCCATTGTCGGTTCGGTCTGGCAGGAGCGGTCGGTGGCCGAGACCTTGGCCGTCTCCGGGACCACCACTTCGCCGGCTTCCCGGACTATCTCGGAACTGACCAAACAGGTGGAAGCACTGGAAGACCGCGTCAGGCTGCTCGAAAAACATAAGGAGGTTCGAATTATCACGCATGAAGCGGTCGAGAATTTCACCGCGTATTTGAAGCAGTTCGGTGGTCATCGAGTATTAGTATCTTGCATCCCCGATGATATAGAAGCGTATCAGTACGCCAACCAGCTCGTAAATGTTCTTCGGGCGGGTAATTGGGATGCACACGGGCCCGAGGTGACCAAGTTATTTGGCGAGGTTCGAGCACCAGGAATAAATGTTTACGTAAGCCCGGACGATTATTCGGACACGGCAAAGATTCTGTTCGACGGTTTCGCTAAGTTCAATATTCCATATCAAGCAAGAGTTACCCCGTCCCAGGCGATCCCGGATTTCGAAACGGTAGAGCTCTTTGTCGGGCAACGACAGTCAGACACGGTACGCGCCGGTGGAGACTAGCTCGCCTCTCCTAAAAAGAACATAACGGGAAAACGCGGCAAACTCGCAGTGGAAACCCTCGGCGCTGTTGCTTGACCAAGTTGAGGCAACATCGGAGGCCGAAATACTGGAAAGCAACACTGCTTTATCGCTGACCCATACCCTCTGAAACTCCGGCATGGCAGGGTATTAGTTGGTTAATTAATTAGCTGTTGCTGCGCAAAGGCGAGTGTGAAGCCCGAGTTCGACGGCGGCGGAGCTTTCTATGACCGAGAAATTCCAGCAAGCGATGCCCGGAACCGATTCCGAGTCGGCCATCGCCGAGTTTATCCGCACTAGGGGAATCACGAGATGTCCAACCGCTTGTGTCCTGCCGACTCAAGCTTCGGTTAACGTGGCCGATCGCGAGGCCCTCGGTGAGCACGCGCTGCGACGGGCTGAACTTCGCCGCGCCAAGTCCATCACCCGCGCGCAACAATTTTGGGACATTGGGCATTTCCGACCGGCGCCGAGATAAGTAGACGGCGGTCGGACCGCAAAACTAACAGGTTCATCCCGGTCGTGCTATCCTGCGCGGCATGGATCAGTCCTCGGACTTGCCGCCGCAGCCGGCAGAGTATTACCGCCGGAAAGCGGCCCGCGCGCGCCAAGTTGCTGAAGGGGTCACCACGCGGGCTATCAAGGCACGGTTGCTCGAATTGGCCCTCGAATATGAGCGTCTCGCAGACGGTACCGAGAGCGCAACACGCGGGCCTTCGGAAATATCAGAGGCTTGATCGCTAGGCTGAAGAGCGGCAGCCTGGGATTCGACAGTTGTGATAGAGGGCCGATCCGATGCAGCTTGGCTTTGTCGGCACGGGCACGATGGGCGCGCCGATGGCTGGCTGCCTGATCGAGGCTGGCCACCACCTGACGGTCTATGATCTTCGACCCGAAGCCGCGGCCGCGCTATGCGCACGGGGAGCGCGCCCGGCGGACAGCCCTAGCGCGGTCGCACGGCAAAGCGAGGTAGTCTTCACATCACTGCCGGGTCCCCGCGAGGTGGAGTTCGCCGCGCTAGAACCGTCGACGGGCATACTGGCCGGATTCCACGCCGGATGTGCCTATATCGACATGACCACGAACGCTCCTGCGATGGCGCGGCGGTTGGCCGAGGCTTGCCGGGCTCGCGGCATCGACATGCTCGATGCGCCAGTCAGCGGACGTCCACCGACAATGACGGTGATGGTCGGCGGTGACGAGCCGGTCTTCGCGAGATATCGCTCGCTCTTCGCAGCGATGGCCGGCAATGTCTTCTATGCCGGCGGGGCGGGGGCAGGTTGTATCGCCAAGCTGGTCACCCAGTATCTGGGTTACACGAATTTCGTTGCGGCGCTCGAAGGCATGCTGATCGGCGCCAAGGCGGGTATTGATCTCAGCACCCTCGCGAAGATTGTCCCGCTCAGCGCCGGCGCCAGCAGGACATTCGACAATATTCCACGCTCGGTGCTGACCGGCTCGTTTAGCGCCGGAGGCACCCTCGACATCGTTGCGAAGGACCTCGATCTCGCATGTGAGCTGGCGCGCGCTGTCGGCGCGCCGGCCCATCTCGGTTTGCTTGCACATGACGTGTTGGCCCGTGCGCAGGCAGAAGGTTGGGGCCAGCACGGTTTTCCGGTCGCCGCGCGCGTCTTGGAAGCGATGGCAGGTACCGAACTCCGCGCGCCGGTCGCCGATGTGACCAGCTATCAAACGGCAGATCCGAGACGGCCAAGAACCTAGCAGGGCGGTGCCGGAAAGCGCATGCGCGGAAGGCTATTGCAGGGATCCGGGTCGATCTTCCGGCGAGTTCACATCAGCCTCGAGATTTCGTCGACGACAATCGCGCCCCGCCATCCCTACTGCCGCGCGGCGGGCGTCGGCGCGCCGTAGTGGCGCACCGGCACCTGAGGAGCTCTTGTGATGAGCAGTAGTTACACTTTTGCGGGTTCGTCCAACGGCACAATCACGCTTTGCGCACTGAGAGATTTCTCCTTTAGGGGCGTCATCGATGTGTCAGTTTAACAAATGTTTCCTTGACAATAATCGTCGATTTAGGTTAATTTTGCTTGCTCATGGCGACCCCCACAGATAGATCCGCGGCGACCCGAGGAATGCCTCTGGCAGTGGTGTGGCGGCCCATTGACGAGTTGAAGAACGACCCGAAAAATTCTCACTCGCACAGCCGCGAACAGATCCGGCAGCTGGCCAAGAGCATCGCCGCCTTCGGCTTCAACGTCCCAGTCCTAGTTGGAGCAGGGTGTCGGATAATTGCCGGGTACGGTAGGCTCCTTGCGGCGCGGCAACTCGGTTGGAGCGTCGTGCCCACGATATTGCAAAAGCAACTGAGCCCGGCACAGGCGCGCGCCTTCAGACTCGCGGACGCCCGGCTCGCCGAGACGGCTTCGTGGGATGATTTGCTGCTGGCAATGCGGCTCAAGGAGTTATCACCGGCAGAGCCGGAGTTCGGCGAGCAACGCCATCGTCCCTCGGAGCGCCCTCACCGCAAAGTGCTGCCGGATCGGGCGAGGAAGACGGAGGGCGGTGCCGCAAACTTGCGGCCGGCGGAGGAGGTGCCGCTCGTCCACGAGGGCGATCTCTGGCTGCTCGGCAATCACCGCATCCATTGCGGCAATGCTGACAATATTGTCGCCGAAATGCTGGCCGAGAAAGAGGGCGTTGTCGTGTTCGCCCCAAACGTCGCCTCGGCTGACGCCATCATACGCTGTTGGCAAACCCTGACCGGTGGGATCGCCCGCTGTGCGACGAGCGAACGCCGCCCGGTCATTGTCGATCTCCCCCGAGCGGACGCGCTCGCAGGAAATTGAAGTCGCAGCCGTAGTCAGCCTGCAGGATCTCGCGGCGGTAGAGAGCGGCGTAGCCGCGCCGCGGTATCGGCGACGGCGTGACTGCGCGGCGGCCCAGCTCCTCCGGCGCGACCAGGAGGTCGAGGCGGCGCTCGGCAACGGAAAGGCTAATGCGGTCACCGTCTCTGACCTTGGCGAGCGGGCCGCCGCTCGCGGCATCCGGGGTGACGTGCAAGACGATTGAGCCATAAGCGGTGCCGCTCATCCGCGCATCGGAGATGCGAACCATGTCCCTTACCCCGACGCGCGCCAGCTTGGCCGGGATCGGCAGATAGCCGGCCTCCGGCATGCCCGAAGAACTGAGCGGACCAGCATTCTGCAACACCAGGAAATCATCCGGCGTAACGTCGAGCGCCGGATCGTCAATGCGCGCCGAGAGATCCTCGAGCGAGGTAAAGACGACGGCCCGGCCTTCTTTCTCGAAGAGCCCGGAATCGGCCGCCGATCGCTTGAAGATTGCGCCCTTCGGCGCGAGTGAGCCGAACAGCGCGACAACGCCGCCCTTCGGCTGGACGGGATCGGCGAACGGCTTGACTATTGAACGGTCGACCGACCCGGTTTCCACAGCAAGACGTTGACCGAGTGTCTCGCCGGCGACCGTCATGCAATCGAGATGCAGCAGCGGCTTCAGCTCGCGCAGAACCGCACCGATGCCTCCGGCGGCAAATAGGTCCTCCATGTAATGAGGACCGGTCGGCTTCAGATCAACCAGGACCGGGGTCGAATCGCTAATCTGGTTCAATCGCGTGAGATCAAGGTCGATTCCCGCACGCCCGGCGATCGCGGTCAAATGCAATACCGCATTGGTCGAGCCGCCGATCGCCATCAGCACTCTGAGCGCGTTCTCGATCGATTGCGGAGTAACGATGCAATCCGGCGTTAGCTTCTCACGAGCGAGGTGCATCGCCGCGCGGCCGGTCGCCTCGGCGGCGCGCAGCCGATCGGCATGAACCGCCGGGATCGCTGCGCTGCCGGGCAAAATCATGCCAAGGACTTCGGCGATCGAGGCCATCGTGCTCGCCGTCCCCATAACGGCGCAAGTGCCCGCGGTAGTCGCGAGGTTGCCTTCGATCTCCGCGATCTCGTTAGAGCTGATCTCGCCGGCGCGGTACCTCGCCCAGAAGCGACGGCAGTCGGTACAGGCCCCGAGCCGCTCGCCATGCCAACGCGATGTCATCATCGGCCCGGCAACGAGCCCGACTGCCGGCCGGTTCGCCGAGACAGCACCCATCAACTGGGCCGGCACGGTCTTGTCGCACCCGCCGACCAGCACCACCGCATCCATCGGCTGGGCGCGGATCATCTCCTCGGTGTCCATCGCCATCAGATTGCGGAACATCAGGCTGGTGGGACTCAAAAACACCTCACCCAATGAGATCGTCGGAAAGGCCAGCGGCAACCCGCCCGCAGCCAGCACGCCGCGCTTCACCGCCTCGATCAGTTCCGGAAAGTGCCGGTGGCAGTTGTTGAAGCCGGAAAACGTGTTGGCGATGCCGATCACCGGCCGCGCCAGCAGATCGGTCGAGTACCCCATCGAGCGGGCAAAGGAGCGCCGCAGGTAGAGCGCAAAATCGGGGTCGCCGTAATTGGTGAGGCCGCGCGCCAAGCCCTCCGGTTCATCCATGGTTTTTCCTTTTCAATCTGGCTGCGGGATCGTCACCGAATAAGCGGCAATGAGGCCGGCGAAGCCGACCGGAACCCAAATTACCGCCTCTCCAATCCGCAGGTAAGCCGCGCCGCCGAGCATCGCACCGGTGATGAGCCCGACCCAAGGTACGGCTTGCACGAGCCAGTTCCATCCTCTCGTGCGACGTGTGATGAAATCGCCCAAGCCCTGGCCAAATCGAACCAGCACCCCGGTCACAAAGGTCAGGCTCACCGGAATGCTCCCGGCACGGTGTATCGCCGCATTCAGAGCTCCCATCGCCAATACCATCGGCTGGGGGCTGGTACCGAGAGCGCCCGCGATTGCCAGCAGTATCGTCACCCCGATCAGCACCCAGGTCAGGTGCCATTTGCCGGCAAATCCGGCGAGGACTTGGCCGGCGGCTGCGCCGAGCACGAACAGCGCGATCAGCTCAGCAATGCTGGCCGCCTCACCAAGGGCGCCCTGGCCAAGAGCCACCGCGAGCTGAGTGCTGTTGCCGCTCATGTAGGAGACGAAGAGACCGTTGAGATGCAGATAGCCGATCGCATCAACGAACCCCGCAAGCGCTGCCAGCAATCCTGCAAGCGCCAGCCCTCGCCCCTTGGCGATGGCGTCACGGCGGTTCGTCGCCGCTCTGTCAGCCTCTGTAGATTCGATCATCGGTTCCTCGAGTCGTGGCGCTTTGCCGCGCCCTGCGATCGCCGGGAAGCGACGCAAGGGGAGCCAATTCCCCGCCGATCTTGTTAACCCGGTGGCAAGCAGTCGAGGAGCAAAGGCGATGCACGATGCCGGTTCTTCGGGCGACATCCGTTCTGAGCCGCGGGTACGCGGATGATCCGTGCAAAGTCGGCCATCACCTGGTCGGCGCGTTTCGTCAGCTGGTTTAACTTGCTGTTGCTGCTGGCCGCAGCGCCAGTGGCAATCGCCGCCGCAGATGGCGAAACGCCACTCCGTTCCGGCTCATCGGAATGGATATTCCTGGCCCAGATCATCGTCCTCATCGCATGCGGGCGTCTGTCGGGCGAGGCTATGCTGCGGATCGGTCAGCCGGCAATAATGGGCCAGCTCATTGCCGGAATCCTGCTGGGCCCCTCGGTGCTGGGGGCGCTGTGGCCCGACCTGCAGCATTCCATCTTCCCTCCCGATCGCGAACAGAAAGCGATGATCGATGCCGTCGCCCAGCTCGGCATCCTGATGCTGCTGCTTCTGGCCGGCATGGAAACCGATTTGTCCGTCGTTACAAAATTACGCCGGACGGCGTTGAGCGTATCGCTGACAGGCATTGCCATACCGTTTGCGTGCGGCTTTATGATCGGCGAGGTCGTGCCCGCCACCATGCTGCCGCATCCTGAGCAGCGCCTGATTACGGCACTGTTTGTCGGCACGGCGCTGTCGATTTCTTGGGTCAAGATCGTCGCGACCGTCATACGCGAGATGAACTTCTTGCGCCGCACTATCGGCCAGCTGATCGTCGCTTCGGCGATCATTGACGACACGGTTTGTTGGGTGATCATAGCGATCACATTCGGCATCGCGTTAAACGGCCGGATCAACTTGGCCGCACTTACTCAAAGCCTTCTCGGGACCAGCCTGTTTTTAGTGGCGAGTTTTACAGTAGGACGGCGGCTCGTCTTTTTTCTGATCCGCTGGACAAACGATCACTTCATCAGCGAGGTCCCGGTAATCACCACCATCCTCGTGGTGATGGGCGGAATGCCGCTGATAACTAACGCGATCGGAGTGCACACCGTGCTGGGGCTTTCGTCGCGGGTATCCTGATCGGACAGTCGCCGATCCTAACGCGCCACATCGAGGAGCAGTTGCGCGGCCTCATCACGGCTCTCTTCATGCCAGTTTTCTTCGGGCTGGCGGGGTTGAACGCCGATCTTCGCGTGCTCGGGGCGCCGTCGCTCGCACTTCTTTCGCTTGGCTTCATCGTCATTGCGAGCGTCGGCAAGTTCAGCGGGGCCTTTCTCGGCGGCGCGTTCAGTGGCTTGACTTGGGCCCAGTCCCTGGCGCTCGGCTGTGGGATGAACGCCCGCGGCTCGACCGAAATTATCGTCGCCTCGCTCGCATTGGCGATTGGAGCGTTTAGCGGGAGCCTTTTTACGATGGTCGTGGCTATGGCGGTGGTCACGACGATGGCGATGCCGCCCATGCTGCGCTGGGCTCTCGCGCGGTTGCCGCTTACGCCCGAAGAACAGGCGAGGCTCGAGCGGGAAGGGTTCGAGGCGCGCGGTTTCGTAACCAATGTAGAGCGGCTGCTCGTCGCCGTCGACGAAAGCGAGAACGGCCGGTTCGCGTCGCGACTGGCGGGTCTGCTGGCGGGCTCGCGCCGCATTCCAAGCACGGTATTGCCGTTTGGCTCGGCTGGGTCCTCCAAGCCCTCCGGCGGGAGCGGCGCGGACGTCGAAGCGATCGTAAAGGGGGCGGCTGGAGCCGCTCAAATCGAGAGCGCAAGGGCCTATGGCGCTCAGGCCGGGATCGACGTCATCACGAGGGCGCGCGGGGAGAAGGCGGAGCAAGCGGTGGCCGAGCAGGCGAGAAAAGGACACGATTTCCTGCTCATCGGATTTAAGCCCACGATCGATCCCGACGGCGGAATAGATGAGAATGTCGCCAGTACCGCCTCGGTGTTTGAGGGGCCGTTCGCGCTTGCTGTTGCGCGCGGACAGCATCAAGCGGAACCAGCCGCTGATACCCCGCTTGATATCCTGGTGCCACTCACCGGGACAAGGCACTCTCAGCGCGGCTTTGAGGTCGCGCTGACCTTAGCGCGGGCCGGCCTGGGCTCCGTGACGGCGTTGTACGTGGTAAGACCGCAGCATCGCTCTCGACGCCCTGGTTTGCATCGGCTTCGTGCGGCGTGGAACGGTCTAAGCGACAACGCGGAAGCGGTCCTGCGGAACGCGGTCCGGCTCGGCGATCAGTTCGGCGTGGCGGTGCGCACCGCGGCGCGTACGCAAGTTGTCGCCGAGACCGCCATCCTGTCTCAACTGAGCACGGTCGATCACAATTTGGTCGTCATGGGAGTCACTCCGAGGTCGGGAGCCTCGCTCTTTCTTGGCAACACGGCCACTGCCATGCTCGCGCGCTCGGAGCGGTCGCTTCTATTGGTCGCAAGCTGAGATGCGGCGAAAACCCTTGTCATTTGACTAAGCGAATACCACTTCGCGGATTACCGGAAACACGGGTGACCAAGTTGACGCTGGTCGCTGGCAGGTATCGGGGTTCTCTGTTCCGTTATTCTGCCGATCGGCTGTGCAATCGGAATTTGTCGGCCTTTTTCGCGTTGAAGGATATGGACCGGGTCTCGATCAGCACGTCGCTGGCAAATTTGTACGGGTGAGGAGCATGGCTAAGCCGAAGAGAGGGCGTTCGACCGCTGCAATCGACGATCATGTGGGAAGCCGGATACGCGAACGGCGCATCATGCTGGGCCTGACCCAGCAGCAACTCGCCGAAATGATCGGCGTGACCTATCAGCAAGCTCATAAGTATGAGCGCGGTATCAATCGTGTATCCGCCGGAAGGTTGTTCGAAATCGCTCGGGCCTTGAGCGCGCCGATTACTTATTTTTACGAAGGTGTCGGCGAAGAAGGGCCGCGACAAATCACGCCGCATCAGCGGATGCTGCTCGAGATCGCGCGAAACTTCGCCGAGATCAGAAACGAGAAGCATCAGGAGGCGGTGAGCCAGCTAGCACGAGCGCTGGCGAGCAGATAAGGTCCGCCGCTTCAGCGCTTCGGCAGCGGGAACTCGTCCAAGTACGCGAGATAGTCGTCCTCAACGTCGACTTGCATCGCCTCGAGCAGGCGTACTAGGCCATTATAGAAAGAGATTGTGACCATAAGGTCGGTGAGCCGCTCGTTGTCCAGCTCTCGGCGGAGTTCGGCAAAAGTCTCCTCGGACGGGGACAACTCCGTCGTCATCTCACGCGCCGCGCGGAGCACCGCCTTCGCGAGGGGGTCGAAGCTGGTGGCGCGGCCCGCGGTCTCGTCGGCGACGGCACGGATTTCATCGTCGGTGAGATGCACCTCGCGGCCGATCCTGACATGGTGTGAAAATCCCCACGCCGAACGCGTCAGGTAGCTGACCTGAAGGATAGCCAGCTCGCGCAATCGCGGGTCGAGGCGGCTGCCGTCACGGATGTAGCGTGCCAGAGTGTTGAGGGCACGCGCGGCGCGCGGGCTATGCGCGAGCACCCGGTAGAGGTTGAGGTTTCGGGCCAGAAGGTCTTGGTGCTCCGGCAACAAATCGGACCGGTCGAGATAAGGCAGGCGCGCCATTTTCTAGTCTCCTCCCCGCGCATCTCAATCGGGTGATCTGGCAGGACCCACGAGGGTCGCCCCGCCGTCGACGACCACTGTCTGACCGGTAATGTAGCGCGCCTCGGCCGACAACAGAAAGCGGACGGCATAGCCGATATCCCACCCGGTGCCCTCGATCCCGAGCACGGAGGCCTTACGCCGCGCCTCGCGCGCCGCCACGCTCATCTGCCGCGAATATACCATCGGCGTATAAACCGGACCCGGTGCAACGCAATTGACCCGGATGCCGTCTGGCCCGTGGTCGACGGCCATCGCCCTTGTGAGCGCGATAACTGCACCCTTCGAGGTCGAATAGGGGGTGAGGCCACGCGGCCGCAAGGCGGATATCGACGAGACATTAACGATGGCGCCGCCGCCCGCCGTCTCCTTCATCGCCGGGATCGCATGGCGCGAGGCAATGAACATGCTCTCGACATTGACCCGCATGACCTGCCGCCATTGCTCCAGGGCGACCTCGGTGACGCTGCCGGGACCGCTGATGCCGACATTGTTGTCGAGACAATCAAGCCGCCCGAATTGCGCGATCACCGCACCGACCATCGCGCTCGCTTGCTGCTCATCGGTAACATCGGCGACAAAGGCGGTGGCGGTGCCGCCTTCCTGCGCGATCATCGCCACGGTCCGTTCGGCCCGCGCGCGATCGAGATCGACGACGAAGACCTTCGCACCGGCGCGGGCGAGCAGGATCGCCGCCGCACGGCCATTGCCGATCCCGTCATCGGCTGCGCCGCCTCCGGTGACGATCGCTACCTTTCCCTCGAGCCCGAGTGCGTCCCGGTTTGTTCTGTCGGTCATCGGCGGCCCTCCGGAACACCCGTTGTCGGGTACCCGGCTCAAGTCAGGCGTTGCCGCGCTGCTCGCGCCAGAGCCCCAACTTCTCCTGTACCGGCCGATCCGAGTAACTGAACAGCACCGCCTCGTCCTCGGCCTGATGGCTTACCGGCATCCAGCTCGGCGTGACAAAGATGTCGCGCGGCTGCCAGCGCAAGACCTGCTCGCCGATCCTGGTTTCGCCGCTCCCTTCGACCGCGACATAGACCGTGCCGTCGGTCGAGCGGTAGGGGCGGGTCGAGAAGCCCTTCGGCAGCAGCTGAATGAACGTGCCGATCGTCGGCATCGCGTAGTCACCGCTCGCCGGGTTGATGAAGCGCATCTTGTGACCGTGATAGGGATCGGGATCGTCGTTCCGGCGCAACGTCTCGAGCCCCTCCCGGGTCCGCGCGTACGGGTAGTTGAAAACCGGCGAGGTCTTTACCTCGGGCTGCCAGTCGATGGGCAGCAGGTTGTGGCTGAACCGCGCGGCGCTATCGCCTTCGGGCCGCGTTACTGCCTGTACCTCCGCCGAGGCCTGCTCGGCGAAGCTCGCGCTCAGCAGCTTGACGATCTGGATGTCAAGCCCGTCGAGCCAAACCATCGGCTCCGCCGTTTCGTTACCGTGATCGTGCCAAGTCCACGAAGGGGTGATGACAAAATCGCCCGGCTGCATCGAAGTGCGCTCGCCGTCGACGGCGGTGTAGGCGCCATGGCCCTCGATGATGAAGCGCAACGCCGACTGCGTATGACGATGGGCCGGCGCCACCTCGCCCGGCAGAATCAATTGCAGCCCGGCAAACAGCGAGCCGGTGATCGTGGCCTGCCCCGTCAATCCCGGGTTTTCCAGGATCAAGACGCGGCGCTGGGCCTCATGAGCAGTAATTAACCCGCCCGCCTCCATCAGGTGAGCGCGGATTTCTTCATAACGCCACAGCGCCGGCAGGCATTGCGTGGTCGGCTCGGGAGTGACGAGAGCATGCAGCTTCTCCCAGAGCGGCGCGAGATTTGCCGGTGCGATCCGGTCGTAAAACGCCTGTCGCTCGGTTGCGGCCATGGCTCAAGCCGCCATCGAGCGGGGCCGCTCGCCCAGTGTGAAACCGAGCATCGCGAGCTCGGCAATCAGCGCAGCCGACTGCGCCTGATCCAGTGCAACCAGCGGCGGACGCACCCTTGCCCAGTCCGGATCCTTGTGGAAATGCGCGACGATGCGTTTGAGCGCCGGGATCATCGGGTAGGCCTGTAGCGCCTTGCGCAACGTCGTGATCTCCGCCTGCAATGTCTCGGCCTGCGGTCCCCGCCAGTTCTCATAGGCTTTGCGGATGCCCGGCACGTTGACGTTACCCGAAGCGGTGATGCAGCCGGCGCCGCCTTTGCGCAGCGCGTCGAGGAGAAAGACCTCGGATCCCGGGAATACCGCGAAACCCGGACAGCGCTCAAGCAGCGCCGCCGTATTGTTCCAGTCGCCGGACGAGTCCTTCAACCCGACCACCGTCTCAGGATAGGCCTTGATCAGGCGAGCGACGAGATCGAGCGAATAGCCGACCTGGGCGACCGGCGGGATGTGGTAGAGATAGATCCTGAGGGCGGAGGATGCGACCTTATCGATCACTCCGGAGACAAACGCGAAGATGCCGTCGTCGCTGACGCCTTTGTAATAGAAGGGCGGCAGCAGCAGCACGCCGCCGCATCCACGGCCAACGGCATGCCGTACGAGCGTTGCAGCCTCTGTGATCGAACAGGCGCCGGTTCCGGGCATCAGCTTCCCAGGCGGAATTCCTGCCTCGATCAGTCCATCGAGCAGCGCCATCCGTTCGGGGCTTGACATCGAGTTGGCTTCGCTTGTTGTGCCGAATACCGATAACCCGCCGGCACCCTGGTCGAGCAGCCACCGGCAGAACGCGACGAAACGCCCGAGATCAGGGTCGCCGCTTGGCGTGAAGGGGGTCAAAACCGGGACGAGCACTCCGTGGAACGGCTGCGAAGGCATATCGTGTCTCCTTTAGGCGTCAACCGGTCGCGACTGGCAATAAGCCGCCCTGCCGCGCCTGGCGTCAACTCTCGTCTGTGGGGCGGTGGTCGGACCTCACAACACCGTCAACATGTCGCCGACCAGCGGATGGCGGACGATGTCCCTATCACCAAGCCGGATCACCGCTATTCCCGATATCGGCTCGAGCCGGCGGGCGATTTCGGCCAGCCCGGAAAGGCCTTCGAGCAAATCGCTCTGATCGGGGTCGCCGGTTACCACCATCGTTGAATGCCAGCCGAGCCGTGTCAGCAGCATCTTAATCTGACCGTAAGTGCAATTCTGCGCTTCGTCGATGACGATAAAGGCATTGTTCAAGGTGCGCCCGCGCATGAAGGCGATCGGCGCGATCTCGATCGCTGCCTCGGCGGTCAGCTGGTTGACCCGCCGGGCGCCGAGGCGCTCGTTCAGCGCATCATTCAACGGCCGCAGATACGGCGCAAGCTTATCGCCAATATCGCCGGGAAGGTAGCCGAGCCTCTCCCCGGCTTCGATCGCGGGGCGTGTCAGAACGATGCGTCCGACCCTACGGGCTTCGAGAGCCGCCACCGCAGCACTGACGGCGAGATAGGTCTTGCCGGTGCCGGCGGGGCCCAGAGCGATCGTCAGATTGTGGCGCTCGATTGCCGCTACCAAGCGCTGCTGCCCGTCGCCTTGCGGGCGCACCTTGCGCCGATAGCTTTGCTCGCGCTCCGTCTCGGAGCCCAAGTCGGCGATTTCGGCAAGGCGGATCGCCAAAGCAGCGTGCGACGAACGCTTTCCCATCAGCCCCTCCATTGCCGCGACTCCAGAAGCTCAATCAGCTTACCACTAATTGAGTTTCATGACAGTCTCGCTACAACATCTTATGATGTCGGCACAGGAGAGGTTCAGTTGAGGCGGACGTATTCGTAGTCCAGCGGTGTGTTGTTGATGCCGATCTCGGGCGGCGCGATCCAGCGTGCGACCTTGCCCGGCTCGGTGACGCGCCGCATCAGGCCGCCGACAAAATCGCGGTCCTCGGCCGACGGAAGCCAATCGCGCTCGCGCCGGCGAAATTCCTGATCGGTGATCGGGTGCCCCTCGGGGTCGGTCGCCACCCCCGCCCAAACACCGATCGCGCGGTGGAAGCGAATGCTCGGTAGCCGGAACCGGAAATCATTACCAGCTTCCGTGAGAAGCCGGTTCCAGCGCTGCACCCCGACATCGCAATCGCGGACATAGGCGGCGCGCGTCACCTCGTTCATGGCACTGCGCATCGCCACGTCCTCGGCCGTCACCCCGCCCTGCCCGTCGGGCGCCTCGATCCGCAAGGTCTGGTCAGTCGCCAGATGGTCGGCGAACCGCGTCTCGTCGGGCCGGCCCTTGAGGCCGGTGGCAAAATAGCTCGCGGCGTTGGACGAGATCTCGGCGCCGAAGAGATCGAGCGACGAGCTGAACCAGAAATTGATGTAACGCTGCAGGGTCGGCAGATCGATCGCCCCGGCATTGCGCACCGCTGCGGGATCGTCGCCGCCGAGCGCCTTCATGATTTCGATGGTGCGCTTGACGACCCGGGTGATGCCGCTCCCGCCGACGAACATGTGGAAGGCTTCCTCGGTCAGCATGAACCGGCAGGTCCGCGACAGCGGGTCGAACGCGCTCTCGGCGAGGCTTTTCAGCTGAAAGCGGCCGTCGCGGTCGGTGAAATAGGTGAACATGAAAAAGCTGAGCCAATCGGCGATCGGCTGGTTGAAGGTGCCCAGGATGCGCGGCTTGTCGGGATCGCCCGAATGCCGCGCCAACAGTTCTTCGGCTTCCTCACGCCCGTCACGGCCGAAATAGCCGTGCAACAGGTAAACCATCGCCCACAGATGGCGGCCTTCCTCGACATTGACCTGGAACAGGTTGCGCAGATCATAGAGCGATGGGCAGGTCTCGCCGAGCCGGCGTTGCTGCTCGACCGAGGCGGGCTCGGTGTCGCCCTGGGTCACGATCAGCCGGCGCAATGCCGAGCGGTGCTCGCCAGGGACCTGTTGCCATACCGGCTCCCCCAGGGCGTCGCCAAAACCGATGCGGCGATCGGGCACCGGGTCGGCAAGAAAGATGCCCCAGCGGTATTCCGGCATCTTGACCATGCCGTAGCTCGCCCAGCCCTGCTCGTCGACCGCGGTGGCGGTGCGCAGATAGACATCCGCACCGGCGAACACCGCCGGCCCCATCTCCTTCCACCAGTCGAGAAAGTGTGGCTGCCAATGCTCGAGCGCGCGCTGCAACGCGCGGTTGTCGCCGAGGCCGACATTGTTCGGGATCCGCTCGCGATAGTCGAGCGCCATGCTGGGTCTCCGATTTCTATACTCGTTCGCGGTCGAAACGTGGTCTGCCGCCGCTGCCGTAGCGCTTCAAGGCGCCATTCTCGCCGACCGCGTTCGGCCGCGAAAAGATCCAATTCTGCCACGCCGACAGCCGGCCGAAGATCTTGGTCGCGACGGTCTCGCTGCCGGCGAAGCGCAAATTCGCCTCCATCCCCGAGAGCGCATCGGGTGAGAGGCTCGCGCGCTCTTCGAGCGCCAGCCGGATTTCGTCCTTCCAGTCGAGCTCGTCCGGGGCAAAGGTGACCAGACCGAGATCGAGTGCTGCGGCAGCGTCGAGCGGTGTCCCGGCATGCCGTTCGAGTTCGACGGCAGACGTCTCGTCGTTAAAGCGGGAGGCGAGCCGGGTACGGCCGCTGACCATCGCGAGATCTCGGAAATTGAGCGCGGAAAGGGCGATGCCGGGCCCCTCGGCCAGCATGTAGCTGCGGTCGGCGGCGAGCGCCAGCTCGAACAGCGAGCCGACAAAGCACGAGCCCTCGCCGATGACCGCGAACAGGCTGCGCGACGAGACATCGAGCCGTTGCAGGGTGCGGCGCAACAAGCCGATCGTCTCGCGCACAAACCAGTTGTCGCGATGCGCTGCCATCGTCGCGTCGCAGGCCAGCACCCCGGCGGGGTCGCCCGAGGTCTTCAGCACCCATGTGCCGATCTCGTGATGGTTGGCGCGCAGCAGCAATAGCGCGTCGTCCAATTCGCGCGTCACCGCCAGCGGCCACCACTGTGCGCCCGCTTCGAGGATCCCGGTCAGGTCGGACGGGACCATCTCGCGCCCGGGTCCGGTCACCATCAGGGTCGCCGTGCGCTCCGCTGGCGTCAGCCCGACGTGAACCCAACGATAGTCATAGCCATGCTCATCGATGTGCGGTTCGAGCGGCGGCAGCGGGACGCCCTGCGCGTCGGCGGGGCGATCGCTTCCTTGGGCGAGAGCACGGGCGCGCTCGGCGACGAACTCCCGGAACCGCGCCGGCGGCGCAATATGGTCGACGAGCCCCCAGGACTGCGCCCGATCGGCGCGTATACCTTCGGCGGTCGTGCAGAACACATCGGCGAGATCGCGCCGGACCTTGCGCTTGTCGATGAGCCGGGTCAGCCCACCGGTACCGGGCAGCACGCCGAGCAGCGGGACTTCCGGCAGGCTGACCGTGCTCGACCGGTCGTCGACCATAACGATCTCGTCGCAGGCGAGAGCCAGCTCGTAGCCGCCACCGGCGCAGGCGCCGTTGACCGCCGCGATGAATTTGAGCTCCGAATGGGCGCTCGAATCCTCGATGCTGTTGCGCGTCTCGTTGGTGAATTTGCAGAAATTGACTTTCTCTGCATGGCTCGCCTGGCCCAGCATGTAGATGTTGGCGCCGGAGCAGAACACGCGCTCTCTGCCGCTCGTCAGGATCACGACGCGCACTTCCGGATGCTCGAATCGGATGCGGTTCAGCGCATCGTGTAGCTCGATATCGACCCCGAGGTCGTAGGAGTTGAGCTTCAGCCGGTAGCCCGGAGAAAGCCCGCCTTCTTCCGCGACATCGAGCGTCAGTATGGCGATCGGCCCATCACAAGATAGCCGCCAGTGGCGATAGCGCGCAGGCTCGATATCGAAAGTAATCATCGGAATTTTAATGCGATCCTATCGCACGCAAGAACATCCTCTCAACGGGGATTCATGCATTATCGTTCATGTCGGCACCTAAGACGATCGTCTGCTAACCCCGAGGCCAAGGAGCTTGGCCGGGTTCCGGACCGCAAGTGGTGCCGACAATGATCGCTCCGCGAGCGCAACGGATCAGGCTATCGCAATACGCTCCCACCTTTGCGCCCAAACGAGGTCTTTGCGCACGGTGGAAGCCGATCGCGGGGGTCCCGCCCGCATGCGGGCAAGATACCCGCGTCACCGATCTGGCCTTCGCAGGTGCTCAGTGGAGTTTGATCTCGATTTCGCCGTCGACGACGCGGACGGGGTAGGTTTTCAGATCTTCGATCGCCGGCGGGTCGAGCACCTTTCCGGTACGGACATCAAAGCGCGCGGCGTGGAGTGGGCACTCGATCGCGTCGCCGTCGAGCCATCCGTCTGATAGGCGGGCGTACGCGTGCGTGCAAATATTGTCGGTTGCGAAAATGGCTCCGTCGACGTCGTAGAGCGCGATCAAATGACCGGCAACCTCGACGCCGAGCACCTCGCCTTCGGTCACATCGCGGCGGCTCGCCGCGCGCACCCAACCCGTCTTCTCCGCGCTCATCTCCCTCTCGGGCAAGGTTTCAAGGCCTGGCAACAATTTTCGGAGGCCGGGCAAGAAACGCCGGCAGATCATCCCCAAACCCGACAACTGGCCGATCTTTTTCCGGCTTGTGCTGTACAGGGGCGGAGCGCCGAAGCCGTGCCGGCTGCGGAAACGGGGTGATGTTAGAGCCGACCGTGTCGTGCCCATTTTGCTGAGACGCCTTGGTACGGCGCGGTTCGTCACTCCGATGCGCCAAATGATGCTCATTCGATTTGGGCCGCATTGTGGTGTCACGGCTGGGAGTCGGCAAGCGAGATCGAGCAGGCTGGCGGGCACGCCGTTTCCTGTAGTTTCCGTATTCGAGCTCCGCGGGTTCGATCCCGTCGATCGCGACGGGCGGAATTTCCTTCCCGATGAGCTTGATGATGGCGGCGACGACATCGCCCTCTTCGGGTGTTGCCAACATGACAGACCGGCCCCCGAGACCGGCGCGGCCAGTGCGGCCGATACGGTGGATGTAGTCTTCGGCATGGAGCGGCACGTCGAAACAATAGACGTGGCTCATACCTTTGATGTCCAGGCCGCGGGCGGCGACGTCGCTGGCGACGAGAAGCCGGATTTCGCCGTTTCTGAAGCGCTCCAAGGTCTCTGTTCGCTTCGGCTGCGGCATGTCGCCGTGCAGCGCTGCGGCGTCAAAGCCATGCCGGCTCAGCGATCGGCACAGCGTGTCGACATCGCGCTTGCGGTTGCAGAATATCAACGCGTTCTTGACATCTTCAGAGCGAATCAGCCGCCGCAGCGCTTCGCGCTTTTCGGCGACAGGTACGACGACGAGCGACTGGACCACGGTCGCCGCCGGTGATGCCGGCGGGGTTACCGCGATCTCGACCGGGTCGCGGAGGAAAGCGTCGGCGAGCTTGCGAATGTCAGCCGGCATAGTCGCCGAAAAGAACAGCGTCTGGCGGGCCTCCGGCAACAGGCCGACAATCCGTTCGACATCCGGGATAAACCCCATGTCGAGCATCCGGTCGGCTTCGTCGATGACCAGGATGCGGGTGTCCGATAGCAGAACCTTGCCGCGTCCATGGAGGTCAAGGAGCCTACCGGGTGTCGCGACCAACACGTCGACGCCGCGATCGAGCTTGCGTTCCTGATCGATAAACCCTTCGCCGCCGATCAGCAGCGCCATCGTCAACCGATGATGCTTGCCGTAGGTTTCGAACGAAGTTGCAACCTGGGTCGCAAGCTCTCGCGTCGGTTCGAGGATCAGCGAACGCGGCATGCGCACGCGGGCGCGACCGGCCGCCAGCATGTCGATCATCGGCAGCACGAAGCTCGCTGTCTTGCCGGTTCCGGTTTGGGCACAACCCAAAACATCCCGGCCACGCTTGACGTGGGGGATGGCTTGTTGCTGGATCGGGGTCGGCTTTGTGTAGCCTGCGTCAGAGACCGCCTGAAGAACTTCAGGCGAAAGATCAAGTTCAGAAAAACCCATCGAGATTTTGTAGCCTTATTGTAACAATTGCGGTGTTTTTTTACCTGTTCATCAAAATGGGTTTGACGCGGAGAATGTCAAACTTTTTTGGTACGGGAGGTATGCTGCGACACGAGGCAGATCAGGCTCGCTTCGAATCATCGCCGCCGGTATTGAGGCCGCGGCGTCATTGGCGGAGCCGCGCGCTCGTCCTTGTGACGGAAATTGATCCGTCCTTTTGTCAGGTCATAAGGGGTCATTTCGACAGTGACGCGATCGCCGGCCAGTATCCGGATGCGATTTTTCTTCATTCTGCCGGATGAATAAGCGAGGGTTTCGTGACCGTTGTCGAGTTTGACCCGAAAGCGCGCATCGGGAAGGAGTTCGAGTACGGTACCTTCAAATTCTATCAGGTCTTCCTTTGCCAAAGAGATCTCCTGGTTGAAGTGGCGAGGGCGCCCCCATTCAGCCAGAATGAGGCGCCCCCGCATAGGCCTTAGCTCTGCCTCAGACCGGGCGCAAATTCACCGCAGAGACCCGTCCGCGCTGGCCCTGCTCGAGCTCGTAACTGAGCTTTTGACCCTCCCTCAGATTGTCCATCCCAGCACGCTCGACCGCAGAGATGTGAACAAACACGTCAGCGCCGCCGGTTTCGGGCTGGATGAACCCGTAGCCCTTTTGCGCATTGAACCATTTGACCGTACCGGTCGCCATTAGCAGTAACTCCAAGTAGCAATTCAGGACGCTCCGCGCACGCGTAGCGTATCGGACATCGGTTGGCTCGGAGAACACGGTCGAACGATCGCAGAGGAACGCGCCGGGCAAGCCGAACCCAAACGGGTCGACTTGTCTTAGTTAAGGGACGGCGCTGGCCCACGCAAGTGGTCTTTACTGCCTTTATACGTCGAGGTCGCGGGCGAAACGGGCGTTTTTCTGGATGTATTCGAAGCGCAGCTCGGGGCGCCGGCCCATCAGCGTCTCGACCAGCGCCTTTGTGCGTTCGAACTCTTCGGCGGGCAGCTCGATAGCGGCAGGGTCGGGCTTCTGCGGCAAGGTCACCCGCAACAAAGTGCGCTGCGCCGGGTCCATCGTCGTCGCCTTGAGGTAGCGCGCCGGCATTTCGCCGAGCCCCTTGAACCGGCTGACCTCGACCTTGCCGCGGCCGTTGAACGCCGTGCGCAGCAATTCTTCGCGATGCTCATCGTCTCGGGCGTAATGCGTGATATCGCCTTGCGTCAGGCGGTAGAGCGGCGGAAGTGCGAGAAACAGATGCCCGTTTTCGACCAGCTTTGGCATCTCACGAAAGAAGAACGTCATCAGCAGCGAAGCGATGTGGGCGCCGTCGACATCGGCGTCGGTCATGATGACGACGCGCTCGTAGCGTAATGCCTCCTCGCGGTAATGCGAACTCGAGCCGACGCCGAGCGCGAGAATGATATCCGACAATTCCAGGTTCGCGCGCATCTTGTCGGCTGACGCGCTCGCCACGTTGAGGATCTTGCCGCGCAGCGGCAGGATCGCCTGCGTCTCGCGGTCGCGCGCCTGCTTTGCCGAGCCGCCCGCGCTGTCGCCCTCGACGAGAAAGATCTCGGTTCCGGCGGCGCCCTCGCGCGTGCAGTCCGCGAGCTTACCCGGAAGCCGCAGCTTGCGGGTCGCGCTCTTGCGTGCGAGCTCGCGCTGTTGCCGGCGCCGCTGCCGATCTTCGGCACGCTCGGCGATGCGGTCGAGGAGCACCCGCGCGGCCGCCGGGTCGGCGCTCAGCCAATGGTCGAAATGGTCCTTGACAGCGCTTTCGACGAGCTTGGTTGCCTCGGAGGAGGCCAGCCGCTCCTTGGTCTGGCCCTGGAACTGCGGATCGCGGATGAACAGCGACAGCAGCATCGCCGCGCCAGCGGTGACGTCTTCGGCCGTGGCCTGGGCAAGGCGGCGATTGCCGACCAGCTCGCCATATCCCTTGGCGGCTCGTACCAGCGCGCTGCGCAGTCCGGCCTCGTGGGTCCCACCTTCGGGGGTCGGGATGGTATTGCAATAGGAATGGCTGAACCCTTCCTCCTCGTCCTCGGGCCACGCGACCGCCCATTCGACGCTGCCCCCTTCGGGAAACTCCGTCCGCCCGACAAAAGGACGCGGCGTCAGCATGGCGTGACCATCGAGCCCCGCTGCAAGGAAATCGCTGAGGCCGCCCGGGAAGTGAAGCCTAGCTTCAATTGGAACCCCGTCGGGGCGTGGCACCGAAGGATCACAGCTCCAGCGGATTTCGAGGCCACGGAACAGATAGGCCTTGGATCGCGCCATCCGGTACAGCGTCAGCGGACGGAAGCCGAGATCGCCGAAGATCTCGGGATCGGGGTGGAAGCGTACCGTCGTGCCGCGCCGATTCTGCACCGGGCCGCGGTCCAACACCGCTGTTTGCGGTGTTCCGCGGCAGTAGCTCTGGCTCCATAGCCGGCGGTCACGCGCGATCTCGACCTCGAGTTCGTCGGAGAGCGCGTTGACCACCGAGACACCGACACCATGCAGACCCCCCGAAGTATGGTAGGCCTCGCCGCCGAATTTGCCGCCGGAGTGCAGCGTTGTCAGGATGACTTCGAGGGCGGATTTGTCGGGGAAACGAGGATGTCGATCGACCGGGATCCCGCGACCATTGTCTCGCACGGTGATCCAGTTGCCGGCGCCGAGCTCGATCTCGATGCGGGTGGCATGGCCAGCAACCGCCTCGTCCATAGCGTTGTCGAGGACTTCGGAGGCGAGGTGGTGGAGCCCGCGCTCGTCGGCGCCGCCGACATACATTCCGGGGCGACGGCGGACCGGCTCCAGCCCTTCGAGGACTTCGATGTCCTTTGCCGAATAGCTGTCGACAGTTTTCGAGTGCGGCGTATCGAACAGATCGGGCATGGCGCGAATATAGAGAGGGTGAGCCTTGGTGCAAGCAGGATTAGGTGTATTTTAAGCCCGTGACTACTAGATATTGGACGGAGCTCTGACGCGCCGCCCATCATCTGGCACTGTTCTCCGGAACTCTCGCGCTCTTGGACGATTTACGCTTATGATGGCTCCGACGATGATGACCAACGAGCGCAAGATCTGGGAAGCGGCGCTGCTCCTCGTCCGGCGGCACGGCGCTGCTGCTGCTGAAATTGCGCAACGCGAGGCGCAGCGGCTGCGCAGCGGCGATGACGAGCTCACTTGCGTCGTCTGGTGCTGGATAGCGCGTTCCACGGCGGAATTGTTGCGCCCTGTTCCCGGCGACGGTGAGCGGATACACTGAGCTTAGTTCGCTCTCTCGAGTCGGAGTAAGCAGGGCATGGCAGAGGGTCTTTTCGGCCGATTCGGTGGCCGAGGACAACATTCCGCAGCAAAGTCATTTCCGCTGACGCTGAGCGAGGAGGAGTGGCGCGCCAAGCTGCCGCCCGCTCAATTTCGCGTCTTGCGGGAACACGGCACCGAACGCGCCGGATCGAGCCCGCTCGACAAGCAGTACGGCAGCGGCGTCTACTGTTGCGCCGGGTGCGGCGAGCCGCTCTTTGCCTCGGACACGAAGTTCAACAGCGGTACCGGATGGCCGAGCTTCTGGGCGCCGCTGGATGGCGCGGTCGAAACCGAGACCGACCGGAGTTTTTTGATGACCCGGACCGAAGTCCATTGCAGCCGTTGCGGCGGCCATCTGGGTCATGTCTTCGATGACGGACCGGCCCCGACCGGGCAGCGCTATTGCATGAACGGCGTCTCGCTCGATTTCCGTCCCGGCGAAAAGCCGCCCGGCATCAGAGCGGAACCCTCACCCAAGGTGACCACTTGAACCAGGCGACCGACGAGACCATCGGGGTGTAACCAGGCGACCGACGAGTCAAGGCAAGCATCCTTCGGCCGCCGCCGCTCAGGCATCGGGCAGGGTGAAGACGGCGCAGGGTGCGGCGATGCCGCGCAGCACATGCTCGCCCAGCGGCACCAGCGGCGTCGTTGTCTCGGCGGCGACCGCGCCCGAGATCAGCACCGACCGGCCGAGCGGCCGGCACAGCCCCTCCAGCCGGCTGACTAGGTTGACGGCGGGGCCGATGGCGGTGAAGTCGAGCCGGTCGGCCGCGCCGATATTGCCCCACAATATCTCGCCCAGATGCAGCGCTGCACCAAAGGGCAGCGGCGGCAGCCCTTGCGCCTGCCGCGCCGCATCGAGATGGGTCATGCCGGCGCGGGCGGCGGCGACCGCGCGTAGCGCCGCCTCGCAGGCTTCGGCCGGTACGCCGGTGACCGGGAAGATCGCCAGTACGCCGTCGCCGATAAACTTCAGCACCTCGCCTCCGAAAGCGTGCACCGCCCCGGCGATGCGGTCGAACCAAGCGTCGAGGGCGGCGATCACCGCCGCGGGCTCGGTCGCCTCGGAGAGCGCGGTGAAGTCGCGCAAATCGGCAGAGAGCAGCGCGGCGCGGATTGTCTCCCCGGCGCCGCGGCGCACCGCACCGGCCTTCACCCGGGCGGCACTGCGCCGGCCGAGATAAGCCTCGAGCAGCGCTGCCAGCGCCGCCCCCGCGGCCAAGGCGGCTAAGGGTGCGGCGGCGAAGCGTGCGGCCTGGCGCAGCCGGCCGGCCTCGGCGGGGCTGAACGGCCGGGCCCCGGCCCAACCCAGTACCGGACTGTCCGGCCCAGTGCCGATCGTGTCTTCCTTTACCGGGCCAAGCTCGGCCAGCCAATCGCGCCCGGCTTGGCCGAGCGGACCGCCGGCGAAGCCCAGCGCTTCGATCACGGCCCCGGTCTGCGCCCGCCACAGCCAGGTGCGGCGGGCGATGATCGGGTGCGGCACCGCAAGCGTCAGGGCGCCGCCGGCCAGCGGGAGGCCGTCGGCCATCAGCCGCCCCCCGAGCTCGGCCAAGAACCGGTCGGGGGCGGGCGAGGTGCCGGCCTCGTCCACCAGCCAAGCGAGGGACGCGGGCAAATCCATGCCGCGATCATGCCGCCACGGCCCCGGCCTGTCATCCGTGCCACGGCGATGGCGCAAATGGCTCCGCCGATCTATCCTACCGGCCAGACCTCAATGGTCAACGTAGAAGTTGACTATCAACGGATCCGCTGATAATTTACCGCCTCAGG